>Ga0209647_1000868_pt1 | contig 27249 bp, 20 predicted proteins | sample GraSoi_2013_60cm_FD_185827 | JGI IMG/M metagenome (GOLD analysis project Ga0209647, IMG submission 185827) | Grasslands soil microbial communities from the Angelo Coastal Reserve, California, USA - Sample 9_17_2013_60cm (SPAdes) (version 2) | ecosystem: Environmental > Terrestrial > Soil >... | reverse complement strand
GTATTCCCGGTAAAGCCCGCACCCACCTCGGAACTGACCAGGCCCTCCCGAATCGGAGCGGAAGCCGTACCTGGCGATCTGTACTGGATACTTTGACTCAAAGACCTCGACAGGCATATCCTTAAAGCCGCCGTTAACGTTATTGATAAGCCCATCTTGACCATCTCCACTCTGGAAAGCCCCCCACCCTCCTGGGTTTGCCTCAACGGATAGGAAAGGAATATTGCCCTTTCTCGGGTCCACTCCGGCTAGGTAGATCACCATTGAATCCCCGTAGTGGGCCCCGGCTGCTTGATCCGGCAGTGCTGGTGACAGCGCCTTCACAATAAGATCAATCAGAAGACCGAGTGGCGTGAAGTACCATTGGCAGGCCACAGGCTCTTGAGCATAAAACATCGAACCCTTTGGCGCAGTAACGGTGAGAGTAGGGAAGGTTCCACCATCTACCGGACGGTCAGGGTTGATGAGTAGTTTGTACGCAACTCTCGCTGCCGAAATGGTTTGTGCTATCCCGCAGTTTACAGGCCCCGTAGTAGCAGCCGAAGACCCTGCCAGGTCGATCGTCACCTTATCGCTAGTGACATCGACCCGTACCTTCACTACTACAGGCTCTTCTCCAATACCATCGTTGTCAAGACTTCCTTCAGCAGTGTAGGTACCATCTGGAATCGCCTCAATCGCTTCTCGGTCCAGTTGCGCTGACTGGCGGAAAATCTCGTCACGTGCAGCCCAAATGGTGTCTAAACCGAACCGCTCGATAATGGCACAAAACCGTTCCTCACCAGTTCGACAGGCCGCTATCTGCGCATTCATATCACCAACCAGCGCATAGCCAAAGCGTCCATTGCGGCGCAGAATATCAACAATTTCCTCACGCATTTGATAACGGGCGCAAATCTTCGTCGGCCCAAAACGGAACCCTTCCTGGTAAATAGTCACCGAGTCCATTGGCCCACCTGGATCTTTCGCACCAACGTCGAGCCAATGAGCTCTTGTAGCCGAAAACCCAACCAGCCGGTCGCCCAAAAAGATAGGGGCGAAGATGGTGGCATCGTTCAGGTGCGTGCCCTGCATGTAAGGGTCATTCATGTAAAATACATCACCTGGCTCGAAAACTCCCCTGCCGAATATCTCCATGGTGAGCTTCACGCAAATCTCGAGATTCCCAAGAAAGAGCGGCAAGCCTGATGATTGACCAAGCACATCACCATTTTCATCGAGTAGAGCGACCGAGCAGTCTTTGCCCTCGTAGATGATCGGCGTGTAGGCAGAGCGAATCATGGTTGCATTCATATCTTCAGCACAGGAGATGAAAAAGTTCCTGATGATCTCGGTAGTGACGGGATCAATAGATTTCACTGCACTCAGCATGGTTTAGCTCTCCTTCTCCGTGATAATGATATTACCAGGCTCATCTACTTTAGCAACCCATCCAGGTGGAACAACCGTTGTTGCTGTCTCTTCTTCAATCACAAGCGGTCCTGGAAACGCTATGCCTGAAGGGAGTTGATCGCGACGATAGATTGATGCTGGTTGAATCTTGCCTTCAAAGATAATATCCTGTGTTCCGGTCTGGTACTGCCGATCTCCAATAGCTGGATGGAACTCCGCCATCCGGCGATCCAGCTTCCCGAATGCCGCGACACGCAGATTCACGAACTCGATGGGCGCTCCAGGAGTGGAATGGCCATAGCGCCTCTTATAGGCGTTATGGAACAGAGCGGTGATCGTGTCGAGATCTTGCATAGCATTCGCTCCCTCCTCAGATACCCATACATTCACCGAATACTCTTGCCCAATGTAACGCATGTCAGCAGTCCGAACGAACCCCATCTGATCCTCAGGGATATCTTCTCCCTTCAAAATATCCTTACCCTGCTCCTCAAGCTTTGCGTAAACGGCATCCAGTTCCTCAAATCTGGCGTTATCCATAGCCTTATAAAAGGTCTGGGTAAGGTCGTGCCGTACGTTCGTCTGGAGCATGCCCCAGGCCGAAAACGTACCCGGAGCCCACGGCACTATGACCTCTCTAATCTCCAATTCCTCTGCCAGGGCCACAGCATGCATTGGTCCCGCACCGCCAAATGCGACAAGCGAGTACTCTCTCGGGTCTATCCCCTGTTTCACTGTGATTGTTCGCATAGCATCGGCCATCTTTGCGTTGATAATCGCTAGCATCCCCTCGGCCAGTGCTTCAGCAGAGAGACCAAGTTGGTCCGCGATGTCCCGAATTGCGGTTTCGGCAGCCAGCTTATCCAGCTTCATATGCCCACCCAGAAAATACTCAGGATTCATCCGACCCAGGAATAAGTTGGCATCCGTCACAGTAGGCTGTGTTCCACCCTGTCCATAGCATGCTGGCCCTGGATCAGCACCGGCGCTACGTGGTCCAACCCGTAACGCGCCAGCCTCTAGCCAGGCGAGTGACCCTCCACCTGCACCGATAGTCTGAATATCGACAAGCGACATTAGTACAGGTAGACCCTCCAACGAGGTCTCCGTTGAAAACGATGGTTGGCCATTGATGATCAGACTCGCATCGAACGATGTTCCACCCATATCGACACAGAGCAGGTTGGGCCTTTTCAGCATCTCACTTAATGCCTGTCCTCCAATCGTCCCCCCCACAGGTCCAGAGAGCATTGTCTGGATCGGTAGACTTCGAGCAGCCGGGGACGTCATGACACCACCATTCGATTGCATAACATAGAGCATCGTCCGCAAGCCTCGGTCTCCTACCTGACTCTCGAGACGGCCAAGATAGCGTTCAATGATGGGAGCAATGTAGGCATTGAGCACCGTTGAAGAGGTTCGCTCGTACTCTCTCCACTCCCTGGCTATCTCGTGGGACAGCGATACAGACAGACCAGGCACACGCTCCTGGAGGATTTTCCTGGCCTGAATTTCATGTTCAGGATTTATGTAAGCATGTAGAAAACAGATTGCTACAGCTTTTATCCTTTCAGCCTGGATTTTCTCAACAATTGCCTCGAAATCTTCTACGTGAAGAGCCTCCTGCACCGGACCATTCCAGCGAATACGCTCCCGCACTGTATGCACGTCATGAGGAGGGATAAGTGGCTCAGGTTTCCTATATTGTAAGGCGTATAGTCTCTTGCGGTCTCCTCGTGCAATAGTGTAGACATCCCGGAAGCCAGCCGTAGTTACCAGTAACACACGGGTCCCTCGCCGTTCCAAAAACGCGTTCAGTCCGACAGTGGTGCCATGTACTAGAAATGAAATGTCGCCGAGATCATCGATCAAGCCTGTCAAACCGGTAATAACACCACGCGCCGGATCATCTGGAGTACTCAAGACCTTGCCGGTGAATGCGTGTCCTTTCTCTTCATCGTGAACCACAAAGTCGGTGAAGGTACCACCGATATCAATTGATACACGGTATCTCGACATTTTTTCCTCTTCTCCAGTCTCGTCGTATCTCTGCATCAACTCCTCGATACTCTGCTCGAGACCAATCGGGAGCGATTACCTAAAACCTAGAATATGCATGGTGAATGTATACTGTGTATAGCCCAGGAAACCGAGGAGAAACCCACCAACCAGGAAGGCAGCGAAAATCCCAGCCATTATCCAGTCTTTTGTCTCAAACTTCGATGGTTTGAGTTCGGTACGATGATCTATATCATAGCCGAAGCCACGTGACATCATCGCAGCAGCCATAGCCTCAGCGGCCTGGAAAGATCGGAAGAACGTTGGAATGGTGATTGGGATGTAGGCGCGGAAGCGGGCGATTGGGTTAGAGGTCTTCACTTTCCAGGCACGTGATTGCTGCGCTTCCATCACCGAGATCAATTGACCAACGACCACAGGGATATAGGCTATTGTCATTGACAATGCCATACCTATCTCTGGTGGGACACCCATTTTCACAATAGCGAGAGCAAGCTCCGCTGGCGAAACGGTTTTAATGAGGATAAGGGCGCTCGATACAATGGTCGACAAGCGTAGCATCGTGCCGATGGAGAACACGACGGTTTCCCAGTAGAAAGGTATGGCCGGAATGACCGGAGTACCAGGAGGCACCACATATCCGATAAAGTGTGCAGCCGCTCCATGCGGGGGTCGCCAGAAAGCGATGTTCGCTATCAGTACAAATAAGATAAAGGGCAGAACGGGGAGCAAGTTCCGCAAGCCCTGGCGTACTGGAATCCCGGCAATTCGTCCATAGATGAACACACTTGCCAGGAGCAGAAAGAGGCAAATTGGATCGTTCCAGGTGGCCAGGGTCACGTTGATCGACAACCACCACAACAGTTTCACGCGGGGGTCGAGGCGATGAATAATCGTCCCCCTATCTTGATATGCGAGATCAAGTGCCATGGCCAGCTCCAATCCCAACAGAATTGAGTGACGAGAAGGCTTCATCGACGGTAAGCCAGGCGCTGGTGTAACCAAGCAAATGGCCAAGCCAGGTTACCTGGGGAGGGCGCAGCGATGAAGCGTGCAAAGCGTCCTGTGCCAGGAAGGCATCGCGGGTCGGTGCATCGAGAATACTGCGTCCTCCCGCCATGATGATCACACGGTCACAATATTCAGCAGCGAGGTTCATGTCGTGAGTGATCACAATGATAGTCTGACCCTCAGCATGGAGCCGCACTGCGAGGTCCATGATCTCTCTGGATCTTTTGAAGTCCTGGCCGGTTGTTGGCTCGTCAAGTACGAGAATAGCAGGATGCATCGCAAGCACCGAGGCAACAGCTATCCGTTGTTTCTCGCCCATACTCAGCAAAAATGGATTCTTATCCAGGAGATGGGTAATTTCAAGATCCTGAGCAGCCTGTTTGACACGTTGATCGACCTCGGTTTCAGACAATCCTACGTTCTTCAGTCCGAAGGCTAGCTCATCGTAGACTTTCATTTTGCAAATTTGCGTGTCAGGATTTTGGAAGATGAACCCCACGGTCATAGCCATCTCATTGATTGAGGCCTTCTTAGTATCTAAACCGGCTACTGTCACCGATCCACTTGTAGGTTTAAGTAACCCATTCAGGTGCTTCACAAGCGTTGTCTTGCCTGATCCATTTTGACCCAGGATTGCGACGAACTCGCCACGATGGATCTGAAGATTGAGATCGCGCACCGCTGCGGTACCATCCTTGTAGGTATGCGTAAGCTGACGAATATCAACGATGACTTCCTTATTGTTGTGTTGGATGTGGCGAGCTGGTGGGGCAGGGAGTTGCGCGATGGCTTCTCGCTCTAGAAGCGGACTAAGCGTTTTAATGGCCTCATCAACATCGAGTGGCAGCTTACCTATAGGCCAGCCGACCCTGCGCAGCCGCGCAGCGAGCAGTGCTACCTGTGGTACACTAAGACCAACCGAATCGATATACTCGACGTGTTCAAGAACCTCTCTTACTGTCCCCCGGTGTAATACATTTCCCTGATCTATGACGATCATCTCATCCACAAGATGGACAAGTTCCTCAATCTTATGCTCCACCAGCAAAGTCGTTCGCCCCTCTTCCCGAGCCAGGCGAGCTACGAGATCGAGAACTTCCTTGCTGCCAATCGGATCAACATTCGATGTCGGTTCGTCAAGGACCAGCGTACCAGGGTCAAAGGCCAGAATCGATGCTAATGCACAGGCTTGTTGCTGACCACCTGAAAGGTTGTGGGGGTTTTTGCGGCTAAGGGCTGTGAGACGTGTAAGCTCTAGAAGGCGTGCAGTACGTTCGCGAATGGTTTCTGCTGGCAAGCCATAATTGCAAGCTCCAAAGACAATCTCGTCTTCAACAGTTGGATTAAAGAGTTGGGTGTCCGGGTCCTGCTGGAGAACACCAACGATCTTTGAGAGCGCACTCACGCCGTACTTACGCGAGTCGTACTTTCCGGCAATTGTCACGCGTCCTTGCATCTTCCCTTTGAATTCGTGTGGAATCAAGCCATTGGCGGCACGGCAGATGGTTGTCTTACCAGCACCACTCGGACCTGTGATAAGTACTACATGCCCTTCCGGGAGACTAAGCGATATATCACGGACGACTTCATCGCCACCTTCCTGGCCATAGGCGAAGGCGAATTTGTCGTAGTGAAGTGAATACACCTGGACTTCGTCCGGCACGGAACTACCTCCATCCTCGCAATCAGGCTCAATAAGCCAGGAGCGATGTCGCTCCTGGCTCTGCTAAAACACCCGATCTTAGCACTTAACTCACCTGGCTCTCCGTCTCTGTTTCCTTTTCCTTCTGCCAGGGCCAGCGCCACTGTGGCGCCACGTACTTGGGAACAGTCGCCAGTAGTATGGCAGGGATCAGGAAGTAGATGATCAGGTAGATCCAATATGCATAACCGAACTGTAGGGCAAGTTGTGCCTGTAACGGGATGATCTTGAGCACAAAGGAGTAGAGTCCGATCCACCACCAGTACTGGAAGAAGAGGGCTACAGCCGTGATGAGCAAAAATGCGCCAAGCCTCTTGGGGGTGCTCTGGATTCGATAGACTCTCGGATAGAGTGCTGCCAAGATCAGGACGTGGATCAGGAAGCCGGGCCAACCAATGATGCCGACCTGGCCAGTTACAGAATCTACGAGTACGACGATAGCTCCAACGATAGGACCACCTATCATGGTGGAGAGCGTTAACCAGATACCGGTAAGGCTGAAGTTAACGCCAGGTAAATATCCCGGGATCGTAATTTGGAGCAGCTCAAATGCTGCGGCGATCGCACCGAAGATCACCGTCACAGCGATCTGTCGTGCACTGAGAATTGGTCTACGCTGAATGAGTTCCGTTTGTGATTTTGTGGTTTGCATTCCTGCGTTCCTCCTACTTTACGCATGGTATTGCGCCTTCGAAGACCCACCCTTGACCAGCATTAGCTTCTTCAAACATGCTTATTTCTGAGTCTCAGTAAGACCCAGTTCATCGGATGCTCACCAGCCGCTCTATGGCGGAACAAATATGGTTGAACGATACCTTGTGTGAAGATGGTTCATGTATTTGACCTCCTTTCTGGGGCTAAACGCAAAACTTCGAGGGTAAGAGGATCCAACTCAACCCCATAGTCTTGCTTTGCTTGCTCAAGGCTCACATAGCCATCACGAACATCTTCGATCACGGCCTCTACAGGTCGCTCCAGAGGTGATCCCCAACCTCCACCGGTCCCTGTAACGAGCCGCGCCACCTCCCCTCGCTTAAGGGGATAGCGTGCGCATTTGCCGATTACGACCTCACGACCGTCAGCGTGAAAGATGCGGACCTCGTTACGCGAACCAGGATGACCACCAGCGGCTCCCCATGGTACAAATTTATGACGTCCGAAAGTCGCTGTCAGTGTGATCTCATCAACAGCCGCCCGGTAATCACGGATGCAACCGCGCCCGCCACGGTAACGCCCGGCACCGGCGCCAGTGACATCCAGTTCGTAGCGATCAACGATGATCCCGTAGCGGGTTTCAGCAACTTCGATGGGGATAACATATGTTTCACCATCGCCGACACACATCAACCCCGATTCACCGTCCTTTGCCGTCCCTGCTCCCCAGCCACCTGCCTGCGGCTCGACCAACAGGAATAGTTCACCTGTATCTGGATGACGGCCGGCAACCACCACACCACAGACGGATAGAAAGTGTCCAGCGGTCAGGCGATCAGGCACTATGGGCGCAAGCGCTTTCCAGACCAGGTCTGTTACATAGTTCATTGTCTCCCAGTAGGTTGAAACAGCCGCAGGTCGTTGAGCAGTGAAAATGGTTCCTGGTGGGCAAATTACCTTGAGAGGACGAAAACAGCCTTCGTTAACAGGAATCGATGGGCTGGTAATCGCTTTAAGCATAGTACGAACTCCTGAATGCAGACCTGTAGTGGTGCAGTTGACAGGTCCGGGTACCTGCGGGTGTGTGCCAGTAAAATCGCAAATAAACTCGTCGCCGGTGATCGTTATCTTGACGCGAACAGGAAATGGGCCATTACCAATGCCATCATCATCAATCCAATCCTCAGCCTCATAGGTACCTTTGGGGAGTTTCGACAGTTCAAGGCGGGTCATATGCTCACCGTAATCGAGCAGAGCTTCAATAGAACTCAAAACTACGTCCAGTCCATACTTGTCGCAAAGTTCTTGAAAGCGACGCTCTCCCAATCGAAGCGATGCAGCTTGAGCGTACATATCGCCCAACGTCATATCTGGCAGGCGTACATTGGCCGCAATCAAATCTATCAGGCTCTGCACCGGACGTCCCTCTTCGTAGAGCTTCACACAGGGAAACTGGAGACCTTCCTGGAATACCTCTGTTGCATCGGTCGTCCACGAACCAGGGTCCTTGCCTCCCACCTCTGTCCAGTGCGCCTTGCTCGCTGCAAATGCCACCAATTTTCCTTCATAAAAGATTGGCACGATCAGCGAAACATCTGAAAGGTGAGTGCCACCTCCGCCATATGGGTCATTGGTGATTACAACATCCCCGGAATACAGATTCTCAGGCCCAAACTTTTCCAATGTCGAACGCACCGCAAATGTAAGCGTGCCAAGGAAACCGGTAACGCCATTACCTTGAGTGACGAGTTGCCCATGCGCATCGGTCAATCCGGAGGCGTAGTCGAGCACTTCATAGATAATTGTGCTTTTAGATGTTCGTTGAAGCGCAATAAACATCTCGTCGCCGATAGCAACGAGGGAGTCTTTCACAATCTCAACAGTGAAGAGATCGATTTCTGCGGGGCTCGCATATGCCATTCTCAAACTCCCGTTTCAATGATGAGGTTCCCAAATCTATCGACATGAAGTTTCTGGCCGGGGAAGACAACTGTTGACGCTGCTGATTCCTCGACCACCGCTGGCCCTTCCAACTCTGCCTCTGCTCCGAGGGATCCACGCTCGTAAATGCTGGTTTCGTAACGACCGAGTTCATCGAAATCGACAAGACGTGTGCCTTTCTGCGCGCTATGTATGTCTTTGTTGACTGCAATCTTTTGTAGCTCAGGCTTGCCTACAGCTCCAAAACCGGCCAGGCGTAGGTTTACAACTTCAATAGGTGAATTCTGGCGGAAGGTGTAGAGCTGTTCGTGCAGCTCGTGGAACTTGCTCTCAATGTTCTTCCGCTGCTCTTCGTCCAGATCACCATTTGGCATGGGAACATTGACCGTGTGCTCCTGCCCCAGATAGCGCATGTCGGCAGAGCGTGCGAATATGACTTCTCCTGCATCTCTACCCTCATCAGCAAAGATCTCCAACATGCGCTGCTCAAGTTCATACCATGCTCTGGTGAACTCGTCCATGTCCATTTGCCCGGTGGGGGCGAGTCTCGTCTGGACGAGATCATGCCTCAAGTCGCTCATGAGCATGCCCCAGGCTGAGAAATGAGCTGGTGCTGGTGGCACAATAACACGCGGTATATGTAAATCTCTCGCCAGCGAGGTGGCATGCATCGACCCACCACCACCGAACGCGACCATTGCGAATTCACGGGGATCACGGCCCTGGCGCACAGATACTAGCTTAAGTAAGTGGATCATGTTAGCATTCGCTATGCGAATGATGCCCAGGGCAGCTTCTTCAACGCTCACATCAAGAGGACGGGCAATTGACGTCAACACTTCTCGTGCTCGCTCAACATCAAGTTGAATTGTGCCCCCAAGAAAATAATGAGGATTGATACGACCGACGAGGATATTGGCGTCCGTCACGGTTGGCTCCGTCCCACCCCGACCATAGGCCGCAGGTCCAGGATCAGCACCGGCGCTTTGTGGACCGACTTTGAGAGCACCAACCGGGTCAAGCCAGGCAATACTTCCTCCTCCGGCACCGATCTCGACTATGTCTACTACGGGGACCTTGATGGGGTAGCCAGCGGTGGTTGGAGTCCGCTCTATGAAATAGTCACTGGCGACCCTTACCTTTCCACGCTCAACCAGTGAAGCCTTAGCCGTCGTTCCTCCGATGTCAAGTGAGATAATATTTTGCTCTCCAAGCAGTTTGCCGATCTCCGCCGCGCCAATCACACCGCCAACGGGTCCAGACTCCACAAGATTAATTGGCGTGCGGCTGGCAAGTTCAAATCTGGATACACCACCATTCGATTGCATCGCATAACGGGCCTGCTGCCCTATACCAGCCTCGGTAAGTCTCCTGGAGAGGGCATCCAGGTAGCGTCGCGCCACAGGCTTTACATATGCGTCCAGTACAGCAGTGCTGGTTCGGTGGAATTCACGCCATTCGTTTGTCAGTTCATGAGATGCGGTAACATCGACTTCCGGCCATTCTGACCGTATGATTTCTATAGCACGTTGTTCGTGTGATGGATTGGCGTATGAATGCAAGAAACAGACTGCGATTGCCTCTGCTCCCTGGCGACGGGCCTCAGCAATCGCAGCACGTACATCCTCTTCAGCAAGTGGCGTCAGAACTTCACCCTTGTAGCTCATACGCTCGGTCACCTCAAGCCGCAACCGGCGGGGGACAAATGGCTTTGGTTTCGTAAAGAGAAGATTATAGAGATCTGGTCGATTTGCACGCTGAATTTCGAGTATATCCCGGAAACCCCTCGTCGCAATAAGCGCGGTAACAGCCCCCCTGCGCTCGGTCAAGGTATTGATAATTACCGTCGTACCATGTGCCAGGAACTGAACATCTTTTAACCTGGCCTCGGTTACAGTTGTCACCACCCCTTCTTCAAAATGGGCAGGTGTCGTCGAGGTCTTGCCCAGGCCAACCTGTCCCGTTGTTTCATCCAGGTAAACGAGATCGGTAAATGTCCCACCAATGTCGATTGCAGTTCGCGTACTCATAGGCTCCTCACATCAGTCGAGGTGTTAGTACCCAGATTGCTTGTACAGGCTCATCCGTATCGTTGCGCATGGCATGTGAGACCGTAGAACGGAAGTGTATGCTATCACCAGGACCAAGACGATACTCTACACTATCGACTATAAAAACAAGCTCGCCTGACAACACATAGGCGAACTCCTCACCTTCATGGCTATATGGCTCATCTATTGTGTCTCCCGGATGAACCGTAACGAATATTGGCTCCAGGACTAGTCCAGGTACGCGCGGCGACAACATTTTGTAGATACGCTGACTTAAGATAATTGATAGCTCGGCCGCATCATTTGCCCTGCTCACGTAAGGCAATGGACTCGCTCTTTGCTGCGTCTCCTCAGCTTCGTTCTGCTCCTCTTCCTCGGCTGGAAAGAAACTTGATAGCTCGACACCAAGCGCCTTGGCTACGTTAGAAAGTGACGTGAGAGCAGGTGATGAACGCCCACGCTCAACCAGTGAAAGGAAACCAATCGATAGCCCAGACTGCTTACTCAGCTCACGAAGAGACATATTAAGCTCTTGCCGTTTGGATCGGATAGCAACTCCAATTGTACGTAGTCTCTCTTCCTCGATAATACTTTTTTCGGTATCTAGAGCTGTATCCCCCACCGTTTTTACCTATGCCTCTTTTCTCATCAAGATTTTTATAGAGGTAAACATTTCTGGCAATTAGTTTAACATATTAAACGATCATTTACAATGTTGGGTATTCACTCAAAATGATAGCTGGTGGTTACAGAGCAAAGAGTTCCCTGGGGGTCAGCGTGCTAGAGTATTGCTATCCTCAGCCACAAAGGATGGGCTAGCCACAGCCCTGCCAGCAGGAACAGGGCGAGTCCAACGAGTGGGCTGAGCCGGTTGCCACCGGGAACCGCCTTCTCGATCACCATCACACTGGTGAGCGCAGCCATGGCGGCCAGGCTCCCGACACCCACACCGAACATAACCAGCATGAGCGCCCAGCAGCAGCCCAGGCAAACGACTCCATGGCGTAAGCCCAGTTCCCACGCTGACTCGACACCTCTGCAGTAGTGATGCAGCAAGAACCTCCGTGGCGTACGGCTGGCCGTCAGGCAGCGTGCCTTGAGCGGGGTGAACTGGAAGAGCCCTGCGATGACGAACATGACCGCCCCGATGAGCCAGGGATGAACAGCCAACCACGGCCACAGGGTCACTATGCGATGTACCAGCGTGTCTAGGATAAAGGCTGCTGCGGCAAAGGCAGTCCAGATCGCCCCGTAGCCTGCCAGAAACGCCAGGGGAATCGCAACAGGACGGTGGTATCTGCGACCGGCGTACACCACCAGTGTGAGCATGGGCATGCTGGACGGCAGCATCATCGCAACGATCATCACCTGCCAGCAGAGCAGAAAAACTTCCAGGGCTGCCAGCCAGGGCAAGCCACTGCCTTGTAGCAGGTACTGGTGGTTGAGGAGATACGTCTGGTGCGTCAGCGTGGCGAACACGAGCACAGCCCAGGCTGCGACGACGAAGAACCAGGGCCACAGCACAAAAGTACGACGCCGGTAAAACGCCCGGTCCTTCGCCTCTACCTCCTCAGGAAACTGCTGCGCTGACATCCGATCCCCCTTTCCTAAATACACTATAGCGAAAGAACCCATCACTGCTGGAATTGTGGGACGGAAAGTCAGTCTTTTATCTCTTCTACCCGCTTCAATTCCTCGTCTATCTTCTGCCTATGCAGGTGACGAGTACGCGCCCGTTCTATAATCGCTTTCTCTTCATCGTTAGCAGGTACAAGTGGGGGCACCGGAGTTGGCTTACGATTCTCGTCCACCGCCACATAGATCACGTAGCTGCTGGCAATGTGACGTACGTCTCCGGTTATCAAGTCTTCGGCCATGACCTCGACTCCAACCTCCATGCTCGTTCGACCTACATAGTGCATTTCGCAGTGGACAGTAACAACATCTCCGATAAAAGCGGGAGCCAAAAAATCAAATCTCTCCACCCTGGCCGTGACCACAGTAGGGCACTGGCTGTGCTTGATCGCCACAATGGCAGCAGACTCATCGACCATACGCATGATGACGCCACCATGCACATTCCCATGTGCATTCGCATCTATCAATTCCATGAGCCTCCTGGTGGTGCTCCGCGAATAGGCAATACTCCGTCCCTGTGCCAGATCGACTTTAGGAACAGTTTTATATCTATTTACTATTCTCTCGAACGGGTTCATTTTCTCTTATCCCTCCAACAAGCTATTCATTGCACAACTACACTCCATTATGCCACTCGCAACAAAGCGGTTGTCTATTTCTGTTATTAACAGGATGTCACCTGACACGCGGCTTCCCAGCCTCGCCTGAAAGGGCTCAGGCTCTTGGATTTGCATGGACATTCCTCACCACCCGGAAGACCGGAAATGCCGTTGCAACCTTTTCGAATTCCGCAAGTGGTGCATCCTTGTTCACAGGCACATGGGGTCGCGCTCCCGGTGCACGCTGCAGGTAAGCCCTCAAGATGGGTGCGCGCTGGTCGGCGGGAACCTCTTCAAGGTGGACCTCCTCACGACCACCGCTGCGGAGCACCGCTCTTCCCCCGGCTGCACGTACGTTCTGGACCCACTGCACGTTCTCTCCGAGCATCGACACCACGTACCGCTGTCCATCGACGACGGCCACCACCACCGGCAGCGAGACCGTCCGCCCAGACTTGCGCCCGATCACTTCCAAGGTCACGTACAGGTTGGACGCGACACCAGACGAGACGACAGCGGCCCACGCTCTATTCAGCATCCTCGCGATCCAGTTGGATCGCTGCCCACGGTACAACCATCTCCTTAAGTCGCTTCGAGTCATCTCAGCCTCCGTCCCTTCTCTCTCTTGAACGTTTGATTAGAATTTCAGGCCACTACCACATGTGTGGAGCAAGAACCAGAATAAAGGCTCATTCAGCACGGCCTCCATCAGCGAGGCCGGGACGTCTCTGGAGTGATGGCCTGCTCCGACTCGATCGTGGAGTCGAAAAGACCATAGCCGCTCTCAATCAGTTCTTTCAACCGCTCGGTGAAGCGGGCCGCCGGAGCGCCATCGATCAGGGTGTGATCAAAGCTGATCGTCAGACTGAGATAGTCCCGGATGGCGATGTGCCCGTCAATCATCCCCGGCTTCTCGCCAATGCCGCCCACCGTCATCCAGAGGGGATGGGCATTGGCTGGAGGAATGCCCCAGCCAGCCCCTTTCCCAAACATGCCCACTGCCGTGAGTCCCACCGTCCCCGCCAGGTTCTTCTGCATCTGGGGAGACGCTCGAAAGATCCAGAGGTAGACCCAGAAGAAGGGTCGGAAGAGCAAGGTCGGCAGGAAGAACAGCAACCGCTTGAACCCCTTCAAGACTTGTTCCACATCCTCCCCCTGGACGGCGCGGATCTCCTGATGAATCTCGCGCACGGTTTTGCGATTGGCGGCTCGGATGATGGAGGCGATGAATTGTTTCTGGCCGTCCACCTCCCGCTCAATCGGGGTATACACGTCCACCTCGTCGAATAGGACGAGGTGCTTGCGGCCTTTGCGCAATGCCTGCACGGCTTTATGCTCCTCGACGGCTTTTGCCAGGCAGACAATGAGGAAGGCCGTGAACGACAGGGACTCTCCCGTGGTTGCCTGGTGCTCTCTGAGACGAGCGCGTGCCCTGGTGACATCGACTTCGATCAAGCCATGCATCAGGGGCGTGTGCAGGACAGACCGATAGGCCGCCGCCATCCACCGCCGCATCTTCGGATATGGGATCACCTGGGAAGTCGTGTGATGCTGTTTCATGCTCTCTCTTCCTCCTGACGACAGGACAAGACTGTTGTTTGATGGAATTCCCTTCGGTTTTCCGACCTCTCTACTTTCTTCGTGAATCGCTTGGAAACGCGAGAGATGCGGCGTCACTTCTGTCATGATCGGAGACACACCACTCGCCGTAGCTCTGCAGGCCGTGGAACGGGTCAGGTTCAGCCTGAAATAGGTTCGATAGCAATGTAGACGACATCAACTATCGCCTTCCGTTGGAACATGCGGAGCGTATTTCTGACGAAGTGAAAGAGATTGCGCATGCGCCCATATTTCTTTGATAGTGCCGCCGAAGCCGCCGTGCTCTCCTCAGACTCCGTCAGAATGCAGGCGTTTCCCTCGCTCACCGATCCCGTGACTTTGCCGCTGTAGGTACACGGAGCGAGCGTGACTCGCGCGGTATGGCGAAGTCGTTTGAGCTTCCCTGCGTCCGCGTGTGTTTCGACATAGATCGTTCCGAGCCTCTCAGCGAACCACACCGGTGTCGTCACGGCTTGCCCTGTCTTGCGGAACGTCGTCAGAGCGATACATTGCTCTCTCCCCAGATCAGGAAAGGTTGCTTTCTCTAGAGTTGTAGACATGGTTCACCTCCCGTGAGATTGGTGTCTGCTCCGTCCTGGAGCGCGACTTCCGTGCGCGGCCGTCACTCCAGCGTGATATGCTCCCTCACCTGGAAGCGTTTCTGACCACCGGGCGGACAGAGCCAATCCCCTCTTGTCAGAAGTATAAGGGAGTGGCATCACATGGTCGTCTCAAAAGGGAGCTTTCTCATCACACGCCCGTCACAGGAGGGAAGGAGGATCGACCGTGGGATCTGCTCGAACGTTGCCAGGCGGACGGAGTGGTAATTGAGTCAAAAGTTGAACGATCGCCCTAAAAACCATCTCTTCTGGCGTCTTAACAATATGTGCGAGGTAGGGCCGATAGTCACCATAGTCTGTTTTACGCAAACAAAGAATAGTAGCGGGTAATATCCAATGAAAATAGTATTCTTAACCACTGCTCATAATAGCTTAAGTCAACGTGCTTACGTGGAATTAGTAGATCGCGGGCATACAGTGATCGTGGCGATCGCATCCAGCGCAGAAGTGATGATCGAAGCGGTCAATCGTGAACACCCCGATCTGATCGTCGCTCCTATGTTAAAAAAAGTGATTCCCGCGTCCATCTGGCAAACGCATCCCTGCATTATCATCCATCCAGGGATCAAAGGAGACAGGGGACCATCTTCCTTGGACTGGGCCATCCTCAATGCGTGCGAGGAATGGGGAGTCACCCTCTTGCAAGCAGGCGCTGAAATGGATGCTGGACCGATCTGGGCATCTCGTACCTTTTCCATGAGACCAGGGAGCAAGAGCCACCTCTATCGACATGAAGTCACGGAAGCTGCCATCCAGGGACTGTTAGAAACGATAGCAAAATTTGAGAGCCACGTCTTTCTCCCAGAACCCCTGGATTACACAAAGGAAGAGATCAAAGGCCGTTTGCAAACTCCGATGAAGCAAGCTGATCGTGCTATTGACTGGTCAGAACCAACCGCATCGGTGCTCAGCAAGATTCGTTGCGCGGATAGCTTTCCGGGCGTCTTAGATACATTGCAGGGCATGCCGTGCTATCTGTATGGAGCCCATGCAGAAGATGTGCTCAAAGGGACTCCCGGTGAGATCATTGCCAAACGCGATGGGGCTATCTGCCGGGCAACTGGTGATGGTGCCGTATGGATCACGCACGTGAAGCAAAAAGGAACCGCCGAACAGGCGTACTTCAAGTTACCGGTGACGCATGTGCTTGGCGATCGTCTTGCCCATGTACCGGATGCTCCTCTGGCTGTAGACCAACCCTACGATGGACAGACCTATCGAGAAATCTGGTACGAAGAAAGCTATGCTGTCGGGTATCTCCATTTTGATTTTAATAATGGAGCCATGAGCACTGACCAATGTCAGCGTCTGCGAGAAGCGTTCCTTCGTATTCGTCAGCGACCAACAAAAGTGATTGTGTTGATGGGTAGTCCTGACTTCTGGTCAAACGGTATTCACTTGAACATGATCGAAGCTGCCGCTGACCCGGCGCAAGAATCCTGGCGCAACATCCATGCCATGAACGATCTGGTCCGGGAACTCATCACCACCGCATCCCACCTGGTGATCGCTGCCATGCAAGGCAATGCGGCGGCAGGTGGAGTGATCCTGGCACTGGCGGCAGACCTGGTCTATGCCAGAAAAGGCATTGTGCTAAACCCACATTATAAAGGAATGGGCAATCTGTATGGATCGGAATATTGGACCTACTTATTACCGCAGCGGGTCGGAGCAACCAGGGCGCGAGAATTGGCGGAAGCCCTGCTCCCGCTAAGCACCAGGACCGCGCACCAGCTCGGATTACTTGATGATGCCTTTGAGGAGGATGCAGCCAGTTTCCGCCATCGCATCAGACAGTTGGCAGAAGAGCTTGCCAGCAGTCCTCGCTATGGGCACATGTTGGAGGAAAAGCGTCAAACACGGAAAAACGATGAAGCAAGCAAGCCGTTGCAAGTGTATCGAAATGAAGAATTGCAGTGTATGTGGATGAATTTTTTTAGAGCAGATCGAAGCTATCACCTTGCGCGCAAGAACTTTGTGTACAAAGGGCTCATTCCTGATACAACCCTCCAGGTGGTCAGCAGAGGCTAGAGAGAGACCCAATTATTGCTTTCTTATCGCGGCTGTGCCATACTAATCTTGTAGTGCGAAATACCCCTGAACGATTGAAATGCACGCTTGTTTTCCTCAGCATCGTTCGGTAGGTCACTCTTCGCCCATTGGCTCACCCATTTGGGGCACCTCTCCGTTTGTCTGTTTTCGCTCGTGCTTCGTCTATGGGTTGCCAGTTAGAAACTTCGAGAGATTGAAATGGCTCGTTCACCAGACGAATTCGGCGATCCTAAGAGTCGGCCGGTCGGGATTGTAGAGGCACCTCCCGAGCGGCAAAGGGGTTCGCCAGCATCACAGCCGCAGATTTCGCGCCGTGCTGGCAGGACATTGATTCCTCCCACTGTGACGCTGGCCTTCTGGCGGTTGCGCAAGACCTGGGGCCTGCTCCTGATCACGGGTATCGGCATCGTCGCAGCTGTGATGCTGGTATGCACAGTTCCACTCTTCTCAGAAATTGCAATGACCGCCGGGCTGCGCGGTGTGCTTACTTCACCTTCCAATAACCCCTCTATCTATGTGTATAGCGCTTCTTCACGCATATCTGTGTCGGTCATTAACCAGACGACGCAATCGCTCAACCAGGACTTCCAGAAAAATCTTGGTCGGTATCTCGCTCCACCGCAATTCTCTCTCCTGCCAAAGCCATTCCCAATCCTTGGCAAACCTGCTCAGAGCGGTGGAACCAGTGGCGGCCCACTCCGCCCGACAGGCAACCTCGTAGAACTCATCAGCGCTTCGATGGATGCAGCTCCTTCTCATGTCAGGTTGATTGCAGGGCGGCTTCCCCGGACGAACAGCAGTGATATTGAGATCGCCATCACGCCTGAGAGCGCTGCCCAGCTACAAATGACCGTTGGATCGGTCATTCCTGTGAATATCGCTTTTGTTGACGCAAACCAGGTCACAACAGAGCGCATGCTGAATTTGCACCTTGTGGGCCTCTTTCGCGTCGACCGAACGGACGATCCATTCTGGGATGGGAATGACTTTCAGTATACGTCACCAGAAGGCAATCAGGTGGGAGATACCATTCCGGCGCTTGTCTCAGTAGAGACAAGCCTCTCTGTGTTCACGAAGATTTCAGATGAGGCAGCGGCACAGGGGCGGTTTTTTGCCAGGGAGGCCGCTTTATTCTGGTCGTATCACCTCGATGTCTCACATCTGGCTATCGGTGATCTCGATGCTATCCTCGCCGGCGTTCAGCAGGTGCAGCTTGATACCTCGAACAATTCGGCCCTCGATAACTCACCGTACGTAGAGAATAGCAAGACCTACCTTCCTACCGATATTTTGCAGCGCTATCACGACCGCATTGCTGTTGCGCAGCTCCCTGTGGCAAGCCTCTTGCTGCTTATGTTGGGGCTGGTATTGTTCTTCGTCACTATGATGGCGGACCTGCTGGTGGAGCGCCAGTTAGGCGCACTTGCCATCCTGCGTAGTCGCGGAGCCAGTCGCCGCCAGGTCTTTGGCGCGCTTATGATCCAGAGCATTGGCCTGGCCCTTATTGCATTCATCGCGGGACCCTTGCTGGCTATCGTCGTGGCACGCTTCCTCGCCCAACACACGCTCTCTCCGGTAGATTTGGGAGCACTGAATATCATTGCAGGCAATCCATTGCTGGTGGCGCTCGGGCTGCGCTGGTTTGCTCTAGCAACCGCCGGGGTCGCTATCCTGGCTATGTTCATAGCGATCCTTCGTTCAAGTCGCATAGATATTCTTGCTATGCGCCGGGAAGTCGCTCGCTCGACGCGCCAGCACCTCTGGCAGCGCCTCAACCTGGATGTGGTTGCGGGTATTATCATGCTCGTCGGCTTTGGCTTCTCCCTCTACCTTACCAATTCTAATGTGCTCGACCCCCGCCTGCGCCTGCTGTTGTTGTCGCCGCTGACCCTGCTGGAGTCAGTCTTCTTAGTGTTAGCGCTGCTGCTGCTCTTCCTGCGGTTTTACCCGCTCTTCCTACGTGGCGGCTCGTGGCTGGCGGCGCGCAGTCGCAGCGCTTCACCGGCGTTGGCCCTGGCACAGATGGCTCGCGCTCCCGGCCAGTCTACACGCATGATTTTGCTGCTCGCCCTGGCGAGCTCATTCGCTCTCTTCACGCTGGTCTTCACCGCCTCACAAGCTCAGCGTGTCATCGATGTATCAGCCTATCAAGTCGGCGCTGATTTCAGTGGAACTATTCCTTATACCATCGTCCTGCCGCAACAGTTGCAACAGGAGACGGCAGTATATCATTCCATTCCTGGAGTCACCTCTGCCTCGCTTGGCTACACGACAACTGCGAAGGCAGGTGGACTTGCCCTGAAGATCCCTATTTACCTTCGGGCAGTAGACGCCGACACCTATGCTTCGACGGCCATCTGGCCGGCACAGGATTCGCCACAGCAATTGCCTTCCCTGATGGCGCGACTCTCCGCCCAACGCACTGCATCGATTGCGCATAAAGTCGTGCCGGCGGTCGTGGATGTCGCTACCTGGAACGCGCTCCATTTGAGTACTGGTGCGAACTTCACGGTGGATTTCTCTACCGTTGACTACGCCACCGACCTTGTCCACTTCATCGCTGTCGCTCAAGTGCAAGATATCCCCACGCCGAATGCCAATTCAGGTATCTTAGTCGATTATTTGACCTTAGCCAATGTGTTTGCGAACAATCACGCGAACCCGCAAGACTTTTACGTTCCGGCGAATTATGCCTGGCTGCGCACGAACAGTGATCCCGCCTCGTTGGCAAGCGTGCGCACTGCTCTCGACAATGTAGACCTGGGGCTTCAACCGCTCTATGATCGCCGGGCACTCATGAACAGCCTGCAAAGCGAGCCGCTCTATCTCGATTTGAACGGCGTGCTGGCCCTTGGAGCAGCGACTGCCTTGTTGCTGGCAGTAGTAGGCGACCTGATCGCATCATGGTTGAGCGTACGCAGCCGGTTGACAAACTTCGCCGTGTTGCGTGCTCTGGGAGCCTCCTCTCGTCAAATAGCTGGCACACTCGCATGGGAGCAGGGAATCATCTACACGACTTCTCTGCTGATGGGCATTGTCTTTGGTATTCTTCTTTCAGCGCTGGCACTACCGGTGCTTATCTATACGAGTGTCGCACCGAGTGGTAGCACCAGTAACTTCACCAACGCAGCTTTTTATATCGCACAGACCGCGCCTCCCATTCAGATGGTGGTACCTGCCTCGCTCTGGATCGCTTTTGCTGTGCTGGCCGCTACCTGTGTCGTCGCGCTGGGAATGATAGTGCGCGTTGCCTCAAAGCCATCGATGAGCCAGACACTTCGACTGAATGAGGATTAATTACTTCCGTCACCCTCGGAAAGCGACTTTGAAAGCCTTGGGCATCAATAGCAATGCATTGCATCCAAAGCCATACCCGTTGCATAATAATGTTAACCGTTATTTTTTGAAAATATGGAAGGACCTGACGTAACTTAAGAGGAGGACACCCCACTATGGCAGACGACTTCGAATATATCTCCCATGCTCGCCTTATCTATCGCGACGGCTACCGTAATGCCTTTCTAGGTGAGGTAGCGGAGCCCGTTATCTACGGCGTCCAGGGTAAGTTGCGTGAGTACTACGGTACCAAAGAAGGACCCCCAATCGCCTCCACCCTCGATCACATCGTTGCCGCGGTCGCAGGCTGAATGTACGGCACACTTGCCGGTGCCCTGTCAGGGCGCAAGATCCCCTTTGACCGCCAGTCCTACACCGCCACCGTCGATGGCCGAATTGCCGGCATTGGCAAAACCATCCGCATCGAATCCATCGCAGTCCATTATGATCTCACCATGCCCCCGGAGTTTCGCGAGCCGGCCGAGCGCGCACTCAAGGCCCATACCAGCGGCTGCCCGGCGCACCAGAGCGTCAAGGACGCTATTGCTATCACCTGGGACGCCACTCTACACCTGGGCGATGAGGTAGTGCTGCTAAAGAGTACGGAGGAGGCCTCCTGAGGTCTGTGTGACTTGGCAGGTTCTCTCAAATAAACTGTACATTTGCCTGCATTTCTGCTACTATACCAGCGTGTTGGGTCCGTTTTCGTTGGAAGGTGCATCCTCACATTGCAGTGGGTAATACCAAGTATGGAATCATTTCTAATACTGCACGACTCGAAGAGAAAAGCTATGGAAGAAACAACCCGTCCACCGATGATCACGCCCCACCTGGTTGGTCGAGCAAGCCAGCTTGCAACCTTGCAGCTGCTCGTTGAGCAGGCAAAAGGTGGAGAGGAACACCTTGTCCTGGTCAGTGGGGAAGCAGGCATCGGGAAATCACGCCTGGTTGCCGAGGTAAAAACCTCCGCCACGACGCAGGGGTTTCTTCTGCTGCAAGGAAATTGCTTTCCGACAGATCTAACCTATCCCTATGCACCGTTGCTCGACCTCTTACGCTCCCTCTTCGCCTCACACCCGGCAACACCACTTGCGACTGAGTTGGAGCGTTTAGCTCGTGACCTCTTTCCCTTGCTGCCTGAACTCGTCCCCGATCAGACGACGCCACTGTTGCCCCTCGAACCCGAACAAGAGAAACGCCGTCTCTTCGCGGTGTTGGCGAACTTTTTCATTCACCTATCAGCATCCTCCCCACTCCTTCTCATCATAGAAGACGTGCACTGGAGCGACAGCACCAGCCTGGACTTTCTTCACTATGTAACGCGACGCACAGCATCTCAACCTCTTCTTCTCCTGGTCACCTACCGCCAGGATGAGATGCGTGCAGAGTTGAGCAGCTGGCTCGCACAGCTCACCCGCGAACGGCTCGCTCAGGAGGTCAGGCTCGCGCCCCTTTCGCGCAACGACGTCGATCTGATGCTCTCGGCTCTCTTTGATCAGCGACATACGGCGTTCGACATGCGCCGCTTTCTGCATGGAGAACTTCTGGATGCGCTCTACACCCTGACGGAAGGCAACCCCTTTTTCGTCGAAGAAACGCTCAGCGCCATGATTGCCGCAGGCGACATTTTCTACGCCCAGGGCTACTGGAATCGCAGATCACGGCCTGCTGCGCGCATTCCGCAAAGTGTTCAGGATGCGGTGCAACAACGAACACAACACCTGGGGGAAGCGGCCAAACAGGTGTTGATCCTGGCCGTTGTCGCCGGGCGGCATTTTGATTTTGCCCTTCTCCAGCAGCTTACCCGCTATGATGAGGAGCAACTCCTCCTGGTCATGAAAGAATTGGTGTCTGCTCAACTCGTGGTCGAAGAATCCAGCGAACAGTTCGCGTTTCGACACGCATTGACCCGGCAGGCCATTTACACGCAGCTCCTGGCACGTGAGCGCACCATTTTGCATCGCGCTATTGCCGAGACAATGGAGCAGCTTCCTCCTGCCGACCTTGATGCGCATGTGGAGGACCTGGTCAATCATTTTTATCAGGCCAGAGTATGGCAGAAAACAGTGAACTATGCGCAGCGCGCCGGAGAGAAGGCATTACGGCTGTACTCGCACCGTGCCGCCATCGACTATTTCACCTGGGCGTTGGAGGCTGCTGATCACCTGTCCCTCCTTCCTACACCCGCGTTGTACCGTGCGCGTGGGCAGGCCTATGAAACGCTAGGCGAGTTTGATCAGGCACAGCATGATTACACCCAGGCGTTGGATGCGGCTCGCAAGATGAATAATCGCGCGGCAGAATGGCAAAGCGCGATTGACCTGGGTTTTCTGTGGGCAGGGCGCGACTACGCACAGGCGGAAACCTGGTTTCGCCAGGCGCTCATCCTGTCGCAGGCACTCGATGATCCTGTTCTGCATGCTCGTAGCCTCAACCGCATCGGCAACTGGCACCTGAACGTGGAACAACCACACGAGGCGCTGCGCTACCACCGGGAGGCGCTGGCCATTTTCCAGCAACTCCATGATTCACGCGGAATCGCTGAGACACTGGATCTGGTGGGTATGACCAGCTACCTTGGTGGCGATTTGATCGGGGGCACGGCTTACTACCAGCAGGCGATCGCGCTTTTTGACGAACTCGGCAATAGGGAAGGACTGACATCAAGTCTGGCAACGCTCACCATGCGCGCTTCGACCTATCATACCGATGCGCTCATCGCGGTCGCGAGTTTGGCCGAGGTATTACCGGATGCCGAACGGGCGGTCAAGATCGCCCGTGAAATTGGTCAGCGTTCAGCTGAATCCTACGCCCTCTTACAGTTAGGACTCTGTCTGGGGTCGCAGGGAGAATATACCCATGCCTTGGCTGCATGCCAGCAGAGTTTGCATATCGCCGAAGAGATTGAGCATCGCCAGTGGCAAACGGCAGCCCACGCCATGCTAGGGGGAGTGTACAATGGTTTGCTTGCGCACCGGCAGGCGAGCGATCGCTTTGAGCAAGCGTTGGCCCTCGCTCAGGAGACGCACTCACTCTTCTGGACTCGTATGGCTACGGGCTATCTCGCCTCCGTCTCTATCCTGTTGCACGATTATGCTCGCGCCGAGGCGCTACTTCACGCTGCGCTCAGCCCCGACACAGCCATACAAACGATGGCGCAGCGCATGCTCTACTGCGCATCCGTGGAACTGGCGCTTGCACAGGGACACCCGACCCGTGCCTTAGAAATTATCGATCAGTTGGTTGCTTCCGCTGCACAGGCGGCTCGGGGACAAAGCAGCCTGCGTGTCTTGAAACTGCGCGGCGAGGCGCTGGTCATGTTGCAGCGGCCAGTCGAAGCCGAAGTTGCCCTCGAGGCAGCACAAGAGATTGCCAGGGCGCTAGGTGTGCGACCGATGCACTGGCGCATCTGTATCGCGCTGGGCAATCTCTATCAAGCCCAGGGGAGGAACACAGAAGCTGAGCAAGCGTTTGCGGCCGCCCGCACCCTGATCGAAGAACTCGCTGCTACCATCGCTGATAAGCCCCTGCGAGACAATTTTCTGCAACTGGCGATGGCCATGTTACCCCATTCCCGTCCACTCTCACCCAAACAAGCTGCCAAACAAGCCTTTGGAGGGCTGACGGCGCGCGAACGCGAAATAGCGGCACTGATTGCGCACGGGAAATTCAATCGCGAGATTGCTGACGTCCTGGTGCTGAGCGAACGGACCATCGAAACCCACGTGAGTAATATCATGCTCAAGTTGAACCTCACCTCACGTAGGCAGATCGCAAGCTGGGCAATCGAAAGAGGATTGATCGCGAACACGTGAAAACGTGTTCCTCATTTTCTATGTGCCCCCCTCTCCAGAAATCTACGTGCTTCCTTCATGCAATCTCCGTACTCGTCCACGATGATAATGCAAGACGTTCTGGCTACAATGAGAGAGTCAGCCAGGAAATCATTCCCTACGAAGTTGCGAACCGATAAACCATCTTCGCTTCGGGAAACGAATTGAGAGTACCGGACAGGAGGAGGCCGAGCATGTATTATCGTGTAGCTATCCAGGTCAAACAGACGGATGAGGCCTGGTCGGCGCTGCAGCAGTGCTTCAGCGAGACCATCCGCATCTGGATACGCAGTCATCCCAGCAGCGATCTAGCACTACTACATGACTCCGAAGAGAATTACCTGGCTCAAACCTTCTCGCGCTTCTGGTTTGCCGTACACGATCAACACGTCGAGTTCACTACCTTGTCTGCGGCCTTGAGTTACTTGCGTGCGATCCTCAACGGTCTGATTACCGATACCTTGCGTTCCCACTTGCGCTCACGAGAAGTGCCTTTGCCAGAGCCAGGGCTCTCCGACGAACCTGCAGCCGAAGACCCTCTGGATAGCCAGGGTCTCTGGGAGAGCATACAACCCCTGCTCTTGAACGAACGGGAAAGACGCATTTTCTATCTGCTCTATTGCTGTGGTCTCAAGCCCAGAGAAATTGTCACCCGGTGTTCACAGGAATTTGCCGATGTGAAAGCAATCTATCGCCTGAACAGTACCATCATCGAGCGACTGCGGCACAACAATGAGGAGCGAGTGCGCTATCTACTTGGCAGTGATGCATGAACAGCATTTCCAGAACGCCGGTTCTCTTCAGACCACGCAAAGACTTGCAGTGACAACACGTGATTCTACAGGTGTGCTAGAGAACGCGTACCCGGTACAATGAGGTTCAGAAGCGTTCCAGACCACTCGTGTTATGTTCTAGTTTATCGTCAATGTCCATGTACACCAGTTAGAGATCCAGTCACGAAAAAGTTGGCCTCCTATCGTCTTACTAATGCATAAGGAAAGGACAATCTCATGAACGCGACAGACATTTTGAAGTATGGGCAACTGACGGCCTTGCAGGCCATCAATGGCTTCCCCGAAACGGCTTGGGAAACACCGGGAGCCTGTGGTGTCTGGTCAGTCAAGGACATCATCGCCCACCTCGCTTCCTATGAAGAGGTCCTGGTAGATGTACTGTCTGGGTTTTTCGGCAGGCACCCTACACCCTACCTGGACAAGTTTACCGAGCTGGGTGGCCAGTTTAACGATACCGAGGTGGAGAGACGCAAGGGGAGAACAGTGAGAGAGGTTCTGGACGAGTTCAATGATGCACACGCGCAGGTGATGTCGCTGGCTGAGCGGATTCGTCCAGAAGTGTTCCGCCAGGTCGGAACACTTCCCTGGTATGGAATAGAGTATGCCCTGGATGATGTCCTTGTCTACATGTACTATGGGCATAAACGCGAGCACAGCGCTCAGATCGCTGCCTTTCGGGATCGCCTGGATCGCCTTCAGTGAGGAGCAAGAGATCATGCAGGAAGTTGCACAGACAGCATCAACTATTGAGGTAATCAACCAGTTTAACGACGCCTTCAACCGGCACGACGTTCAGGCGGTGATGGCCCTGATGACCGAGGACTGCATCTTTGAAAACACCTATCCGCCGCCAGATGGTGAACGGTTTGAAGGACAAGAAGCGGTTCGCCACTTTTGGGAAGAGTTTTTTCGTTCATCGCCTGATGCCGTTTTCCAGTCCGAGGAGATGATTGCTCATGAAGATCGCTGCATCACTCGCTGGAAGTACTATTGGACAAATACCGACGGGAGTCGCGGGCATGTACGTGGCGTGGATGTGCTTCGCGTGCGAAACGGCAAGGTAGCGGAGAAACTCGCCTACGTCAAGGGGTAGAGACTGACATCCACTCATAAAAGGGGGTGCAGGGGCGAAGTCCCCTGCCGGAGCGCGAGGTGTCCTCGCACATTTCTCTCTTCTCAAAGCGGGCCGCAGGCCCGCCAGAGGAATTATGAGTGGATCCCAGGTAGAGAGGCATGAACGGTGACTACATGACTCGTTCCGAAACTTTAAGGACGAGCGAGCCAAATTGGAAACGATTTTCATCCATTCAACCATCAACAGTGATGAAGAGCAGTTCACGCAAGGAGAAAAGGAGTATCTTCCATGATAGTGAAAGAATTGGATAGCAGCACATTGAAAGCCAGCCTGCGGGGCGAACTCATCCAGCCCGGCGATGAGGGCTACGAAACGGCACGCAAGGTCTACAACGGCATGATCGACAAGCGACCCGCCCTGATCGCGCGCTGCGCCGATGTGGCCGACGTCATCGCGGCGGTCAACTTCGGTCGCGAGAACGGCCTCCTCGTTTCCATCCGGGGCGGCGGACACAACGCCGGCGGGCTGGGAATCTGCGATGACGGCCTGGTCATCGATCTCTCGCTTATCCGCTACACGCATGTCGATCCGGTAGCCAGAACCGTGCGGGTCGGAGGAGGCTGCACCTGGGGCGACGTCGACCACGCCACCCACGCCTTCGGCTTAGCAGTACCCAGCGGGATCATTTCCACGACCGGTGTGGGCGGACTGACTCTGGGCGGCGGACTGGGATACCTGACCCGCAAATATGGTCTCGCCATCGACAACCTGATCGCCGCCGATGTGGTGCTGGCCGACGGTCGCCTGGTGACGGCCAACGAGTCGCGCAATGCGGATCTGTTCTGGGCGTTGCGCGGCGGCGGCGGAAACTTCGGCGTCGTCACCTCGTTCGTGTTCAAGGCTAACCCGGTCCATACCATCTACGGCGGTCCC
>Ga0209647_1000867_pt1 | contig 27272 bp, 33 predicted proteins | sample GraSoi_2013_60cm_FD_185827 | JGI IMG/M metagenome (GOLD analysis project Ga0209647, IMG submission 185827) | Grasslands soil microbial communities from the Angelo Coastal Reserve, California, USA - Sample 9_17_2013_60cm (SPAdes) (version 2) | ecosystem: Environmental > Terrestrial > Soil >... | reverse complement strand
ATATACTTGTCAAGTTCTTTGTATCCCTCTAAGCTCATAATTACGTGTAAATGGATAAGATGTCCATTAGGCTTTATGTGAAAGTCTTGGACGATATAAAGGAGGTCTATAGCTATGGTGATAACTTTGGGGAATCTGATAATCTGGCTAATTGTTGCGGCAATCGTTGGAGTTGTTGGCGAATTGCTAGCCCGGCGACGGACACCGTTTGGTATCGTTGGAGCCATCATTTTAGGGTTCATCGCGATCTTTCTGGTTGTGGGGGTTTTACACTGGCACATTGATGGTGAGCCGTATCTAAATGGCGTACCATTGATCACTTCCATCCTGGCGGCTGCAGTGCTAGTTGCTATATGGAGCGCCTTTGCATATCGCCATGCCCATGGTTACTATTCGCGCTACTACCGGCGCGGCACTTATGCACGTAGGCCGCGACGGAGATACCGTTGGTTTTGATGGGTGATCAACGGGGTTTGTGAATTATCCTGGCACCCGCAAGGGGGTGCCAGGGGCAACAGCATGCTTTTCGGGAACATTCACAGACCCTGGGTGATCAAGGCGTCATCTTGACGAAACTGCACAGCGGAATGCATGCCAGCTCTTTGTGTTGCTTCAGTTTATTCAAGCAGCGTGAGCCAAGGGTGATAAAGGCTTAACGGGTTTCCAGGTGCTTGGAGAGCAGGAAAGCGCTGAAGTCGGCAACACTTTCCACGTCCCCCTCGTTGAGCATGTTGACGATCTTTTTAACGACGAGCCTGCGGGGTTGACCAGGGGTCGAGGGCAGAGTGAAACCAATGGCTTCTACTGTCTCTGGCTGGCGTTCACCGCGAATTTCATCTGCCATCAGTTCCAACAAGTCTGCTAAATCGAGATCAAGCGCGCCGGCTATGCTTTCTAGTACTTTTGCTGAAGGATATTTCTGACCTCTCTCGATTTCACCGACATAAATTTCTGAAAGGCCAGCTTTCTCTCCGAGTTCTTTGATGGTGAGTTGACGATCTTGCCGTTCACGCCGGATGACCCTCCCTATAATTTCCTGCAAATCTGTCATAGATGTTTATCCTTCCTGCTTACCTATGCTTACGGCATAGCTTCAAGAAAATATATGCTATTAGCATATTTCTACCCTGTTAGTATACGCTAATAGCGTGGTATATTCAAGACAAGGCGGGATCAGAAACAGGGCTGTTGCAAACTCCCTTTTTTCCCGCCTGCGGCGGGGAAGGAGGGATGAAGCGAGGACACCTCGCGCTCCGGCAAAGGGCTTCGCCCTCTGCACTCCCGCAAGCATGGGTTGTGCCGTGAGAGAAAGAAGACAGTCAAGCCGGCAAAGGGCTGTCGCCCTCTGCACTCCCACACGCACGCGTCGTCTTCCCGATCTTGCAACAGCCCTGGGATCAGAAACTTTACACATAAAAGGAGGATTTCGAAGTGTCTCTAATGATGTCTTTTCATGCGGGCAAACAGTTGTCAGGGCAGAATGATGTCCAGAGTGCTGTTCATGTGCCTATGGTTTATGAGCGGGTACCTTCTGAACCTGTGCGTTGGGAGTATCGCGTGTTGACTGTTGATACGCGGGAGGCGGATTTGCCTGATGCTGTCCAATTGAATGAGCTGGGTGCGCAGGGTTGGTTACTGATGGGAGTGCTGGGATCAGAAACGACTGGTAGAGGTTCGATCGTGCACTACTACTTTGTAAGACAGTGGAATGAGCTATAAAAAGAGGAGACTTCAAATGTCATCAAGTTTAGTTGTGCCAACTGTAATAGAGACAACGGGGCGCGGTGAACGTGCCTACGATATATATTCACGCCTCTTGAAAGAACGAATTATCATGATTAACGGCCCGATCGAGGAGGCGTTGAGTAACCTGGTGGTGGCGCAATTGCTGTTTCTGGCTGCTGAGAGCAGTGAACGGGAGATTAATCTGTACATCACTTCGCCAGGCGGTTCGGTAAACGCCGGATTGGCGATTTATGATACAATGCGCCACCTACCTTGCCCAATCGGGACGACGTGTGTTGGCTATGCTGCGAGTTTTGGGACCATATTGTTGATGGCTGGTGATCCTGGGAGGCGCCGTACGCTGCCACACGCTCGTATTCATATACATCAGCCGCTTATTCAAGGTGGAATAGGCGGCCAGGCAACGGATATTGATATCCAGGCTCGCGAAATTCTGCATACACGAGATGTGCTCAATGAGATCATCCAGCATCACACGGGACAGCCTTTGGAGCGTATCAAACGTGACACGGAACGAGACTACTTTATGAGCGCCACAGAGGCTATAGAGTATGGGATTATCGATGAGGTGTTGCAACTAGCTGAGAAATGAGAGCCTATCGATAGGAAAGGCGGTGAGAGTCAGGGTGGCTTGACTTTCACCGTTTTTAAGTAGATTGATTACAGGCGCTCTATACTTACGGAGTCCAGTTCGAACCATTGCGGCCCGCTCGCTACCGTGCCAAAGCGCAGTACGCCACGTGGCGTTGCGATGGCATATTGATTATCGAGCCATGCTACAAAGCCGAGAGGCCGGATCGGTGGGTTTGGTACGCGGAGAACCAATTGATCATCGACCCAGAACAGAGCTGCCTTATGCCGCCATTCCAATACATAGTCATGCCAGCCGGTCATTTCAACTGTTAATAAGGCTTCGTTGGCTCCTGCCAGCCTTTGTAACCAGCGAGCCGCGGGGCGTGTTTCTCCCGTCACTAAGCCGAAAGTGGTTGTCACTGCGAGTGGGACGGTGGCGGCAAGGGCGCCTGGGCGCATACTGTGTACCACCTGCGCTTTCCAGCCACAGCCTGGAACACCAGGGACGAGCGCCATATTCGAGGGCGGGGAGGCATAAAAGAACCAGATTGCTTCTGGCAGCATGAGGATGTCGCCTCGCGCTGAGAACGGGTAATTCCAGAAGCCGAAACCGGCAGTGCCGTGCAAGATGGCAGCACTCTCACTGCTGCTGAGGGTTGCAGCAGGCAATGACGAACGGGCACGTACCTGCATACGCAGAGGCGGCCGCCAGGGAAAGTTTGCCCTTGAGAGTTTAGCGTAGTCGTCGATTTGTGCATCGGTGTACTGCCCCTGCCGGGCTGTCTCGAATGCCATACGCAAGGCGGAATGCGCAAGATCTAATGTTCCGCCTCCAATACAAGTTTGTGTCCAGTGTTGGTCTAGTGGGCCGGTGAAGTCATCAAACATAAGCGGTCCATACTTGTTGATAAGAAGCAATTCCTGCCGGTCTCCGGCTCATTGCCCCCCTTCCATGCGAACTCGTAAGAGTTCTTCTTCCAGTTCTTCCCATACGAATTGTTCTGCCTGAATAGTGATCAGGCCATGTTTTATCATTGTCCCGGTGACGCGATTGCGGAAGCCGGCGAAATACCCGGCCTGTATGTCGTGGGGTGGCATCGGGAGTAGGGCTATATCTTCTTGCCTGTAGAAGTCACCGGGATCAAAGGCCAATGCAAACAAATTTGCATACCTCCCGATGAGGGTGAGCCGGGATGTAGATATGAAATAATCCGGTTGGGTGCTAGAGATAAGCACACAGCCCGCGATGCGACCAGAAAACATAATAGGATGTGCCGCGGCACTAAGCTCGTGATCTGTCTGGTGGGCCGGGAGAGGACTACTTTCGTCCTGTAGATTCTGGATTTGTTGTGGCATACCTGTTGAGACACAATATCCAGCCAGAGATTCTGCTCCGAGGTACATGCTTTTCTGATCCATATTATTGCTCCAGGGATGTGTTCCCTGTGCGATAGTCTCACGGAGGCTATGAATCATTTTGCTCCTGGTAGAGGCAAAGCAGCGCAGCACTGTTATTAGCAGGCCGAGACGATCTGGATCGAGTTGGCCAATCGCCTCCTGTATGATGAGGTTGCAAATTGACCAGAAGCGCAGTGATTCGAGAACTGTTGTGCAGGCATTAAATACTCGTGCATAGAATGCGGGAGGAATATCTATCGCTACATTGTCTGCAGTTTCTATGTCTGCAATGTTTGGGATTTCTTCTTCAATTGATTCGAGGAGAAAATCGCGGTACTCGGGAAAGATTTCGAGTAAATGGCGCAGGTTTTGGGGACGTGGGTCCGCCTGTCTGTCTATCCAGCGAGTGATGGTTATTGGAGATACGCCTAGTTCATGAGCGAGGCGCTGTCTTTCACGAGGAGTGCTTGTTATATCTGCCAGCAGTTCTCGCCAATTGTGTCCTACTTCCATATGTTTTCCCTTGCTGCCGAAGTAACGCTTGCTAGCGTTTATCCTCTAATCTCGCGATAAAGAGTCGCAGTGAGTACAACCAGCACAGCAACGACCAGAATAGCTCCCGTTGCGATTCGCAGCGGGGACAATGCGCCGACAAAGTTTATGAGGGCAAGTGCAAGCATGGTGATAATCACGCCGACCAGGATAACCATGTCGCCCACGATAAAATTGTAAATGGCTTTGATTGCTTTCATGGGCGGACTCCTTCTTGCTCTGGTGTGCTGGCAGAGGCATTGGCTGCACTTGCCAACTGGCGTCGTTTGTACTGCTTGAGCCAGGAAACGAGGATATACGAGGCCAGCAGGTAAATCGCTATCAGGATAGGAATAAAGGCGTCAGAAAGTGGCCATGTATAACCGAATCCCTCCGCTGCCCAAAATGTGCCAAAGGAGGTGAGCATAATGCCGACAATAAACTTGAGTGTATTCTCCGGTACCTTTGAGAGTGGTGCCTGGATTATCGCTCCAGCGGCAATGACGAGTATACCTGCGACCGTTGCGCCGATGGCTGCAGAGAGAATGCCATTCCCCCCCACGCTCGTTGAGATACTGCTGCCAAAGGTAATCACGATGAAAGCAACCTCAAGTCCCTCGAGCAGTACGGATTTGTAGGACAGGGCTACTCCGAATGGTTGGAAGCGCGGAGCAACTGTCTCTCCACGCGCACGTATTTCCGCCACGGTTTCTTCGAAGATGGCTTCCTCGTCATGCAGAGCTTTGAGGCCGCTGTAGCGAAGGATGGCTTTTTTGAGCCATTTCAAGCCGAAGAGGATCAGGATAATACCGACTGCGAGGCGAAAATCGTTGATAGGTACCCATTTGACGAGCGCAACTCCGAGTGTGGCGACGATTATTGCGAGAGTGGCTGCGGCGGCGAAAGCTCCAAGCAGCGAGCTGCGCCAGTTGATAGTTACTCCGACAACCAGTACTATGGTAAATGCCTCGACGAATTCAACTGCGGAAGCAAGGAATGCTGCCGTCGCAATTGCCCATTGCATGCAACTTTTCTCCTATCTGAGATAAATAGAGATATCTTGTGGGAAGCTGCGGAAGGTTTCTTTCGCGATAGCGATTACCCACTCTGTATGGATTAATTGTAACACATGGCTGCATGCTGTGTTCGATTGCTGATACACAGTAGTTCTATCGACTATCGGGGGTTGAATGATCGCCAAGCCGGGGCGACGCAAGCGTCCCCGCACCACTCGCAGCCGCTCCCGCCCTTACGCGGGCTAGGATAGCTGTGCCGGGGCGACGCAAGCGTCCCTACGCGGGCTAGTCATTTTGATGTTGTGTGAGCTAGCGCTTGTATGCCACGACCTGCAACCAGTTGCGTGGTGTCTCTTCTATGCCCAGTTCCTGGCCTACCTGGTAAACGGCGGTTCCGAGGGTAGCGGCTGCCAGCGGCAGCGGAGCACCTGGTAAGGCACCCTCGATAAAGAGCCAGTACTGGCTAATGTCTCGCCAGGCATCCAGCGTGATATTGCCGCATTCCTGGGTGATATCTACATGAGCAAAGCCACTTTGTTTGAGCAGGTCAATGTACTCTTCGGGGCCAAGCCATTGCATGGCCATTGCTTTGGCTTCGCGTGACAACTGAACCTCGGGATGCTCTTTGCGCAGTAGTCTGACAGCGCGGCTTGTCCAAAGACGGTAAAAGCGTTCGGTGCCTTCAACGTACGTCCCATGGTAGAAGCCACTATTACAGGCAAATATACCCTCCGGCGCAAGAATGCTGGCCATGAGTCGAAATGTGGAGAGCTTATCCGGGAGGAGATGGATCGCGTTGCAGAAGAAAGCGGCATCAGCATTAGGAGTAAGATAAGGGAGATCGGTTGCTTCTCCCTGGATGAAATCGACTTTCATCCTCATCCTTTCTGGCCGTATTTCCTCTATGCATCTTTGCGCACAGCGCAGCGCCTCCGCCGAAGGATCGACGCCAATAATGTGTGCCTGGCGTCCCTGCCGTGCGATCTCCTGGGCTATCAGGCGCGTGACCGCTCCGGTTCCACAGGCCATATCTACGATGGTCAGGGTAGCGTTTGGGGGTCGTGTCGCGAGAGAGGCGAGCGTGTGCCTTACAAGTGAGCGATTGATCTCAGTGTAAAATGGATGTGCCGCGAACGCCTCAAAGGTAAATTGGTTGGTTTCTTCCGTTTCAATCAAAGCCATGGATGCAGCCTCCTTTATTATCACCAACGTTAACGATTTAGAGAAAAACTGCACCCAATTTGTTTCATCGCTCGGATTCAGATGTGCATCGACATGCCGCCATCGACACTGAGTATCTGGCCTGTGATACTGCACCCAATTTGTTTCAATCGCTCGGATTCAGATGTGCATCGACATGCCGCCATCGACACTGAGTATCTGGCCTGTGATATAGGACGCTTCTGGCGAACAGAGGAAATTGATTGCTGCCGCAATTTCTTCGGGAGTTCCATAACGGCCCAGGGGGGTGGCATCGAGCATGAATTTGCGCTGCTCGTCTGTAAGGATAGAAGTGAGTTCCGTGGGGATAAAGCCCGGCGCAATGGCGTTAGCGGTGATATTACGACTTGCCATTTCCCTGGCGGTACTGATGGTTAATGCAATAATGGCTGCCTTGGATGCGCTGTAATTGGCTTGTCCGGCATTTCCCAGTAATCCGGCGGGTGAGGAGATATTGACGATGCGTCCCCAGCGTGCCCGCATCATGCCTCGCAGCGCAGCCTTGGTGCAAAGGAACGCAGAGCGCAAGTTGGTATCAAGCACATGCTCAAAATCGGTGAGCGACATCTGTATGATAAGTTTATCGCGTGTAGTACCCGCGTTGTTGACCAGGATTGCTATAGGGCCAAGTGCCTCATTTGATGCGGCAAAGAGGCGTGAGACATCTTCTTCCTGGCTTACATCGGCCTGGACTGCTATGCAGCGTCTACCCATCTCTTCAATGGTAGCTTTTACCCGCGCCAGGCGCGTGGCTGTCGCCCGGCCTATGCCCTGGCTGCTGCCTGTGATGAGTGCTATTTTACCCGCAAGTGGCAATTGCTGTTCCATGATGCTGTACCTCTTTTGCTTAGGATTGCTAACCGCCCCGCCTCTCCCGATGCAGGTAGTATAGCATAGTCTGTGGAATTTGATAGCTGGCTAGACGGGGTTTGGCATACTCCTTTTTGAAGTCTCAAACATCTAATCATGCCCCTTGACAGGTGCGTGCTTTATACTGTACTATGACGTATATGGATATATCCATCGCAGATATATACGTAGATGATTAAACAGACGAGTATTTTTTGCCTGTCAACTACTACCGAGAGGATGTGATGAAGAATACTAAACGAGATCCAGAGGCTTTGCTGCCCCTTACACCGGCAGTTTTCCACGTCCTGCTGGCGCTTGCCGACAGTGAGCGGCATGGCTACGGCATAATGCAAGAAGTTGCTGCGCGTACAAATGGAATGATGCGCATGGGACCGGGAACGCTCTATGGGTCAATTAAACGCATGTTGGCTGCTGGATTGATCGAGGAATCGGGCGAACGTCCTGATCCCGCGCTTGACGATGAACGACGTCGCTACTACCGGCTGACTGACTTTGGCCGGCGTGTTGCCCAGGCTGAAGCCCAGAGGCTTGAGCAGGTTGTGCGTATTGCGCAGGTGAAGAGAATCTTGTCGGGTTCTGAGTTGAGGGGAGGCGCGTAATGGTTGCTGCACCCAGGAAGAGGATTGTTTCTGCTTCAGATCGGCTCTATCGCGTGTTGCTTCTCTGCTATCCAAAGGAGTTTCGCCGGTCCTACAGATTGGAAATGGCACAGACCTTTCGTGATTGCTGCCAGGAGGCTTTGGCAGAACATGGTTTGTGGGGAGTTATCCGGTTGTGGAGTTTTGTGCTCTCTGACCTGGCTGGTACGGCGTTGATTGAACATTATAGAGCGTTCGCTGCACGTTTTTTGAACGTTGAAGGAAGGCAGGTTGCTACTTTGGTAAGCCCATTTAGTCTTGCTGTGGCACAGCGTACAGATGTTGGTCGTATACGTCACGTAAACGAGGATAGCGTTGTCTCTGTCGTACCTGAAGATCCAGTAGTGATGACGAAGAAAGGTGCGCTGTTTGTGGTAGCCGATGGAATGGGAGGGCATACAGCTGGAGATGTGGCAAGTCTAATGGCCATCAACACTGTGAACGATGCCTATTATCAGAATGGAAGTGATGGGATAGTAACGTAGGTGACAGTCGTGCATACTTTGTGCGTGATGGTCAGATCATGCAAATATCGCAGGATCACTCGATCGTTGCGGAAGAGATTCGCGCGGGGCTAATCACAAAGGACCAGGCTCGTGGCCATCCACAGCACAATGTGATTACGCGCTGTTTAGGTAATGCTGAAGTTGAGATTGACATTTTCACTGAGCATATAGAGGAAGGTGACTTGCTCGTTCTTTGTACAGATGGCCTCTCAAATTTACTAAGTGACGAGGAGTTGGGAATGATTGTGCAGCAATTTGAGCCGCAGGAGAGCGTGCAGAGGCTAGTGGAACGTGCAAACGAGCAGGGTGGCACTGATAATATCACGGCCCTTGTGGTACGCGTCCCCCAAGTGGAGAGTGCAAGCTCCAGCAACTAACGAAATATGAGTTTGAGGAGAAACATGATGATGCCAATTCGCGCAGTCATTTTCGATATAGGTGGAGTACTGATTCAAGAAATGGACCTCGATATGGGTGGGAAATGGGATGCCCGGAAAGGGCTTGTGCCTGGAGAACTGACTCAGCGCTTCATTGACTCAGGAGCACCGAATCTTGCACTCATCGGAGCGATATCGCGACGGGAAGCATGGAAACGCATCGGTGCTTCTATTGGACTGACCGACGAAGAGGTACAGGAGTATGAGTGTGAGCTTTGGGCACAATGCTACCTCTATATCGAAATGGCCCAATTCCTCAAAAGTCTGCGTCCTCGCTATAAGACGGCAACGCTCAGTAATGATTGGCAGGTGGCACGCGATGAGAATAACCGCAGGTTTGGGCTTGCCGCAGCAATTCAGGTAGAGCTGATGGTCTATTCTGCCGAGGAAGGGATAGCCAAGCCCGATCCTCGCATCTACCAAATTACCTGTGACCGGCTAGATGTGACAGCGCAGGAAGCGCTCTTCCTCGACAATAGCTATGCGTGCGTGCAAGCAGCGCAACGACTTGGTATGTACGGCATCCATTTTAAGGACAGCGCGCAAGCTATCGCTGATGTGCAAGCATGTCTGGCTACTCATTGATGATTACGTTACAACGTATAGACGATACTGCTGGAAGATCATATAATAGGTTATCACTGTTACAAGCGCAGCCCAACACTGCGGGCTGCGCTTTGATTTCATAGCAGCACTAGTCAGTTTTTTATTAAAATAAGGGGAAATGAAGATATATGCCACAGTACAAGCACCCGTCCCCGACCTCGTTTTTACTCGATGATCAGAAACGGCAACTGATCTTGACCTGGAGTGATGAGCATGAAAGCGTTCATAGCTGGGAAGCGTTACGCTGGGCCTGCCCCTGCGCCTGGTGCGCGGGCGAGGGAGGACTACCGGGTATGTTACAGAATAAGCAGAGCTTGAGCGTCGAGGAGACCACGCTGGTTGATGTACAGCCAGTCGGTCGCTATGGACTGACGCCCGTCTGGGAAGATGGGCATAAGACAGGTATCTATACCTATGAGAAATTGCGCGCGAGTTGCGAATGTGATGAATGCCAGGCAAGCAGGCAGAGAAGGCCGTGAGATTCACACATATTGCGCCTCATCCCATTAGTACCTTGTTTTTAACACTGGTTACAGATGGTTACAGTTCTCGTTATATGTGATGAAAGCTACGTACGTAGCCCTGCCACGTGGATGGGGGGAGATCCAGGAGCCATCACAACAATAACGGAGAAAATGTATGTTGACCAATGGAGCAGGCGCTCAAGTTCAAACACGCCGTCGCGGCTTCGCTATCTCGGGGTGGGCGGTGCGCATTCTAATCGCGTTTATCATTAGCTGGTTAATCGTGCTGGCTTTTTTTGTCTCTGGCGCAATTTCTCACTAATTATTTTTCTTGTGCTTCCGTAAAGCGAACGCCATATTGTCCACTCAGATAGTCGTCTCACAATGGCATGATGAATGATGAGAGCAGGGCGATGAGACTTTGGAACCAGCGCAGTCCAGGGATGGGAGCGTGGTAAGATACCTCTTTTGGGGCATGACAGCTCGCACTCTCCAATGTTATACTGACGTGTGTAGAAGATCAGAACACTCTGATCGGTCAATCGAGTACATACGATCACTCCAACAGCAGAGGAACTGAGAATCACAGTCGAGATAAAGGAGAAATCACTCATGGCAGATCTCATAGAAACGTTACAAGCTGCGCCGTCGTTCAAAACGCTGATTTCCGCAATAAAGGCCGCTGGTCTCGTCGAGATGTTGAAAGACCCTGGCCCGTTCACGCTTTTTGCTCCCACCGATGACGCCTTTGCCAAACTGCCTGAGGGCACCCTGGACAGCCTGCTCAAAGATACACAAAGGCTCAAAGAGCTTCTGTTGTATTATGTCGTTGCAGACTTGATCATGCCTCCCGACCTCCTCGAGAGAAGATTTATCAAAACCGTGCAAGGGCAACGTCTCACGGTTGAGGCATCGCTTGATGCGGTGGAAGTTGATGAGATACTCATCCCTTTTGACGAAGAAGATGAGGAGGATGACGGGGACGTAGAGATCGTGGTTGATCTAGATGAGGACGAGGACGAAGATGAGGAGGATGAAGATGAGGAGGACGAAGACGAGGATGAGGACATCGATCTTCTCGTCACGACGCTCTATGAACGAGTCAAGATCAACGGGGCAAACGTGACGCAGGTAATACCAGCGGATAATGGCATCATCTATGCACTTGATAAGGTGCTCACACCACCAAAGAGGCGGCAAACGCGTCCGGCAACGCAAGGGTCTCCAGCCTCAGTCAACCACTCCAGAAGCCTAGGCGAGGCAAACAAGAAGCACGCAAGATCATGAGCGACGTCTTGCGTGCTTCTTGTTTGCCAGAACGGTTCTCAGTGCATACGTGATCAACATATCCTGCTTTGACGGTGTGCTTGCTGTGCACCTGCTCATAGTTTCATACAACCTCTTCCACAAATTTTTCGTCAGAGAAACATTGAGGTCTTGAGGCGAAAAGCTATTGAAAATTTACTGAATGCCACGCGGGATATCAGGCTGATTGGCCGACTGTTTCATGTATGAGACGACGTGTAATTGGGAGTTCGCGCAAGGACATTGGCAGGCGAGGGATGATTGCTCGCATACCCCATGCTGACAGGTCAAATACGTGTTGGCGTCCCCTACCCCATTCCAGGCCGTAGATTTCGCGCACAGGTTGAGGCAAAAGAGCACAGGTAAGCTGCAGGTTGAGGTGCATGAAAGGGCGAAAAATGGGCGGCGCGGGCGGAAAGAGAACCTGGTGAGCCAGTTGCCGGGCTTGTGGAGTTGCAGCGAGGCGATTGCTGTGTACCGTGTCATTGACATATTGCCGTAGATCATCTACCTTCCCGGGCATCTTGTCCGGCAGAAGGCCTAGTAGACGCGCTATCTCTTTCGACTCTTGATAGTAAGTCTCTTGCTCGACAGCGGTGAGTGGGCCGACGAATTCAGTATAGCAGAGTAGTAAGGTGTCGACCAGTGTAGCATGAACCCAGAGCAGGAGTTCCGGGTTGCGTGCGTCGTAGCGTGTACCCCTGTCGAAGGCTCCAGCCTCCAAAGGCAGCGTGCCGTGTACGTGTAAATGCAGGCGATTGATAGTACGCGCGGCCTTGCGTGCTTTTTCGTCGGAACCAAAAGTGAGCAACTCCCCAAGGACAAACGTACGTTCTGCGCGGCCAAAGGGATCGGCCATGTAGTCGCTGTGCGCGCTGACGCCCATCGCAACCAGGGGATGCGCTAATTGCATCAATACAGCGCGACTGCCTCCTAGTAAAACAGCAACTTCGCGCCCCACCTTCCATGCGACGCTTCCTGGGCCATAGTAACCATAATGCTGTGATGATTTCACTGTTGTGACCTCTGAGCTGCCTCTTGTTCAGCCAGTCTTTTTAACCTCCTATGATAGGCTTCGCCTGCCATTATTTCTGCTTTGTCGGGGTTCGCTGTAAAGCTGTAGAGCGAGTGCGATATCTGGATTGGGAGCCATCGTGAGATCGCGGACATCTTTAGTCACGGGTTGGAGCGCTGGAGTGTTGATATCGGCCAGAACAACGTGTGCACCCCTGAAATGGAGGTCACGGGCTGTAGCCAGTCCGATGCCACTTGCTGCGCCAGTGATGACTGCGACTGCCCTAGCAAAGTTCGTCAATGCCATGTTGTACTACTCCTCTCACAAACGATCAGGTTGGGCGAAGTGCGCCGATACAATTTGATCTTACCCCGCTATCAAGAGAGGTGTCAAATGGGGTAAACTTATAAAGTTGTGCTGTGTAAAAGTAAGGGACACATGTAGTTTTAAGTTAAGCAGGTTAGTCAGGAGAGGTCATGAGCAAAGATAAGTTTTTTATCAGCGAGGCGCTTTGTCTTCCGCCAACTGCAATTGAATACCATATCGGACAGAACCTGGCGACACTCTTTCCCGACAAGGCACTCACCGAAGGAGAGGTGGGATACTTTGATGTCGAGGAGTATGCCCAAGCTGGACATTGTACAATCAAACTCAAAACCTTTATCTACAATCAGTTGACAACGTACTGGGTAGGGCCAGAACCTCAGGTCATGCACTATCATCCTCACGTGGTCGTAGAAGTGGGTGGTGTAATCGTTGGTACAAGTCAAGTCCCGAAAACAGACGGATTAGAAAGAGAGACCATCGACAGGGTTAGGAATGCCTGGCTCGAAGTGGAATGGCAGGGAAATGCCTTCGATGTGCTCGTCATGAACTGGCCAGATGGACAATCCAGAACCTTCCATTATTGGATATTGGCTGATAGCAAGGACATCGCCGATACGTTCCTGGCAGCCGTGTGCAAGTGGAACATGGAGATAAGGGGTGAAGTGCTGGTGTTTGATGGCGGCGGCTGGTACAAGGATGAACATCTCTTCCAGGACATTAAAGGTGCAACCTTCGATAACCTGATTATGCGGGGTAGTCTCAAGCAGGATATTCATGATGACCTGACGCAGTTCTTCGCAGCCCGTGCTACCTACGAGGAGTACGGTGTTCCCTGGAAACGGGGTATTCTGTTCGTTGGTCCTCCAGGCAATGGCAAAACGCATGCGGTGAAGGCTATCATTAACTCAATGGAACAACCCTGCCTTTATGTAAAAAGCTTCAAGGCTCCACATGGCGCCGACCAATTCAATATTCACCAAGTGTTCGATCGCGCTCGAAAGACGGCACCATGTATCCTCGTGTTGGAGGACCTGGAGTCGCAGTTGACACCGCAGAACCGCTCGTTCTTCCTCAATGAGTTGGATGGCTTTGCGGCCAATGTCGGGATAGTGACTCTTGCCACGACGAACCACCCGGAGCGCCTGGATCCGTCTATTCTCGACCGCCCGAGTCGCTTTGATCGCAAGTATCCCTTTGATCTTCCAGAACAGCCGGAGCGCCATGCATATATTGTGATGTGGAACGCTACGTTGAAACCGGTGCTGCGTATCTCTGAGGAGGCAGCCGTGAAGTTTAGCGAATTGACCGAAGGTTTCTCATTCGCTTACCTGAAAGAACTTTTCCTGTCCTCGATGATGCGTTGGATTGCCAGGCCACAACAGGACACGATGGAGCAAGTGATGATTGAGCAAGTCGATGTGCTGCGCGACCAGATGGTCAGCACAAGTATGGCAGCAGATGTGGAACCAACTGATGACCAGCTAGTACCACCAATGTTTGGACCAATGATGGGGAGAGGCTTTATGCATAGAAGGCTGCCTTTCTAATGCGGGGTTAACCATAGGCGTATTGTGATCAAAAATGGGAAGATGTACCGGCTAGAAAATCTGGCGATTTACATCTTCCCAAACATTTTTATTGCAAAAGGTATGGTACGCTAATGCAGTTATTGTTGCTGTGGTGGCATTTCTTGCTGTGGCGGCATCTCTTGCTGCTGTGCAGGCTGTGATTGCGGCTGGTCGTATTCTTGCTTGGGTTGTGGGTATTGGTGCTGCTGACTACCTTCCTGATAGGTACCGGGCGCTTGTTGCGGTGGCGGCTGATATCCCTGTTGATACTTGGGTTGTGGGTATTGGTGCTGCTGACTACCTTCCTGATAGGTACCGGGCGCTTGTTGCGGTGGCTGCTGATATCCCTGTTGATAGGATTGGTACTCTTGTTGCGGTGGCGGCTGATATCCTGGTGGATAGGGCTGCTGGTATTGCGGTGGCTGCTGATTTGGCTGCATTGCTCCCTGGAATCCGGCGCTTGCTAAGCCATTTGTGATGGGAACGAGAAGTGCCCCCAGGATTAGAGAAACTCCGACCGGGAGGAGGATCCAAGGCCAGAAGCCGACAAGGAAGCAGAGGGCGAGACCCAAACACCAGACAAAGCCCTGCAGGCCACCGTATAAGCCTCTTGGGTTAAGTGAGCTGGCAGAGCCTAGCAACGAGCAGAATGCCAGGCCTACAAAAAGGATGGGCAAAAACAAATGCCCGCTAAAACTGCCCGAAAAGGCAAAGGCGAAAGCCAGGCCAATGATGAGAAGCCCGACACCGATTCCTCCCAACGGATTACGGTAACGGCGGCGGTAATATCTACGAGAATATCTATCATCGTACATGATGTATACCTCCTTTTCGAACTACCTGGACTAGATGAGTGCCTGTCATGCCTACATTATAACCTATAACTGTGCTAAAAGGAGGTATCGCTCGACATATTTTCCTTCAATGACTCAGGTAAGGAGAGATATGTCAAAAGTCATGCAAAGCTAGCTCATGAAATGATGTGAGGTCATAGCTGTAAATCGATCAGTGCTCGCCTGATATCTATCAGCGCTGCTGTGATGTCGTTGGCGTCTACACCATAATGGGTGACGGCGCGAATCTTGCCCTGGCCAATGGGACCCATCAGGACACCGTGTTCACGCGCCTTCTCCAGGAACTGCATCGTCTGCGCTTCATTTAAGGGTTCCTGTTGTGCGTTTCGTACCGAGAATACCGCCATATTTGTTACGACACGTTCGACGTCGATGTCTATCTGGGGATAGTCCGCGAGTCCGTGCGCCAACTGTTTGCAGTGCTCGTGATCTTCGGCCAGCCGGTCGACCATCTGCTCTAAGGCGACGATACCGGCGGCTGCAAGTATGCCTGCCTGGCGCATGCCGCCTCCCAGCAGCTTGCGCACGCGGTGTGCTCTGCGGATAAAATCATGGCTGCCCACCAGCATTGATCCCACAGGGGCACTGAGTCCCTTGGAAAGACAGAACATGGTGGAATCGACTGTGCGCACCAGGGTGCTGGCTGGCACGTCGAGCGCGATGGCGGCATTGAAGATACGTGCGCCATCCATATGCACCGCTATGCCATGGGCATGTACCAGGCTGCTAAGCTGCTCGACCTGTTCTACGCTGAGCACTGTGCCACCGCAGCGATTATGCGTGTTTTCGATGCAGAGAAGCGCGGTCGGTGCTGTGTGTTCGTCGCTGCCATCGGAGATGCTAATCTGCACTTCATTGAGGTCAAGCATACCATCAGGGTGGGTGGGCACGACGACCATAGGTGAGCCTCCCAGCGTCGATGCGCCACCTACTTCGTAGTGGTAGACGTGGGATTGGTTTCCAACGATGACCGCTTCGCCTCGTCCTGCGTGAGCCAGGATTGCTGCGGCATTGCCCATTGTGCCACTGGCAACGAAGAGCGCGGCCTCTTTACCCAGGCGTTGCGCGGCCATCTCCTGCAGGCGGTTGATGGTGGGGTCTTCCTGATAGACATCGTCTCCAACTTCAGCGCGATACATGGCTTCGCGCATGGCCGGTGTAGGTAGAGTGACTGTGTCGCTGCGCAGATCGATCATGATATAGTTCTCCTTGTTGATTAGTGTTTAGAAAGTTTGGCTGTCTAGCCTGGTAGGTATGTTTCTTGCGGATTCACACTCCCTACGTAGGCACACTGGCTATAAAGCGTGCAATGTCCACAATCCGGTCGCTGGGCATGGCAGATCTGCCGTCCGTGTCGAATCAGGTTGACGTGTAGAGGATAGACCCACTCCGGAGGGGTGTTCTTTGCAAAAACGTCATGCGCTTGATCTGCGTTCACCTTTGGCCCAATCAAGCCCAGGCGTTTAGAAACGCGGAATACATGGGTATCGACTGGCATGAAAGGCATCCCCATGTCGAACATCAGGACGGCCGCTGCTGTTTTGGGTCCTACGCCTGTAATGCTGCGCAGGTATTGCCAGGCTTCTTCTGTCGTACGTTTTGTCAGCTCATTGTAAAGAAAAGCTGAGAGTGATTTTGTGTCCCCCTGCTCGTGTTGCCGCTCTGCCAAGGTGAGCAATGCATCCTGGATGCGTGGGGCCTTGATATTTGCGAGCCCGCCGGACCGGATAGCATTGGCTACCTCGTTGGTAGGCGCATCGCGAACTTCTTCCCAGGTTGGGAATGTTGAGATCAGCTGGTGGTAAGCGCGCTCTGAATTGATATCGGAGGTGTGTTGCGAAAGAATGGTGCCGATGAGACCGCCGAGTGGGTCATAATCGGGTTCGTTTTTTGGTTCACCATAGGTGGCGATGAGCAATTCGTAGATGCGTGCCAGGTGGGCAAATGGTGTGGTGGATGTGGTCATTCTGTGTTCCTATCAGACAATAATGTTATGTGCAACTATTCTACCTTCTTCGTCTCTAACTTACAAGACGAACAAGGTTTACGGAGAAGGGACTTCATGTGATAGAAAAAGGAAATGTGATGCAATCACATATTGTTGTGCCATTGGATGGTTCGCCGCTGGCAGAGACCATCCTGCCATATGCAGCCGCTCTTGCGCGAGCGGAATCCGCCAAACTCACGCTGCTGCATATCATTCCTCCATTTAGCTCACTTGGGATCATGAGCATGCGCATGCCCGAGAACTGGTTCGACCAAGAGATGACATGGACGCAGAACTACCTGGCGAATGTGGCCCAACGGCTCACAGAAGAGGTAGGGATACGTGTGCAAACGGAGGTGTTGGATGGAGATCCAGCAACAGAGATCATCTCGTATGCGCATCATGACCATAAGGTCACGCTGAACGCCATGGCAACGCATGGTTTGGGTTGTGGATATCGCTGGAGGTTCGGCAGTGTCACTGCGAAGGTACTCCACGAGATGCCTACGTCGATGCTCCTGCTCCGTCCGCGGGGAAAAGGGCACGCGCCTGCTCGCCCTGTTTCCTACCATACCATCCTCGTACCGCTGGATGGGTCGCCGGTGGCTGAGCAAGCCCTGGAAGAAGCACAACGCATTGCGACGGAAGTGGGCGCGAGCTTGCTCCTGCTTGCTGTGATGCCTACTTCCCGGGAGAGCACTGCGAGCGAGTACCTTGAGCACATAGCACAGCAATTGCGTGTGCAGGGGCTGACAGTGGAGACGCCGGTGATCCCTCGCCATACTCTCGAAGAACTGCCGCAGATTGGCATGGGCCTCCAGAACCATGCTGGCATGGTTATTATGACCTCCCCGGGACGTGATAGTGTAGAACAACTTTTGCTGAAGAGTGTTGCTGAAAAGTTCTTGCAATACTCCGAGGTTCCAGTCCTGCTGACGCGAGCACAAGCGTACTGAAATTGACAAGGGAGACCATACATAAGGGACTATGGTGTTCAGCGTGCATGACGACATCACCGACAAGAGGTATTGTAAGAACAACCAGCACTTACACTTTCGGGTCATGCTCTTCACAGGTATACGAAAGTGCGAGCGCGGCCCTGAATTTAAGATACTGCTTTTGGGTGATGACTCCTGCTATGACGGGCACTATACTGGTGTACATAGAGTGCTGGGAAGCGAAACGGAGTAGTTCATGAAGGGGACGATCTATGTACGTAAGTATAGCTCAGCGGACACAACAAGGAGAACTCGCTGATCACCAGCTGGTCGCACAAGCCTGTGCAGGTGATCACCTGGCCTTTGAAACCCTGGTACAGCGCTATCAGAACATGTTATATCGCTTTGTCGGTGCCTACCTGGGGAATGAGCAAGCACACGATGTGGTGCAGTTCGTCTGGTTCCAGTGTTATCTCTCCCTGCCTAAACTCCTGAGGACACGGCCTGCGGGAAGGAGCGATGAGTCGCTTAAGCCATGGCTTTGCCGGGTTGCCAGGAACCGGTGCATGGATGAAATGCGCAGGTGCAAGCGTTATCCTGTGCTCTTCTCAGAATTGGAACATGCCAATGAAGAGGAGGATACTTCAGTCCTATCTATACTCCTGGACCCTGCCCCATTACCTGAAGAGCTGATGGAACAGCATGACGAGCAGGATTACTTGCGCGCAGCGATCCAGACGTTACCGTCCAAGTCCCGTGCTGTGGTGTGGCTGCGTTACAAGGAAGAACTCAGCTTTAGCGAGATCGGATATAGGCTCAATATGCCGCCCACCTCGGTGAAGACTCACTTCTACCGCGCGTGCGCGAAGTTGCGTGCCGCGCTTTCGACACAGGGAGTGCAAGCCGCTACGGGTGCGTGCTGAGGAATAGAAGGACTCTCGACTCGACGCTGGGGAATCCCAGGTGCTAGAATAAGCTAGAGACGCACAAACAATAGCCATGAGGAGAGTCAATATGTCTATTATAGATCAAAAGTTAGGGGATTACCTGGATGAACTGGCGTCAGTGCAACCAACTCCCGGAGGTGGTTCTGCGGCTGCTTTAAGTGGTGCGATGGGCGCGGCCCTTGCCAGCATGGTTTGCCGGCTCACGTTGGGTAAAGAAGCATATGCAGGTGTACAGCGCGAAATTGAAGAACTGCTAAGACAGACCGAACACCTGCGATTACGTTTGCAGCAACTGATGCAGGAGGATATCGAAGCTTACGGACGGCTCTCTGCAAGTTATAAGTTGCCACATGAGACAAGCGAAGAACAAGCAGCTCGCGGCACCGCTATTCAGGAGCGGCTTGTTGGGGCTGCGCTGGTTCCACTTGAAGTTGCAGAACGAGCTGCCGAATTGATCCAGTGTTGCCAGAGGATCGCGGAGATCGGCAATGCTCATGTATTGAGTGATGACGCGGCGGCAGCGATACTGGCCTATGGTGCGGCAGAGAGTGCGGCGCTGTTGGTACGAATCAATTTACGGTCTATGAAGAATAATACACTGGTTGCTGACCTGGGAGAGCGTCTCAGTAGGGCGCTGGTTTTGATCTCCGAGGGGCGTCTGCGGGTTATGGCAATAGTGGGGAGTAGAACGTGACGGCAGAAATTCTGGATGGGCGTGCAATGGGGGCGGAAATCAAAGCGGAGTTGCGGGCGGACATCGAAAAATATGCGCATGAGCAAGGGCGTGCGCCGGGCCTGGTGATTGTGCGTATAGGCGGTGAGGCAGCATCGGGAGTGTACAGCAAGGCGATACTCCGGATTGCCGATGAGGTCGGGCTACGGGCGAGACTTGAGCAGTTGCCCGCACGGACATTGCCTGGTGAGCTGCAAGCATTGCTACTTGAGTTGGATAGCGATGAAAGTGTGCAAGGCATAATTGTGCAGATGCCTTTGCCGGGTCAACTTTCACAGGAGATGGTGGCGGATACGGTTACCTGGAGTAAAGATATCGACGGGATCAGTCCACGCAGCGCGGGTAATCTCTTCCTGGGCTTGCCAAGCTTTCTGCCCGCGACTGCCGCTGCTGTGATGGAGATTCTTGAGCGCAGGAAAACACCGCTTGTGGGCAGACGAGCCGTCATCATTTCGCGTAGCAATGTTGTGGGTAAGCCACTGGCAATGATGTTGTTGCAAAAAAATGCGACGGTAACTGTGTGTCATTCACGCACTACGAATCTGGCGGGCTTTACTCGCCAGGCCGACGTTCTTGTGGCAGCGGCCGGTCACGCAAACATGATCACTGCTGATATGGTGCGCCCGGGTGCCGTGGTAATCGATGTTGGGATCAACGAGTTACCAGGAGGTGGTATCGTAGGGGATGTCGATTTTGATGCTGTGCGCGAGGTGGCGGGAGCTATTACGCCGACTCCTGGGGGCGTTGGACCGCTGACGAATATCTTGTTGCTGAAGCAGTGTGTACAGGCTGCGTGGCAAGAGGTGAGAGGTGAGAGAAGAGATGCTTATGGATGGCTCTGATCTGCAAATACCTAAGATCTATCGTGGGCCGTTGAGCGGCAGTTCCTGGATGCGCTGGTCGCCCGATGGTTCGCAACTGTTCTTGCTCGATAGAGTTTTAGGCCTAACGGTGTGGAAGACGGGATAAATAAACTGAGGGAGCGCATTACTGCGGCTTGATCGCGGTGAAGTGCGTCTGCTACAAGCCGCAGCATCAAATAGACTTGCCAGGTTTGTTGTTTCTATGCTTTTCCTGCTCGGCGGCGGCGCGCGGCGGCAGCGTTGCGACGACGTTCGCGCCTTCGCTCCAGGTTCGCAGCATCCTGTTGCGTATCCTCCACATCTACTGTGTCTCCTGGGGCAGCGCGGGTACCATTACTCTTCACGGTTGGAGGAAGAGATTGGGAGCTAGACTGGGCACGAATGGCGCGAGCATTTAAAATGCCCTGGCGGATGACAAGGCCGGCAAGAACGGCGGCTGCAATCAGCAGTACGAAGTAGAGTGGAACGACTATACCGCTGAGGCCTGGAGGAAGCGTATTACTCCTTACTGCGCTACTGACGATAAATACGAGCGCCAGGAGGATGTACTCCGTGCCTGTCAGTATATTGATCTGTTTGTACCATTTGATGGGTCTGCTGCGTGCCTGTGCTTCGCGCATGCGTCTGAGGCCGATAAATACGTTATAGGCTCCAAGGAGGATGAAGACGGCGCTAAAAAGCGTGAGTAGAGTTGGGTTGTTCATGTCCTATATAATCCTCCAGCGTTGAGATAGCCGTGCCACGGGTGACTACGATAATTACCGAATAATGACAAGCTCCGACCAATGCAAAGTGTTACCATACCTGGTAGCTATTTCCATGAGCGACGATAGAGTTAGGACTAAATACCCATTCGGGTATAGCATTTATTATTTGCAATTGTACAGGAGGTGTCAACTATTCCGTATCATTGGTCAGGGCTTCTCAAACGTCTTTTTCCTCTTCCCCTCCCCGCCCCAAAAAAGGGTAAAAGAGCGTGTTGCCGGCGTGGCGCGGCCGCGCCACGCCGGCAACACGCTCTTTAATAATCCGGGGTGGGGGGCTTTGCTGCCAATCAGAGCGACTGTTGAGAAGCCCTGATCATTTGGTCCTATACTGCCAAAGGCGTTCTTGCTCGCCTGTTCAGCAGCCTTCTTAGCACTACTGCTATGGCAATGCACACGAGCGGCCCGGTGATGAGATTGAGCGCAAACGTGAGTGGATTCAGAATGGACAAGGTGCGTATCGGGATGGTTATCGCAGGTAGTTGTAGTAGCCCATTCAGTCCTTGAAAGATCCAAAGGTCCGCTGGCAGTACAAGAACAAGTCCGAATACTGCTTCTAGTGAAAGATACGTCCACCAACGTGGTGGAGAGGATGGTCGAGTCGTGCTGCTATAGTGCATCGTGAGGAGCAGCAACGCTAACGCGGCTCCGTTAAAAGCAAAGGCTTCCAGGGCCTGAAGATCGAATGGTGTAGGATTGCCAAGGAATAAAGGAATGCGCCATAACAAGCTGAAAGTGATGATGCCTCCGATGGGGCCGCTTACGTTGATAGGTACGGGTATTTGCCAGGGTAGCAGTGCACTTAGCAAACGTAGCGTTGGGTAAGGACCGGGAATTACTCGATCCAGGCCGAGCGTGAAATCAAAGGCGGCTGAAAAGACAAAGCCTATTACTATAGGTGCTAAGCCCAGCAGGAGAATGGTGACGAGATAATTAAAGGCTGAGCGTGCTGGTTGAAGTGAGTCAATTGCAAGCATATCTTCTTCGTCAGGAAGAGTAGTTTGCTGTTCATCAATCTCGCCGGTATTCTGCTCGTCCTCACTATCTGAAATGCCGTTTTCCCTGTCTTCTTGTACGTCTATATGATCGGCTGATTGTTCGCCTGGCAATGTGTCGTTTTCTTCCTCGTCTTCAACCGGTTCTATGCTGGCATGTTGCGAGGGTTTGGCCGGCGGCAATGGGCGTAGAGGAGCGAAGGCAAGGTGCCCAAGCACTGCGCCGACTGCGCTAAAAAGGACTGAGAAACCGATAATCAGTCCCCATGTGAGTAGAAAGGCTTGCTGCAACGGTCCACCCAGGATAAGGGTACTGAATACGCCAGGGTAGGTCAGGGCTACTATGAATTGAAAAAGCGCCACGAAAAAGCCACCCAGGGCAGCCACAAAGAGGCCTGTTCCTTTCTGAATATGGAGTTTGCGCAGCGCTGTGACGAGTAAACCGCAGCCTGTGGCACTAAGTACTGCAACTGGAACAAACGAGGTGGCCGGTTGCGCATTGAGCCTGGCTGTAAATGCGAAGAAGGCCGCAATCAGAATGACAACCCCAAGCGTTAACCAGTCAAAGCCACGATGTGAGGACGAGGAAAGGGATACAGGTTTCGTTGTTGCAACCGTTTTGGCTCTTAGTAATGCTGCTTCGTCTATTTGATCGTTTGGCTGCGTGATTGGTTTCTGTTGATCGGATCGCTGCATCAGTCGCTGTTGCTCCTTCTTTTTCGTCTAGAAGGATACTAACACATTAAGGATAGAGCGACAAGGTGATTAGATGCGCGCTTGTGCCGCGGGGCGCGAAAAATCAGGTTCCTACATACTTTAAATCAGGGCCAGTATACCGGTCTTATAAAATATAGGGTGTTTACCTGATGCAATTGATAGGATTTGCTCTTGACTCTCTAGAAAAATCCGCTAAAATCTCTAATAGATTACTATAAATTTTAACTTTTATGAGGTTTGCGTGCATATAGTTCTTGTTGGGGTTGATCATACATCTGCGCCTATAGAATTCCGTGAACGACTGGTATGTTCTCCACGCCAGGTACCCCAGGCGCTCCAGGCCGTACGGCAAGTGGTGCAGGAGAGTGTTTTGCTCTCGACGTGTAACCGTATAGAGCTGTACGCAGTCTGTTCGGAGATAGAAGAAGGGCGTGCACAGCTCTTGCGCGTATTGAGCGAGGTACGCGGGATGACGCTTGCCGAACTTGGGGATCATAGTTATCACTTTGCGGATGAGCAAGCAGTTTCACACCTGTTCGCGCGGAGCGTTGGTAGCCGGCAAGCGCGCTCGCAGCGAGACGGGAATCAGTCGCAATGCAGCATCCGTAAGCCTTGTAGCGGTACAACTGGCTCGTCGCCTGTTTCCTAAATTAGATGATGCGTGTGTCCTGTTAGTCGGGTCTGGAAAGATGAGCGAGCTTGCTGCCCATCACCTGTGCGATAATGGCGCCCAGCGGCTGATTATCATTAATCGCACACCCCTGCATGCGGTAGACCTTGCTCAACGTTTTGATGCGACACATCGCTCTTTCGCGGAACTCGCTACTTCGCTGGTAGAAGCAGATGTGGTGATCAGTTCTACAACGGCTCCGCACACTTTAATCAGCCGTGAAATGATGCAAGAGGTCATGCAGCGGCGTGCTGGCCGCTCGATACTACTGATTGATATTGCGCTGCCGCGAGACGTCGACCCGGCGGTTGTGGAGCTGCCAGGGGTATACCTGTATAACCTGGATGATCTGCAATCGGGGGTCAATGAAGGCATTCGCATGCGCCTGCAGGAAGCTGAACAGGTACAGGCGATCATCGCTGAGGAAGTTCGCGCTTTTGATCGTTGGATGCGTTCACTCAGCGTGGTCGATACGATTAGTGACTTGCGGCAACACGTGGATGAGTTGCGCCAACAGGAATTGGCACGCACCTTGCAACGCCTGTCCTCCACGTTGTCGGAGCGTGAAGCGGCTGCTATACAGGAGCTGACGACGCGGCTGGTTAACAAGCTATTACATATGCCAACGCTACGCCTCAAAGATGCTGCCGCGGAGGGTCAGGGGCCTATGTATGCCCAGGCGCTCCGCTACTTATTTGATTTGGAAGGGCAAATGGATGAAACGTCTTAAAGTAGGAACGCGGGCCAGCAAGCTGGCGATGATACAGACGCGGTGGGTAGTCGAGCGCCTGAAAGAGTGGGACCCGGCGTTAGAGATAGAAATCGAACCAATTCGTACTACGGGTGATGCTTTAACGCATGTGCCCTTAACACAAATTGGGGGTGACGGTGTCTTTGTGATAGAGATCGAGCGTGCTCTACTTGAGGGACGTATTGACCTGGCGGTACACAGTCTGAAGGATTTACCCACCAGTCAAGCTGAAGGACTACGCGTAGCCGCGGTTGGTACGCGTGAGGATGTGAGGGATGTGCTAGTGGTGAATGGTCAGGATAACCATATATCTGAGCAGGATCGTGCTGTGGGTGTCACCCATCCCGATTTGCCATTATCCTGGTACGGCAAGACGACATCTTTGCGTATAGGCACAAGCAGTTTGAGGCGGACGGCGCAAGTTCGAGCGCTTTTCCCCGAGGTCGAAATTTTGCCGCTGCGTGGGAATGTTGATACGCGGTTGCGCAAGCTGGATGCGGATGATTACGATGGTATTGTGCTGGCTGCTGCGGGGCTGCATAGACTGGGTGTGCACGAGCGATTGGCCGAGCGCATGCACTACTTGCCAATCGAGGTGATGATGCCCGCGCCAGGTCAGGGTGCACTCGCATTGGAGATGCGCGATGAACCGGAGATACAAATGCTGACAGCTCCTCTACGGAATGCCGCGACACAGGCAGCAACGAGTGCCGAGCGCATGTTTATGCGGCGGCTGGGGGCCGGTTGTTATCTGCCGGTAGCTGCTTATGGTGAGGTCAGCGGCGAGTTGCTGACGCTTAGAGGGTTGGTGATTAGCCTGGATGGACGAGAACAGGTGCGAGTATGCCAGAGTATAGCGTGGACGACGGGGATAAATCCGGAGTGTGCTGAACGATTGGGGGCGCGACTTGCAGAAGAGGCATTAGCAAAAGGCGCGGCTGAAATTATCAAGGCGCTCGGCGTCACGCGTATCCAGGAGCGTCAACATGCCTGAACGTACTGTGAAAACGTTAGCGCTACATGGGAGACGCATCCTCGTAACGCGCACAAGCGAGCAGGCGGGGGCTTTCAGCGAGCAGTTGAGAGCGCTGGGGGCGATAGCTGTGGAGTTTCCAACGATTCGTATTGCGCCTCCAGATGATTGGGAGCCGCTTGATAAGGCGCTGCGACGCCTGTGTACGGAGGGTGGATGTGACTGGTTGGTGTTCACGAGCGCTAACGGCGTGCGCATCTGCTGCGAACGCCTAAGTAGTCTGGGGTATGATGTTCGAACTATAGGCAATGTACGCATTGCGGCTATTGGCCCTGCTACTGCTGCTGCACTGGCGCGGTATGGCGTCACCGTTGATCTTGTGCCTGGTGAGTATATTGCAGAGGGTGTTGCCGCAGCTTTGATCGATGATGCCCGGCAACGAAGAGAGTCGTTAGTGGGGAAAAGAGTGTTGTTGGCCCGAGCTGCAGAAGCTCGTAATGTATTGGTGTCTGAGTTACAAGGGGCAGGTGCCATTGTGGATGTAGTAGCGGCGTACCGTACGGCTGCCGTTTCAAGCGATGATGAGCAGGGACTTGAAGTGTTGCGCATGTTAGAGGCTCATCAACTTGATATACTCACCTTTACCAGTTCTTCCACAGTGCGAAATTTTATGTATTGGCTCAGGCAATGTGAAACCAATGTTGCAAACTCATTTATGAACCTGGTGACGCAGCATGCGCGACCCAGAATAGCTTGTATTGGCCCGATCACCTCACAGACTGCGCGTGAATTTGGCCTGGATGTGGATATCGAGGCACAAGAGTTTACGATTGCAGGCCTGGTAGAGGCAATTATTAGAGACGAGGAAGAAGCATGATGGAACAAACAACAATAGCGCAGTCCGACCAGCAGAAAAGTGAACAATCGGCCTCCGATATTGCGAAGCCGAAGCAACCACGTCAACTGGTGCGTTTCACTTTCTACAAACTTGATCCCCAGTGGCAATTGCTTCCGGCGGAGCAACGCCAACAGGGAAAACAAGAGCTGCTCTCGATTTTTGAGGAATATGAGCAGGGGCCGCTCATGCGCAGCTACAGTCTCTATGGCTTGCGCTCTGATTGCGACTTCATGTTGTGGCAGGTCTCGTACTCGATAGATGATTTGCAAGGCATGAGCAGTAAGATTAGACGTAGTGTGATGGGGCCATACCTGCGCGAGACGCATGCGTTTCTTTCGATGACCAAACGCTCTATCTATATCGGCAAAAATGCTCGCGGCGCACAACATGATCCGCGCCTGGTGATTACACCAAAGGATAAGAAATACCTGTTTATCTACCCGTTTGTGAAAACCCGCGCCTGGTATGCCCTGTCCATACAGGAGCGCAAACGCATGATGGACGAGCACATTCGCTTAGGTCTGACGTTTCCTTCTGTGTTTCTCAATACCACCTATTCTTACGGCCTGGACGACCAGGAGTTTGTGGTGGCGTTCGAGACGGACGAAGTCAGCGATTTTCTTGACCTGGTGCAACAACTGCGGGAGACCGAGGCAAGTAGATATACCTTACGGGACACGCCAATGTTTACCTGTGTAGCGCAGCCATTGCATGAGATTTTAGAAGCACTAGGGGCTTGAGGGTATTGTTGATGGACAATCATGGTCAAATGGAAAGCGGCCTGTCACTCACACGGTCGCGTGCTCTTTTTGAAGAGGCACAGGAACTCATGCCGGGAGGCGTGAATAGTCCAGTGCGTGCATTTCGTGCTGTAGGGGGCGATCCTGTCTTTATTGATCATGCAAGTGGCCCATACCTTTATGATGTCGATGGAAATCGTTACTTAGATTATGTGCAG
>Ga0209647_1000866_pt1 | contig 27278 bp, 30 predicted proteins | sample GraSoi_2013_60cm_FD_185827 | JGI IMG/M metagenome (GOLD analysis project Ga0209647, IMG submission 185827) | Grasslands soil microbial communities from the Angelo Coastal Reserve, California, USA - Sample 9_17_2013_60cm (SPAdes) (version 2) | ecosystem: Environmental > Terrestrial > Soil >... | reverse complement strand
TTGAGCGCGATGGACCCAGGATAATAATGAACCACCATCAACGTCGTCACGGTGAACAGGGACCACTCGGGGTACTGCAGACGAAGAGCTTCAGCGACAAATAGCGCGAGAACACCCGCCAGCCCCATTTTCAGGGCGTGCAGGATGACGAAGTGGTCCAACCACTCAAATTGATGGGCGGGTGCTTGCCTCATAAGAATTGATCAGGCGACAATGCTGTCATCGGTCATCTCTTTCAGTTTCCGAGGTGCTGACTGACTAGCTGGACTAATTTTTCTGATCATTTTAGGCCTTTACCTCGAGGCGCCGAACGTATTGAACTCTCCTGCTTCCGGCGATTTGGTGAGTGGATCGTGGTTTAACGACCGGGTAGTAAACGCTTCCCGTGGTTGTGCGGATTATCCGTTGGCATTTAGAGTTAGTAATTGTTCCTGTCCGCATGGGATTTCTAGTGTTCACTAGGCCCTACCGGGTCAACCGTTTGGAAGTTAATCGCCGTACTGCTGTGGCGCCAACAGACCGAAATTATGTGTGTCATAGAACCCATGGATTTACGCGGCGTCGATCTCAACCTGCTGGTGTCTCTCCGAGTATTGGTTACTTTTATTTTTCATCAGCTGGAGAGTTGTTGAGGGGAAGCGGTTCGGGCGCACCGGCAGTGTTGTTTCCAGGTTGGTTTCCAACCTGCGGATGTGGCCGGTAACGGTCGGCTGTGAGAGCAGGATATTCTTGAACATTTGGTGGGAGGATGTCTTTCCGAATTGGGGGACATCGCTTCGTGGAGGAAGGACCGCTTTGAATAACTAGACCCAGGTTTTGAGGCTCCCAGAGATCCGCCTCAGCCGCTCGAAGTGCGGAGTTCAGCGGTAGACCCAGTTCCAAATACTGATGAGTGAGCGCCGCAACTCTATCAGCACACGAAAACTGCTCGATCTTGGTAGCCATTTTAATCGACTCCTGACTAACCAGCACTCCTCGAAGGACGCGCCGTTTTCACTAAGTATTGATTTCTCATGGTCTCCCTATCGCATCCGCTGACTTATCATGGAAATCGTATGTTGGTCTTGTACTAATAGTGTTTCGTGATAACACGGCGTGGAGCAAAAATCCGGCTGCTATCCAAAATAAACGTTAGTTTGACAAAGTTGTCTTCGATTGGGACCCCTTCGCGGTCGTGGAGAAAGCCTTTCATAGATGAAGCCCCGGGTTTTGACGTTTTGAGTAGGCGCTGCCGCAAGATGGTAGGGACGCGCCCCTGCGCGATCCGGCGCCGCACGTCCAAAGACGGCGCGATGGCGGGAAGGTCGATGCTAATGGAAAGGGCCGCAGCTCCGAAAGCGCAAGAGTGCTATGGCAGAAGCAGCAAAAGAGAAGCGTCGAGACATGCAGCGCCGGACGCGCGGGAGCGCGTCCCTACGTGCGCCTGAGAGTGCGCACCAACAATGGGGCGGATGTCCCCAGCGCGGTTACACCCGTGATGAAGTGATCCAACAATGCGTCACGTCGATCCCGGAAATATCGGATGAGCCCTCCGGCATCATCGAACGGCCCCCGTTCCCCCAGTAATTTGGACCGACCCCGCAGGCTGACGAAACTCGATCACTCCCGCTTCTTCCGAATCTTTCCAAGGCAGGAAAAAGACCTAGCTGGCATTTAGGATCTCACAACGAAACGCAGCGGACGTTATGGCGAAGACAGCAGTAGTTAAGCGCTTAGGGTAAAAGTTTCACGAGTCAGCCGTCACAGCGGCGCACTCGGTCAATAACAGACATTTAATCGCTTCGGCCAAGTTGTCCCGTGTGTGGACCTTGATGGGCTGCCGAAAATGGAAGATGGAGACGATGTTGAAACCAATATCCTTTGCCGGATCGGGAATTACGCGGATGACGCTGGATATGCCGTAACTGCTAAGTTGCTCAGCGATCGCGCCGAGGTCGGCGGCGCATGCGGGTTCCATGGAGTCCAAGTTGGTGAGATCACTGAGAAGGACAAAGCCGGGTTTGAGGCGGGGCGCAAGAGCCTGTACGGATTGGAGAGCCTTCTTCATCTCAGCGGGCCGGATATGACCGCTGTAGCTGAGAGTAAGGATGTGGCCCGATTCGTCCGCGCTACAGGAAATCCTTCCGGCGCACAAACCGAGCGCGGAGCGAAGCGACGAAGTGTGAAGTAATGGACTCGATGCCATGGAACGCCAAAGAATGCAGGCTCAATTAGAAAAATCCCTGGCTGCCGAGATGGCAGCAGGAACGAGATGCTTTTTTGAAAGTATAATCAGAATGGCGTGGTAGCGGTTTCTCATACTCTTTGATTGCGATTAAGGCGTATTTGCACCCCGTTGGTTATTTGAGAAATCGTATGTTACTCTCGCGCTGATAGTTTCTCGCGATAAGCTGTTGTGCAAGATGGAACTGCGTCACCTGCGTTACTTCACTGCCGTGGCCGAGCATCTGAATTACTCGGAGGCTTCTCGCCGGATTCACGTCGCCCAACCCGCCATTAGTCAAACGATCCTTGACCTGGAAGAGGAACTTGGAGTGCGTTTGCTCCTCCGGGACCGCCGCACGGTTCGGCTCACGGCCGCCGGCGAAACCTTGCGGCGCGAAGCGCTCGAAATCTTGCGCCGGAACGAGGAAGCGGTTCGCCTGACCAAACGCGCCTCGTTGGGAGAAGTAGGACAACTTCGTATCGGATTTTTCGCCTCCGCCGTCGCGGCGTTCCTACCGGCCTTGGTGCAAGAATACCACCGGCGTTTCCCTAATGTGGAATTAACTCTGCTCGAACTGACGCCCACTCAGCAACTCGAGGCGTTTGACGAAGGGCGGCTCGACCTCGGTTTTTCCCGGCCTTTGCCCGCCGAGCGGAGCAGAGAATTTCATGAGGAGCTTGTCTATACAGAACGCCTTCAGCTGGTGTTGTCCCCCGCACATCCTTTGACTCGGAATTTGGCCGGTGACGGGACCATAAACATCAAGCGGCTGTCCGGTGAGAGGTTTGTGCTTCTTCACCGCCAAGCCGCTCCGGGTTTATATGACGAAGTGCTCGCGTTTTGCCGGCGCGCGGGCAAGTTCTCTCCGCATGTGGTCAACGAGGCTGGCCTCGCGTCCACCATGCTGCTTCTTGTGGAGTCGGGCATCGGCGTCTCACTCTTCCCCGGCAGTGTACGTCACTTGGTCCGTGCAGGTGGACTTGTGGTATTTTGCCGGTTGCAGCCCGCTTCCGCGCCCATCGAGTTACGAATGAGTTGGCGGCGGGCCGCGCCATCGTCGCCCACGGTAGAAGCTTTTCGAGAAGTCGTGCAGAGCCAGCGGGAGGCGATTCGTGCAGTGATGGAGGCGAGACCGTCAGAAAAGAAACAACGAGAGGGGCGCAGGCCGTGACCAGCTGCTTCCTGAACACGAAGCTGACAGCCGAGAATGGCAAAGAAACGCAGATCAAAGGATCAACTTAAGGAAATTGATGCGCTTGTGGAGCGCCTTCGGGAGTTTGTTCGGCTTAACTACATGACGGCAGCGGAGGTGGCGCGACGAATCGGCGTAAGAGATTCGACCGTGTATTCATGGCTTCAGGGTGAATGTCGACCAGCGAACCCTGAACGAATTGCCGCGTTTCTAGATTCGTTACCGACAGAGAATGGATCAGGCATCGCTCCAACAGGATACGAATATCGCGAATACAAGAATTGGCGCGGTATTCCAAAGCCTCGCCGTTGCCCGTTCTGCAAGCAGGCGAAGGGCGACATTCGAAGAAGCCGTGGCGGGTTCTTAGGGGTTTGTCCAAATTGCGATGCGACCGGACCGAAACGGGAGAGCTATGATGAGGCGATATTTCCGTTTCGTGAGCGGACCCCTGATAGATCCCGTGGTGAACGCCAACGCGCAGGTCAATGGCCAGTCCGCGGAAACTTGTGTAGTAGGAAATCAAGCTCATCGGCGAGCGACAATGCCGGAGACAGACATCTTTGAACGACGTAAACTGATAAACGCCCGCAGTGATAAAGATGGCTGCACCTAGCCAGCCGGCATTGCTGCCAGCCAATAGAAGCACTCGTTCAAACAGCACAAGTCCAAAGAAAGCGACCACCCCGGCGAACGCCCACGCCAGGAGATAGCCGGAGACAAACAAAGCGATCCGTGAAAGCGCCGCGAGGCCCGAGAGTCGATACACGATGGAACGTGTCCAGAGAATCGCGCCTGGGGCAACCGAAGGAAACATCATCGCCGTCATCATCGCGGTCCACATGGCAACGAACGCCACAAACGACATGCCCATCGTGCCCGCGCCGTTGCCCATCGCTCGCACCTGGTCGACCGTCACGATCCAAGCTAGCACTGCCAATGCCACAATCGCGGTCCACGCCGGAGCCTCTTCGCGAAACGAAAGTGGAACACGATCCGGGGGAGCGTCCGCGTTCACGTCAAACGTTGCATTCGACTTCGGAGAAAAATGCGTTCGAATTTGCGTGTTGGAATTGGAAATCGCTTAGCGTCACCTCGCATTTATCGGTATTCACAATTCGGGCGTCCCGGAAAATAAAGCCGGACGGAAGCACTAGGTGAGCGTCCGCCTCGCTCTGGTCCATGTCGCTTAGCATAGGGCCCAGCTGCACACGAGCAAAGTCATCAAGTTCTATGATCCCGCGCCTGCCTTCGCGCTCAAAACGGAGGCGTCCGAACCGCACTGACGGAGGCTCCGTGTAGGTTGGCGCGAAGAGTTCGAATGGCCCGCCGGGACCTGCTTTGCCGGAGACGATTTCCGAGAGTGCCGCACGTTGCGCGTCGTCGGCGCGCTCGTCGATGAAAATCACGCATCGACCGTTGCCGCGATGGATCGGATTCGGCCAACGGAGAATCCATCCGAATCCACATCCATCAAGCCGGATGTTGTCGTACGCACCTTCCCGGATCCGGTAGGCGCCTACGGCCTGACAGGTTCCGTCCGTCGGAATAGCCGTGAAGTTACAGGGGCATCCGTGGGCGCAGTTACAACTTTCAATGTAATCAGCTTTCCACCACCATTTGCTCATAAATTCTATTTCCTTTTAGATTTTCTTAACTCCGTGCGAACCGGGCCTGGCACGCCATAACTAGCGCTAAATCGCGTGCAGATATCACGCTGCCAATGACAATCGAGCGAAGTCCTGGACCGAGGGACGCTTAAGACTAACGGCGTCGAGGGGGGAAGAGGAAATCGGACGAAAAACGTTCGTACGAAATTAAAGGACGATATACCTCGAACGCAATTTCAGCAAAGGCCGCGTGCGGATCTGGTTCTTCGGAATCGGTTGGTTCCAAATCGCCGCGATTCTCAAATGGCCCCTGGTGACACGACTGTTGGGAGAAGGCCAAGCTCGCTCTCATCGTCGTCCGGCAGATGAATCCCATGGAGGAAATGACCATGGCGGAAACCGCCATTCTCATGGGAGTCAGCAAGGACACGATGAGTAAAATTCGCTCCGAGAAGCCGATGATCCATGTCGTCAACAGGTGAATTCGTCCACGGTGGAAAATCGGACGCTCCAGGTTGGCCTAGGGCGCGTTTTATAAGGTGTCCGCTATGATGACATTCGGTCAGATACCGCAAAAAGCTCGCCGAGAAATCTCGACGTATCAAAGCGGATGGTTTACTTTGGCGTGGGGTTATTCGTCCTCACTCCAAACCCCTCTCGAAGTACCTATTCCTCGGGGCTGAGGAGTCTCGCCGATTACATCCAGAATGGAGGTCCGTTCGATTCCATTCTCTCACGTGAAGGGCTCGCGAGCGCTTTCACATCCTTATGCCATAGGAACAAAAAATCACGAATGCTCTAGAAGTTGCACAACAGTCCTTTGATGCCTGGAATAGACACGATGCCGATGCCATTCTCGCCCTGTATGCTGATGGCGGAACATATAGCGCTCCCCGCGCGGGCAAGGAGCTTACCGGCAAGGCCATCGCCAACTATGCAAAAGCGGTATGGACGGCCTACCCTGACATGTCCATTGAGATCATTAGCATAGGGGATACCGGCGGAGGCTTAGTCGCAAGCCAGTGGGTGCTTCACGGCACTCACGCCGGTCCATATTTTGACGGCACGGCGCCGACCGGTCGCACCCTGACTCTTCCCGGGGCAACCTTTACTCAGTCTGAGAACGGTAAGATTCGCTATGAGCGTGTCTACACTGACCGACAGGCGGTGACTGAGCAGCTTGGGTTCCACACCCAAAAAAACCTAAGGCTCGAAGGACGGGTTCGACCCTATCACGGGAGGAGACTATGAAAATAGGCTTACTAGGTGTCCTAGTAGGGCTAGCAATCAGCTTTGCTTTGCCGACCTTTGCCCAAGAAACAAACGCGCCCGATCCACAGACAAGCGAGAAGATCCTCGCGATCGGTAAGGCGTATGAAGAGGGAGAAAACAACAATGACGCAGCCGCCATCGCCGCGCTCTTCACGGAGGACGCGGTTTTTGTGACGGACAGGGGACCAGTCAATGGCCGAAAAGCCATTGAGAATTGGTATACAGACCTGTTCAAGGGATGGCACCCCAAAAACCTCATCATCAAGTTCGATGGGAATGCCCCTCACTTGATTGGTACGGCTGGCAATGTGCTGTGGGCAACCGGAGAATGGAGTGAAACTGGGCAAGGCAACACCGGCGGCCCTATCCAACTCAGGGGCTATTGGTCAGCAATTTATAATCGTGAGGGCGATGATTGGAAGCTCCGGATGCTGACCACGAACGTAACCGCAGCACCGGCTGCGACAGCGTCGCCGACGACTACCCCGAGCAGCCAGTAGCCGGCGATTGTTCTCTCTACAACAAATCACCCTAAAAACTCAGGAGAAGACCCATGAGACTGCACGTCCTACTTGCCCTCGCCGCATTGGTCATCGGCTTTGTCGTGCCAACCCTTGCCCAAGAACAAACCACAGGAACACCGGTTGCCTTGTGCTCAGGATTTAGCCTTGCTGACCAAGCTTCGCACTCTCATCCACGAGGAGATTTCGGTCCTTACCGTGCTTTATTTTTCGTTTCGTGCGCGCACCCCTAATTTGTTTCTAAGTCTTGTTAGTCGCTCTAGCGTTTAAACGAGTTGCTCGTTGCGGATAACGGATTGCCTATCAGGCAGGCCAACGATAGATGACGAAAGGCCGGACCTTTACTGCCTCAACGGAAACAAGGGATACCCGGTGAACGAGGCAAATCTATCTCCCTCTTCCGGCGGAGTAGAACCAACTAGGGGCCTAACTGGCGGGTTCAAGCTTCACAGTGGACGGAGTGGACCGGGTGGAATTGATTGGCTTGGCTTCGATTAATTGTGGATAAAGTCTCATTGACGGGGAATAGGCTTGGCCGTTCCTTTGAGCGTCGCCCGAAGACCTTCAGCCACGGTCTTTCCTCCCCCTCGCGACACGGATGTTCCTGGAGCCTGAGAGATCCCGAAGCTGGGTCGTTTGGTCGACCACCAATCTAAACACCGGGAGGAACAATGAAAGTGCGGTATCTGCTTACCCTAACAGGGCTGGCAATCAGCTTTGCTTTGCCGACCTTTGCCCAACAGAAGGACGCCGTCGATTCACGAATTGCCCAGCAACGTGATCTCCATGGCGATGCTAAGGCACTTGATGAGTTCGGCGGACTCGCTACTAAGCAAAACGAGGCATTCAACAATAAAGACGCCGGGGCCGTGGCAGAGCTTTTCACCGAGGATGGCGTCTTGGTGGCGCCGGACGGATTGTTTACCGGTCGGCAGGCCATCCAAAAGAGGTATGAAGATACGTTCCAGCTCTGGCCCGTTACAATTTTTAACGATCTGCGTGACTGTCAGTTGAAATCAATCGACAACGCGGCTTGGTCCTTTGGAGAATGGGGAGGTAGTCTTCAGAGCCAAACCGGCCCTGTGTTCGTCAAAGGCTACTGGTCGGCGGTTTATGTTCGTGAGGGTGATGATTGGAAGATTCGCATTTTGACTCTTACAGAACGTCCACGACCAACCCCGTCTACTGAGACAAAGTAGAGGGAAAAATCCGCGCATGGTCCGATCCGGAGCGACGCCTAAGCAAACGGGCGAAAGATCAGTCTGACCTGTTCAGGATCGCTGAGCGTTACCCGGAGATGATAGCTCTTCTCCCGGAAACCCTGAAGGCGTTGGTGATTGAGGACCGGCGCGCCCGTCTTCAACGCGGAGGGCCGGAGAGTTCAGGTTCTTTGGGCCTAAAGCCGGGACCTGAACTCCCGGGGAAAGATCGTTAGCACTTACTTCAGAGCCGTGCGCTGAACGCGGTTTGCTCCGTATCCGGGCAAGCAAATCCTACGATTATAAGCAGAGCTTCTGCCGCCCTTGTATTTATGGGGCCCGTGCCTTGCACCGTATCTATTGTTGTCCATACAGGCGGAGAACCTGGCGGTAACTCCGGATCACGAACCAGCCGGTCCGTCTCCAGGCTTGAAACTGAGAAAACGCCACTGCTGTCCCCATCAATCCGTACGACAACTTCGCCGTTAAATTTGAATAGTCGACCTCCCGTGGCTTCGGTAAAGGATCGAACCGGAACCATGGAGAATTCAATATCAGTCGGAACACCAAGAGGAGGATTTGGCATTGGTTGTCTTCTCAAGCGGCCATGCGGCTGATTTGTTTCAAAACCTTATTGGTTTTCGTCGATAGTTACCGGATACATGAGGGCTTCCCATTTTGTGCCAGTAAAGGGCGGTTCTGTCGTAGAGGCTAAGCCCACCGTCCCGTTTCCCGTTCTCCCGTCTAACCACCTGGGTCCCTCGATGTCGCCAAGGCATTTCAATGCGACGATGTTAGGATTGTTGCTGTCGATTTGAACAACCTGCCATCTTGTGCCGGTATAAGGTTTCTTTGTGCCTGGCGCCAAGCCTACGGTGCCCTCAGCCGTTCTTCCATCGAGCCATCTAGGACCTTGGATGTTGCCAAGACAAAACAATGCAACAATTCCGTCACCTGCTCGATATACCCGCCACTTTGTTCCAGAGTATTTCGGGGTCAAATTCGGCGTTAACCCGACGGTGCCGTCTCCAGTTCTTCCATCTAGATAACGCGCACCGGGTATATTCCCAAGACAACGAAGTGATACGTTATTACCGGGCGTCAGGATTTGAGCGTTAAGTTGCGTAGAGAGCAGGAGGCCGATTGATGCACAAGCCAGACTCTGTAGAAATTGTCGTCGTCTCATATTTTCAGTTCATCTAATCTCTAGGTTTGGTCGAAGACATTCAATACGTAGATCTACGTACGGGACTCCGGATTTCCCCCTCGTGGACCGCTTGTCGTCAAAGCTCTCGGCTATTTAGGGGTCCGCTCACGAAACGGAAATTAAAGCACTGTAAGGGCTCTGTTATCCTCGTGAACGATCAGCGTAGTGCCACGCTGTCAGACAAACCGAATGCCCGGAAAAGAAAAGGTAGTCAGCACCCGGATTTGCGGTGAAACGAGCTGTAATCAAATCCTGGCGCGTTTTTCCTTTGGTCAAATCACCCACAAAAGGCCTTAACGTGCTTTATAATCCGTTTCGTGAGCGGACCCCTATAAGTACACACCGCCCCGTTACGTGAGTGCGATTTAGAGAAGGCTCATCGGTCCAATACCCCAGTACTCCAAGACTCCATCACTCCGATTCACTATAGTGTTCGAGCTCGCTCTTTTTCACGTTGAACGGTCCTCGCGATTTCCTCTGCACTGAGGGTGCTTGCAAAAGGCGAAGCTTGCCGCAGCTCAGTCGCTTTCTCGAGTTTTGGCCGTCATGACGGCGACGATGCGATCAATGGAATTTTCTTCGAGGAGCGTCCGCCACTCCCTCCAAAGGTAGGTCGCGGGCGCCGGCCGACGATCGATATATCAACAGTAAGAGCCTGTCCCTTTGCGAGCATCTCGGAGAAGCCGCCCGATATGCGCTCAGCGCTGCCAACTCGCGATTGCAACCAGGATCAGCATCACAATGGTAGAGTCCCTTTGGCTGGTCCGCCGATGGAGTCACCGGTGGGTGGAAGAGTTGGCACGAGCACCTAATCTAATACGTATTAAATTGTCGAGCGTGGATCATTCTTCTCTAGATCGCAGATCGTTAGCGTTTCACATGGCGATTGCGGAGAAACTACGTTCGGATCCGCGATTACTGGGGAAAGTTTGCGATCGGCTGCGGGCTCTCATGCAGGATTCAAGCGTCAGCATTTCAGTGCGTGATGCTTATCGGGAATGGCTCCTTTTTATCGAGCGGCACAGTTTCGATGAGGTACTGGCGTTGATGGTTGATCCCAGCGAGGAAGGGAAGAGACTGCGCAAAGCGACCCCTTTTTCCGGAATACTCAGCCAAGAGAAGCGGGCTGCGATCACACGTAAAGTAGTGGCGGCTAAATAGATGAATTTTGAAGAGCTTGAACACATTGTTCGCGCCGCGAAGGATCTCACAGGGGAAACAGAATTCATTGCGATTGGCAGTCAATCGCTGCTAATCAGCTTACCCGATTTACCGAGAGAGCTACGCCGCAGTCCTGAGCTCGACATAACGGGGAAACGGAATCCTTTAGTAGCGGATCTGATAGATGGTAATCTCGGAGAAATTACTCCATTCCATACGACCTTTCAGATTTACGCTCACGGAGTTGGGCCGGACAGCGCAACGCTGGCGACTGGTTGGGAATCTCGTTTACGCGAGGCTTCAACGCCTGCCGCAGCAGGGACAATATAGAATCGCGTCCGCCGCTGGAACACAGTATCAGTCGAGGATAGCGCCGGTGAGGTACTGTTCGAGGTTATCGATCGTCTCTGCCTGGGCCGAAATGAGGCATTTAACCAGATCACCGATCGAGAGAACTCCGACCATCTTAGCTCCTTTTATAACCGGCAGATGCCGCACCCGCTCTTCGGTCATGACTCGCATGCAATCGACCACCGTATCGCTCGGATCTGCGGTTACGAGGTCCTGAGTCATTATCTCCTCCACGCGAGTCTCCTGTGAGGATTTTCCCTTGAGGATGACTTTCCGGGTATAGTCGCGCTCGGAAACGATTCCAATCAGCCTGTTGTTTTCTATCACCGGGAGGGCCCCGATGTTTTTGTCCGCCATCAAGGCGATGGCGTCGAATACCGTCGCGGCGGGTAGTATCGACCAGACGGTCGAGCCCTTTTTCGCCAGGATCCCGCTGATCGTGCCAGCGATTTTCATGCTCTACCTTCGGCCCAGCGGAGGAAGGATTCAAAAACAATCCTGGGGACTTGTGAATCACTCTCGGCGAAAAGAGGGTGCACGCACCATAGCTAACCGCCGAGGCTGTAGGCGACATTGTTTTCTGCTTTTTTTTAGGAAGAGCTTCTCGGGATTGATAGGAGTCCGAACGACTTCTCAACGTGGGCCGGCCGAAAAAGCTCGATTCTATTTCCGAGCGGAATTTTCGGGAATAAAGTCGACCTAGTTTGGTCGTTGCTTAGTGGAGAAGACCCAAAAAAAAGATGCATATTGATCTGTTCTTGGCACCAGGTGGGATCATGTCTGGTGGAGCTCAATCGGGGTCCGCCAGCGCGGCTATGCTTCTCGTTGTATCCGGCGGCCGCCGGATTAGGCGGAAGGAACTTTCTACAGCCCATCATTCCAATCGGAAGACGGGCCGATTGATCCGAAGTATCCGCTGAAAGAAACGCCTTCCGCTTCGTATCTGCAGAGGACCGAGTGGAACATTCGTGACAGTGACGCTACCATTTTATTTTCAATCGAGCCGACGTTAACCGGCGGATCACTACGGACGATGGAGTTTGCCCGGAAGCACGGCAAACCGCACCTGCATCTCTGCGCCGGAAATGATACGTCTGCGGACAACCTGAGGGCTTTCTTTGAATGCCACGATGTGAAGATTCTGAATGTGGCCGGGCCACGGGCGAGCAAGGAGCCCGGGGTGGGTGAGTTTGTGGTGAGGACTCTTGGACAAGCCTTTGCTGAAATGGCTCCAGGTGAGTAAGGACGAACGGTACTGACTGCAGAATCCAAAAGCGATGACCTCAGTTCGACGAAAATCTGATCTCGACCTCATGGCCGAAAGGCATTGATTAACTGACGCGCCTCTCAATCCCGCGGCGCTAACGCAGCTAACAATTTCTCAAAACGTGGATCCTTCCGAAGCGGGTCCCATTCGGGATCCATCTTGAGGTCTCCGTAAGTGAGCCAAGCACCACTGGGCACATGGACGACGATATTAAGTTGTTCGAAAGCAAGGTCCCACTGGTTTGCCCAAGTACAGACGCGTGCAAAACATGTCGCCAACCCTGGGCCGTCACGGGCATCCTCAGAGATCGGTCGCATTTCCATCGCTCGCCGCGCTTCCTGCATGGCTTCTTCCTTTCGCCCCAGGGCGACATCAGCTTTAGCAAGCGCGACCAGCAAAAAGGGATCGGTCGGATCGGCCTCGACCTTTCGGTAAAGCTGCTCGCGCGCAGCGCCAAACTGCTCGATGTTGGGATGATTCCCTTGAATGAGCTCAAGCCAGAGCATCCAGATTCCTCGCGGAACGGAAGCTCCATAGAAATAAAGCTCTTCCCCTGGAACCTTGCTGAGAATGTCTTTCGCAGCGGCGAAGTCACGTGCGTAGTTCGCATAGTAAACGCGTTCAATTGCCACCGCGGGGTCATCTTTCATAGAAGGCGGGAGCGCCTCGTAGGCAGCACTGACAGCGCTCAAATCTCCCCGCTCGGCGAACGCCCACCACGCTTTAATAGTCATGAACACTGGTTGCTGATCGGGCTTGAGTTCGACGATCCGATTCCAGATCCGCTCGGCGTCTCGATAACGCCGGAGCATCTCATACGTAGCAGCTAGGTCATAGAGAATGTCCGGATTCCGCGGATCCAGGGTGGTCGCTTTCCCCAGACCGGTGATCGCATTTTCCCAGCGTCCCTGTCTTCGGTCGATCGCAGCCGTGAGCTCGAGGAGATCAGAATTATTCGGGAGAGCTTGCGCCACAATCGCTAATTGAACGCGGGCTCTCTCATAGTCGCGATAGCATTCATAAAGGTGACTCGCTAGGGCCAGATGAACTTCGGGAAGATGCGGTTGAAGCCGTAATGCCTCATTCATTGCCGCATCAGCCAGCGCAAGCCTCTCCGGCGTGTGATCGAAATTAAGGTAGAAAAAATCGTGAAGGTTTGCCATCAAACAATACGCCAGTTTGAACCTACCATCCTCCCGAGTCGCTTGTTCGAGTAAGCCGATTGCCCTTAAACCATTTTCCTTAAGAGTACCTGGCCAACCCCAGGCCTTAGACAGCTGCTTGGCTTGAAGATAAAGGTCATACGCCTCCAAATTATTGGTCGGCTTCTGCTCGATGTCCTTGCGTTCGTCCGGCGACAACTGAGTACTTAACCTCGACGCCACTTTCTGGGCGACCTCGCTCTGGATGGCAAAAATATCTGTCAGATCCCGATAATAGCTATCGGCCCAAATCGTGTTGTCATTGCGGGCATCGATCAACTCGGTACTAACACGCACGTGATTTCCATCACGACGGACGGTTCCCTCCAGCACGTTCGCCACCCCTAGAGCGGTGGCGATTTGGCGCAGATCACGTGTGCTATCCCCCCGATACTGCATCACCGAGGTACGACTGATGACCTTCAGTTGCGCAATCTTGGCGAGATTATTCAGAATCTCATCCTGCACGCCATCGGCAAAGTAGGCGTCGTCTTTGTTCGGGCTGATGTTCTCGAAAGGTAGGACCGCGACGCTCTTTTCGGTTGGTATCGCTTCGGCACTTCGTTGGTTGAGCAAACTCCGCGGTACGGAGAAAAGAAAAACCAGGCGATTGCTACTGCGGCAAGACACAAGCCGGCACCCAGCAACCAGCGAACAGCCTGCCTTCTCGGTTTTCGTTTTGATAAATTTTGGGTTGCTTGATCCGCGGTCGACCTGAGCTCGTCTGCCGTCAATCGTAACCCGGAACCAATCGCTCCTCGAACCTTCGTTGTCGCCTTCTGCAATTGAGCAGGATTTTGAAAACGCTGGCTAGGATCCTTCGCGAGCAGGAGGTCGAGCAACGCCATAATGGGCTCCGGGATATTCCTCAGTTTCACTAAGTGCGGCGCGGCCTGCTGATGCTGGTCCATCAATTCCGCGGCTGACCCTTGGAAAGGAGGTTTGCCTGAAAGCATTTCCCAGAGAGTTACCCCCAATGAATACACGTCGGAACGGATGTCTGTCCCGAGTCCGGCAAACTGTTCCGGACTAGCATAGGTGGGAGTTCCAATAAAACTTCCCGCGATTGAAAGCGTATCTTCCGTGACTCCTTTCGCTAGCCCCAAGTCGATTATCTTAACGTTCTCCAATCGGCCCTCCTCCCAAGTGAGCATGATATTGCTGGGCTTAATGTCGCGATGAACGAGACGCTGTTTGTGGATCGCAGTTAGCCCTGCAGCCACCTGCGTCACTATTTCGAGAGCCAGGTCGATGTCCAACCGGCCGCGACGATGGATGAGGGCTTCTAACGTTTCCCCATTCACAAACTCCATCGCATAAAAGTAGTTTCCGCCGCTTTCTCCCAGGTGATGTACCGTGGCCACATTTGGATGGCAGACGCTGGCCGCGGCTCGGGCTTCCCGCAAGAAACGGCTCCGGGCAGATTCATTACCGATGAGCTGTGCACTAATGATCTTGAGAGCCACAGGGCACCGGAGGTGGGTATCAATGGCTTTGTAGGTTACTCCCATGCCACCGCGCCCGAGCTCGATCGGTGTTCCATCTTCTTTTTTTAGAACTTGATAGTGCTCAAAACAGAGCTCAGAAGAAACGGCCGAAAGTGACTCGGTCTCGGGTGAGACAGCTCCCCGCAGTGCGCACACCGGACAGAAATCACTGTTTTGGCTCAATGCAGTGCCGCAAACCTCGCACGCGCGTTTGCTTTCTGTTTTCACGACTGGGGAGCTGGCTTAGATTCTCGGATTCTAGTCGATTTGGACGTTGATTGCTTGCAGAAAGTGGTCGGTGTCCGCGACTTACGCAGAAGCGGGCTCACGCCGCACTTGTTGCCCGAACACCGGGCACAAACCCGCTTAGATGCGGGGACCACAAGAGCAATTTAGCGTCCGTGTGGACGAAGGAGTAAATCGAATTGCCGGCACTTCTTGGTATCGAAACTACAAATATTCTTCAGAGTTCCTGCAACTCGGGGAGTGGAATCTCTTTGTAAACTAATGAAATGCCAGACAAAGAGAACGGCTCATCAAAGACTACAGAAACAATTTAAGGAATGAATAGCAAGTTAATCGCACTGCCAGCTGCTCAAACTCTGGTGAAACGAAGAGTGGAGACAGATCCGGAGTGGATCCCAATATGGGTCGCGCTTCAATTCGCCGTAAAAGATACCATATGGCGCTTTCGTCATAGGGCTCAGAGTTTTAAAGGCCAGATCCAACTCCTTGATCCACGCGTAAACGATGGCGAGATTCATTATCATACCAGGACCGTCCACCGCGTCTTTGGAAAATCGGCAATAGCTCAACGGCGTGTTTAGCTTCGGAAATGGCTGCTTCTTTATGTCCGAGCAGAGCGTCTACCACCGCCAAATTGCTAAGCAGATAGGCCGCCTTTCCTGGTGACCTCTGGACCTTTTGGCTCAATTGCTGTCGCGTCTCTGCAAAGCTGGAGTTCACGCCTGTTTCCTGTCCTTGCAGTCGAGAAAGCAGAATCGAGTAACAGCCAATGGGAACAGATACAAGTGCATAAGCGAATTGATTGTCCTCACCGCCCTTCATCTTGTCGACCAGTTCCGTTGCCCGCCGCCAATCACCATCTGACAAGGCGCAACTCAATTGCAGACTGAGAACAGTCCGGTCCTTTGCCATAGCGGGAGGGAGCGCAGCAAGCGCCAAGCGCAACCGGGTATTATCTCCGGTCTTCAATGTGGTTTCAGCGAATGCCCCTAGGAGCTTGAGCATTGGGCGATCAGGTGCTAGGTCGATCGCCCGATCATAGAACTGTTCAGCTGCGCGAAACTGACGGGTGGAATAAAGCGTGCCAGCCAAGTCATTAATCAAAACCCAATCGCGTGGATCGCGCCTGACGGCTTCGATTTGGTCCTGGATGGCTTTCTCAAAGTTACCCTGTCGGCTATCGATCCAAGCCCCGAGCATGATGGCTTCGGCATTGTTGGGCAGGCTGCGCTTAGCGATGGCTAACTGTACCCGTGCCCGATCGTAGTCGCGATAGCAGACGTAAAGGTGACGCCCATAGGCGAGATGAACCTCGGGCAAGTCCGGTTCTAGGCTCAACGCACTGTTTACCGCCTCATCTCCCAAGGCGCGCCGCTCTGGGCTCGGATCGTCCCGACCATAGAAGAGGTCATTAACTTCCGCCGACGCGCAGTAAGCAAGCGTTAACTTTGGATCTATATGGGTGGCTTGTTCCAGGAAACCAATGGCGTCCCCCAGCGGCTTCTCGACATTTCCGACTGAAAAAGAAGCATAAACGTCTGCGATCAACTCCTTTGCCCTGAGGTACAAATCGTAGGCTTCCAAATTGTTAGTGGGTCTTGCCAGAATACTCTTCTTTTCCTCGGGCGAAAGGGTAGCAGCGAGCTTGCTGGCGATCGTCTGAGCAACCTCGGTCTGAATAGCAAAGATGTCGGTCAAATCCCGGTCATAACTATCGGCCCAAATCGTGTTGTCATTTTGGGCATCGACTAACTCGGTACTAACACGCACGTGATTTCCATCACGACGGACGGTTCCCTTCAGCACGTTCGCCACCCCTAGAGCGATGGCGATTTGGCGCAGATCACGTTTGCTATCCGCCCGATATTGCATCACCGAGGTCCGGCTAATGACTTTGAGTTGAGCGATCTTGGCCAGGTTATTGAGGATCTCATCCTGAACCCCATCAGCGAAATAGCTGTCGCTTTTGTTATCGCTCAGGCTTTCAAAGGGCAGGACCGCAATGCTTTTTTGTGGTGCCTTTACCCAGACCGATGGAGTCACCGAGGACGCGGCCTGGTGGTCGAGTCTGAAGAAGCCATTCATCGCAAGGATCGCTATCCCGGCAATCAAAAGGCCGGCCAACAGCCAGCGAAAAGCATGTTTTCTGGGCTTTCGTTTCGGTGATTGCACAGCTATTTGGTCATCAGCAGACCGCAGCTCTTTCGGGCTCAGAGGCGATCGCTTCTTTCACTCTTGGCAGAGCCTTCTGCAGTTCGCCTGGGCTTTGGAAGCGTCTGCTAGCATCTTTCTCCAGCAGGACTTCCAACAACGTGATCATCGGTGCTGGAACATTCATCAATTTTCCAGTGGGCAGTGCAGCATGTTGATGCTGGTCCATCAACTCCGCGACTGACCCATGGAAAGGAGGTTTACCCAAAAGCATTTCCCAGAGAGTTACCCCCAATGAATACAGGTCGGAACGGATGTCTGTCCCAAGTCCGGCAAACGGTTCCGGACTAGCATAGGTGGGAGTTCCAATAAAACTTCCCGCGATCGAAAGCGTGTCTTCCGTGACTCCTTTCGCTAGGCCTAGGTCGATTATCTTGACGTTTTCCAATCGATCCTCCTCCCAGCTGAGCATGATATTGCTGGGCTTAATGTCGCGATGAACGAGATGCTGTTTGTGGATCGCAGTTAGCCCTGCAGCCACCTGAGTCAGTATTTCGAGAGCCAGTTCGATCTCCAACTGGCTGCGACGACGGATGAGGGCTTCTAACGTTTCTCCATCCACAAACTCCATCACATAAAAGTAGTTCCCGCCGCTTTCTCCCAGATGAAATACCGAAGCCACATTGGAATGACGAACACTGGCCGCGGCTCGGGCCTCCCGCACGAAACGGCTCCGGGCAGATTCGTTCCCGATGAATTGTGCACTAATGATCTTCAGAGCCACAGGGCACCGGAGGTGGGTATCAATGGCTTTGTACGTTACTCCCATGCCACCGCGTCCGAGCTCCATCGGTGTTCCATCTTCGTTTTTGAGAACCTGATAGTGCTCAAAACAGAGCTCAGAAGAAATGGCCGAAAGTGACTCCGTCTCAGGCGAGACAGCTCCTCGCAGCGCGCAAACTGGACAGAAATCACTGTTTTGGCTCATGCAGTGCCGCAAACCTCGCACGCGCGTTTGCTTTCTGTTTTCACGACTGGGGAGCTGGCTTAGCTCCCGGGATTCTAGTCGATTTGGTTGCGGATCGCCTGCACAAAATGCCCCGCGGTCACGGCTCGACTTGTTTGAGTTTCAGAGGTTCGTGATGAGGCTTTGGCCTGATTGAAGCCTGGCGTAATCGTCCTTCAATCCCGCGGTGCTAATTCGGCCAGCAATTTGTCAAAGCGAGGATCTTTTCGGAGAGGCTCCCAGTATGGTTCGAACTTCAAACTGCCGTAGTAGATTCCGCTCGGCGTTTTTGTCAAAGAACCTAATGTCTCAAACGCGAGGTCTGGCTTGTCTGTCCATGCGTAAACAACGGCTAGATTGATTGAGAGAAGTGGGCCATCCACTGCGTCCTTGGAAATCGGCAACATTTCGACGGCGCGCTCGGCTTCTTCGATAGCATCTTGTTTTTTTCCGAGCAGGGCGTCGACGACCGCCAATTGACTAAGCAGTCTGGGATTTCCTGAGGATCTCTGAACTTTTTGGGTTAGTCGCTCGCGCACATCGGCGAAGGTAGAAGTTCCGCCAAGTTTTTCTCCTTGCAATCCAGCGATCAGCATAAAGTAACAACCAGCCGGAACGGGCACCCCCGCATAAGCAAAAAGTCCGTCGTCTTCACCGTCCTTCATCTTCTCGATCAGTTCGGTTGCTTGCCGCCAATCGCGATCATTCAACGCGCAATTCAGATGCCAGTTAAGAACATCAGCATCCTCTGCCATCGCCGACGGAAGCGCTGCTATCGCTGAGCGGAGCGGTGTGTTGTCGCCGGTCTTCTGACTGCTGACAAACGCCTTTAGAACCCCTAGTATCGGGTGATCGGGGGCGAGATCGATCGCTCGATTGTAGGCCTGTTCGGCCGCAGAAAACTCGCGCTCCATGAAGAGCGTATTTGCTAACTCTATCGTCGGATTGCTTGGATCTAGGGTGATGGCTTCTTTCAATTCCTGAACAGCTTTTTCAAAATTGCCCTGGCGGCGATCCATAAACGCTTCCAGCGCCAACACTTCCGGACTATTCGGCATGCCGCGCCTGGAAATGGCTACCTGTGCCCTCGCGCCTTCATAATCGCGATATCCACGATAAAGGTGGTAGCCGTACCTCAGATGAACTTCGGGAAGGTCGGGTTGCAGACGCAACGCGTTAGCAACTGCTGCGTCTCCCAACGCCCGCCGCATGGGAGTCATATCGTAACCGTTATAAAGTTCGTCATGCGCATACGCGGAGGCACAGTAGGCGCGTACAAACTGGGGATCGAATCTGACAGCCTGTTCGAGTAGGCTAACTGCCTCTAGAAGAGGCTTTTCGTAGTTACCGGTGGCAAAAGGATTAACCTCGGCGTAGTCGATCAACTTTTTGGCCTGCAAGTACAGATCGTATGCTTCCAGGTTGTCGGTCGGTTTTGCGTCGATACTCTTCTTCTCTTCCGGTGAAAGCGTTGCCGCCAATTTATGGGCGATCGTCTCGGCGACCTCGCTCTGGATGGCAAAGATGTCGGTCAAATCGCGATCATAACTCTCCGACCAGATAGTCTGGTCCGTTCGTGCATCAACCAACTCAATCGTGATCCTTACGCGATTGGCGGCGCGGCGGACAGCACCCTCAAGAATGTTAGCTACCCCTAATGCATTGGCGATCTGGCGAAGATCGCGTTTTGCTTCCGCGCGATACTGCATCACCGAGGTCCGGCTGATGACTTTGAGTTGAGAGATCCGCGCGACATTCGAGAGAATCTCGTCTTGAACACCGTCGGCAAAGTAGGCGTCATCCTTATTCGCGCCGATGTTCTCAAAGGGAAGGATCGCAATGCTCTTTCCGGTTGGGACCGCTTCGGTGCCTTTCGGATGGAAGAAAGATTCTCCATAGAAGAAGAAAAACGATCCGACAATCAATACAGACGTGCATAAACCAAGTGCCAAAAGCCAGCGCAAAACAGGTCTTGTAGGCTTTTGTTTCGACGATTGCACAGTAACTTGAACAACAGCTGACTGCAGCTCTTCCGGGCTCAGAGGCGACTTGGAAGCGATCGCCTCTCTCACTTTGGACAAAGCCTTCTGCACTTCGCCTGGGCTTTGAAAGCGCTGGCCGGGGTCCTTCTCCAGCAGAACCTGAAGCAATGTGATAATCGGCTCCGCGACATTCCTTAGTTTCACTAACGGCAGCGCGGCACGCTGATGTTGGTCCATCAATTCCGCGGCTGACCCTTGGAAAGGAGGTTTGCCTGAAAGCATTTCCCAGAGAGTTACCCCCAATGAATACAGGTCGGAACGGATGTCTGTCCCAAGTCCGGCAAACTGTTCCGGACTAGCATAGGTGGGAGTTCCAATAAAACTTCCCGCAATCGAGAGCGTGTCTTCCGTGACTCCTTTCGCTAGGCCCAGGTCGATTATCTTGACGTTTTCCAATCGACCCTCCTCCCAGCTGAGCATGATATTGCTGGGCTTAATGTCGCGATGAACGAGACGCTGTTTGTGGATCGCAGTTAGCCCCGCCGCCACCTCCACCATTATATCGAGAGCCAGTTCGATCTCCAGCCGGCCGCGACGATGGATGAGGGCTTCTAACGTTTCACCATCCACAAACTCCATCGCATAAAAATAGTTCCCGCCGCTTTCTCCCAGGTGATGTACCGTGGCGACGTTGGGATGGCAGACGCTGGCTGCTGCTCGGGCTTCCCGCAAGAAACGGCTCCGGGCAGATTCGTTACCGATAAATTGTGCACTAATGATCTTGAGAGCCACAGGGCACCGGAGATGGGTATCAATGGCTTTGTAGGTTACTCCCATGCCACCGCGTCCGAGCTCGATCGGTGTTCCGTCCTCGTTTTTAAGAACCTGATAGTGCTCAAAACAGAGCTCAGAAGAATTCTCCGAAAGTGACTCGGTCGCGGGTGAGATAGCTCCCCGCAGCATCGTTCTGCTATCCCTATGTGCTGGGGAGGAGAGCATCCGCGGATTGCGAGCAGTCGATCCGGTCGATCTAGAGAGGAAAGTTCCAAGAGGATACGGACAGGTCTTCGTGGAAGCTGGGCGCGAGAACAATATCGATCCAGTCTTCCTCGCCGCGATTTCCGCTCATGAGTCAGGCCAATGGAAAAGTAGAATCGCTCGACGGAAGAACAATTGGATGGGGTTAATGTCGCGAAGGGGGCCCAAAAGTTTCGGGACGCCTCAAGAGTCAATTTTTTACGCGGCCAAGCTCTTGAACCGAAAGCCATTCCAAGGACGGAATACCCTTAGCGAGATTGCGCCAATCTACTGCGCCAAAAACCCCAAATACTGGGAGTCGTCCGTTCTTCATTGGAAACATGAATTGCAGGAATGGCAAACCGCTGCCATCGAAAGGGAATAACATTCCGTTTGGGCCCGGTTCCCGTGTTTCGCAGGTTAAGCTCTTCCTACCTCTGATTAAAGATTCGCCGACAATTATTCATCTCACCGGATCCTGAAAGGAGCTTGCCTCTTTTAATCTGTTATTTTGTGAGATTCCCTGCGCTGGGAGAACAAAAGGGCTTCAACTTGGGGATTAGAGTACGTAGCCACGAGTAACTTTAAAATACCAGTGGCCACGAAATCCGTATTTGACCCTTAGTTATTTTCGAGCCCTGAAACGTGATTTTGGCGGCAATATTTGTTTCTGCTGGTTGCTCCATTCCAGGAGTTCGTAATCGCACTCTGCCAAACGCAAAAACCAGGTGATGATGCGTAATGCACCCGGTGAGGTCCCCAGAAATCACCTTCAAGCTGTCACGGAGATAATGCGCCAATTGTCGCAAGCCCTCCTTGCCTGAGAACTCGATAGCATTCGGAGGCAATTCCTCACCCAATGTCTGAGGATCAGCGGCCGAGAGAATCCACTCAACCCTCTCGGATAGGAACGGCGATAACGGCCCAATATCGTGGGCTAGAGTGAGAGCGGAAAAAAGGAGTTCAACGATTTCTGGGCGCTCCATTATCTGTATGTCTAAATCAACTCACTATCAAATTGGCCACGTGCCTTTCCATGTAACCTTCTCTTCAGATACTGCCGTGAGACGGTCTCTATCTGCCTCAACATTCAAAACGCACCCGCAAAATAGGAGTTATGTGAAAGCCAGTCTCCCAGCTATAGATAAAATAATTTCTGGAGCGTTGAAAATTACCCTGACGGGAAAGCGAGCTAAACACTGGGTTAATGTTTCCGGTTCCTGCCAGTACTGCCGGAGTAGTTGCAGTGTGAAGCGGTAAACACCGGGTTCGTTACTCTCTCGCGGACCCGCTACATTCAAGACTTCGAATCATCGCGCAGCCGTGACACGAAAAAGCTGAAGTCGAACTGACCTTCAGGTGGAACTCTTGTTGCCACGGTCACGGGTGTGACGACGAGTTAACCTCCCTTGGGGGGGACCAATCTTGCACTATGCCCAGCCCCAAACAAGCCGGGCTTTTCGGCGGACCGGTTTGAGTCAAGCCGCAGCCTTCTTTGGTCACCAACGATAAGGCCCACCGACCCATAGCTGCTCACGGGTTGCCGCAACAAAGTTTGAGCGAACAAGCCATCTTCGAGACAAGACGTTACTTGGGGGAGGGGACCAAGCGATTACTCGTACGCGGATTCCCAGACTTGAGGTATAAAAGACGCTCTTATCGAGGCCAGGTTTATTCCCGAGATAACGGAATTATATTTCTCCCACCATGAATCTGAAACTCAGGGAACTCAGCCGGACGATTTTGAAGCTTGATAGTGGAGGTTCGCTTGAATCTTTGTATACGAACTATTCGGCTTGCCTGCAGCATTTGACTGGATACCTCTCGCAAAAAGATGATTCCGAAAGGAAGGCCTTGCTGGCCGTGTTGCGGAATATGGCGTTCAAAAAGCATCAAGATCTTGGTCGATCCGTTGATGAAGCAACAATCGCCCGGGAAATGAAAGATACTCTCCGTAGACTTCTTCTCCAAGTATTGGAAGCTACCACCAAAGAGGATATTGATACGCTCTATGAAGCAATCGAGAAGGGCGAGATCAAATAGCGGACGACTGTCTTGATGCTCCAAGCGCGTTAATGAAGGTGGAAGTTTCAATCAGCGCTCACAGCTCGCCTTTAACCATGAGGCGCTAGCTTCGCCAGACCGAACCGTGAAAATCGGAATCTTGGCTACAGATTTGGAAGCATTCCTCAATCTGGCCTTTATGTGATAGCGTAGTGTTACTCGATTGCGACGTGCCGAAGCCCAGGCTATCCCATCGCTGGTGCTTGTCGGTGGACGAAGCGAAGACCCTGCAGCTGTCGCCTTTATTCCGATCTGCGTTTGCCATGTCGGCGGTGGCGTTTCTTCCCTTCAACGATGCGAGACATTGCCCGCTCGGCTACTCTCTTCTGCTGTCGCACAAAAGCTAGATCCGCCTTCGTGAGCGTATACCTGCGAATCAACTCTGCCTCGTCTTCCGGAAAGGCCAGCAATTGCATTCGGTCGGACGAAGTGAGGATTTCGCGGCGCGGCATCGTTTTGGAGTGTACTGAAAACGGCCATTTTCATGGACGCAATACCCACTTGAAATGGTTCTTCGCCGCTCCAAGCGCGTCGTTTTATCACGCTCTTAACCGTACGTAATATTCCTTTTCTTGAGATGTCCCGCATTTCCGTGAGACAGTGTTTGCTTTGACTGATCTGTAACTCTGCTGCATGTTTAGGCAGTCGCCTGGTTCCCCCCATGCCAGAAGATCGTTTCATCGGGAACATTCGCTGCGGCGAGGCCAACCCCGTCCCGCTCTCTGTAGCTCTGCGGACCGACCCTTTTCCACGTCGTGATCTCTTTACACCATGAAAGCCGCCGTCCTTCATCAATACGACACAAAGCTAAAAAACCCGGACTTTGTGGTCTGGGAGGAAATACCAGAACCCGAATTAAAGGGGGACACCGATGTTCTCGTCCGGATCGGAGGTGCCGGTGTTTGCCGCACCGATCTTCACATCATCGAGGGCATTTGGCGTGAAAGAGTGAACGTGCAATTGCCGTACGTCATGGGACACGAAAATGCGGGTTGGGTAGAAGAGACCGGACGAGGGGTGGAGGGCTTCAAGAAGGGCGATCCGGTTATCTGTCATCCCCTGATCTCAAATTGCAACGCCCTGGCCGCCAGACGCGGCCACGATATGCATGTGGAAGGGAGCGAGTTCCCTGGGATCAGCACCAATGGCGGCTATGCAGAACTACTGCGCACCGGTGCGAGTTCGCTCATTAAATTGCCGCAAACTTTGGCGCCCAAAGATGTGGCTCCCCATGCGGACGCTGGCCTGACTGCCTATCACGTCGCAAAGAAAGCGGCAGGTCATCTACTACCCGGAGAGCGCGTGGTCGTAATCGGTATCGGTGGATTGGGTCATATCGCGGTACAAGTCCTAAGCGCACTGAGCCCGGCAGATATCATCGCGGTAGATCGCTCTGATATGGCACTTGGCTTGGCTCAAGAGTGCGGTGCTCACCACGCGGTTAAGGCTGATGAAAACCAGCTCGAAGCTATCCGAGCATTGACCGACGGGAAGGGTGCAGAAGCGGTTATTGACTTCGTTGGGGAAGGTAATTCTATCGTTAACGGCTTAGCCATGACCCGCAACAATGGCGCTTATTATATCGTCGGTTATGGCGGGGAAATCAGAATTTCTGCAATCGATATGATCACCACGGAGCGGAGGATCATTGGGAACTTAGTAGGAAGCTACGCAGAATTAGTCGAGTTAATGGAGTTAGCTAATCGAGGGAAGGTCAATCTAGCCACAAGGCAATACAGATTGAATGAAGCCAACCAGGCACTACACGACCTCAACGAAGCCAAGGTCAAAGGCCGTGCGGTCTTAGTGCCTTAATATGCAAACCAACCGGAGCTCTCACCATGTTTACTACAAAAACCGGAGAAAATATCTTCGTTATCGATGGCCACACTCATCTGTGGGACGGCAGCCCAGCTAACCAGAAGAACATTCACGGGAAACAGTTTATCGACTGCTTTTACGATTATCACCATCTGAGCCCAGATTCTTATATTTGGCCAAAAGAAAAATTTGAAAGGTATACCGAGGAGGACTTCGTCAAAGATGTCTTCGAAGAGGGGTACGCTGACGTTGCCATCTTCAATCCTCAGTACCTCGGCGAATTCTATCACAACGGATTTTCAAATCTGAAAAGAAACGAGGCATTCAGGCAACAACATCCGGATCGGATCATTGCTAATGGCTTTTGGGATCCCCGCAATGGGGAGAACGGCCTCGATCTGCTTGAGCAGGACGCCAAGACCTATAACTGGAAAGGCGTGAAGCTATACACTGCCGAATGGAAAGGTAATTCCAAGGGATGGAAGCTTACCGATCCTTGGGCATACCGATATTTGGAAAAGTCTCAGGAACTGGGAATCAAGAATATCCACGTGCACAAGGGCCCGACGATCCGCCCGCTGAATATGGATGCTTTTGATGTGGGAGACGTAGACGACGCAGCGACTACGTTTCCTGATCTTAACTTTATTGTTGAACACGTGGGACTGCCCCGCCTCGATGACTTTTGTTGGATTGCCGTGCAGGAACCAAACGTCTATGCCGGCCTCGCGGTCGTGACCGCATTTATTCATCGGCGGCCGCACTATTTCGGTGAAATAATCGCCGAGTTGCTTTCTTGGTTAGGTCCGGACCGAATTCTGTATTCCAGTGATTACGGCATCTGGAGTCCGAAATGGATTGTGGAGGAGTTTATGGATTTCGAGTTGCCGGCGGAAATAACGGCAGATACGGGTCAGACTCTTACACTCGAAGTTCGGAGAAAGATCATGGGAGAGAATGCGGCTCGTCTATATAACATCGATATCGCAGAGCGATGTAAAAAGCTCGGCTTACCAGTGCCTGGCAAACCCGAGGCCGCGGCGGCCGCTGTATAACCTTTATTGATAAATACAAGGCGATGGCTGATAGTAATCGAACGCAGGGCGTATGGTCGGCCCTCGGCACTGTTACCGATCCGGAAATTGACGAATCGGTAACCTCCCTTGAATTCGTCACTTCGGTGCGAATCGATTCGGGGAACAAAGTTCACATCGAATTCCGGCTACCAACATATTGGTGCGCTCCGAACTTCGCGTTCCTGATGGCCAGCGATATGCGTGACGCGGTCGCAGAACTGCCCTGGGTAGAAAACGTGACAGTTCGGCTGCTCGATCACTTCAGCGCAGATCTAATCAATCGTAGTGTTGCTCTCAGGCAGGACTTCCGAGCCGCCTTTCCTGGGGAAACTGATGACGATCTTGGCGAAATACGAGAGAAATTTCTCGGAAAAGCTTTTGAGCGCCGACAAGAGTTGTTGGTGCGTCATCTATTGGCAAATGGTTATTCGGCAACCTGGATCACGCGAATCAGCTTGCAGGAACTCATGTATTTACCGCTTGGAAACGAGGGCGCCGGCCTGCGGAATCTTTACCTCTTTATTTGGAAGAAAATCCATCGTGAGCCAACAGAGAAAACCTTGGCGTTCACGACTGTCGATAGGAATCCGTTAGACCCAGACACATTCCGCGCATATCTGCGGAAACTGGCAAGTGTCCGTCGCAACGCGGAATTCAATGGCTTTATCTGCCGTTCATTGCTCGCTGCACGAAATAGGGGTCACTCCTCCGATAGGCCGCAAAGAGAGCGTCGAGCGGATCAAAACCTTCCTTAAGAATCGAGAAACTGCTTAAGAACGCGGTACTGCTCCGCGGTGATCTGTTCGACTTCAAAGTCTTTCCGGTCACGACCGGTTTTCTCTGCCGCGCTGGCAATGGTTCCGGGAATCGACCAGCCAACGGCGACCGGCTCGCTGGCTGGATCATTTTTCACATAAACTGCGTAGTGGTAATCGAATTACGGCGCTTCGTACAGCATAGTGGTATAGTGTTCGTACGAACACGTTATCTCGTCAAATCGGATCTCCACATCGTTGATCCCGTTGCTTGATCCAATCTGAATGGTCACCCGTTTCTGGACCAAGCATCGGGCGGTAAACGAAAAGGGAAGCGACAGCGGTTCAGTGTTCATGGTTTTCCTGCGAGCGCAGATTAGCTCCGCATGAATCACGTATTACGAGTTTGCTGTCTAACAGAATGTCTCGAACCGGCATTTCCGGTCTGGCGATTCGTTCCAGCATGGCGCCAACAGCAGCTGTGCCAA
>Ga0209647_1000862_pt1 | contig 27329 bp, 20 predicted proteins | sample GraSoi_2013_60cm_FD_185827 | JGI IMG/M metagenome (GOLD analysis project Ga0209647, IMG submission 185827) | Grasslands soil microbial communities from the Angelo Coastal Reserve, California, USA - Sample 9_17_2013_60cm (SPAdes) (version 2) | ecosystem: Environmental > Terrestrial > Soil >... | reverse complement strand
CTTTACCCGTCGAAAATATTGAGAAAGGCGTAAAGACCTGCGAATGACAAGCATCGTATCGCCTTAGGCGTCATCGGTATTGTCTAACTCTCTCTCCGGTAGGGCCAGCTGCAGTGAATCCAGGTAGCTTTGCAGAATGATTTGGGCGGCGACCTGGTCGAGTACAGGTCGGCTCGATTTTGTGTTCTTGCCAACTCCATGCAGAACGCGTTGAGCCTCAGCCGTCGTCAGCCGTTCGTCCCAAAAAACCAGGCGCTGTTCCGGTAGCTGTTTCCGTAGCTCTTCACCGAATTTCTTCGCCTTCTCGGCGGACGGGCCAAACGTGCCGTTCATATTTCGGGGAATTCCTACTACGATTCCTGTTACTTTTCTCTGAATGACCAATTCCCGGATACTCGCTACCGCCGAGCCGTCGTTCGCCAAGGTCGCTGTCGGATGCGCCAGGAAAGCGAGCTCGTCGGAAACAGCAAGCCCGATGCGAACATCACCATAATCGATCCCTAGCCAGCGTTCGCTCATTGCAGCTCTTCTGGAAGCGATTCCACCAGCTTCTTTACGTTCTCTACTTCGTGGCGATTGCAAACCAGAATAGCGTCCCCGGTTTGAACGACAATTAGATCGTTTACGCCCAGCAAACCCACCCGGAGCTTGTCTTTGGAGAATACGATATTGTTTCCAGCATTCTCCGAGGTAACTGGGCAGTTAGCCGCGTTGCCATTCGGAAGTTGATCGAAATACTTTGCCACCGCGGTCCAACTTCCAACGTCATCCCAGTCGAAGGAGGCCGGTTTAACCAGCACTCGTCCCGCTTTTTCCATCACGGCGTAATCGATCGAGATTTTAGGCAAAGAGGGGAACCGCTTTTTGAGCATTTTGCTCAGATCAACGGAGTGGCGGATACAGGAGACGAACTCTCCGAGCTCGGGCGCATGCCGGTTTAGCTCGGTCAGGATGGCCTTTACCGTCCAAATAAAAATTCCGGCGTTCCAAAAGAAGTTACCGCTTCGAACAAATGACTCGGCTAAATCGACGGCTGGTTTCTCTCGGAACCGCACGACTTCAAACAAGTCGTTGCCTGATCCATAAGTTTTCGCGCCTTTCTCGATATAACCGAAACCCGGACACGCCCAGGTCGGCTTGATTCCGATAGTGATCAGATCGCCACTTTGTTCTGCCGCTTTGGCCGCGGCCCGCAAATCCGACTGGAATGCCGAGCGGTCCCTGATGAGATGATCTGCCGGGAGCACTGCCATCGACGCTCCCGAGTCTCGGGCAGCAATCAATCCGACCCCAAGGGCAATCGCCGCCGCCGTATCGCGTTTGGCCGGTTCGGCGTAGATGTTTTCCGGGGGGTGCTTTTTGAGGAGCTGTCGGACAGCTTCCTCTTGTTCCTCGTTGGTCAAAATCAGAATGTTTTCTGGTGGGAGCAATCCTTCTAGGCGATGCAGTGTCTCTTCCAGCAAAGTGCTTTCGTTGAATAAACGGAGAAGCTGCTTTGGAGTGCTTTTGCGGCTCAAGGGCCAGAAGCGGGTGCCGCTTCCCCCTGCCAAAACGAGGGCATAAAAAGAATTCGACATTGCGTAAATCTCGCCTGAACTATTGGCTCAGTATCCCTGTTTGAAATCTTCTCGAATATACATCCCCGAGCATTCTGGAGAACAAAACTCTTGATGATTAATCTTCCGGCTTGGACCGATATTTCGAGTCGTTTAGTAAAATGTAAAGACCCATTCTCATTAATCGACACTTTCTATGACGACCGAGCACGGTAAGACTCTAACTTTATCACTCACCTCGGCAACTCTCTTGAGCGTTTCGCAGGCCACAATCGCTTGCGCATTTGGAATTCTCTTGGGCAGCAGGCTAGACAAAAAAAATCAAGCCACGGTAGCCCTCGGACTGATGCTCGTAGCAGTTGCCACCTTTGTTCCTGCCGTCGGTGCTGTAGTCGTCGACTTGATCAATGGTCCTCGATCCAAGCTTGGGGTGCGCCGTCGGCTCCGGTCGATCCGGGAAGGATCCGGGCTTCACGAGGAGGAGCAGCTCTATTAATGCCGTCATTCTCGCCTTAGGCGAGAATGATCAGATTTCATAATCCGGCCGCAGCTCGGCGGCTCCGTTTCTCGGTGCCGTTGGATCTCGTTTAGAGACGATCTTGACCTGCGATTTCTCACTCGTGACCAAAGAGTTTGGCGGAACGCTCTCCATCAGAAACACATTCGCTCCGATTGTACTATGGGCTCCGATCGTCGTCTCGCCGCCCAGAATGGTGGAATTAGGGTAGATCGTAACCCAATCCTCAACGTTTGGGTGTCGTTTACCGCCCTTTTTGATGCGGCCCTCATCATCTTTTTGGAAGCTTCGCGCGCCCAACGTAACCCCGTGATAAAGTTTTACGTGGTTCCCAATAACGCTGGTTTCGCCGATGACGACACCGGTGCCATGATCGATGAAAAAATAATCACCGATTTGAGCGCCGGGATGAATATCGATTCCTGTCCGACTGTGGGCCCACTCGGTCATAATCCGCGGGAGCAACGGTAGCTCCATCAAATAGAGGGCGTGCGCGATACGCTGAATAGCGATCGCCTCGACACAGGGGTAGCTGACGATTATTTCCTCGTAGCTCTTGCTAGCCGGGTCGCCCTCATACGCCGCCTCTACATCGGTACGCAAGAGCAGGCGAATTTTGGGAATGCATCGAATGAGATCAAGCGCGATGGTTTGAGCTTGCTTCTCTGGGCATTCCGGTTCCCGAACTCTCAAGCTCTTGAAAGCTTCGATTCGTATGCGATCGGCAACGCTCAGAACACGAGCCGAAGTAATTTGCGCTACTTGTTCGGAATGAATGGGTTCCTCATCGTGGTAACCCGGAAACAGGATTTGGAGAAGATCGTCACAGATTTGGGCGACCGCTCGTTTCGAGGGCAGGTTTGACCCATCAATGTTGTTGATGCCGCCGATATTTTCGTACGACTTGAGAATGTCGTTCAGCCGTGGAGTGACGCTCTTTTCCATCGCTGCGAAACCCTAGCCCAAATTTGGCGTTGCCCAATGCAAAAATTTATTCCCGAAGTCATTCGGGCCTAAGGCGAGAATGACTGAATGAACGCTCCTTTCGACGGAAGCGTTAGCATCGACGAGGAGCGTATGCCCATTCGTTGAAAATATTGCTCCGCGATCGATTCTCTAATTTGATCAGCTCGTTCACGGCTAACTAATGAAACTGTTGATCCGCCGAAACCGCCACCGGTTAGCCTAGAGCCATAAACACCGGGTGTCTGCTCGGCTATTTCTACCAAACAGTCTAAAGCAGGCGTGCTGTTTTCAAAGTTGTCGCGTGAGCTGCGATGCGATTCGAACATCAGTCGACCAAATGTCTCCGGATCGTCCCGGCGCAGCGCCTCAATTCCTCGGGTGACACGCTCGTTTTCGCCCGTGATATGTAACGCCCGTCGTTTGACCACCGGATCCAACTGAGACGCCTGGACCACAGCGGTCGTAGTTTCGCGCAGCGCGGTCACGCCGAGTATAGCTGCGGCGCGAGCGCATTGCTCGCGACGTTCGTTGTACTCTCCGCCGGTCAGTGCGTGAGGAATTCCCGAAGCTAACAACAAAATGGCTACCTTCGATGGCAACGCAACCGGCTCGGCGGTGACGGAGCGAAAATCTAAAAGAATTGCTTTACCCGCCTGACCAAATACCGAAGATGCCTGATCCAGGAGTCCACATTGCACGCCGACAAACTCGTTTTCAGCTCGTTGGCAGAGCTTGGCGATTTGCATTGGATCAAGCGGAAGTCGATACAGCTCACGCAACGCAAAGGCGGTAGCAACCTCCAATGCGGCCGAACTGGAAAGGCCGGCGCCTAACGGCAGGTTGCTATCGATGTCAATGGTAGTTCCGCTCAGGGGAAAACCGGTCTGTCGCAACATCTGAATGACTCCCAGGGGATAATTGGCCCAGGGCTCGGTACGAAGCGGTTCAACGCTTTGAATATCGATTTCGGCGCGCCGTCCATTGGTTACGGAGCTTACTGTGATTCGGTTGGAACTGTTTTTTCTGGCTCGAACCGTCACGCCTAAGTGGATAGCGGCCGATAACACCAGGCCCTGATTATAGTCAGTATGGTTGCCAAGTAGCTCGACCCGTCCGGGAGCGAATGCAATGGCTTCATTACGCATTGATATCACTTAAGGGACAACCTTGGAAAAGAGTCAACCAGAAGAAAACGGTTCTCATCCGCTTGCAGTGAAGCCCGTTTTCTAGCCGGATTCGCGTCTTATTTTCGCCTGCTGCCCGGCTGACCTCGATTAACATCATCGTGTCTAGCAGCTCGTCAAACTCGGAATTGAGCCGGCATGGTATATTGTGAATTCCGGTGAGCGGCAAGCAGCCGGGTAGGTCCGGCAGCAGCCGGACTGCGGCGAGTTAGCTAAAGTTCCTTGCAATCAAAAGAACAGAGAATAGCTTCCATGCTGTGAAACTAACTTCCTCTACCTTAAGAAAGGCTGCCGAGATTCAGGAGAGAATTGAAAGATTGCAATCAGAGCTGGATCAAGTGCTCGAAACCAAAGAACAGCTTACCACCGTGGTTGCTACCCCGCCAGTGGCCAGGAGAGCTAACCGTGCGACCACTCGAGGACGCCGGTCGACCTCGACCGCATTGAATGGCCGGGGTCGCGGTCGCCGATCGACTTCGCCGAGTGGGCCGTTAGCGCCAGCGGTTGTCCGCGTGCTGAAATCGCGCAGCGGTCCAATGGGCGTATCTGAAATTCTCGAAGGCCTGATGAAAAATGGATATAAGTTCAATTCGCCCGAACCGAAGAAGAATCTGTTCGCCCGAATTTATCGACTCAAAGGTGTGCGGCAGGTCGGTCCCGGCCGATTCGCACCGGAGTAGCTTTTGCAGCTAATTAAAAACTGCTGCCCGTAGCAACCAGCTGTTTGGCGGTTTCGACCGTGTCGATTTCACCAACCGTTTTGTCGCGGCGAATCGATTTGATCCGCGGAAACCGGAGGGCCAGACCGCTTGAATGGCGATTACTCGGTTGAACCGAATCGAAAGCGACTTCTAGCACAATCTCCGGAAATACTTCATGAAGTCGACCTCTCAGCCGGACTGTCGTTTTGCGGAAATGTTCGGTTAATTCCTCGATCTCGGAATCGGTCAACCCAGAGTAGGCTTTTCCAATCGTCTCGAGAGCCTGGGTCTCCTCGTTTCGTAGGGCGAACGTATAATCGCTAAGCAAATGGCTGCGCTTACCATGACCTTGTTCGGCCTCGACTACCACTACATCGAGAGTTGCCAATTCCTTCTTCAGTTTGATCCAACTGCCTCCTCGTCGACCCGGCTGATATAAACTATCTCGATCCTTTATCATCAATCCTTCATTCCCGGCTCGCCTCGAAGCAACAAACGCCGCCTCGATTTCATCCGGAGTGGAGACCAAGCGAATCTGAGATCGGTGTACCAGCTTGGGTAGTTGCAGCGACTCAAGTAATGTGCGTCGTCGATGCAGTGGTTCTTTCAACAAACTCGCTCCGTCAAGCCAGAGCAGATCGAAAGCGACATACACAATCGGGATATCGTTGGTCTCGAATAGATCAAGATGCCGCTTACGCCCCAGCCGTCTCTGCAGATCGAAGAAAGTAAGCTTTCGTCCCTCGCCATATGCGAGAATCTCGCCGTCCAGAACCAAAGGGTGAGAGAACCTCAAATTCGTTAGTTCCGGAAACTGATTGGAGATGTCGCGGAGATCTCGACTGTAAACCCGAATCTGGTCCTTACCTGCGTGCAGTTGGGCTCGAATACCATCCAGTTTCTGTTCCGCCATCGCCGGTGGCTCATGGAAGTCATTGTTTAGCCGCTTCGCAATTGCCTCCGCCGTTGGTTCGGCAATGCCTAACATCGACTTAATTGGCCGAAATAGATTAACCGAAGCCGAATCTAATGCGTGTCTCAAAGCCAAAACAGCGGTTTCGCCAAGATCTCCGGTCAACATGTGGGCCTCTCGTACTTGATCTACTTCCACCGCAAAGGCGGCAGCAACACTCTCCTCCACTAAACCCTCCTTCAGGCCGATCCGGAGATCGCCGGTCAAAATTCTGATCACATAACTTCCCCTGGCAGCGTCCAGTTGGGTCAGCCACGCGGTGAGTAGAGCAGTCTTAGCGGCCGGTCCCGAAGCTTGTTCGAGCTTCTCAAATTGCGTTTTCACCTCAGCCATTGAAAACGGGCGCGGTGTTGTTTTTCCCAGTAACACCTCGTAAGCAACTCTTCCCGCGTCGCCATATCCGGCTGAGATTCGCCGAAACTCAAGTTCAGAAATGGCCGCGGCCTGCATGAGGGACTTTCGCACTACCGCCCAGCCAATTTGCAGCACTCGACCATCGGCTTGGGAGAACGGATGACCGGTGAGGTAGATGCTCGCCGTCTTTAAATCATCCGGCTCCAGGCCGCCCAAGTAGTTAGACAAAAGCTCGATCTTTCGCAGTTTTCTGGTGACGTGGCTGATTGCCTCGCAGACATCAACAAATCTGCCGAACTCGCAACTGTCGTCTACCGTCGAGACAAAGTCGCTCGGAGTCGGCGCTCCCGGCATTGCCAGTGTTACCGGGAGTTCCAACTGGTTCTCCTCACCCAGGGCCCAGGCCTCCACTCCTCGACGACGGAGATCCTCTGCAAATTCATTCGCGTATCCATGCACAGTAAGAACGCGTTGGGGCCGGACTAATTCCACGTACTTCAAAAGATCGGAATAGTCCGCGTGATCCGAAAGAGGAAAAGCAGCATCACACTGAAAACGGTAATTGGCTCCGGGATTTAGTGCCCAGCCAGTGAGCATTGCGGTTCTTCGTGACTTAATGCTCTGAACTAATCTTGTTCGATTAGCACTAGGCGGACAAATGAGAACGCTACCCGGCAGGCCCTCGGAGCGATACAACGAATAAGGCGGAAGCCGATCTTGCATTGCTTCATACAATTTCGTCATCCGAAAGACTGTCGGATGAAGCAAGACACGGAATCCTGATCCGAACAGGGCGGCTAGTATCTCCTGTGCCTTGCCGAGTGAGTAGCCAAACAATATTGGAGTGACATCTTCTTCGATAGCCTCGGCGCAGAACTTGACTAACTGCGCGATCACTTGGTCGGTCGGCGGGAACACGTAACGCGGCAAGCCGTAAGTCGTTTCCATGATCAAGGTATCGGACTGACACCATTCTATTGGTTCAGCCGACTTACCTTGGCGCAGCTTAAAATCACCGGTGTATAGTAAGCTCTGATTTTCGAATAAGAGGTGGGCCTGAGCGGAGCCATAAATATGACCGGCTGGATACAGGGTGAGTTGTGCATTGCGAAAAGAAAATGGCACCCGAAATTCGAGTTGATGCTCGACGCGGTTTCCGGGGAGTCGAGCCGTCATCAATTTGGCCGTAATCGTGGACAGTATGACTTCTTGGTGGTTCCCGATATGATCACTGTGCGCGTGCGAGACGAAAGCCGTCGGCCGCTCGTCCCACGGGTCGAGCCAAAGGTCTAGGGCTGGTAAATGGACTCCACGTTCATAACGGATGGCGATCATTGGAGTAAGGCCCAAATATGCATCATCATGAACAATTGCGGAGGGTGGAATGCGAATTAGGAATATGGAATTCGGAATTTGCATCCCGAAATCCGAAATGGACCGATGGCATGACAGTTCTGTAATGGTCAGCTCCGGCTGTTGCCAAACTGTTGACACGGTGGCGTGTCGCCTCGTACGTAGGAGGACGTACCGCTGCAGGTCAGTTGGCCGATTTCAAAAGCGCGAGCGATCAACTTTGCCTGTCGGTACGTGAGGTTTGATGAACCAAATATGAAAAGGCTGTTGTTCGCTGGGTCGATCGGCGTAGTTGCCACGATAGCCCTGGTTCGCGCGGAGAACCCGCTTCCCATTCCTAAAGCCAACGTTCTTCCGTTGGTTTTGAACGACGCTTTTGAATTTCGAAAATTTGACATCTTTCGAAATGCGCCCCCTCACCCTGGTGCTACGCCCCAATCAACTCGCGAGCTAGCTATTCTCTTTGAGCGCAAGCGCCGATTGTGGGGAGCAATCGATGGGATTGATGCGCATGACCGTATTGGACAATATTTTACGTTCTTCTGGAAATCGAAACATCCAGCCGATCTCACGCTGCGCCTCGAGTACCGGCAATCCAATTTGAAGAATTACGTCCAGGCCCGAGAACGCTATTATCCTGCGGCGCGAGGGAATTATACTTCAGAATTTGCGATTGTGGGCGATGATTATTCGCAAGATGGCCCGATCACCTCTTGGCGCGCGGTTTTGATAGAAAACAATGTGATCGTGGCTTTGCTCCAGTCCCGGACATGGGAATAGTCCAGTTCGCGGGCTCGAGTATTTGACAGCAAAAGATCAAACTAGGTATAGTGATACAGTCTGTGAGTTTACCAGCTTCCATACTGGTAGGGGTTACCGGGAAAGCCGTTTGTATAAAGGTGAGAGGGAAGGGCTCTTTTCAAAATAGTCCTGCCCTGAAGGAATTTGCGAGAGAGATGTTCGAGCGTGGCCACCGCGTGTTTGTGGTCGATCTCGCGGACTGCCCGGTCATGGATTCGACGTTCATGGGAACATTGGCTGGTCTCGCTTTGCGTTTGCGAGAATCTGAGAACGGTTCCTTGTTGGTTTGTAACGTAAACGAACGCAACGCTGATTTACTTCGGAACCTTGGTTTAAATAACCTTTTCACGGTCGAGTCGAAGGCGGATGCGGCCGACCAGGCCGAATCGACGCTTTCTTCCGACGGTAGTCTCAGCCGACTGGATCACGCTGCCTGTATGATCGAGGCACACGAAGCCTTGGTTGATGCAGACCCGGAGAACTTCGCACGATTTAAGGATGTCCTGGAGTATCTGAAACAGGATCTTCGTGCGGGGGCGTCCAAGTAGCGCCGCTCCATGCTTTGTGTCCTGCTCATAGGACTGTTAATCGTAGCCGTCGTCTTTTTTGGACTTTTATTGCGCAACCAGACCAGGACGATCGAGGACCTGAAACGGGCACGGGAAGAATTGCAACTGGAAGAGAGTCGGGTCTTTGATTTTCTGCATGGTTTAGGAGAGACTTTTACTGGCGATGTCCGCGTAGCCGATCTCCACCGGTTGATGGTCGAGGGGGCGATGCGCATTTTAGATGCTCACGGCGGGGCGCTGTACGTTGCGGATCGCTCCGGCAAAATGTTGCTTCCTGCTTTCTTGTCCAAAGGTTGTCCGCCGCTAGTCGATGTTCCTCGGCAGATTCTCCAACAAAGTGTGACCGCACCGATGGTCTTAGAGAGTTTTTTACGCCTGCATACCGTCAAACCCGATGAAGGATTGATCGGAATGGTCTGGGAGAAACGGGAACCGGTATTTTTGTCGAGTCGGGATGATAATGGACGTCTGGAAAATCTGAAAGAAAGCGCCTTGCAAATCGACTCTGTGATGGTGGCGCCGCTCGTTTACGCCCGTCAAAACCTGGGCGTGCTAGCGGTTGCGAACGGACCAATGAGTACGCCGTTTTCGCCACCCGATTTCGTGGTTTTTCAGTCAATCGTCGAACAGTCAGCGTTTGCTCTCTATAATGCTATGATCTATTCAGAAGCCGACGAAAAGCGGCGGATGGAACGAGATCTTGATGTTGCACGCGATATTCAGCGGATTCTCTTGCCGGCGGGCGCTCCGGAAATTGCCGGGTTCGAGATAGCCGGCATAAATATTCCGGCTAGCCACGTTAGTGGCGATTATTACGATTATATATCCATCGACGAAGATCATTGGGGGATTGCGATCGCTGACGTTTCTGGCAAGGGTGTTCCGGCTTCGTTGATCATGGCGATGTGTCGAAGCGTTCTCCGATCGGTGGCCCGTACCGGTGAATCTGCTGCCGGCGTGCTTCGCCAAGTCAATCGGCAGCTTTATCCGGATATCAGAGAAGATATGTTTATCAGCATGGCCTATCTGGTTATTCAGAAATCCGCTGATGCCATCATCTTGGCTCGTGCCGGCCACGATGCGCCCTTGCTCTTTCGGGCGGCTGATCGAACCGTGACGAAGGTGAATCCGCCAGGCATGGCGCTGGGAATTGACAGCGGAAACGTATTCGATAGGGTTACAGCCGATTTTAAAGTCCGCCTTGACCCAGGGGATTGCCTGATCCTCTACACGGACGGTGTGACAGAAGCGCTAGATTTAAATGGTTCAGAATTTGGGATCGGAAGGTTAATCGAAGTAATACAAGCGGGTGCCGGCGAAAGCGCGGCTACGATTGTCACCGGCGTGACGGAGACCGTTAAAGCATTTGTCGGCAATCAACCCCAAACCGACGATATTACCCTGGTTGCTATTCGGAAGTTATGAGTGATTCAACTAATCGACTCGGAGAGGAACAAGACGCTCCGACCTCTGATGAGGCGGCTCGTGCCAATCAATCCGCGGGCGATGAAGAGATCGAGATTGAAAGCGGATCGACCAAAGCGGCAGCGGCTCGTGGCGCTGATGAAAAGATCAGTGCCCTTAAGGCCGAACTAGCCCAGACCAAAGCAGAATTAGAGAAATTTCGTGATTTAGCGCTTCGCTCATCGGCCGACTTGGACAACTACCGAAAACGAATGAGCAAAGAGCGTGAGGAAGCGATCAAGTTTGCCAATAGCAGTTTTCTTGAGCGCTTGATTCCGGTCCTGGATAACTTTGAGTTCGGATTGCAAGCCGCTCGTACCACTTCAAGTCCGGTTTCGATTCTCGAAGGAATGGCAATGGTGCAAAAACAATTTCAAGATTTTCTGTCTTCAGCCGGTATCGAGATGATTGATGCTACGGGTCAGCATTTCGATCCTCAGTTGCACGAGGCGATCTCCCAGGAAGAGAACGAGCAGGTCCCAGAAGGCATCGTTATTCGCCAACTCCGCAAAGGATACAAGCTTCGGGACCGGTTAATTCGGCCGGCTAACGTAGTTGTGTCGAAAGGGACTCCGATTGCGGTGTCCACCGGCCCCAGAGAAACCTAAGTCATGTCCGCAAAGAGGGATTATTACGAAGTCCTTGGTGTCGAGCGTAAAGCTTCCGATGACGAGATAAAGAAAGCTTACCGTAAGTTAGCGGTTAAATTTCATCCGGATAAAAATCCCGGAGATCCGCAGGCTGAGGAAAAGTTTAAGGAGATTGGCGAGGCTTACGACGTACTCATGGACGCCGACAAACGGGCGGCCTACGATCGTTACGGGCACGCTGCTTTCTCGGGCGGCGTCGGTCCGCGTGGCGGCGGCGGATTCGGAGGTGGGTTCCACGATCCGTTCGACATCTTCCGGGAAGTTTTTGGAATGGGTTCGGAAGGAGCCGGCGCGGGCGGTATTTTCGACCAGATTTTCGGAAGCGGTTCACAAACGCGCGATCGTGGAGGACGGCAGCGCGGCTCGGATTTGCGCTACGATCTCCAGATAACTCTGGAAGAGGCGGCGTTTGGTACCGAGAAAGAGATTGAACTGCTCAAGCATGACACCTGCGGGCGTTGCCATGGGACTGGTGCCGAGGCCGGCTCCAAAGCAATGACCTGTCCCACCTGTCAGGGTCGCGGACAAGTGATCACCGCTCGCGGTTTCTTCCAGGTTTCCCAGACCTGTCCCCGATGTCGTGGGACCGGACAAGTCATCGAACGTCCATGCCGAGATTGTGGAGGCGACGGACGTCTGGAGAAGCGTTCGCGGATCAAATTGAAGATTCCGGCCGGGATCGACAACGGAGCGCGCTTGCGTTCTTCCCGAAACGGTGAAGCGGGGGTTCGCGGTGGTCCGGCCGGCGATCTTTACGTCGTTATCCATGTCCGAGAACACGAGATTTTTACGCGAGAAGAAGACGACCTGTATTGCGAAGTACCGCTCTCCTTTGCTACCGCGGCTTTAGGCGGTGAGATCACTGTTCCCACCTTGCAAGGCAAGGCTACTCTAAAGATTCCGGCTGGTACGCAAAGCAATACGCAATTTCGTCTTCGCGGCCACGGAATCGTTAATATCGACAGCAAGGCCAAAGGAGACCTGCGGGTACGAGTTCTCGTTGAGGTGCCGACTCGTTTGAATTCGGAGCAACGGCGGAAGTTGGAGGAATTCGCTGAATCATGCGGAGAGGACAATAGTCCGATGCATAAGAAATTCTTCGAACAAGCAAAGGCTTTCTTCCGTTAGAGGCAGTAGGTGAGCGATCACAGATTTTACATACCGGCGGAACGCTGGTCTCTTGACCAGCCGAAATTGGATGAAGGCGAGACGCATCATTGTCGGGATGTACTGCGGTTAGCCGTTGGGTCTCGCATAATCTTATTCGACGGGAAAGGTGCCGAGGCGATCGCTGAGATCCAAGATTTCAGTGCGTCCGAGGCTCGACTTTCGGTGATTCATGTCACGCAGACCGAACCGCTCCGATGCGCGGTTACCCTCGCTCAGGCAATCCCGAAAGGGAAGAACATGGAACTCATCATTCAGAAAGCGACGGAACTTGGCGTGAACCGGATTGTTCCACTTCTTTCTGAGAGAACGATCGTTCAATTGTCCGAGGGCGAGGAGGGAAAGCGAGTCGAGAAATGGCGCCAGGTCGTGGTGGAAGCGGCGAAACAATGCGGACAGAACTGGTTGCCAACGGTAGATTCGCCGGTCTCGCTCAAAAGATTTTTCTCTGAATTCGATCGATATGAAGCGCCGCTGATCGCCTCGCTCCAGGGAGACGCGCGCAGCTTCAAGCAGGTGTTGCATGATTTTCGCGAGCAGCATGGCCGCCGGCCGACCAGTACATTAATGCTGATTGGTCCGGAGGGTGACTTCACTCCGGCGGAATCGGCACTAGCCAAAACGGCCGGATGTCTACCCGTATCGCTCGGACCAATCATACTCCGGACCGAGACGGCAGCGATTTATAGTTTAAGCGTGCTGGCTTACGAGTTACAAGGTTCAGAGAACTGAGGTAGTACGCCGGTAACGCGGTAACGCCGGTAGCGCAATCATCTCCTTCGTTCCACCGTTTCGGCCAGGAACGCCGAAAGCGTAACGGGACAGTCGCCGCTACCGAACGTTGCGATCCTCCGATAACCGCTTGCGAATCGCCAACCAGTAACGCAATTCACCACGTTCCCGGCGTTACCAGTCGCACCCTAACAAAACGAGGTTGCGATTTTATCGCTTGATCTCCGAAATCGCGAGCACCATCCTTGCACTCGTCATGCGGGGTTGGTTTGTGGCTCAGGTGGCTTTGTTTTTCGCAGGCGCAATCGAGGTGAACGCCTTCGAATGGACTCTCATCAAAGAGGGTGGAAGGGACTACATCCCTTTCACCGATGTAGCTCGCTTTTATAATTTTACCCGAGCCGATTTCTCCGATCAGCGAGTGTCATTGTCCGGGGCGACCTTGCGGATCCAGGGCGGGAGCAACTCACGCGAGCTTTATATGAACGGGCTGAAGTTCATCCTGAATTTCCCCGTAATTCAACAAGGATCAATGCTTTATATTTCGCGCATGGATTTGGCGAAACTGGTTGAGCCGGTCTTGCGTCCAGCTAAGATCCAGACCGCGCCCGTCCGCACGGTTGTGCTTGACGCAGGTCATGGTGGCTTCGATCAAGGAGCCAGAAGCGCGTTGGGCAATGAGAAAGACTTTGCTCTGGATGTGATCTTGCGAGCGCGCGAATTATTCGCCCGAGCCGGTTTTACCGTTCGGCTAACTCGCTCCGCCGACATCTTCATTCCGCTGGAAACGCGGGCGATGTTTGCCAGCCACCAGTCAAACGCGTTGTTTGTCAGTGTCCACTTCAATTTCGGCGCTCGACCAGATGCCGAAGGCATTGAGACCTATTGTTTGGCGCCTCGCGGAGTGCCATCAACCAACGATCCAAATCTGACCCTAGCCGATTTTCAACCTAGCCTCGGCAATGTCCGGGATCCCGAAAATATTGCCCTGGCCACGGCTATGCATGCTTCGCTGATCACACGGCTGGGAGTTCCGGATCGAGGAATCAAGCGGGCGCGCTTTGTTGTCTTGAAAAACGATGCGATTCCGGGAGTGCTGATTGAAGGTGGTTTTCTCACAAATCCACGCGATGCCGCCAGGATTGCGGCCCCGGCATATCGGCAGATGATGGCCCAAGCAATTTTTCAAGGCGTGCTGGCGTACAATCGGGCGGTTGAACGCAGCAGTCCCGGTGCGGGTAGCCAAGTCGCGGAAAAAGATCATGCGCCGGCCGGCACCGGGGATTCCGTATGGGATCCGCTAAAATCAAATGTCTATTCTCTACCCCAAGAACTCCACCGTTGACCTGACGACGCAGCCGGTCGGCATCTTCGATTCTGGCATCGGCGGATTGACGGTGGTTCACGCGTTGCGGAAGGCTTTGCCGGCCGAAGATATCTTCTATCTCGGCGACACTGCCCGTTTGCCTTACGGTACCAAGAATCAGGCTACGATCGAGAGATACAGCCTGGAGATTGCCGGACTTCTCCTCTCCGAACGGGCTAAGATCATCGTCGTCGCATGCAACACAGCTACCGCTTTGGCACTGCCTCGTTTGCAAGACACACTCCGGGTTCCCGTCATCGGTGTCATCGCGCCGGGTGCCCGAGCGGCGGTTAAAACCACAAAATCGGGAAGGATCGGCGTCATCGGGACCAGAGCAACGATGACCAGCGGCGCTTACGAACAAACTATTCTAGCCTTGCGCCCGAACGCTACCGTGATCAGCCAACCGTGCCCCTTGTTAGTTCCGTTGATCGAGGAAGGAATGCTCCATGGCGCGATCGCCGAAGAGATTGTTCATCTCTACCTCGATCCCCTTTTAGTGGAGCGTGTAGATACTTTGGTGTTGGGATGCACTCACTATCCGCTTTTGGCGCCGTTGATCTCCGAGATAGTTGGTAAAGGGATCACCTTGGTAGATTCTGCCGAAAACTGCGCAATTGCCGTCGCGCAACTACTGAAAGAGTTAAATTTGCTCAATCGTTCGAATGAACTGGGAAACCTAGATGTCGCTCTCACGGATGAGTCGAACCCTTTTCTGCAAACGGCAGAAAGAGAGTTGTCGCTAACGATCGATCGCCTGGAAAAACGAGTAGTCCAAGGCGTGACGATGGCGATAGCTGAGCGGTGATCGGTAATCAGTGATCGGTGATCGGTGATCAGCAGAAAGAAATAGCGAGTGCTGGTTGGCGTCGTTGGCATTGTACGGTAGCGGAGACCGTCCCCCCAAGGTCCTTGGCGTTTTTGGGCCAAAGCGGCGGAACGAAGCGATTGGTGTGACTGACCGAAAAAGCGCAGTCGCCATCGCTGGCCATCAGGTTGGGCGCATTGTTTGGGATCAGCGCCGCCAATAAATGACAGAGAGCGTACTATCGTCCTACCGGCGGTGGTGCTTCGAAAACCGCGCAATCCGCTCGATCCCCTCTGCCTCGAGCAACGCTTCCAGCTGCTCGAACCCCTCGGCGACCTGCGCGTAGGAATGAGCATCCGACGAGATGGTGATTGGGATCCCCAATGCAACTGCTCTCTTCACAATTGCGACAGCCGGATATTGTTCGCCAACTTTCTTCCGCCAGCCGGCCGTGTTGATCTCGATGGCCAAATCGTTCTTCCGGATCAAGTCAAGTAACGGCTCAAAAGTAGCCGCCGCGTCATAGCCTTTCGGGAAGAGACCATGGATCTTAATCAGATCGAGATGGGAGAGACAATCGATGTGTCCTCTCCGAAGCAATAAAGTGAGCTGCTCCACGTATTCGGAAAAGGCTTCGTCCGCGCCCCTTTGCTCGATTTGTCGACCTTGATCCGTTCCGTCAAACATCTTCTCTTCGCCGGAAAAATAATGAACTGACCCCAGAACAAGGTCGAGTCGGTCCCAATTCTCCTCTACCCAGTTCAAGCCGCGTTTGGAAGTGACCGGATCATTATCCAACTCGATGCCGATCAGTATCTCGATGTCCGGATTCTGATCTCGCAACCGATCGATCGCTTCGAAAACTACTCCTTCACAGTATCGGTCGTGATCGGTGAAAGCGATGCTCTCGACCCCACGTTCCCGGCATCGATCGATCCAAGTCTGGAGCAACTCGACCGTATAAGGCCGTAATACATGGGCTTGCGGATGGGTGTGGTAATCCGCTTTGCAAATCATTGAGGTTAATAGTGCCTCATTCTCGCCTTAGGCTCGAATGAAATAGCAAATAGCAGATAGCAAATGGGGGTTTCCGCGCGACACCTGACAAACGCCCAACCGACTGAACAGCTCGATCACCCATTTTGCTATCTGCTATTTGCTATTTCATTCGAGCCTAAGGCGAGAATGACGGCGGTTCCACTCGACTGGACAACGGCGCTATTTTGAAGCATAGATCACACGCTAACGGCATGAACACATGAACGACGCGTTGTACAAGGCGACCGTCCTGGTTTTGAATCGGAACTGGCAGGCGATAGATGTCAAAACGCCAGCCCAAGCATTTTGCATGATGGCAAACGGCAACGCTACCGGCCTCGACATTCAAGGAATCGGCGATATGCGGCCGGTTCGATGGAACGAATGGTTAGAGTTGGCGGTTCGCGAGGACGATAATGCGGTCCGGACAGTTCGTGGGCTCGTCAGAATTCCGACCGTGCTCGTATTGGCGCGATACAATAAAGTGCCGAAGCGTCGCCCTAAGCTTTCAACCAAAGGCATTTGGGAACGGGATGGCGGGCGATGCCAATACACCGGCAAGAAGCTGGTTCCCGCTGAGGGAAACATCGATCATGTGGTGCCGCGGTCGCGCGGCGGCCAAACAAGTTGGGAAAATTGCGTGCTGGCCGATAAGCGGGTCAATAGCCTGAAGGGTAACCGGCTGCCGGAAGAGGTCGGCTTGGAGCTGCAAAAGAAACCGCGGCCGCCCCGTGAATTGCCGGTCACCTACTTCATCCGAAATGCGCACAACGTCCGCGATTGGGAGCATTTCCTCACCCCGATTGACTAGACAGCGCAGGGAACACCGGCAACGCGAGGTTAGCGGTTCGCGGTTTGGTTCATTGGACCCATGGGTCTCATGCGTCCCATAAGTCCCATGCATCGAATCAACCACTGCCCCTTCCTAATCGTGGGTTGCACTTCGGCCTCGTCCACAGCAAATTCCGCTTCCCATGACAGCCGAGATTTCGACGGCCTATGCACCGGCAACAGTTGAAGCCAGATGGTACAATATCTGGCTTCAGCAGAAGTCTTTTCACGCGCGCGCCGAATCGGCCAAAGCCGGCTACTCCATCGTGATACCGCCGCCGAATGTGACTGGCGTTCTCACCATGGGACATGTTCTGAACAACACCATTCAGGACATTCTCGCACGTCGCGCGCGGATGCTGGGCAAGGAGGTTCTTTGGCTACCCGGAACTGATCACGCCGGAATCGCGACTCAAACCGTCGTCGAAAGGCAGCTGCGCAGGGAGGGCAAAACCCGCCACGACATTGGACGCACCGAATTTATTGCTCGGGTGTGGGAGTGGAAGGAACGCTACGGCGGAATCATCATCGAACAGCTGAAGAAATTGGGGTGTTCCTGCGATTGGTGGCGAGAACGCTTCACCATGGACGAAGAGTACTCAAGGGAGGTCCGCGCCGTTTTTGTGGATCTCTACAACAGAGGGCTCATCTACCGCGGCAAACGAATGGTGAACTGGTGCCCAGCTTCGCTCACTGCGCTGTCCGATGAGGAAGTGATACCGACACCGGTCTCCGGAACGTTATATGTCATGCGTTACGAAGTGGTCGAGCAACCGGGCACTTTTCTCGAGATTGCCACCACGCGTCCGGAGACCTTAATGGGGGACTCCGCTGTCGCCGTAAATCCGAACGACGAACGGTATCGGCATTTCATCGGGAAACATTGTTGGCGTCCCTTTCCGCGCGTCCAGATCCCAATTATCGGAGACGAGGCGATCGATCCCGAGTTCGGCACCGGTGTGCTCAAGGTCACGCCGGCGCATGACAAGACGGACTTTGAAATCGGGCAACGTCATAATCTTGAAATTATCGATGTCCTTAATCCGAACGGAACGCTCAATGCGCTGGCCTGCGAGGAATTCGTTGGGATGGACCGATTCGACGCCCGGAAGCGAGCCGTCGAGAAACTGCGCGAGCTCGGCTTATTAGTGAGGGAGGACCCATATCAACACAACGTCGGCTATAGCGAACGGACTGGTGTTCCCATCGAGCCGAGACTCAGCGAACAATGGTTCCTCCGGTATCCCCAGGTCGAACGCACCTTGGCCGCAGTCCGATCCGGGGAGATCCGGTTTCGACCGGAGCGCTGGATCAAGAGTTTTGAGCACTGGATCGAGAACATCCGCGACTGGTGTATCAGCCGGCAACTTTGGTGGGGTCACCAGATTCCGGTCTGGTACCACAAAACCGAGCCCGATCGCAGGTATGTCGGGGTAGAGCCACCAGTTGATCCCGAGCATTGGCAACAGGATCCGGACGTCCTGGATACGTGGTTTTCTTCTTGGCTCTGGCCGTTTGCGACCATGTCGCCGGCTTTGCGGAAAAAGTTTTATCCGACCGATGACCTGGTTACGGGCCCGGATATTATTTTTCTCTGGGTTGCCCGCATGATCATGGCAGGGTTCGAGTTTCAAGATCAGAAACCGTTCAAGAACGTCTTCTTCACCGGGATTATTCGAGATCTGCAGGGGCGCAAAATGTCAAAAAGTCTCGGGAACTCTCCCGATCCGCTCGACCTCATTGCGAAGTATGGTGCCGATGGACTTCGATTCGGACTAATGCGGACCGCGCCCCATGGGCAAGATATTCGATTCGATGAGAAGCAGATCGAAGAAGGGCGGAATTTCGCTAATAAGCTTTGGAACGCTTTTCGCTTCCGCCAATTACAGGGCTCACGCGTAACCACTAAGCCGGCCCTACCACTTTCCCCTTATTCCACCCGTATTCTCGTCTTGTTGAACGCCGTCGTTGATCGGATCGAGCGTGGCTACAGCGAATACCTTTTTACCGATGTCGCTCAAGCCATTTATGATTTTTTCTGGAGTGATTTTTGCGACTGCTATCTCGAAGCGGCCAAGACAGAACTGCAAAGCGAAAATCTGGAGACCAGGGCCGGCTGCCTATCGGTGATGGACCATGTGCTATCCGCAGTGCTTCGATTGCTGCATCCGTTTATGCCGCACATCACCGAAGAATTGTGGCATCGAATGGAATACGGCTCCGATAGTATTCAGTTTGCTCAGCTTGCTGATCTGCGAACCGAGTTGAGCCTGGACTCCGCGCAGTCGGAATTTGCGGAGATGGTGTATCGAGCGACCTCTCAAGTGCGTAATCTGCGTGCGGAATATCGCATTCCCTCGAACAAGAAGGTCAAGATGATTTTACGCCCGGCGGTACCGGGTGGTTCTGCGGTCTTTGCCAATCTAGCGGGTGCAGAACCACTTCAGGTGAATCCTCATTTTGAAGCGCCGCGAGGGATGCCGATGGTTTTGACACCGCTCGGGCAGGTTTTTCTTCCGTTGGAAGGGTTAGTCGATCTGGCAGCCGAGAAAGAGCGGTTGGCCAAGGAGATTGCCAAGCTGGAGAAGGAACTGGAGACCGTTCAAAAAAAACTCGGCAATGCCAATTTCGTCGATCGCGCGCCGGCGGCGGTGGTCGAAGAGCATCGGCAACGCGAACGGGATTTCAATAGCCAACTAGAACAGTTGAGGGAGCGGGTAGCGGGCCTGTAGCTTCTTCCCCGGGGGACACCCACCGCTCCGGGTTCAGTCGTCAGCCAGGCGAGTCTCGGGCGACGTCTTCGCTAGCGGCGACTGTCCAGTTACGCCGTAGTTGTGCCACCAATTCAAGCTAGCCACCGAAGGAATTGGCACACCCAACCATAAACCGCAGTCGCCATTTGCTTTTGATAAACCGAGTGTATTCGAAGAGCCGTTTGGTGGCGACTGGGTCTTGGGCTCATTTAGACCGATCGCTTCGATGGGACCAGTCGACCGTTCACGCCTTTGTGTTCCAACGGGACAGTCGCCGCTGAAGAAAGGCCGTCAACCCCCTCCGCCAAAAGATTTCGCGGCTAGCCGATAAATAGCACTATATTCCGGATGGGGATAAGATGATCGCCCACCTTACGAAGTAATGTCGCAGCATCTCGAAAAGATTTTGGCTCACGCCGAGAGGCAATTGGTTTCGCAAGGAAAAGAGCGTCTTCGGGCACAGCTAGACCTCTACAAGAAATTTCTAAAGCTCGAAGAGCATCGCCTCCGTTTAAAACACTATTCGGGGGCGGGCGGTCTAGAGGTAGTCCATGATCGTGCCACCTTACTGGATGTCGTGCTTCGTCATCTGTTTGAGGGTGCGTTAGAACATTCTGAGTTCGTCCACAAGGTTCCGCCGATCGCCCTTTTAGCAATCGGCGGTTATGGACGCGGCGAACTGAACCCGTACAGCGACGTCGACATTCTCTTTTTACATGACTCTGGGCGGGTCCCTCCTCACGTGACAGAGGTTATTGAGCAGATCCTCTACATGCTTTGGGATGTGGGGTTTAAGGTGGGACATGCCACCAGGTCGATCGGCGAGGCGATCCGACTGGCCAATTCTGACGTCCTGACGAAGACTTCGCTGCTGGAATCACGTTATCTTTCAGGCAATCGCAGTCTTCACTCAAAGTTTCGTCGCGAATTCTTTGACCATTGCGTGCGAGGACAGGTCAGCAGCTACTTGCGGTGGCGACTCGAAAACCAAGAAGAGCGGCATCGGAAATACGGGGGCTCCGTGTTCATGCAGGAGCCCAACGTGAAAAATGGATGCGGCGGAATGCGTGATTACCAAAATATGCAGTGGATCTGCTATTTTCGCGACGGCATCATGAGCACAGCCAAGTTGGTTGAGCGCAAATACATTTCCGAGAGCGATCGCCGCGCCATTGATCGAGCTTACGATTTTTTGCAACGAGTTCGGACCGAACTTCACTATATCAACGAGCGTCCAGCGGACGTGTTGACGCTGTTTCTTCAGGGTCAAATTGCCAATCGGTTCAAGTATCCCCAAAAAAACATACTCCGGCGAAGCGAAGCATTCATGCGTGACTACTACCAATATGCTCGAACGATTTACTTAACTACTACCCGCATCACGGAACGCTTTCTGTTGCCAGGACAGCCCGAGAAAGAGGCACGTCCGGTCTTTGGTTTTCTGGCCAAACGGAAACTGAAGACTGAACATTTCGACGGTTTCTACAGTCATGGAAACTTTATTTATTATGAAGATCGAGAGGTCTTTCACAAAGATCCCTTTCGATTGATGCGCGTATTCCTCTATGCGCAGCAGCGAGAACTGGCACTGGGTCCCGAACTGGAGGAGATGATTCGTCGCCGGACCCGTCTGGTGAATCGCACTTTTCAATACGCGCGCGCCGCTCGCGAGACTTTCCAAGCAATTCTTTCCCGTAAGGGACAGGTAGGGCGCATTTTGCGAATGATGCATGAAGTGGATTTTCTCGGTCGTTACCTCCCGGAGTTCGGTGAGCTAACCTGTCTCGTCCAACATGAGTTCTTTCATCGTTACACGGCGGATGAGCACACTTTAGTCTGTATAGAAAAACTTGACGAACTCATCGATACCAAGGACCCGAAGCTCCTCGAGTATCAGGAGCTTTTTCGCAAGTTGGAGGATCCATATGTCCTTTATCTTGCGTTGTTGCTGCATGATACCGGCAAGGCTTCTGGTGCCCGGCACCACGCCGAGGCCAGCGCCCTGAATGCTCAAAAAGTCGCCGCGCGCTTACAGCTTTCGCCCGAACGCCGCAGCCGTCTTATCTTGCTCGTGGACCACCATCTCACTCTTTCCGAGATGGCTCAGCGAAGAAACGTAGAGGATCCGGCCACTGTCGCTGCTTTCGCTAGCCGTTTGCACACGCAGGAAAACATCGACTCTCTCATGCTGCTGACCTTGGCCGACGGGCAAGGGACCAGCGCTCAGAATTGGTCGGATTGGAAGGAGTCGCTGGTTTGGCAGCTTTATCAGGCGGCTTCCAGCTATCTCCGTGACGAGAGCGAATTCTTCAAAAAGCGGCGCGTCCAAAGGGCGGATCTTCAGGCCGCGATTTCCAAGCGGTTGGCCCGCGACTTTGGGGAAGAGATTGAAAATCATTTTCAGTCGGTACCGGAACGCTATTTCCAGAGTCATGATGTTAATGAAATTGTCGGACACATCCGCCTCTTTCGTAACTGGCTGGAGACACGATTTAAGAATCCTGGGGAAGCGCTGGCGCCGGCGGTTCGCTGGCACAGCAAGCCGACCCAGGGTCATAGTGAGGTTTGGATCTGTACCTGGGATCGGGCCGCCTTAATGGCAAAGATCGCGGGCTCATTCGCCACGGTTTCGATTAATATTTTAAGCGCGGATGCTTATACGCGCACGGATAACTTGATGTTAGGTGTATTTCGGGTTTGTGATGTGAACTTTGCGCCCGTTACCCAAGAGCGAGATCAGCGGGCAGTAGAGGACATCTTGCGTCAAGCCTTACGAAAGGCAGAGTTTGATTTTTCTCCGCTCTTAACCCACGCCCGCGCTCGTTCTGCTTATCATCAGCCTCCGGAAATGGATTTCCCGACCAAGCTAGTGATTTCGAATGAGGTGCATCCGACTTACACGGTAATCGATTTGCAGACGCCCGATCGGCTCGGACTATTATATGATGTCCTCTACTGCTTTTCCGGTCTGAGGGTGACTATTGCCCATTCCCGAGTCGCGACGGAGAAAGGGGCGGCGTTTGATAGTTTTTACGTAACTGATTTCGAGGGTCGGAAGCTGACCAGCGAAGCGACACTTAGCCAGTTGCGCCTAGCACTTTTGCGAGCGGCGACTAACCCAATAACCAAAATTGCAGGTACGAGTTGATGCAGACGGTCTTCAATTGCGGAATGCGGATTGCGAATTGCGGAATGACATTATTTTTTGCCGCGCCGAATGTGAAATCGCGCATTCAGCGCTTACTGCGATGGGGGACGCCTTCCGGCGTTGCCGGCGCTTCCGGCGTTCCTCGATAGGCGATGGGGCGGTTTATCTGGCAGCACATCGTTCGTTATGCGTTACGACATCGCTTTCTCGCGCTCATCAATATATTGAGTGTGGCGCTGGGTGTAGCTGTCTATCTGGCGATCCAGATTACCAATTATAGTGCCGAACAATCATTCGCTGCCGGCGTCGATCTGGTTGCGGGTCGCGCGCACCTGGAAGCTAGAGGCGAAATCGATGATGCCCTCTTTCCTCGGTTGCAAACAATCGAGGGCGTCACCTCCGCCACCCCATTGGTGGAAGGCGTCATCATCTTGCCCGATTTTACCGGGGAATACCTGCATCTGGTCGGAATCGATCCGCTGACCAATTCCGAATTTCGGAATTTTACGAGCGTTGAGCGCGACGATCAGGACCGATGGTTTAGTGATTCCCATGCTATCACCATTTCCAAATCATTTGCCGATACCCATGGCTTAAAAATTGGCGATTCAATCAAGGTCGAAGCAGGAGAGGGGACGATCGTTTTGACTGTCGCATTTCTGGCGGATACCGAGAACGCCGATTCACATTTCGCGTTCATGGATATCGGATGGGCACAGGAGCTTTTGGGCAAAGCGGGAACTTTATCCGCCGTTTTATTTCGAGTTCAGGATCCGAAAAATCCTGAGGTCGTTGCATCTCGGATTGCCGGCGTCGTCCCAGCAAATGTCGTGGTAGAGCCACCATCGAACCGAAGCGCGCAGGTTGCGAAGATGCTGGCTGGATTTCATCTCAATCTTACCGCGTTGAGTCTCGTCTCTTTGTTAGTTGGAGTCTTTCTGGTTTACAACACCATCAGCGCTTCGGTGGTCCGGCGGCGTGAGGAGATCGGAATTCTTCGCTCGATTGGAGTCTCATCCGCTCAGGTGAGATGGTTGTTTCTGGGCGAGGCGCTTCTCTATGGACTGATCGGATCCCTGCTTGGAATTGCCGGTGGTTTGTTGATAGCTCGCTCTTTGCTCCGAGCTGTCGCCACCACAATTTCGAATCTATACGTTTTAACCAGCATCGAACACACTTACTTGCCTTGGGGTCAAGTGATGCTGGTTTTTTTCTTTGGGCTCGCGGCTACGCTGTTGGGTGCATGGATGCCGGCTCAGTCCGCGGTCGGAGTTTCACCGTTGCAGGCCCTGAACCTCGGTTTCCTCATCGAGCGGAGTGAGCGACCCTCGCTGGTTTGGCTCGGTTGGAGTGCCGCGGCTGCTCTGATCGCTTTGCTCAGCGCGATTGGCGCATTGCGCGCCGGAATTCGAAATGCCGCTTTTTTGTGTGCTCTCAGCACGTTGGTTACATTCTGTTTGCTCGCGCCATTTGTGACCTATTGGTTCGGCCGAAGCATCAGTGAGCTTTTTCGCGGTACCCACGTCATTCACCTCGCTGCGCAGAACTTGGTACGATCGCTCTTTCGCAATGCGGTCACGATTGCCGCTCTTGGATCGGCCGCCGCGATGTTAGTCAGTATTTCCATCATGATCTTCTCTTTTCGCTCGACCATCGACCGTTGGATCAATCGGCGATTGGTAGCAGATCTCTTCATTACCTCAGTCCAGAACGAAATCGCCGGATTTCAGAATTTTGTTTCGCCTGATCTGATCGTATTTCTAGGACATCTCCAATCGATCGACGCTTTGGATTCTTATCGGGATTACGAAGTGGAATTGAATGGGAGCGCGGTTGCGCTCGGTGTTGTTCAAGGCGCGGGCCGCAATCGCCCGCAATTTGTTGGCGACTCAGACGCAGAAAAACTGCGGAAGTGGCACGACGCCGAGACTGTGATCGCCTCGGAACCGCTGGCTCAGCGATTTAATCTTCAGACCGGCCAAAGCTTGCTACTTACAACGCCGGCCGGTCCAAAGTCGTTCACTGTGGTCGGAATTTTTTATGATTACACCCGCGATTCCGGTCTTCTTCTGATGCAGCAATCGAGCTTTGAAAAGTATTGGCACGACCCTCGCGTTCATTCGATCGGAGTTTACCTTAAAAATGGGACAACTCCCCAGCAGGTGATCGAACAAATTCGGAACGGTTATCCCAAATCAGACGCTTACGCGATCCATTCTAACCGCGAACTGAGAGCATCGGTTGATCGGATTTTCGATCAGACTTTTGCTGTCACCTATCTGCTTCGTGGAATTGCCCTGGTAGTCGCAGTCGTTGGGATCACCTTGAATCTGACTGTGCTGGTCAAAGAGCGGGAACGGGAGCTGGCCATCTTGCGAGCGGTAGGCACTTCCATTTGGCAAATTGCTGGGCTAGTTTTGGTCGAGGCTTTTATGCTCGCCGCGTTGTCTGTCGGCATTGGAATCGTTGCCGGGTGCGCCTTGGCTTTTGTTCTTACTGAGGTGATCAACAAGACATTCTTCGGCTGGACGATCCCGTTGCAGATTCCATGGGAACAGTTGGGCTCGATTCCATTGGTACTCCTACCTATCGCGCTGTTGGCAGGACTCGCTCCCGCGATTCAGGCCGGACGAACCGCAATCGTTGAAGCGATCCGTGCATAACCACGAATTGACGAAGTTAACCACGAATTGACACTAATGCACACGAACGGCCTCAAGCCGACGGGACTCTTCAGCCATTATTCGAGTCCATTCGTGGTTGATTTTAAAGCGTTCACGAGTGGCCTCAAACCGACGGGACTCTTGAGCCCTTATTCGTGTCCATTCGCTGCCTGTCCGCCATAGCTTTGTCGATCACGGGTCTGTTCGCTGTGGCGCAGCGAAGGCGGATCCATTCGTGGTTAATTTCAAAGCGTTCACGACTGGCCTCAAACCGACGGGGCTCTTGAGCCCTTATTCGCGTCTATTCGCTGCCTGTCCGCCATAGCTTTGTCGATCACGGGTCCGTTCGCTGTGGCGCAGCGAAGGCGGATCCATTCGTGGTTAATTCAGAGCGTTCACGAACGGCCTCAAACCGACGGGGCTCTTGAGCCCTTATTCGTGTCCATTAGTGGTTAATTTTCAAAGCATTCGCGTTGATTCGCGGGTAATTTCACCAATGTCGATCGCTAGCCGTTTTTTGGCCAAGCTCGGACTTTGTTCCGTCCTTTTGTTGCCGAATCTATGCTTTGCCGCAGAATTCGATCCCAATGGTTGGCGGTTGGCGCAGCCTGGTTATCACCTCGACTTTCCTCGAGATCACGGACCGCACTTCGACTATCGGACCGAGTGGTGGTATCTGACGGGAAATTTGCGGTCGGCGGACGGCCACGAGTTTGGGTACGAACTGACTTTCTTTCGATACGGCTATCGCTCACCAAGCCAGCGCCTGCCCGTCCGATCACGCTTCGTCATGGATGACGTCAAATTTGCCCATTTCACGATCACGGATATCGCTCAAAAAAAATTTTACGCATCGCAACAAGTAAGCCGAGGCGCTTACCAGGATGCCGGATTCTTGTCCGGGTCCAAATTGGTCTGGATCTCTAACTGGGAGCTGGATCTGACTTCTGGGTTTCAAGCAACAGCCACCAACGGTCAACAAGCGATTCAGCTCAATCTTCAACCAGAGAAACCGCCGGTGCTCCAAGGTAAAGATGGCTTTAGCCAAAAGGCAGCCAGAGATGGGCACGCTTCTTATTACTACTCTATCACCCGATTGGATACCAAGGGTGCCCTTCAGGTTGGCGGTATTACCTACCAAGTGACCGGTTTATCTTGGTTCGATCGTGAGTGGGCCACTAACCAACTCGCTCCGGACCAAGCTGGTTGGAACTGGTTTGCGCTCCAGCTTTCCGACGGAACCGATCTAATGCTCTATCAGATCAGGCTAAAGAATGGCGCGGTCGATCCCTGCTCGACCGGGAAACTGGTGAGCAATGCCGGTGCTGCGACCGACCTGGACGATTTCGTGCTGGTACCAACGGAATATTGGACCAGCCCGCGCAATCACGCCCGATACCCGATTGGCTGGCGTCTGCGGATTCCCAAGTCTCAGATCGATCTTGAGATCACAACGCCGGTCCCGGATCAGGAACTCAATCTGGGAGTGACCTATTGGGAGGGGGCAATCCGCATAAACGGTACTCGAGCCGGCAATCCGGTTCGTGGTACTGGCTATTTGGAATTAACCGGGTACGGAGCAATAGCTCCCGGATTGGATAACGGATCAAGTGATCACGCAAAATCCGGTTGAGGAGGCACCGAATCGCCACTAATCTTCCGCCTGCTTAGCAAAGGCCGGCATAGCTCAGCTGGTAGAGCAGCTGATTTGTAATCAGCAGGTCGTCGGTTCGAA
>Ga0209647_1000859_pt1 | contig 27408 bp, 21 predicted proteins | sample GraSoi_2013_60cm_FD_185827 | JGI IMG/M metagenome (GOLD analysis project Ga0209647, IMG submission 185827) | Grasslands soil microbial communities from the Angelo Coastal Reserve, California, USA - Sample 9_17_2013_60cm (SPAdes) (version 2) | ecosystem: Environmental > Terrestrial > Soil >... | reverse complement strand
GAGATCAATTTCGCTCTCAATCGCAAGAAGAATGCGGAAGCAATTCTGCAGCGTGCGCAGAAATTGGAGAGTCAAGATCCAACCACGTGGCTCACTTTGGCCGATCTTAGCATTCGCCTTTATTCCAGTGAGAAAGGGGTTTTCCAAACTAACCGCTCTGCTGCAGTCGAACCGTACTTGAAGAAAGCAATTTCGTTGGCCAAGGACGATGTCGACATTCTCTCGAAAGTGGGCGACGGGTACGTTGAGATTAACGAAGTCCCGAACGCTATCGCCGCCTATTTGAAGGCGCTCGAACTCAGCCAGGGTAACACCGAAATTCGCTATAAACTTGCCCAAAGCTTCCTGAAGACGGGTCAGCGAGACGAAGCGATTCGCGCCTTGGAAGAAATGATCAAAACGAATTCCTTGCGCTCGGAAAGCTACGAATTTCTGGCCCGTTTGTACCAGGAAGGAGGAAACCTTGAGCGCGCCCTCAGTAATTATCAGCAAGCGATTCTCCTGACTCCGAGTCAGCCGGAGAACTATCTGCACGCAGCTGAAATGCAGCTGGAGCTCAAAAAATTCGACGACGCAGTTCTGACGCTACAACAAGCTCGCCATCTGTTTCCGATCCCGCAGATGACCTACAGTCTGGCTGTAGCCCTGAGCACGGCTAAACGGTATTCCGACGCTCTTCCTATTTACGAAGCAGCATTACAGGAAGCTAAGACTTCCCAACCTGAAGTTCTCGATGCCGCCTTTTACTTTAACTACGCAGTAGCGGCCGAACAATCGAACCTGATCGACAAAGCGGCCGGGCTCTTTAGGCAATGTATTGAACTTGATCCGTCCAAAGCGGCGCAAGCTTACAATTATTTGGGATACATGTACGTCGACCGAAACATGAATCTCGATGAGGCTGGTCTGATGATTAAGAAGGCGCTCGAGCTACAACCCGACAATGGCGCCTATATCGACAGTCTAGGTTGGTATTACTACCATACTGGAGATTATCCCAAGGCGTTGACCGAGCTGCTCCGTGCCCTCGAAAAATTGAAACCGGAAGACCCGGTCGTTCTCGAGCATGTCGGTGATACCTACGAGGCTCTGAACAATGTGGGCGAGGCTGAGGTCTATTGGCAAAGGGCGCTCAAGCTCGATCCAACCAACCAGAAGCTTGCAAACAAAATCGACGCCTCCAAAGCCAAGTTGACTTCGAACCCACCGAACTCGGCCACTCCCCTCCCGAAGCCGAGTCCCAGTCCGCATTAGCAACGTACGTCAGCGAACGACAACGAACGTCAGCGATCGACAGCGAACTCAATGGCCAACGTTGACGTTCGTTGGTGTTCACTGACGTTCGCCTGGCGTTCGTTGCTAAGCGGTTTGGAATTCCGGCTCTCGCCGTATCAGGAAGGGCTCGACGCGAGCGAATACCTTTGGCGAAACCATCGCCACCACGTTCGCGTGCCGGTCGTCGTAGGTTAAACTGAGAACCCGGCTTGTCCGGTGCAATAGCGAAAGCAATTCTGTCCGCGAAAGTGGAAGCGCGAGTTCTACCTTTGTGACCCAATCCCGGAGCATCTCTCCACATAATTGAAGTAACTCTCCCATCCCTTGTCCAGTATTCGCAGAGCCAAAAACCGCATCGGGAAAGTGCAACCGTAAAGCATGCAGGGAACTGGTATCCTCCAGACGATCGACTTTGTTGAGCAAGGTGACTACTCGCTTGGTGTCAGCGCCTAGCTCTTCTAGAACGCGCATAGTGGTTGCATGAAATTCATAGACTCTCGGATGGCTTGCATCGACCACATGGATCAAAAAATCAGCGAGTGTCGCCTCTTCCAACGTTGCTTTGAAGGATTCCACTAGTCGGTGCGGCAGATTGCGAACGAAACCTACGGTGTCGGTTAATAACAGGTTTTGACCCCCATCCAAATCAATCCGCCGGGTCTTCGGATCCAGAGTAGCAAAAAGCTTATCCTCCACCAATACCTCCGCTCCAGTCAGACGGCGCAAAAGAGAAGATTTGCCCGCATTCGTGTACCCCACGATCGCCGCATGCGGCAATGGCAATCGTTGACGCTGTTTTCTCTGCGTCGCTCGCCGGGACCGCACCCGTTCCAACTCCACCTTCAGCCGGTCAATTTGTTTGCGTACGAGTCGGCGGTCGGTTTCGAGCTGAGTTTCGCCTTCGCCCTTGGCTCCGAGGCCACCTGCCTGTCGACTCAGGTGTCCCCAGGCCCGGGTCAGTCGAGGCAATGAATACTCCAACCGAGCAAGATCGACCTGGAGTCGCGCTTCTTTCGTCTGGGCGCGTTGTGCGAAGATATCCAAAATAACCTCCTGCCGATCAATCACAGCGACATTGGCCAGAGTCTCCCAGTTCCGCTGCTGGGCGGGCTGGAGCTCATTGTCAAATACGATGACATCTGCCCCCAGTTCATGGGCATGAGCGGCTATTTCCTCCGCTTTACCTGATCCGACGAAGTAGCGCGAGCTCGGCTCCGGTACTCGGACAAGCTGCTTTTTCGCGACGGGAATCGCCAGTGTTTCCACCAACGCCGCTAACTCATCCAAGAGACTCGCTGATTCTTCTTTCTCCGCCAAAGTCTGAAACACTCCGACCAAGAATGCTTTCTCGACCAACTTCGGCTTTTCGCTGATATCAAACATGCTTATTCTCAAAAAAAGTATGGATTGCTCCAGTCACTAGACCGATCTCCTCTCGGGTCAGCTCCGGAAAAATCGGCAACGCCAGGCACTCTTTGGCTGCGCGTTCCGCTTCGGGAAATTCGCCCTCTCGATAACCGAGATCTCGGAAGCAATCTTGCTGATGCAACGCGAGCGGATAATAAATCTCAGTACCAATTCCGATTCCCTGCAAGTTCGCTCGGAGCGCATCGCGATGTTTAGTGCGTATGACAAATTGATGAAAAATGTGTCCGGCCGATCCGCAGCTCTCCAGGTACGGTTCTACCGGCAGCAGGAGATCCGGACTTAGGTCCGCCAGCGCTGCACGATACTCTTGGGCGATCTCCCATCGGCGTTGCGACCAAGCGCCTAGATGCGGCAATTTTTTTAGCAGAACCACGGCCTGCAACGCATCTAACCGAAAATTTCCGCCGATTTGGCGGTGAAAATATTTTGGGGCCATACCGTGATTTCGTATGATGCGAAGGTTTTCGGCCAGCGCAGAATCGTTGGTCACCACCATGCCCGCATCGCCAAAAGCTCCGAGGTTCTTGGTTGGATAGAAACTAAAAAAACCGGCCAACCCGACTCCCCCTGCGCTCCGTACCCCATCGCGAGCGCGATACCTCGCGCCGATGGCCTGAGCCGCATCTTCAATTACCGGCAGATTCCAGTGCGCGGCAACCTCGATAATCGAAAGCATGTCGGCACCGAGACCGAAGAGGTGTACCGGGATTACTGCACAAATCCGCTTTCCATCATTCGTTTTAAGCCCGGTCGACGTCGATACACAACGCTTCACCAGAAATTCCTCAAGTCGCGCGGGCGATAGAGCGAAAGAGTCTGGATCAATGTCAATAAAGATCGGCGTTGCTCCGACGCGAGCAATGCAGCCGGCCGTTGAAAAAAAAGTAAACGGGGTCGTCAACACTGCGTCGCCGGGGCCAATACCCAACGCCATCAGAATCATGAGCTGGGCGTCAGTTCCAGACGAAGTACCGATCCCGCAAGTAGTCCCCACTAAGGCGGCTATCTTTTGCTCGAGCTCTTCGACTTGGGTCCCCAGAATGAAGTTTTGCTGGTCACATAATGCCGCGATTCCGGAAAGGATATCCTCTCGCAAGGGCAGATATTGTCTTCGCAAATCGAAAAATGGAACCTTGGTCACTCCTTTAGAAGTTTCTACGTCGCCCAAATATCGCGCGCCAACCGATCGGTGCAAACCAAACCTTTCGGCTGCCGCCAAACGGTATGACAAATCGCAGATAGCCATAGCAAATTGCGTCCGCGCGATCTCTAAGAATCGATCTGTTAAAGTGACAAAGGAACTTTTCTTATGAGAAAACTCACGTTTATCATCCTAGCAGCGCTAGGTTTACCTTTAGGGCTCGTCCGGGCGCAAGACCAAGGTCCGGTGGAGAAAACCGAAAAAACCGTCAAAAAGGCGGCAACCGACACCGGAGAAACGGTCGAGAAAGGCACAAAAGCTGCCGCGCGAACTGTCGGGAAAGGGATCGAAAATACCGGAAAGACGATTGAAAAAGCTGGGGCAACTCCGACCAGGAAGCGTCACCGTCACCCAAAGGCTTCGCCATCAGCTTCACCAAGTCCAAGCGGAACGCCGACCTCAACTCCGACACCGAGCGCCACCCCTGTCCCCACCGCTACTCCAGCGCCACAGGCAACTCCTACTCCGGGCACATAACCCGGTTCGGGCAGACTCGAGGCGCCAACTTTCAGGCTGGCGCCTCACTCACCGAACTATCTCCCCGCGGAGATCGTATACCTGCGCACCGGTAATTCGAACCGTGGCAAATTCGCCGACCGGTCCAGGACTTTCTAACAGAACTCGGGTATCCACCTCTGGCGCATCTCCTTCGGTTCGGCCGACGAGCGGCTGTTCAACCAGCACCTTGAGCTCAGCATTCAGTTTGGCCAACGAATGCTCCCGCGCAATTCTTTGCTGCAGCTCCATCGCCTCCTGAAATCGCGCTTGTTTCACCTCGTTGGCTACCTGATTCGGCATCTGAGCGGCACGAGAACCCTCCTCTTGCGAGTACATAAAGACTCCCAATCGTTCAAAGCGCGCCCGGTCGATAAAATCGAGAAGCGTCCGAAAATGTTCATCTGTCTCACCCGGAAAACCGACGATAAAGGTCGTTCGCAAGCTCACTCCTGGAATACCTTCCCGGATCGCGGCGACGAGATCCTCAATGTGTTCGCGCGATGTTTCTCGCCGCATCAAACGAAGCATGTCCTCATGAATATGCTGGAGCGGCATATCAATATATCTGGCTACTTTCCTATTGGCCGCGATTGCTCCGATCAGTTCCGGACTCCAATGCGCGGGGTGCGTGTAGAGCAGCCGGACCCAGAAGTCTCCCGGTACTCCCTCTAAACGCTCCAAAAGATGAATCAGACTTTGACCGCGCGCGGAATCAACCGGCTGACGCGGACTCGCCTTTTCCGCCCATCGGTCCATTCCGAAATAGGTTGTATCCTGGCTGATTAAATTGAATTCCTTCACCCCTTCTGCCGCCAGGTGGCGAATTTCCGACTCCACCGATTCGATAGAACGGCTACGATGCCGCCCACGCATCTGCGGGATAACACAAAAACTGCACGGGTGATTGCAACCCTCTGCGATCTTTACGTACGCGTAATGGTTGGGTGTAAGTCGAAAACGAGGGGTGTCGAAATCTGGAATGAATTTCGACTTTGCCGTAACTAGGTTGAGCGGCTTCTCTTCTTTTTTCCGGTCTAAGACGCGTTCCACGATTGAACCGGCTTCGCCGATTTGGTCCAAACCAAGAAAAGCATCAACCTCCGGAAGCTCCGAAGCTAATTCAGCGGAGAACCGCTGCGACATGCATCCGCTCACCAACAGCTTTTGGTGCCTCCGCTTGCGCAGACCGCGTTGTTGATGCGCCTCCAAAATTGCATCAATCGATTCTTCTTTGGCCGAATCGATGAATGCGCACGTATTGACAATCAGTACGTCCGCATCTTCGGCGGAACTAGTAATTTCCATACCCCGCCGTCGGATATCACCGAGCATGATCTCTGCGTCGACCAGGTTCTTGGCGCAGCCTAAGCTGATCATCCCGACTTTCACCGGCCGACCCAGACCGAGTACCTGTGATGCTGCAACTGGAGTAGAAGACGACATAAACAGCACACCTTACTCGATCACAATGGTGTTGTCAGGACCAGCCACCGCCTGGCCGTTCTTTCTAAGTTCCAGTGCGTTCTTATCCGGTAATTTCAACCAAAACCGCGTCCCCTGTACAACGATAGGAGGGCTGCGCGGGCTGATAAAATCGTTGTAAATCGGTTCGCCGTTTTGTTTGTCTTTCGTCACCCGCAGCCAGGTGCGTTCCCGAACCCTGATTTCGAGGGTTTCTACGGCAGTCGCGCTCGCCGACGGAGATGGGCTCCCTTGAGCGACGTCTTCAGCGGGCGTCACCGGAAGCGCTCTTCGAACTTCCACGTTCGGTTCTTCTGAAGCGGACGGAGACGGACTAGCCTCGACCACAGAAACACCGGCAGTTGGGGTAGGCGCAATTGAGCTCGCCGGCTCTTTGGTTAGCTCACCCGTGCCGGCTAGCTGCGAAGGCTTTTCTTTTACATCGGGCGAAGGGGTCTCGGTCACGGTTTGATCCGCGGAAGGAGCGCCTCCGTTTAGCCGTGAAAGATTAATGGCCAGAAAAGCAATGACCGGCACTCCAATAAGGATGATAAGCGCCAGGAGCGCTAGCAGCACGGTTGGCAACTTGAATCCACTCGGCTTGCGCCGGCGTGGCTCGGGCTGGTATTTCGGCGGCGGCGTAGCCCGCAAATAGTGGTACTCGCCGAGCCCGACTGTGGTACCTACTTGAATCTGTTCGAGGTCGTCCTGAATATCGATGCCCAAGTATTTAGCGTACTTAACCAGAAAACTGCGTGCGTAGACCAGACTGGGGAAATGCGATAGATCGTCTCCCTCGAGATCAACAATTCGTTCCGGGCGAATCTTCGTCGCTGCCGCAACCTCGTCGACGCTCAAGCTTTTGGCTTGTCGGGCCTTCTGCAGCCTCCTCCCAACAGTCTCAACCATCTTACCGGAAATACTCAGACCAATTACAAAGCAATCGTTAACCCCCTAGAAGGCACCTTGATCAACCCCAGAATCTGGGGTTAAGGCATCTAGATTGACCAGGATCTGCCTCGGCCTGGCCCCATCGCCAGGGCCCAAAATGCCCCTCTGCTCCAGAATGTCAACTATGCGTGCGGCCCTGGTATAACCGAGGCGCAAACGGCGCTGTAACATCGAGGTTGAAGCCCTCTTTTCCTGGCGAATGATCTCCAAACACTTATTGACCAGCTCGGCATCCTCATCACTCACGTCATCGTCGGCCGAAGCGGGCGCCTCGAGCTGAGTCTGCACAACCGGATCAAAAGTCGGGGCTCCTTGCGCAGAGACGAACTCTACTAGTTCACGTATTTCCTCATCGGTGACCAGGACACCCTGTGACCGCACCAAACGCGAAGTCCCTGGCGGCCGATAGAACATGTCGCCCTGGCCCAAAAGCCGTTCCGCCCCGTTCTCGTCCAGGACAACTCGGCTATCCAAGCTGGATGCAACCTGAAACGCAATACGCGTTGGGATATTTGCCTTAATCACCCCGGTAATGATGTCGGCTCGCGGCGTCTGCGTTGCAACGATCATATGAATACCGGCCGCCCGCGCCATTTGCGTAATTCGCGCGATGGCATTCTCGACGTCCGCCGGCGCTGTCTGCATCAAGTCCGCCAACTCGTCGATAATAACCACGATGTGCGGCAACTTTTCTGGAATGACCAACTCATCGTCTCGACCACCGCCACTCGACGTGTCGTCCATCTCCATTGATCGCGCGGAATGCTCAATTTCCTTCACCGACCTGGACTTTGGACGCCCGTTAAACGCGGTGATATTTCTCACCCCTGATTGAGCGAATATCCGATATCGCTCCTCCATTCTCTGGATCACCCACCGAAGAGCGAGCAAGACCTTTTTAGGATCGGTCACCACCGGCATTATTAAATGGGGCAGCGCATTGTAAATCTGCATTTCGACCACCTTGGGGTCAATCATCACAAAACGCAGGTCTTCCGGCTTAAACCGGAACAGGATACTGGCGATTATGGCATTTATGCAGACGCTTTTGCCACTTCCAGTTGTTCCAGCAACCAGGCAATGCGGCATTTGGGCCAGATCTCCCAGGACGATTTTCCCGTACACATCCTTCCCCAACACAATCGGAATACGCATGGGAGTTCGAGTCCACTCCTCCGACTCGAGGATCTCCCGTAACGTAACCTTTACTTTCTTCGTATTCGCAATCTCGATTCCAACGGTGTCCTTGCCAGGAATCGGAGCAAGAATGTTAATTCTCTCGGCCCGGGTCGCGCGGGCTAAGTCCCTTTCCAGACTGCTGATTTTGTCGACGCGAACCCCCCGCGCCGGATAAACCTCATACCGCGTGATGGTCGGTCCTCGCGTAATATCACCGGGACTCACCTCGATGTTGAACTGCTTCAATGTGTCAACCAAGACCCCTTGGATCTGCTTCAACTCGTTCGGATCAGTCGCTCTCCGATTCTCAAGCTCGACCTCATCCAATAGAGCCACTGGAGGGAGTTCATAATCTTTGATTTTATTGGGTTTTGCCGCTGCCCGGCTCGGCTTGGTCGGTTCGTTGGTGGTCGGTTTACCGTGGGCTGGTACGCTAGCAAGGCTATCGATAATTTTGGTCTCTCGAGGCTCCGCCTCCTCCCCTTGGTCGCTCGTCGGTACCACCCCCTGCTTCTTGAGCATGCGCTCCTGCCGGCGAATCTCGCGCTCTATCTTCTTTTGATTAGCTTCCAAGCGCTGGCGCTGATCCGCTGCCGCCAATTTTTTGCGCTCGTTTTCTTCCCCCATCTTTCGGACCAAGCCTCGTATCCCCAATACTGTCTGCTTGACGATGAGGATTGGTCGAATACCGGTCAACCAAATCAAGCTGATGAGATAGATCACCAAGAGAGCGATGACCGATCCAGTCTGACCCAAAACGTTCTGCAAAAAAAGATTCCCAATCCATTTCCCGGCAAACCCGCCCGGACCTTCTACCTTTATCTTCTGTTCCCAATTGTGAAGAAACCACGGTTGTATCTGCGCAAGCGCTGCGCCAGTGAGTACGAAAAGCGCCGCCCAAGGCAGACGCTTGAAAATTCGGAAACCGGGCAAAAACAGTTTTGCTCCGCCAAAACCCAGAAATACACAGGCAACGAGATAGGCCGCAGCGCCCAGCGCAAAGTAGAGAACAGCGGCCACGATTGCGCCAGTCGGACCGATAAAGTTCTGCGTAGGATCGTTCGATGGACTTACATAACTGATCTGGAACCAGGACGGTACATCTCTAGGGTCGTAGGAGATAAGCGCGAGAAAAAGAACGGTACCAATGCCCAGCGCGATCAATCCGAATACTTCGTTCCAAGCGTTATGCCGACGGGGCTTCGCCATTTCGCCTAGTTTAGTTCCTTGCCCCGGGCTTTCAATCTCGTTTGCATGGAAACCGATTTTGCTCCAAACAGGAGTGGTGGCTACCTCAACTGTCTAAGAAAAATGGCACATTGCTTGACTTTCACCCCATTGTATCAACCTCGGGTTTGGGGCGGCCGGAAATTGAGTGAAGCTTTTGGACGTCCATTGCCAGCTAACACGCCAATCGGCGAGTCATGGGAATTGGTCGACCGTCCCGGTGAACAAAGCGTGGTCGATCGGGGCCCATATCAAGGTAGGTCGCTGCATCAACTTTGGAGCGAGCAACGCGATGAACTGTTTGGCGATTGGTTCTTGGGCGAACGATTCCCAATCTTGATCAAAATTTTAGACGCGACGGAACCCCTCTCGGTTCAAGTCCACCCGCCGTTGACCGTTGCTAAAGCACTGCAGGGCGACCCCAAAACCGAGATCTGGTATTTTGTGCAAACCGCTCCGGACGCCGGCGTTTATGTCGGCCTCAAAGACGGTACCTCCAAAGAACAATTCAAAGCAGCTTTGGCCGACGGCTCCGTCGCCGATCTCGTTCACCGTACCCCGACGCGACCAGACAGTTTCATCTTTATCCCGAGCGGTCGCATTCACGCAATCGATGCCGGTAATCTGATTTTCGAAATCCAACAGAACAGCGACACTACCTATCGCGTTTTTGATTGGAACCGAGTGGGATTAGACGGAAAACCGCGGGAACTGCATATCGAGCCTTGCCTGGCAAGTATCGACTTTTCCGATTTCGAGCCGTCGCTGGGCGAAGCTATCGACGAGGTTATCGTGTCCTGCCAGTATTTCCACGTAGAACGTTGGTCTCTAACCAAATCGCGTGCAGCTCACAACCAACCGCAATTTGCCGTGTTTCAATGCGTAAGCGGTAGAGTAGAATTTACCGGTCGCTATTTTGGCCCGGGTGATCTCTTCTTGGCGACAGCGAAAGGACATACTGATTCACTTAATCCACTGGAGTCTGACACCAAGGTATTGCGTACAACTATTGAGAAAGCCTAACCTATGCTGGAGCCAAACCTGTGATCGGCCAATTGACTACCGAAATCCGCAACCGTAGCCTGCCCTTGTGAAAGTTTTCACAAAGTCGGCTCTCCGGAGTCTCGCTTCCCGGAAAATGCAGCATGCCATCGAGCTGATTAACCCGCACCTCTATGCGGTCGAAGAGCGGATTCGCGAACAAGCGCGCTCTTTTGATCCGGCCATCGAGGGATATGTCGCTTACGCGTGTGGCAGTAGCGGCAAGCGGCTGCGCCCGGCCCTGGCTCTCTTGTCCGGTGGAGCCGCGGGCGATATTTGCCCAGGCCACATCGATTTAGCCGTGATTCTCGAGCTGGTCCATCTGGCGTCGTTAGTTCATGACGATATTATGGACAGCGCTGACCTCCGCCGCGAGCAGCCGACCGCTAGCGCTAAATGGGGCAATAGCTTGGCCGTTTTATTGGGCGATTGTCTTTTCGCTCATGCCCTCAAGCTCGCGGCCAGCTTTCCGAACATTGAAATTTGCCGGCGTATCGCGCACGCCGCCAAAGACGTCTGCTCTGGGGAAATCATCCAGACGCAGCGGCGTTACGACCTCAACCTGACCGTTGCGGAGTACCTGCAAATTATTGAGATGAAAACTGCGTCTCTCTTTGCTGCCGCAGGCGAGCTCGGCGCGTTGATCAGCGGTGCAAGTCCCGACGTTATTACCGCATTTAAGACATACGGTCTCAAGCTTGGAACTGCTTACCAGATTTACGATGATTGCCTGGACTTGGCCGGATCAGAAGAGACCGCGGGGAAAACCCTGGGCTCCGATCTACGAAAAGGGAAGCTTACTCTTCCCATGATTTATCTCTTGGAAACGGCCGACCAAGAGCAATACCACCAATTCAATGAAGTTCTATTGCGCAGCGATCCAGATGAACTAGCTGAGATGCAGAACGATGTGACTACCCGCGGTTGTCTCCGCCGCGCCGTCGAAACGACTAAGCAGTTGGTCGCCGATGCCAAGCAAGAACTCAAAGATGTTTCGTTCAACAAGTACACACTAGCGATGCTCGAGATCGGAGATTTTTTGTCTGATACGGTCGACCAATTTGCCGTAGCCGCCTGAAGGTAGCGCCGATATCGGCAGCTGGTGATTAGCGGCGACTGTCCCTCGCGATTCTGTAGATGACACCCATAACCGCGAGCCGCGCGATGGCGACTGCGCTTAACGGCCGGGGCTCACTCCGTTCCTTTCGGTGAAGTGGTCGTTTTTGGTACGCGACTGACTTTCGCTCGGACAGTCGCCGCTAACGGCATTATTCCCAGGCCTATTTTCATTGAAAAATGCCCTTTCCATGTCCAACTTCCTCCTCCTCATATGCTGGAAACTATTCGCAAACGGCAGCGAAGTCTGCTGATTATCGTCACGGCTCTGACGATCATTTCGTTCGTCTGGTTCATGAACCCGACCCGGACGCGAGGCACCCCTCAAGCAGTGATCGGCAAGATAAACGGCAGATCTATCACGGTGGAAGAACTTACCAAAGTAGATCGGTCTGCCCAGATCGCTTACCTCCTCCAATTTTCCGAATTGCTGCAACAGTTAGCTGGTTCGCAGGGATCTCGAGAGCAACAGTCCGAGATTTTTGCTTGGAATATCTTGCTGATTCGAGACGAATCGAAGCGTCTTCAAATGGATCCATCCGCAGAAGAGATCCGGAACGCGGAACGCAGTTTAGCGGGGTTTCAGACCGACAACCAGTTTGATGCATCGAAGTATCAACAAATCGTCGACCTCTTGAAGAAAAATGGCATGACTGCGGCCGACCTCGATAATGTGGTAGCCGACAATCTGCGCTTCCAAAAAATCTCCGCCATTATTCGTGGGTCATCTCCGCTTCCGGAGGCGCTTTACCGTCAAACTTACGAGCAACAAAACCAGCTCCTTCGTTGCTCATTTGTCCGGTTGAGCAGCGCTGACTTTCAAAAAGACATCACAGTTTCCGATCAGGACGTGCAAAGCTACTATAAAGAGCACGCTGCCCAACTACAGACACCGGAGAAGAGAAAGATCGAGTTTGTGGGGTTTGCGCTCACCGACGAACAAACGAAATTGGGCGACCAACAAAAACAGGCCGCGCTCAAGACTTTGGCTGAACAAGCTGAAGCTTTCGTTCAGCCGCTTGGCGATCATCCGGACCAATTCGATCAGGTCGCCCAGGAGAAAGGTTTGAAAGTCCAGCAAACCGGATTTTTCGAAGCAAACAAGCCTGATCCGGTGATCATGACGTTGCCCGACGTTGTGCGACAGGCACAGAGTCTAACTAAAGATCAACCTCTCGACGAGGTCCAAGCCAAAGATGGATTTTACGTCATCCGGCTGGTTGAGTTGCAGCCAAGCCGTCCGCTGACATTAGAAGAAGCAAAAGACCAGATCGTAACCGGCATCAAAAAGGGCAAGGTCCAGGAAGCAATTATAACCAAGGGTCAGCAAATCCGTGGTCAAATTGAAGAGGCCATTAAAGGCGGAGCAACATTTGCTGATGCAGCGCAGAAAGCCGGTCTGAAGGTCGAGACTGCTGAACCGTTTGCGATGATGGGAAAACCGGACATGAAGAATCCTGTCTTCGTCGCGTTGCGCATGAACCAGGTAGAACTTCAACCGGGACAAATATCCGGTGTACTTTTTGAGAGCGAAGACGGGCTGCTAGTCCACTTGGATAGCAAAGACCCGATCGATGAAAACAAATACCAGGCGGATAAAAAGGAGCATTACGCCGCCTTCAACGATTATTTTGCCGGACAAATGTTTAGAGAATGGTTGCGCGTCGCGACTCAAAAAGCTGGGGGCTCTCCGGTTACTGGCTTCCAAAACAGCTGAGCTTTGTGGCATAGTATCTGGTGTGAGTTTCTCTTTTTAAAAAGAGGGTAACAACGCGGCATGCCGCATCCGAAGTGATTGGTGAGAAGTTAGAGGTGAGAGGTGACTGGAGACTCATGCACGCCGACTTGTCCAACAGAGGGAGAATCCTCGCAAAAAACAAGAATTGGAACCAGTGTAGTACAAAGCGATTCTGATGGAAGAGATCCCGCAGTCCGTCGAGCAGTTATTCGATGACGCCAACGCCGACCTGGCAGTTGGCGACCTACCTGGTGCGATCCAGAAGTATCGCCAATGCGTGGAAATCGAGCCCGAATTCTTTGATGGCTGGCACGCGCTGGGCATGGCGCTCATGAAAAACGGAGACTTTACTACCGCCATCGACGCGGGAAAGAAAGCCGTCGAACTACATCCGAATGATCAACTGGCCTGGTCGAGTCTTTCCTTGCTCTACGTTCGCAACAATCAGATCAAAGAGGCAGAGGCAGCTGGGGCGAAAGCGCGAATTCTTTCCTGGGGCGGAAAAATTGCGCCGGAACCCAAATCTTGAACGCCATTGGGAATTCTGAGCCGTGAATCCAGCAAAATATTTCGTTACCACCGCCATCGATTACACCAACGCTGCACCGCACATCGGTCATGCGTACGAGAAGGTGTTAGCTGATGTAATTACTCGGTATCGTCGGGTCGCCGGCCAGCCAGCGTTCTTTCTCACGGGAGTGGACCAACATGGTCAGAAGGTCCAACAGGCAGCCCAACGCGAAGGTATTGCGCCGTTTCAATTTGCGCAAAGAGTCACCGACTCATTTCTCGATCTTTGGGATAAACTATCAATTCAATATGACGGTTGGGCTGCTACCACCGATCCACGACACAAGCGTGCGGTGCAGAATGTCCTGCAGGCCTTGTTTGAGAAGGGAGAACTGTACAAGGAGAAATACTCCGGCTACTACAGCATCCGTCAGGAACAATTTCTCACCGATAAAGACCGGGATTCCGAGGGTGAATTCGGACCGGAATGGGGTGAAGTGATTTTGTTAGAAGAGGAAAATTGGTATTTCCGACTCGCTAAGCACAAAGCATGGCTGAAGCAGTTCGTGCAAGGGCGTTCGGACTTCGTGATTCCAGAATTTCGCCGGCTGGAGCTTTTGAACGCGATCGATCGGATCGCCGGGGACCTCTGCGTTTCCCGTCCGAGAGAAAGGCTTTCTTGGGGAATCGAATTTCCATTCGATCCGGAATACGTGACCTACGTTTGGTTCGACGCGCTGCTTAACTACGTTACGTTCGCCGGTTACCTCGCCGAAGCGGGAGGAGGACTACCTGACTTCGCGGAGCTGTGGCCTTGTCAGGCCCACATCATCGGGAAGGACATCATGGTTCCGGCCCACGGTATCTATTGGCCAATCATGCTGCACGCGATGGGATTTTCCGATCGCCAGATGCCTCGCCTGCTGGTGCATGGCTGGTGGAATGTCAGCGGCGCGAAGATGAGCAAAAGCCTTGGCAACGTCGTTGATCCTCTGCTCCTAACCGAAAAATACGGAGCCGATGCGCTACGCTATTACCTCATGCGCGACATCATCACCGGTCAGGATGCTGACTTCAGTGAGGCACGGCTAGCCTTGCGCTATAACACCGATCTCGCCAACGATCTTGGTAACTTGGTGAACCGCACCATTAATATGGCTCAGCGGTATCGCTCCGGGACTCTGCGAAAAGCGAACGTGATCGACGCTGACCTGGAGCGGCTAGAGGCGATCGCCCGCTCCATGATCGAGAAATATCGGGAAGCCTTTGAACAGTTCCAACCGCACGCTGCGCTCGAAGCGGTATGGGAATTGGTTGCTGCTGCGAATGCTCTGGTCGAACAGAAAGCTCCATGGAAATTGGCCAAGGACCCGGCCGCGAGCGACCTGCTCGATTCGGTTCTATATACGTTGGCCGAATCCGCTCTGCTACTAGCTCAGTGTATGAGCCCGATTATTCCAAGTGCCAGCACTTCTATCTTGCGCCAGCTGAATGCGAAGAACGAAACCGGTTTCCAATGGGGTGTGTTAGTTGACGGACACCGAGTTGGCACTCCGTCACCCGTCTTTCCCAGGATTGAAGCCCAGGGGCTCGGCTAAGCCTCGCCCGATGAGAGATGACAGATGACAAAGAGAGCCTGATTCGACCAGTTTCTTTGTCATTTGTCATTTGTCATAGCGCTGTAGGCGCGCGGAAGCCAGACGTAAAATGTCGTTCCGGTTCCGCTGCCGGTATCGAACCAAATTTTTCCTCCGTGCGCTTCGACACATGACTTGGCGATCGAAAGACCGAGTCCCGTGCCGGTTCGTTTCTGATAGGTCACAAATGGTTCAAACACTTGGCCGCGGATTTGTTCCGGGATTCCCGGTCCATTATCGGCAACCGAGATCAAAAGTCCTTCTTCCCGCGGAGCGAAGGCAAGGGAGATCTCTCCGCGATCGTTCAGCGCCTCCCGCGCATTCTCGATAATGTTCGCTAAACAACGAGTCATTCGTCCCTCGTCGATCAAGAACTGATCCGAAGTTCCAACCTCGATTTTGATATCAATAGGACAGAGCCGTATCTGCTCCAAAATTTCACGATTGAGGAGCTCCAGAATTCGATCCGCCGTCGTCCAGGTTGGCCGGAGGCGCGTAGTGCCACGTGCAAAATCGAGCAGTTCCTCCGTTAACAGCATCATGCGATCAGCCGCACCTCTAATGATCCCAGCGGCACTCTTGGTGAATTCGTCTGACGTTTTCTGTTGGAGATAGCTCACCGAAGAGACGATCGCAGCCATCGGATTTTTCAAATCATGAACGATCGAACTGAGCATCGTCCCAAGTAACGTAAGCCTTTCCGTGCGTAACAACTCGTCAATGAAACGCGCATTCGTTGACCGCAGCCGCTCTACCACGACTTTGGTGAAATTGATTGGGAGAACTCTGGGGGCGCTCTCCATCAGCACATCTAAAGCCGCTCGATCGATTTCCCCGATCAAGCTCGGCTGCAACGCAATGGCGGTAGCAGAACGAGGACCGTGATCCAGAATTGCGAACTCGCCAAAAAAGTCATTTGGTTCGAGGATCGAGAGTACTTCTTCCTGTCCCTGCCGGCCCGCTTTAGAGATCTGTACCCGGCCCGTACCGACCAAAAGTAACGAATCTCCAGGTGCTCCCTCTCGAACAATCAGCTCGCCAGCCTTAAAATCCATCTCCCGAATCGCGACGGATCGCAGTGTATCCGCGCGCACATCGGCGAAAAGGCGATTACGGAAGAATGCGTCATTCATGGATTAAATCGGAAGAATCAGAACCCAAAGTGGGCCTGAGCCTAGTGCACTGTGTCTAATCACTAAAATCTACAAGTCCAGGCATCCGTTCCATATTTTTCGTTCGCGATACGCGTGGCAATATCGATTATATCGGGCAAGATCTGCTGCGTTCGAACAACCGCGCTCAGTTTTAGTGCCAACCGGGCTCCTAAATCCGGCCATAAATCGGTTCGCTGGATACTGCCCTGCAATAGCAACCGATCGCGCAGACGTCGGATTGCTGCCCCCGCAATCTTCGCACCCCCATGAGTCACGTCGTGCTTAACTGGTCGATCGAAACAATTCATCGATGGACCGTCGTTCATGCCGTCCGATAGCGCGACCGGTTTTCCATATTCACGAAAGGTTTCGGCTATGCTCAAATGAAGCGCCTCATACAAGGCCTGCGCCCGAAGCGATCTTTCTGCACCCGCGAGAATTAGGGAATAGGTGAAATCTTCGCCATGCTCTACTGCTCCTCCGCCGGTCCAACGTCGAACCAAGTCCCGATCCGGATATTGCCTTTTGACCTGTTCCCATTTTGAAAAGTAACCGAAAGAAACGCTGCGAGACTTCCATTGATAGGTGTGAAATATGGCGGTGGTTGATGGCTGCATGAGCAGCGCCTCGTCAATCGCCATGTTGAGAGCAGCAGATCGAGGGGACAAATCGTCAATCCAGATAAGCTCGTCAAAAATCATACGAGAGGCGCCGAAGCGGGTTCGACCTTATGGGTGCGAACGTTGCGGCAAGCTGCGACCAGAAGCCATCCGACCAGGCAGACGCCTGCCAAAATGAAGTACGAGCCGTTTGGTCCCCAATCCTTAAGCAGGTAGGTGACAAGCGCGAGCAGAGCCGCTCGAAGCAGCCGTTCAATCGCGCCATAAAGTAGATTGACACGCCCAATAATCTCATTCGGAACGGTCTTTAAAACCAGGATGCTCCGAGCAACGCGCGAACCGGCATTACCCCACCCTTGCAGCAGGAACGAGACAAGGAAAACAACAGCTACTGGCAAAATCGGATTCAGCGCGACGGCAATCGTGTACAATCCGATAGTGAAAAGAAGTGTCGGAACCAAACCGATCTTCCCGTTAATGAAAGGTACACTCAACCCTGCGACCACAGCGCCAACCGCATAGCTGACTTCTCCCGCCGCATACACTTCCGAACCCATTCCTAATGTGTCCCGGACGAAAATCGGCGAGAGGTAATTCGCAACCATTAACGCCAGAAAAGGCAGGAAGCTCGCCAACATCACAATCGAAAGTCGAGGCCGCTGTTGGAGGTAGGAAACGCCCTCCCCCATCATTTTCAGCGCAGAGGTAGCGGGTGCAGCAAAGTTGCTACTACGTGAGTAAGCCAAACGTATGATCAGGCAAAAGCTCGCCGCGTACGTTGCCGCATCGATCGACAGAATGGACCAGAGTGGCACGCGCGATATCAGAAATGCGCCGGCCGCTCCGGCGATCATCGACGCCGTCTGCCATTGAATTTCGATCGCTCCGCTCAACTGTTCATATTGGTTGTGAGCAAAGATTTCCTGATTCAGAGCGAACTGCGCTGGGTAGTAGACGCTTGCGCCGAGCGAGCCGTAGCAGAAAACTGTAAGCAGTTCCCAGACTTCCACGCGCCCGCGCAATAGTATGGCCGCGATCACCAGAACATTCACAGCGAATCCGAGAGCCAAAAACATCAGAACAACCGCCTTCCTGGAGTTGCGGTCGACCAATTTACCTAGGTAGGGCAGTAGGAACAAAATGATCAGCGTGATGATGGAATTGGTGTAACCAAGAATAGCCTTGCCGTGCTCCTGCTGGATCAGCAACCAGGGGATCGCCATAAACGTGAGGCTCGCGCCGACAACCAAAAGAAAATTTGCGGTTAACACGATCCGGGCTTTCGGATCACGCCAAATATTCACCCTACGCTAGAAGCATCGTCCGAGGGAAATAGCCAACGGCAAATAGCCGAAATCTGCGATTGGCTATTTGCTATTGGTCTTCACCCTGGTAGCATGCAGATTCTATGGCAAAGGTCGTTCTCGGCAAAGGACTCGGCGCACTCATCAATACTCCAAAGCCGCCAAGTCTCGAACCAGGCGATCGCGTGGAAAGAATCGCGTTGGAAGAAATAGTCCCTAGTCCGCTGCAGCCGCGTAAAGACTTTCGGTCCGATCAGCTGCAGGAATTAGTCGATTCGATCCGGGAACACGGGATTATCCAACCGCTGATCGTTCGCCGGGTTAATGGCAAATGCGAATTGATCGCGGGTGAACGCCGCTGGCGGGCCGCGACCCAGCTCGGTTTGCACGAAGCACCGGTCATCATTCGAAACGCGTCCGATCAGGACGTGCTGGAACTGGCGCTGATTGAAAACCTGCAGCGGGAGGACCTCAATCCAATCGAAGAAGCCCAAGCCTACCGTCGGTTAGCGCAAGAGTTCTCGCTTAGGCAGGAAGATATTGCCCATCGGGTCGGCAAAAGTCGGTCGGTCGTTGCCAACTCGCTGCGGTTGCTCGATTTGCCCCATGAAGTCCAAAGCTACATTTCGCAAAACCGGCTAAGTGTGGGTCACGCCAAGGTCTTACTTACTTTGGAAAGCGCGGAGGAACAACTGCTGCTGGCCGAGCGGGCGATCCGCCAGAATGCAACGGTCAGAACGATCGAAAAACTTGTGGCCGATCAGCTCGCGCGCCATGGCTTAGCTCCGAGCGGCAAAGCCGGAGTCCGTCCCGCTCCTCCTTCGAAGCCAACGCTCGACCATGCGGTGACTCGACTAGAAAACCGCCTACGGGAAAGATTAGCCACGCATGTAACTATTCATCATCAGGAAAAACGAGGCCGAATCGAGATTCAATATTACGGCAACGACGACCTTGAACGCATCCTCGCGCTTTTCGGTGTGAAGGCTGAGTGACGCCGAATCATGCGGCCTTTCTCTGCGTATCGGCGCCGAGCATGCAGCAACATTCTTGGCGGCAAACTTGCCCTCGATATCGGACGGTGCGTCCGGCAGCTGCCGGACGCCCGGGGACCTTCCAGCATGTACCGAGAAATCGAGCCCGGAAATCTGTTGCTGGCGCATCCGGGACCGTTCTCGTCTTTCTTGCTCTTTGCGGTTATCATCTTGTTTCTTTGTTCATGCGAAAAGAAACCCGAGACTGAAACGTCGAATCAATCTCCTGGTACCGGTCAGACGCCCTCGTCGCCAACGCCACCCTTGCCTCCCCGTCGAAAAGCAATTTGGAACGATTTCAATGGCGAACGCGCTCTTGATACCGCACGGGCAATCCTTCGCTTCGGCCAGAGAATTTCGGGAACCGAACCGCTAAACCAGCTGCGTCCTTACATCATCGGGGAACTCAAGCGTTCCGGATGGCAAGCCGAGGAGCAACGATTTTCTGAGCAAAGCCCGGCTGGCCGCCAGATCGAGTTTTGCAGTCTGATCGCTCACTCTGCCCGGCTTCCGGTGATTCCTCCGCGGCTGATCGTCGTCGCGCATTTCGATACGATAGATCTGGGAATCGCTAGCGATGTGGGAGCTACTGACGGCGCAGCTAACACTGCGATTCTCATTGAGATCGCCCGGACCCTGGCGATTGATCCACGGTTAGCATCCCATATCGAATTGCTTTTTTTAGACGGTCACATGCCATTCCACCAGCTCGGCCCAAATGATGGGCTTTTTGGCAGCCGATTTTACACGCAAGCGCTACGCATCAATCAGCACACCAAGGATGTGCGTGCCGCCATCTCTCTAGAAAACCTCGGAGAGCGCAATGCGACTCTTGCTTACCCGCCAAATTCCGATTCCGGACTGATTGACCAGTTCCGGAGCGCCGCGCAAGCGCTCGATATAAAACTGGAACCTGGCAGCCGTCCTCTTCTGCTAGATCATGTCCCTTTCCAGGAGGCCGGCATTCCTGCGCTGGCACTGTTTGATGCTAATTCGCCGATTTTGAATACAGCGGATGACACCGGAGATCATCTCGGATCAGAAGCACTTGCGCAAGCAGGTTATCTCGTCCTTTATATCCTCTCCAAACAAATTACCGATCAGCGCTGATGGTTTCCAACCAATTGATTTTGTACGTAAAGCCCGGTTGTCCGTGGTGCCGAAAAGCAGAAAATTATCTGCGGGAACATGGTTACACCTATGAGTTGGTGGATGTGATCAGTGATCGCTCTGCGTTCGCCGAGATGAAACGGCTTTCCGGGCAGACCTATGCTCCCACTCTTGCTTTCCGTGATCTAATACTGGCGGATTTTGGTCCCGAAGAGCTCGAAGAATTTCTTCAACAACACCAAATATTGCCTTAACCTCCTTTTTGCCCCTCTTGTTTTTCTAAGATGTTTTCTTCATTTTTGCTCGTGCTCGGAGTCGTCGTGTTAGGTGCGGCATTCCGCTCCTACCACAACCCAATTTGCCAGCGACTGAGCGTCACCTGTTTTTTATCGGCTTCTTTTCTGATCGGATACTGGCCAACTGGAAGTTGGGCACTGGGATTCGCCGCCGTCTCTTTGTGGTTCCTCTTACCTTGGCTGGAGATTCTCACGCGAATCCGCCGGATGCGCCTGCCGCTCGATCGCTCTTTTCGCGAGAAAACGCCGCCCCGTGCTGAACTCTTTCCTCTTTTGGAGGATCTGACTGACGAAATGGAAAAAGAGGATTTTCAGCTGGCCGAAGATGTCGGTTATGACTCAGAAGTACAAGAGCAGTTCTTGCGACTCTTCCATCGTCCCTCTGACAATGTCCAAGCCGCCGTGTGTTTGGTGAATCAACGAGAACTGGCTTTTTACTACGTCAGTTTGATGACGCGCTCTCGCGACGGCCAGCTCTTCGTCACTTGGAACTATCCGTTTGCGTACTCGCTCAAATTCACCCCTAAGACCCGAGTCCGTCGCGTCCGGGCAACTATGACTACGCACGAAATGTGCGAGGCCCATCGCTCTCTGCTGAAAAAAGGGAGACTTCTTGACGGCGATGTTCTTCCGGTTAGCCCGGAAGAGTCACGCGGACTTTTGGAACAAGATCTTAGAGCTCAGATCGATCACAACGTGAGATCCGGTCTCCTAAAACCGGTTGGCGCAAAGCAAGTCCGCTACACTTGGCGTGGGATGCTTTACCTTTGGTTCCAATTCCTGCTCGATTTCGTTCGCCTGTAGACATGGATCGCAGCCTGACTGCAAGTCCGAAGCGTAAGCGCCTTTAACCTCTCTCCAGTAAGCGGCGAAAGTTGGCTCCCAGGATTTTCTCCTTTTCTTCGGCAGTTAGTCCGGCACCAGCAATCTCTTCCAGAAACCGATCAAACGCCGGCTCTCTTATTTTCCGGGGATAGAGCAGCAACGGATAATCCGATCCGAACAGAATTCGGTCAGCACCGATCAAATCGACGACTTGGCGGAAAACCCGCGCATCATAAAGCAGTGGAGAAGCTGCCGTGTCATACCAGACATTTTTCAGATATGGTCGGACCCGCGGGTTCAATTCATAGAACGGAATCCCGCCTCCCCAATGGGCGAAGATGAATTTGGCGTCCGGAAATCGCTGCGCTAGCCGTAAGTAGCCTGGCAACGGTGTTGGCATTGTCACCGCGTCGTTCACTGTGAGAGGATCGGTTACGTGGAGATTAATCGGCAAATTTCGTTCGATAGCGATTCCGACCACCCGCTCCCAATACGGATCATCGAACATGAATGCTTGCGCTTGGGGTAGAATCTCACCAATCCCGCACAAACCAACATCCAAAGCACGCTGCAAAGCGTCAAGCGCCTCCTGTCCTGCCGCTGGCTGAACGGCTGCAAATGCCGACAAACGATCCGGACGTTCGCGAACCCATTCAATAAACCAGCCGTTTTGTTCGTTACAGGTTGATTGCTGCTCCCAATACCAGCCAAGCATGACACAACGCTCGATGCCGGCTCGATCCATATCAGCGATCAGCCGGGGAATGTCCGCCCATCCCTGTATCGTCGCACGCTTCGCCGGTGCTACCGATTCAGTCCACCACGGTTCACCGCGAGCGACGCCCCAAGCGATCGGATTCGCGAACACTTCGGGTGGATACATGTGGATATGGCAATCAATGATCGGGGCCATTGGAGTCGAAGCGAATGACCAATAGCAAAGAGCAGATAGCAAATGAAGGCTAACCGAAATAGTTCCAGAGCACGCAAATAATTCCCAGTTGCGAGTTGCGAGATGCGGGTTCCAGTTCCTCGATCATGAGCGCAACGGTGATCCGCCAAACAACTACTCCACCTCGCAATCAGCGTACTTGCCGGGCTCGATCCAACGGGTCTCAGCACTATGATTCACGAAAGCGACGTCCCCTGCCACTTCGACGCCGGCGCGGAATTTCCAGGGCCCTTGAATTTTCAGCGAATGGCAACGAACCAAAGAAGGGACTCCGTCCTCAATGAGTTTCTCAAGGCGATCCACTAATTTATATTCGTCGGATAAACGGATGATAGGCGGATGTCCGTGGCGCTCAGGCCGAACCGTCAAACGCCATTGAGAATCTAGCTCGTAGGCATCGGAGCGTACCACCAGGAGATCTCCGGTCGTTTTGACCGGTGCAAACCGCGATCGAGGTACTTCGATCGCTCCCGCGCCAGCAAAACATTCGATTGCAGCTCCCATCGCAGTCTCAAGTTGATAAACCTTTGGCGAAGTCTTATCCCGAGGATCGATATTCTTTTGGTTCCGAATCATCGGCAGCGGAATAAACCCATTGCAAACGGCAAGCGCATCTCGAAGGGCATCGAGTCGAATCCAGAGATTGTTGGTGTTAAAAAATCGGTGCCGCTTGATATCCTGAAAAGCACTCTCATCCTCCTCTCGACATTGTGCAGATTCACGCAAGAGGAGACGCCCATCCCGGTTCCTTTTGGCCAAATGCCCCCCTTTACGATCCGCTGCGGTTCTTCGAGTCACCTCCATCAGGAACGGCGCTCCAGAATCGGCAAAGTAATGCAAAATCCGCAGATCAAGCGTGGCGCCAAGATTGTCGGAGTTCGAAACGAAGAGAAACTTCTTGCCGTTGCTCAGCAACGATTTGAGAAGACCTGAACCAAGCAGCGAAGGGTAGATGTCTCCGTGTCCCGGAGGACACCATTCCAATTGCGGATTTCTCGGCCAGCTTGCCGGCAACAGGGTCTTTGCATTGATCTTGGGCGCCTTGCTCTGCAGAAGCTCCATCGCCGCCGGATCGCCCAGCTCCGGATAATGGGTCAGCGCGGCCTTGGTTGCGGCGCTCGTGTTGAAGCTGTTCATGAAATAGAGTCCCAGCCCGGCCGAATGTTCGGAACGCGTTTGCAGAAATTGGCGAACGATTACATCCAAAAATGTGATCCCCGGACGAACGGCTAGCAGGCTCTTTGCGCCTTCCAGACCCATGCTGGTTCCCAGGCCACCGTTCAGTTTGAAGATAACCGTCGCGGCCAATAACTCGCTGGGAAAACCGGATGCCGGTGCATCATCCAAGCGAGGGAGCTGTTCTATGGCCGAAATCGAATCCTCGGGAATCAATCCGGTGTCGCGCTCAAGCAGTTTACGATATTGAAAGAGAAAAGCATCGATGGCGGCTGCGCTGATCCCCGCCTCCCGCATCTTGCCTTCCACGAGCTTTGGTCCGTCGGTCTTATCCATGATAAGGTTTTTGTGACTAAAGCGGCTTCTACCTACTTGGCCAGCGATTTGTCCCCGGCAACCTTTTCCTATCGACAAGCCCCCACTCCATCGTACGGGTACGGTGAGTATGAATAAGATGCGGGTATGGACGGGGGTACCTTATCCCTTGGGAGCGACATGGACTGGGACCGGTGTCAACTTCGCTATCTACTCTGAAAACGCGACGGGAATCGATCTTTGCCTCTTCGATGAGCCGGAAGCGGACCGGGAGAACGTCCGAATCCGTTTTCGAGAAAAGACCGATCATGTCTGGCATCTGTTTCTGCCGGATGCTCAGCCTGGCCAACTCTACGGCTATCGAGTGTACGGGCCGTACGCCCCGCAGGAGGGTCACCGATTTAATGCCTCCAAAGTCGTTATCGATCCATACGCCCGAGCAATTGCAGGAAAAGTAGTTTGGGGACCAGAAATGTTCGCCTACCCCCTGGGCGGTCCCGCTGAAGATCTGAAACGCGACTACCAGGACAATGTGGGTCAGATGCCGAAATGTGTCGTGGTTGATTCGGCGTTTGACTGGAAGGATGACCAAGCCCTTCGCATCCCGCTCGCGGATTCGGTCATTTACGAGGTGCACGTCGCCGGATTCACCAAACTTTGGGAGATAGTCCCAAAAGAAATCCGCGGAAGCTACTCCGGGATCTGCTCACCGGCGGCCATCGATTATTTGAAAAGGCTGGGGATAACGGCAGTCGAATTGCTGCCGATCCACGAACATTGTGATGAGGGCTTTCTGCTAGACCGGGGAGTCTCAAATTACTGGGGATATAACACCCTCGGGTATTTCGCGCCGGAAAGCAGCTATGCCAGCGGAGGAGTCACCGGTGAACAGGTGAACGAGTTCAAATCGATGGTGAGAGAGCTCCATCGAGCAGGGATAGAAGTAATTCTCGACGTCGTCTACAACCACACCGCCGAAGGCAACCACCTCGGCCCAACCCTCAGTTTTAGAGGCATCGACAACGCGGCCTGCTACCGGCTGGTGGGTGGCAACCCACGGTACTATATGGATTATACCGGGTGCGGGAACACGCCAAATACGCAAAACCCTCGGGTTTTGCAACTCATCATGGACAGCCTACGCTATTGGGTGAACGACATGCACGTGGACGGGTTTCGTTTCGATCTCGCCACGACCCTGGGACGCGAAGATCATCTCTTCTCCCGTAATTCGGCGTTTTTCGACATCCTGCTGCAGGACCCGCTTTTATCTCAGGTCAAGCTCATCAGTGAGCCATGGGACGTGGGAGAAGGAGGATACATGGTAGGCGGGTTTCCAGTTCCCTGGTCCGAGTGGAATGGCAAATACCGCGATTGCGTGCGTCGCTACTGGAAAGGAGACGATGGCACCCTCGCCGAGCTCGGATACCGCATCACCGGAAGTCCGGACCTGTACGAGCACCAAGGTAAAAGGCCCTATGCCAGCATCAATTTCGTCACCTCCCACGACGGTTTTACGCTCAACGACCTCGTGAGCTATAACGAGAAACACAATGAAGCGAACGGCGAGGGAAACCAGGATGGCGATAATAATAACAATTCATGGAACTGCGGCACCGAAGGGCCGACTGACGATCAAAAAGTTAAGAACCTGCGAGAGCGTCAGAAACGAAATTTCTTAGCGACGCTCTTCCTGTCGCAGGGTGTACCGATGATTACTGGTGGCGACGAGTTTGGTCGAACGCAGCAGGGCAACAACAACGCCTATTGCCAAGACAACGAGATATCTTGGTTCAATTGGGACTGGACCCCGGAACAGGAAACACTCTTTGAGTTCACTTGCGAACTTGCCACATTCCGCCGGAGCCATTCCGTCTTTCGCCGGACCAAATATTTTGGCGGGAAAAGAATTCGCGGGTCAGATGTGAAGGATATTACCTGGCTGAGTCCCAACGGGGCCGAAATGAAGGAATCAGATTGGACAAATGGATTCTCCAAGTGCCTCGGTATGCTCGTCAGTGGATCGACTCGAGATGTGCGCGATGGTGAGGGCGAGCCAATCCATGACGACACCTATTTGCTTTTGATGAATGCTCATTTCGAACCATTGACTTTTATCTTGCCGGGACGCGACGAAATTCGATGGCAGACTGTGATTGATACTACGATGCCGACCGGATTTTTGGAGCAAATCGAAATCACTCCCGCCGGTGAGGAGATTGAATTGACCGAACGCAGTCTCCGTCTGCTGAGACTCTCCGAGGGCGAAGTGCCATTTGCACACGAAGAATCGAAGAGCACGCGCGAAGGAAGGATACCTTCCAAAACTCCGACCAAACGGGAAACCTGAGAGACGGAAGATGAAAAAAAGAGCTTACTCCCAAGGCGCCGAATTGATCGGGACCGGCGTTTCGTTCCGGACTTGGGCCAGCGGCAAATCGAGGGTCGAGTTGGTCATGATGGATGACTCCGGCGCTCCATCGCAGGAGCTTCCGATGAGCAAGGACGCTGAGGGGTACTATCACGTAGAAAATCCGGAAGCTTCGGCCGGCATGCTGTACAAATACCGCCTCGACGGTCGCCTGTTGCCTGATCCTGCCTCTCGATTTCAGCCGCAAGGCGTACATGGTCCTTCCCAGATCATCGATCCTTCGACTTTTCGTTGGACCGATAGCGGGCGGCGCCGGCCCGACATCGACGATTGGGTGATCTACGAATTGCACGTCGGTACGTTCACGCCGCAAGGTGCTTATCGGGCGGTGATCGATCATTTTGAACATCTGATCCGGCTCGGAGTTGCCATCATCGAGCTAATGCCGATTGCAGATTTTCCAGGAAAAAGGAACTGGGGTTACGATGGCGTGAGTCTCTACGCTCCCTGCCATTCGTATGGTACACCTGATGATCTCCGTCACTTCATTAATACTGCGCATCAAGCCGGACTGGCCGTTGTGCTGGACGCTGTCTACAACCACCTTGGCCCAGACGGAAATTATCTCGGCGATTACTCGCCCAACTATTTCAACGCCAAGCACGATACCCCTTGGGGGGCCGCATTCAATTTTGATGCAGACGATTCGGAGGTGGTTCGCCGGCTCTTTATTGAAAACGCGATCTACTGGCTCGAGGAATTTCATTTTGACGGCTTTCGCTTAGACGCTACCCAGGCTATCCCGGATGATTCCGCCAAACATCTGATCCAAGAGATTACCGAGGAAACGCAGAAGCGCGGTGGCTGGATCATCTGTGAGGATCCGCGCAATGACCGTCGAATCGTGACTTCCCGTGAAAAGGGTGGATACGGTTGCGACGCGGTTTGGGCCGATGATTTCCACCATGTGGTTCGCGTGCAGATGACCG
>Ga0209647_1000858_pt1 | contig 27416 bp, 30 predicted proteins | sample GraSoi_2013_60cm_FD_185827 | JGI IMG/M metagenome (GOLD analysis project Ga0209647, IMG submission 185827) | Grasslands soil microbial communities from the Angelo Coastal Reserve, California, USA - Sample 9_17_2013_60cm (SPAdes) (version 2) | ecosystem: Environmental > Terrestrial > Soil >... | reverse complement strand
AGGACAAGCTCAAGTCGGCGGCGATCGTGCTCGGCGCGGTGAACGACGGCAAGGTGTCGCTGATCGCCGGCGTCACCTCCGACCTCACCGCCAGGGTGAAGGCGGGCGAGCTGGTCAACTTCGTCGCACAGCAGGTCGGCGGCAAGGGCGGCGGCCGGCCGGACATGGCGCAGGCCGGCGGCGACAATCCGGCGGGATTGCCCAGCGCGCTGCAATCGGTGAAGTCATGGGTCGAGCAACGCGTATAAGGAAACTGCTGGCGGCACTGGCGTTCGCGCTCCCGGTCGTGGGCAATGCGCATCACGGCTGGAGCGACTATGACAGCGCGAACACGCTCAAACTGACCGGCAAGATCGTCGAGTCGGGCTACGAGCACCCGCACGGCCATGTGCGGCTCGAGACGGCGGACAAGACCTGGAACGTGGTGCTAGCACCGCCTTCGCGCATGGAGCACCGCGGGCTCGACAAAGGCATGCTCAAGCCCGGCGCGAGCGCCAGCGTCGAGGGCTACGCCAATCGCAACAAGCCCGAAGAGCTGCGCGCCGAGCGCATCAGCATTGGCGGCAAAACCTACGAATTGAGATGACCCCGCTCGGCGCGTTGGAAGCCTCGGCCCTGGGCCAGGCGATGCGCCAGTGGCTGTGGCTCTACCCGTCGGTCGAGATTGCACATCTATTGGGCATCGCGCTCCTGTTCGGCTCCGTCGCGGTGCTCGATCTGCGCCTGTTGGGCGTCTGGAAGCGCGTGCCGGTGAAGCCGCTCGCTGCCCAGGTGCTGCCATGGAGCGCCGCGGCGTTCCTCCTGATCGTGCCGAGCGGTCTCCTGATGTTCGTCGCCCACGCGAGCGACTTCATCGCGAGCCCGGTGTTCGTGCTGAAGATGTGCCTGATCATGGTCGCGGGCGTGAATGCAGCGGCATTTCACGCCATCACGTTTCGCACCGTCGACGTCTGGGACTCGGAGGCGATGCGCAAGCTGGCGCCGCCGCCCTCGGCGCGCCTCGCCGGCGCGCTGTCGCTGGCGATCTGGATCAGCGTGATCGCCTGCGGCCGGCTGCTCGCCTACTTCTAAAACCCGATCTTGGTGCGGCGCTTGCCGTGCCCGGGCTGGACGTCGTCGGGGCCGACTTCGCTGCGCCCGGCGAGCTTGGCATTGCCGAAGGCCGACTGGATCGTGCGGCGCATCTCGCGCGGCGCGAGGCCGGCGAGCTTCTCCAGCGTCGCCGGGCTCGGCGCCTCGGGGAACTGGCGGCCCCAGTCGTGGGCGTTGCGCACCTCGCTGTAGATGCTGTCGGCGATGCGCATCGAGCCCGCTTCATCCGGCGGCTCGATCTCGTAGACGGTGAGGCGATTGACCAGCGGGTCGGGGATGCGCGCGGCGTCGTTGGCGGTGGCGAGCCACACCGCGCCCGAGGCGTCGATCGGCAGCTCGACGAACTCGTCGACGAAGCGCGTCGCGGTCTGGATCTCGAGCAGCTCGTAGAGCGCGCCGAGCGGGTCGTACTGGCCGTCGGAGCTCGCCTTGTCGAGCTCGTCGACCACGATCACCGGGTTGGCGTACTCGCCATTGAGAAAGGTGTCGAACACCTTGCCCGGCTTGGCGTTCTTCCACTGCGAAGACGCGCCGGACAGCACCCAGCCGGCGGTGAGCGAGCTCATCGGCACAAAGCCGAACCCGGTGCCCAGAAGGTGTGCGAGCTTGCGCGCGAAGTGCGTCTTGCCGATGCCCGGCTCGCCGAGCAGCAGCATCGGCGGCAGCTCGATCGAGTCGTTCGAGTCGACGCACAGCGCGAGGTGCTTGCGGATGTCCTCGAGCACCGCGGTGAAGTTCGGCAGCTCCTCGAACAGGCTCTCCATCTCGGGCAGCGCGGAGGGCTTGACGGTGAAGCGCTGGCCGCCCAGGCGCAGCATCTTTTCATAGATGGCGCGCAGCGCTTCGTTGGCCGAGGGGGCGAGATCCTGGAGGGCTTTCTCGACGGCGGGGACGTCGTAGACGTCTTTGAAACCTGCGATCGGAATCGTCACGGTTGCCGACATTGAACACCTCTCTTTGACTTCTTATTAGCAGGTGCATCTAGTCCGAGTGAAAAAGCTAACATGATGCTCTCGTCGAAGCAAACTCCGCGCCTAGCAGTGAGACCGTGCGACTGCCAATCGGCTACAGTGGTCGCATGCCAGCTACAACGCGCGAGCAGTTCCAGAGTTTCGGCGCTGGACACTTGCCGGGACATCTCGGTGTGGAAATCCTCACGGTGAGTCGCGAGGCGGTCGAGAGCCGCATGGGCGTGCAAAAGAACGTGATGGCGCCTAACGGCTACCTGCACGCGGCATCGATCGTCGCGCTTGCCGACACGAGCTGCGGCTACGGCTGCATTGCGACGCTGCCCGAAGGCGCGAGCGGCTTCACCACCATCGAGCTCAAGGCGAACTTTCTCGGCACCGCGCGCGACGGCGCGATCTTCTGCCGCGCGACGCCGGTGCATCTCGGGCGCACCACCCAGGTCTGGGATGCGGCGGTCAGCGCCGAGGCGAGCGGCGCGAAGATCGCGCTGTTTCGCTGCACGCAGATGGTCCTGTGGCCCAAGTAGACAGCCCAGCGGCAGGCATGCTTCAATGCGGCCCATGAGCCGCCGGTTCTTCGGGTTCTTCTTTTACTTCCACTGCCCCCTGGCGGACTGGACCGGCTAAGCACACTCTTAGAATCCAAACCAAAACCGCCAGCGCCAAAAGCCTGGCGGTTTTTGTTTTTGGGAGACCAAAATGACGCCGCCTCTCGACAGCTATCTTCCGATCCCCGCGGACAAGACTTCGCTCACCGACGACGAGCGCATCGAGGATGTCGTCCCGCTGCCGCCGCCGGAGCACCTGATCCGCTTCTTCCCGATCCAGGGCACCGCGGTAGAGGCGCTGATCACCGAGACGCGCCGCCAGGTGCGCCAGATCCTGCAGGGCCGCTCCGACCGGCTGCTGGTGGTGATGGGACCGTGCTCGATCCACGATCCCGCTGCCGCCGTCGCCTATGCGGGCAAGCTCGCCGAGGAAAGAAAGCGTCATGCCGGCGAGCTCGAGCTGGTGATGCGGGTCTACTTCGAGAAGCCGCGCACCACGGTCGGCTGGAAAGGGCTGATCAACGATCCCTATCTCAACGGCAGCTTCCGCATCAACGAAGGCCTGCGCATCGCGCGCGATCTCCTGGTGCGCATCAACCAGGCGGGCATGCCCGCGGGCTGCGAATTTCTCGACGTGATCTCGCCGCAGTACATCGGCGACCTGGTGTCGTGGGGCGCGATCGGCGCGCGCACCACCGAAAGCCAGGTGCATCGCGAGCTCGCCTCGGGGCTGTCGGCCGCGGTCGGCTTCAAGAACGGCACCGACGGCAACGTCAAGATCGCGGTCGACGCGCTGCTGGCGGCGCGCCAGAAGCATCATTTCCTCTCGGTGCACAAGAGCGGCCAGGTGGCGATCGTCGAGACCCGCGGCAACGAGGACTGCCACATCATCCTGCGCGGCGGGCGCGAGCCGAACTACGACGCGAAATCGGTGCAGGCGGCCTGCGCCGAGCTGGCGCGCGCCGGCCTGCCCGAGCGCCTGATGATCGACTGCTCGCACGCCAATGCCGGCAAGCAGTACCAGCGGCAGATCGACGTGGCGCGCGACATCGGCGCCCAGCTCGGGCGCGGCGAGCGGCGCATCATCGGCGCGATGGTCGAGTCGCACCTGGTCGAAGGGCGCCAGGACCTCGAGAGCGGCAAACCGCTGCAGTTCGGCCAGAGCATCACCGATGCCTGCCTCGGCTGGGAGGATTCGAGCGCGCTGCTCGGCACGCTCGCCGAGGCGGTGAAGCGCCGCCGCGAAGGCAGGGGTTTGGCATAATCGACGCAGCCCATGCCACAGCGTCCGCCGCAGCTTGCGCACCTCGAGTTTCTCGGCGACGCCACCAAGTTCGCGACCCAGATCCAGGCGCTGATCCCGAAATGCACGCTGCTCGAGCACTTCTCGCTCGGCGAGGTGAGCACGCTGGCGCACTTCATGGACATGTACCGCGCCGAGAGCGGCATGGAGATCATCCGTGAAGGCGACGGCGGCGACTTCATGCTGATGGTGATCCAGGGCAAGATCGAAGTGCACAAGCGCGATCGCTGGAACACGCCGCAGCTGCTCGCCACGGTCGATGCGGGACGCACGCTCGGCGAGATGTCGATGATCGACGGCGAGGCGCGCTTCGCCACCTGCATCGCCACCGAGACCGCGCTGGTCGCGGTGCTCGACCGGGAAAGCCTCGCGCGCATCATCGTCGAGCAGCCGCTGCTCGGCGCCAAGATCCTGATGGAGCTGGTGCTGATGCTGTCGCAGCGCCTGCGCGTGACCAGCCAGCGCCTGCTAGGCCTGCTGGATGAGCAGCAAGCGGCCGGCGCCATGCCGCACCTCCTGTAAATGCACGCCACGCTGCCGCTGCTGCGGCACTACGGCTTCCCCGCCGTGCGGCGCAAGCGCCTCGAGACGCTGCAGGTCAACGTCGGCTACCGCTGCAACCAGAGCTGCGTGCACTGCCACGTCAACGCCGGCCCGCAGCGCACCGAGATGATGTCGCCCGAGGTGATCGAGGAGGTGCTCGCGTTCCTGCCGCAGGTCGAGACGCTGGACATCACCGGCGGCGCCCCCGAGCTGCACCCGCAGTTCCGCAGCCTGGTGTCGCGCGCGCGCCGGCTCGGCAAACACGTCATCGACCGCTGCAACCTCACCATCCTGCAGGAGCCGGGCCAGCACGATCTCGCGCGCTTCCTCGCCGCCGAGCGGGTCGAGATCATCGCCTCGCTGCCCTGCTACACCCTCGAGCTGGTCGACCGCCAGCGCGGCAGCGGCGTCTACGAGCGCAGCATTGCGGCCTTGCGCGAGTTGAATGCGCTGGGCTATGGCGCCGATCTGCCGCTGAATCTGGTCTATAACCCGCAGGGGCCGGTGCTGCCGCCGGCGCAGGACCAGCTCGAAGCCGACTACAAGCGCGAGCTCGCCGAGCGCCATGGCGTGGTCTTCAACCGCCTCTTCACGCTCGCCAACATGCCGATCCAGCGCTTCGGCTCGGCGCTGGTGTCGAAGGGGCACTTCGCCCAGTACATGACGCTCTTGCGCAGCGCGCACCGCGAGGAAAACCTCGACGCGGTGATGTGCCGCAGCCTGGTCTCGGTCGACTGGCAGGGCACCGTGTACGACTGCGACTTCAACCAGATGCTCGGCGTGCCGCTCGCCGGCCGGAAGAGCACGCGCCTTGCCGAGCTTCTCGGTCGCGACCTCGCCGGCTCGAGCATCGCCGTGCGCGATCATTGCTATGGCTGCACCGCCGGGCAGGGCTCGTCCTGCGGCGGCGCCTTGCATGCCTAACGCCGGCCGCAGTTCCGTCGCCACCCGGCTCCTCGTCCTCCTCCTCATCGCCGCCGCGCTGGTCGCGTTCTTCGCGAGCGGCGCGCATCGCTATTTCAGCTTCGAGAACCTCAAGGCGCAGCAGGCAAGCCTCGAAGCCTCTTATCACGCCCATCCGGTGAAGGTGGCGGCCGTGTTCTTCCTGCTCTATGTGACGGTGACCAGCCTGTCGGTCCCCGGCGCGGCGGTGCTCACGCTGGTGGCCGGTGCGATCTTCGGGCTCCTGGTCGGCGCGCTCCTGGTTTCCTTCGCCTCGGCGCTTGGCGCGACCATCGCCTTCCTCGCCTCGCGTTTCGTGCTGCGCGACTGGGTGCGCGCTCGGTATGCAACGCAGCTGCAACGCATCGATCGCGGGGTCGCCAAGGAGGGCGCGCTATATCTCTTCACGCTGCGCCTGATCCCGGCGGTGCCGTATTTCCTGATCAATCTCGCCATGGGGCTCACCGCGATGCGCCCCTGGACCTTCTACTGGGTGAGCCAGCTCGGCATGCTCGCCGCTACGCTGGTCTACGCCAACGCCGGCACACAGCTCGCGGCGATCGACTCGCCCTCGCGCATCCTTTCGCCCGGAGTGATCGGCGCGCTGGTCCTGCTGGGCCTATTTCCGCTGGTGGCGAAGAAGCTGCTCGACGCGGTGAAGGCGCGCCGCGTGTATGCGCGCTGGCCGCGCCCGCGGCGCTTCGAGCGCAACCTGATCGTCATCGGCGGCGGCTCGGCGGGCCTGGTCTCGGCCTATATCGCCGCGGCGGTGCGCGCCAAGGTGACGCTCGTCGAGAAGAGCCGCATGGGCGGCGACTGCCTGAATACAGGATGCGTGCCGTCGAAGGCGCTGATCAAGTCGGCGCGCGTGCTCGCGCAGATGCGCCGCGCGGCCGACTATGGATTGCGCGCGCCCGAAGTCCGGTTCGATTTTGCCGAGGTGATGGAGCGCGTGCAGCGCGTGGTGCGCGCGGTCGAGCCGCACGACTCGGCCGAGCGCTATACGAAGCTCGGCGTCGAATGCATTCAGGGCGAGGCGCGCATCACTTCGCCTTGGAGCGTGCAGATCGACGGGCAGCGCACCCTGACCACGCGCGCGATCATCATCGCCGCGGGCGCGCGGCCGCTGGTGCCGCCGCTGCCGGGCATCGAGCGCGCCAGAGTGCTGACCTCCGACACGGTCTGGGAGCTGCGCGAGCTGCCGCAGCGCCTGGTGGTGCTGGGCGGCGGGCCGATCGGCTGCGAGCTGGCGCAGGCGTTCGCGCGCTTCGGCGCGCGCGTCACGCAGGTCGAGATGCTCGGGCGCCTGCTCGCGCGCGAGGATCCGGACGTGTCGCAGCTGGTGCGCGCGCAATTTGCCGCCGAGGGCATCGACGTGCGCACCGCGCACCGGGCGCTGAGGATCGACGACGGCAGCACGCTGGTCTGCGAGCACAAAGGGGCCGAGGTGCGCCTGGAGTTCGACGCGCTGCTCTGCGCGCTGGGGCGCGTGCCGAACACGGCCGGCTACGGGCTCGAGGAGCTGGGCATTGCGGTGACCAAGGCACGCACCGTCGACACCGACGACTATCTGCAGACGCTCTATCCGAACATCTATGCCTGCGGCGACGTCGCCGGGCCTTACCAGTTCACGCACACCGCCTCGCACCAGGCGTGGTACGCCTCGGTGAATGCCCTGTTTGCGCCGTTCAAGCGCTTTCGCGCCGATTATTCCGTCATCCCTTGGGCGACCTTCACCGATCCCGAGGTGGCACGTGTCGGGCTGAATGAAACCGAGGCGAATGAACGCGGCGTGGCGCACGAGGTCACCGTGTTCGATATGCACGAGCTCGACCGCGCCATCGCCGACGAGGTGGCACAGGGGATGGTCAAAGTGCTGACGGTGCCGGGCAAGGACCGCATCCTCGGCGCCACGCTGGTCGGCGAGCACGCCGGCGACCTGATCGTCGAGTTCATCACGGCGATGAAGTACGGCATCGGCTTGAACAAGATCCTCGGCACGATCCACATCTACCCGACGCTCGCCGAGGCGAACAAGTATGCCGCGGGCGCCTGGAAGCGCGCGCACGCGCCGCAAGGCGTGCTCAAAAATCTAGAGCGGTTCCACGCGTGGCGTCGCGGCTAGCAATCGTCATCCCGACGCTCAACGAGGCGGCAGGCATCCGCGCCGCGCTGGAAGCGCTCGCGCCGCTCCGCGCGCGCGGGCACGAGGTGATCGTGGTCGACGGCGGCAGCGAGGACGCCACCATGGCACTTGCTCTTCCTCTAGCCACCCACGTGGTCAAAGCGCCGCGAGGCCGCGCGCTGCAGATGAACGCCGGCGCCCGCGCGGCACGCGGCGATGCGCTCGTCTTCCTGCACGCGGATACGCGCCTGCCCGCACACGCCGACGAGCTCGTCCTGGGAGCGCTCGAGCGCTCGAGCTGGGGACGCTTCGACGTCGAGATCGAAGGCCGCCATCGGCTTCTCAAGACGGTCGCGGCGGCCATGAACCTGCGCTCGCGCCTCACCGGGATCGCGACCGGTGATCAGGCGATCTTCGTGCGGCGCGACGCGTTCCCGGGATTTCCGGAGATCGCCCTGATGGAAGACATCGCGCTCAGCCGCGAACTCAAGCGCCGCGGGCGGCCGGCGTGCCTGCGCGCGCGCGTGCGCACCTCGGGGCGCCGCTGGGAAGCGCGCGGCGTGCTGCGCACGATATTTCTCATGTGGCGGCTGCGCCTTCTCTACGCGCTCGGCGTCGCGCCGCAGCGCCTGGCGCGCGAGTACGTCGATCCGCGCTGAGAGCGTGGTCATCCTCTTCGCGCGCGCGCCGCTCGCCGGCCGCGTGAAGACGCGCCTGATACCGCGCCTCGGCGCCGCGGGCGCCGCGCACCTGCAGGAGCGCCTGATTCGCGCGGCGCTCCGTACGGCAAGTGACTGGCGTGTTGAGCTCCACGTCACGAGTTGCCATGCCTTTTTTCGCAGCCTGAATGTCCGCTGCCGCCTCCAGCAGGGGGACAGCCTCGGCAGCCGCATGCACCATGCCCTGCGCGGCGCGCTGCGGCGCTATCGCAGCGCGGTGCTGATCGGCGCCGATTGCCCGGCGCTCACGCCTGCCGATCTGCGCCGCGCGGTGCGCCTGCTTCAAGGTGGCACCAATGTGGTGCTCGCGCCGGCGGAAGACGGCGGCTATGCGCTGATCGCGGCGCGCCGGATTTCGCCCGCTGTCTTTGCCAACGTAGCGTGGGGCAGCGCCGATGTGCTGGCGCATACGCTGGCCAACCTTGAGCGCGGGAGATTGAGCCATCGGCTGCTGCGCACGGTGTGGGACGTCGATCGCCCCGGGGATCTCGAGCGGCTTAGATCGCCCCGGTTTTCTTCAGCAGCGCGGCGAGGCGCTCGGCGATCACGCGATAGCCGCGGGCGTTCGGATGGATCGGGTCGGACTTGAGGCTCGCGTCCTTCAGCACTTCAGTAATCACCGATTCCTCATAGGGCACGCCGAACTCCTTCGCCAGCGCGGCGTAAAACGCGGGCGGCGAGGGCAGCAGCGCGGGCTCCGGCGTGCCGATCAGCAGCACGTTGACGCCGCGGCTCTTCGCCAGTCTTATCATTTCGCGCACATTGCGCTCGGCCTGGGCATTGCCGGCACGCCGCAGGAAATCGTTGCCGCCGATGCACAGCAGCAGCAGGCGCGGCGCATGCTCGTCGAGCGCGCCGGGCAGCCGCTCGAGCGCCCGCGCGGTCACCTCGCCCGGTACGCCGGCGCGCACCACGCGGCGGCCGATCAGTTGTTCCAGCTGCGCCGGGTAGCTCTCGGCCTCGCTCGCGCCGGTGCCGAAGGTGAGACTGTCGCCGAAGGCGAGCACCACCGCCTCGCTCGGCAGCCGGTCGAGCTTCGCCCGCTCGCCGCATGCCGCGAGGGCAAAGGCGAGCGCGAGCAGAAGAAGACGGCCGGTTGGCATGGCTTGCAGGTGGCTATGAAAAAGCGAGCGCATGTTACACTTCGCGCGCCTCTGGAGGAGGTCACCGATGAAGGTCAAGAGTCCAAAAGATTTCTGGGCAGGCCTGATGTTTATGGGCTTCGGCCTGTTCTTCACCGTCTGGGCGGTGATTTATTATCAGATGGGCACCGCGGTGCGCATGGGCCCGGCGTATTTCCCGACCGTGCTCGGCGGCATGCTCGCCGTGCTCGGCTTGATCGTCTTCTTCGGTTCGTTTGCTGTCGAGGGACCGCCGGTGCCGGAGTTCAGCTACCGGCCGCTGATCCTGATCAGCCTCGGCTGCGTGCTCTACGGCTACCTGATGAAACCGCTCGGGCTGGTCGGCGCCACCGCGGCGCTGGTCTACGTGAGCGCGCTCGGCGGCCACGAGTTCAAGTGGAAGGAAGTCACCGTCCTTTACCTCATCCTGGTGTTCTTCTCGTGGGCGGTGTTCGTGAAGGGCCTGACGCTGCCCTTCCCGGTGTGGCCCGAGTTCATGGGCTACTGAGCGGAGCCGACGATGGAAATCTTTCACAACCTCTACATCGGCTTTGTGGTCGCGGTCCATCCGGTGAACGTGATGTACTGCTTCATCGGCGTGATTCTCGGCACCCTGATCGGCGTGCTGCCCGGCATCGGCCCGGTGGCGACCATCGCGATGCTGCTGCCGATCACCTTCAACCTGAACCCGGTGGCGGCGCTGATCATGCTCGCCGGCATCTACTACGGCGCGCAGTACGGCGGCTCGACCACGGCGATCCTGGTCAACATCCCGGGTGAATCTTCCTCGGTGGTCACCTGTCTCGACGGCTACCAGATGGCGCGCCAGGGGCGCGCCGGGCCGGCGCTCGCGATCGCCGCGCTCGGCTCGTTCTTCGCCGGCTGCGTCGCCACGCTCATTATTGCCGTCGCGGCGCCGCCGCTTGCCGAGGTGGCGCTCAAGTTCGGTCCCGCGGAGTACTTTTCCTTGATGGTGTTCGGCTTGGTCGCGGCGACGGTGCTCGCGCACGGCTCGCTGATCAAGGCGATCGCCATGGTGCTGTTGGGTCTGCTGCTCGGTCTGGTCGGCACCGACGTCAATTCCGGCGTGCTGCGCTTTACCTTCGGCGTCCCGGAGCTCTCCGACGGCATCGGCTTCGTGATCGTCGCCATGGGCATGTTCGGCACCGCGGAGATCATCGCCAACCTCGAGCTCAAGGACCAGCGCGAGATCTTCACAAGCAAGGTGACGCACCTCTATCCAACCAAGCAGGACCTGAAGGACTCCTGGGCCGCGGTGCTGCGCGGTACCGCGCTCGGCTCGATGCTCGGCATCCTCCCAGGCGGCGGCGCGCTGCTCGCCTCGTTCGGCGCCTATACCCTTGAGAAGAAGGTCTCGAAGCATCCTGAGCGCTTCGGCAAAGGCGCCATCGAGGGCGTGGCGGGTCCGGAGTCGGCCAACAACGCCGGCGCCCAGACTTCCTTCATTCCGATGCTCACGCTCGGCATCCCGAGCAACGCCGTGATGGCGCTGATGATCGGCGCGCTGATGATCCAGGGCATCGCGCCGGGGCCGCAGGTGATGAACGAGAAGCCGGAGCTCTTCTGGGGCCTGATCGCCTCGATGTGGGTCGGCAACCTGATGCTGGTAGTGCTCAACCTGCCGCTGATCGGCATGTGGGTGAAGCTCTTGACCGTGCCCTACCGCTACCTCTATCCCTCGATCCTGGTGTTCATGGCGATCGGTGTCTTCAGCCTGTCGAACAACGCCTTCGACGTCCTGATCATGGCGGTCTTCGGCGTGCTGGGCTATATCTGCGTCAAGCTCGAATGCGAGCCGGCGCCGATGATCCTCGGCTTCATCCTCGGGCCGCTGATGGAGGAGAACCTGCGGCGCGCCATGCTGCTCTCGCGCGGCGATCCGTTCGTCTTCGTCAGCCCGAACAAGCCGATCAGCCTCGCCTTCCTGGTCGCCTCGACGATCCTGCTGGTGATCGTCGCCATGCCGGCGATCCGCAAGAAGCGCGAAGAGGTGTTCGTCGAAGAAGGCTAGCGCCGCCGCTGGTGCCCTGAGCGCAGTGCTGGCGCTCTGCGCCAGCACTTTGGCTTTGCCGCAAGACTGGCCGTCGCGCCCGGTCCATCTGGTCGTGCCCTATGCGCCCGGCGGGCCGGTGGACCTCTCGGCACGCCTCATCGCCCCGAAGCTGCAGCAGGCCCTCGGCCAGCCGGTCGTGGTCGAGAACAAGCCCGGCGCCGGCGGCAACATCGGCGCCGACTTCGTGGCGAAGAGCTCGCCCGACGGCCATACGCTGGTGATGGGTGCGATCGCCACGCATGCGATCAATCCTGCGCTCTATCCGAAGCTGGCCTACGACCCAGTGCGCGACTTCCGGCACATCGCGCTGCTGGTGCAGGTGCCGAACGTGCTGGTGGTGAACAACGAGCTGCCGGCCCGCTCGGTGGCCGAACTGGTCGCGCTGGCGAAACGCCAGCCGGGCAAGCTGGACTTTGCTTCGGGCTCGACCGGCTCCACCGGACATCTCGCCGGCGAGCTTTTCAAGCAGATCACCGGCACCGAGCTGGTCCACGTCCCGTACAAGGGCTCGGCGCCCGCCGTGGCCGACCTGCTTGCCGGCCGCGTGCACCTGATGTTCGACAACCTGGCGAGCGCGGCGCCGAACATCCAGGCCGGCAAGCTGCGCGCGCTCGCCGTCACCACCGTGCGCAGATCGAGCTTCCTCCCCGAGCTGCCGACGCTCGATGAGTCGGGGCTCAAAGGCTTCGAGATGACCACCTGGTGGGGCCTGATGGCGCCGGCGAAGACGCCGCAGCCGGTGGTCGATCGCATTTCCCAAGAGGCGCTGCGCGCCATCGAAAGTCCGGACCTGCGGGAACGCTGGCGCGCCATGGGCTCGGAGCTGCCCGGCGCGCGCACGCCGGCAGAATTCACCGCTTTCGTCGAGCGCGAGCGCAAGCTCTACGCCGAGCTGGTCAAGCGCTCCGGAGCTACCGTCGATTAGATCGCTGCCACGGTCTGCACCTCGACCAGGAACTGCTCCTGGACCAGCCGATCGATGATCAGCAAGGTATTGGGCGGGTACGCGCCATTGGGAAAAAGGCGCGGGAACTCGCGCAGCCGCCAGGCCATGAACTTCGGGATGTCCTGCGAGTGCACGAGATAAGTGGTGAACTGCACGATGTTGCCCCAGCCGGCGTCCGCGGATTTGAGCGCCTCGCCGATCTGCGCGAAGACGCCGCTGCACTGCGCGTCGAAATCCGCGCCGGGGGCGAGCATCCCGGCAATGAAGAGATATTCAGCCGCTTTGACCCGGGTGACATGCGAGTACTGGCCCAGCGGCTTGCCCAGGGCTTCGACGTTCGTGATCTTGATGTCAGCCATCGTCTTCCCGTGGTGGTTTCGGCTTGTTGCGCGCCGCGAGCTGCGCCTTGACGGTGGCGACCAGCTCGGCGCGCCGGATCGGCTTCACATGATAGGCATTCGCGCCGGCCGCCATGCAGCGCGCGACGGTTTCGTCGTCGGCCACCACGGAGACGATGATCACCGGGGTCGCGGCGTTCGGCGAAGCTGCGCGGATCGCGGCGAGCACGCCGATGCCGCCGATGCCGGGCATCAGGAGATCGAGCAGGATCGCGTCGTAGGCATAGTTGCCGGCCAGCCGCAGCGCCTGCTCGCAGGTGCCGGCGAGCTGCGCTTCGACGTTCAGCTCCTTGGAGAGCAGGCGCGCGAGCAGCATGCGCGTCGACTCCTCGTCGTCCACGATCAGGACCCGGTGGCGCGGGGTCAGCGCGTTTTCTTGCGCTCGTGCCGCCATTGCACGTCGCTGCGCCCGGCGTGCCGGTTGAGCACGCGCCCGGCGATGAACAGCAGGTCCGACAGGCGATTGAGATAGCGCCTGGCGGGCTCGCCGACCTTCTCGGTTGCGCCGAGCGCCACCAGGCTGCGCTCGGCGCGGCGGCAGACGGTGCGCGCAAGATGCGCGGCCGCCGCGGCGCGGCTGCCGCCGGGCAGGATGAATTCCTTGAGCGCCGGCAGATCGGCGTTCCAGGCTTCGACCGCCGCCTCGAGGCGCGCGACCTGCTCGTCGCCGACCATCGCGTGGCCCGGGATGCTGACCTCGCCGCCGAGATCGAAGAGATCGTGCTGCACGTGATTCAGCAGCTCGGCCACCTCGGCCGGCAGCTCCTCTGCGGCGAGCACGCCGAGCGCGCTATTCAGCTCGTCCAGGTCGCCGAGCGTGCGCACGCGCAGGCTGTCCTTCGAGACGCGCGAGCCGTCGCCCAGGCCGGTCTCGCCGCGATCGCCGGTGCGCGTCGTGATCTTCGACAGGCGATGCGCCATGCGCGCGATTATAGGAGCTCTCGCTTCTTCACCTTGCTCTGCAGGGAGCCGTGCGCCAGGGTGGTGAACAGACGCTCGCCCTCGCGCGCCTGGGACGCCTCGCGCAGCACTTCCCCGGCGGCGTTGCGCGTGATGCTGTAGCCGCGGCCGAGCACCGCGGTCGGATCGAGGCCGGCGAGCGAGGCCTGCAGCCGCTCGAGCTGCGCCGCGCAGCGGTGCACGCGATGGCCGAGGGCAAAGGCGAGCCGGGTGCGCAGCTGCGTCAGCGATTCGCGCGAGCGGCGCAGGCGCTCCGCCGGGTGCACCAGGCGCCTGGCGCAGCCGTCGAGCGACTGCATCGCGTACTGCAGGCGCCGGCGCATCTCGCGCGACAGGCAGCGCACACAGGCCTCCAGATTTTTCAAGAGCTCGAGTCTCGCGGGCGTTGCGAGCTCGGCCGCGGCGGTCGGCGTCGGCGCGCGCCGGTCGGCGGCGAAGTCCGCGATGGTGAAATCGCTCTCGTGGCCGACGCCGACGACCACCGGAATGGTTGAGGAGCGGATGGCGCGCGCCACGCTCTCCTCGTTGAAGCTCCACAGATCCTCGATCGAGCCGCCGCCGCGCACCAGCAGCAGGAGCTCGCATTCGGCGCGCGCGTTTGCCGTGGCGAGGACCGCCGCGATGCGCGCCGCGGCGCCTTCACCCTGCACCGGCGCCGGGTAGACGATCACGCCGACCGCGCGGTTGCGCCGCGCGAGCGTCGTCAGCACGTCGCGCAGCGCCGCCGCGGCGAGCGAAGTGATCACGCCGATGGTGCGCGGATGCGCCGGCAGCGGCCGCTTCACCGCCTCGTCGAACAGGCCTTCGCGCTCCAGCTTTTCCTTCAGCTTGAGAAACCGCTCATACAGCGGCCCAAGCCCCGCGGGGCGCAGCGCCTCGACCGTGAGCTGGAAGCGGCCGCGCGGCTCGTACAGGCTGACCAGCACCTGTGCCTCGACCTGCATGCCTTCGCGCAGCTCTACTTCGAGCGCCGCGGCGCGGCTGCGGAACATGACGCAGTCGACCTGGGCGCCGCGGTCCTTCAGCGTGAAGTAGCGGTGCCCCGAGGGGGCGCGGCTGAGGTTGGAGAGCTCGCCCCGCACCCAGAGCAGCGGAAAACGTCGCTCCAGCGTGTCGCGGACGCTACGCAGCAATTCCGTGACGCTGAGCACCGGGCGGGGAAAAGCATTTTGCATGGCGGCAACTTGGCGCGAGGCGAGCCTACACCTATCCACACAGGGCGAGCGCGCAGGGCGAGCGCTCGCCCAATGCGTCACGGAGCCCGATTCTTTCCTGTAAGCGCATGTTTTGCCGGCGCAAAGCTCTGCTCAATTTTTGATCGCAACCAACTTTGGGCGCCCCGCAACTGCGGCCAGCCCCGCTATTCAAAGACTATCCACAAACTTCTCCACAGCTTTTTGTGGATATCGCAAGAAGCACTACAGGCTGGCATTGCCTGACGACTCGACGGGCGGGTTTGGTGCGATGCACTAACTTGCCCGCGCGGCTGCGGATGCCGTAAAGTCCGGCGCGCCGCATCCAAAAACGCGGCGAAAAACTATAAGGAAGACGGTTGTTCGCAATCCTTCAGGCTGCCGGCTGGCCGATCTGGTTTCTCCTCGCTACCTCCATCATCGCCGTCGCCCTGATCATCGAGCGCTCGATTTCGCTGCGCGCCTCGAAGATCCTGCCGCCGCGGCTTTTCGACCAGGTGGTCGACGTCTACCGCCGCCAGGGCGTCTCCGAGGAGGTGATCGAGCGCCTGGCCAAGGATTCGCCGCTCGGCGCAGTGCTTGCCGCGGGGTTGCGCAACCACAAGAGCTCGCGCTACGTGATGAAGGAGGCGATCGAGGAAGCCGGGCGCGCGGTAGCGCACGAGATGGAGCGCTTCCTGACGACCCTCGGCACGATCGCCACCGCGGCACCGCTGCTGGGCCTCTTCGGCACGGTGATCGGCATGATCGAGATCTTCGGCTCGCAGTCGCCGACCGGAAGTAACCCGCAGCAGCTGGCGCATGGCATCTCCGTGGCGCTGTACAACACGGCGTTCGGCATCGCCATCGCGATCCCGTCGCTCATCTTCTACCGGCACTACAAGAACAAGGTCGACACCTTCGTCGTCGAGATGGAGCTCGCCGCTGCCAAGCTGATCGACATCCTGCACGGCGAGCGCATGGATTACCCCCCGCAGAGGGCGTAAATGAACTTTCAGCGCGGGCGCGAGAAGGAGCCGCTCGAGATCAACCTCGTGCCGCTGATCGACGTGATGATGGTGATCCTGATCTTCCTGATGATCACTACCACCTATTCGAAGTACACCGAGCTGCAGATCAACCTGCCGAGCGCCGATGCCGAGAAGCAGCTCGAGCGCGTCAACGAGGTCGCGGTGCTGGTGAACGCGCAGGGACAGTACGTGATCGACCGCCGCCCGGTGGTGTTCCGCAGCGTCGAGCAGCTCGCCGACGAGCTGAAGCGCGCCGGCGGCACGCTGAAGGAGCCGATGGTGGTGATCAGCGCCGACGCCGCGGCGACCCACCAGGCCGTGATCCGCGTGATGGAAGCGGCGCGCCTCGCCGGCCTGACGCAGATCACCTTCACGACGCAGTCGACCAAGTAGTGAAGCACTGGTACGGGCGCGGTGCGGCGGCCTGGCTGCTGTGGCCGGCAAGCCTGCTGTTTCGCATCGCGGTCGCGGTACGGCGCATCCTCTACAAGCTGCGCCTGCTCCCGAGCGTGCATCCCGGCATCCCGGTGATCGTGGTCGGCAATCTCACTGCCGGCGGCAGCGGCAAGACGCCGCTCGTGATCTGGATCGCCGAATACCTCAAGCGCAAAGGCTGGACGCCGGCCGTCGTGTCGCGCGGCTATGGCGCGCAAGCCAGCAAAAAGCGCGAAACGCCGCGTGCCGCGACCATCCTCGATGACGCCGCCACGGTCGGCGATGAGCCGATTCTCATTGCGCGGCGCACCGGCTGCCCGGTGTGGGTCGGTGCCGATCGCGTCGCCGTGATCCGCGCCCTGCGCGCCGCGCACCAGGATGTCGACGTGCTGATCCTGGACGACGGGCTGCAGCACTACCGCCTGCGGCGCGATCTCGAGATCGCGGTGGTCGATGCGCGCGGCTTCGGCAACGGCTTCATGCTGCCGGCGGGGCCGCTGCGCGAGCCCGCGTCGCGCCTGCGCTCGGTCGATGCCGTGGTCTCCCATGGCGCCAAGCTCAAGGGTTACGCCATGCAGTTGAAAGGCACCGAGCTGCATCGCATGACCGATGCGGCCGAGCGGCGTCCGGCCAGCGCGTTCGCGGGCGAGAAGGTGCACGCGGTGGCCGGCATCGGCGATCCCAACCGCTTCTTCCTGCACCTTGGCCGGCTCGGCGTGAAGCTGGTGCCGCATCCCTTCCCGGATCACCACGCCTTCACGCCGCAGGAGCTCGAGTTCGCCGGCGAGGCGCCGCTCATGATGACGGAGAAGGACGCGGTAAAATTGCGCCACGCCGCGCGCCCCAACTGGTGGGTGCTGCCGGTGTCGGCCGAGCTCGAGCCGGCGTTCGGCGAATGGCTCTCGGGGAGGCTGGATGGGTTCCGCCGTCGATCCAAGGCTGCTTGAAATCCTGGTGTGCCCGCTGTGCAAGGGCAAGCTCCTGTACCGCAAGGACGCGGCCGAGCTCGTCTGCCGCGCCGATCGCCTGGGCTATCCCGTCAAGGACGGCATCCCGGTGATGCTCGAGGAGGAGGCGCGCAAGCTCCCGCCCGAAGAAGAACTGGCTTGAGCTTCACCGTCATTATTCCGGCGCGTTACGCCTCGACGCGCTTTCCGGGCAAGGCGCTCGCCGATCTCGCCGGCAAGCCGATGGTGGTGCGTGTATGCGAGCGCGCGAGAGAGAGCGGCGCCGCCGCGGTGCATGTCGCGACCGACGACGAGCGCATCGCCGCCGCCGTGCGCAAGCATGGTTTTTCCGTGGTGCTCACGCGTGCTGAGCATCCGTCGGGCACCGACCGCCTCGCCGAGGCCGCCAGTACGCTGCGCCTGGGCGACGATGAGGTCATAGTCAACGTACAAGGCGATGAGCCGCTGATTGCGCCCGAGCTGATCCGCGACGTGGCGCAGCGCCTCGAGGCCCGCAAGGAGGCGAGCATGTCCACCGCATGCCACGCGATCCATGACGAGGCCTCGGCGGCCAACCCGAACGTGGTCAAGGTCGTGCTCGACGCCAAAGGCTATGCACTGTACTTCTCGCGCGCGCGCATTCCATATCCGCGCGAGGCGCAAGCGCCGTGCTACCGCCATGCCGGCATCTATGCCTATCGCGTGCGGTTTCTCAAGCAGTACGCTGCGCTCGCGCCCGCGCCGATGGAACAGGCGGAGGCGCTCGAGCAGTTGCGCGCGCTGTGGCACGGCCATCGCATCGCGGTGGTGGTGAGCGAACGCGACATCCCGCCCGGGGTCGATACGCCTCAGGATCTGGAGGCTGTGCTTAGAATGCTGCGATGAGATTGATTCTGCTGGGTCCGCCGGGCGCGGGGAAGGGCACCCAGGCGGGCTTCATCCGCGAGCGCTACGGCATTCCGCAGATTTCCACCGGCGACATGCTGCGCGCCGCAGTCAAGGCCGGCACACCGCTCGGCGTGGCGGCGAAGAAGGTGATGGACGCGGGCCAGCTGGTCTCCGACGACATCATCATCGGTCTGGTCAACGAGCGGCTGAAGGACCTCGACTGCAAGCGCGGCTATCTGTTCGACGGCTTTCCGCGCACCATCCCGCAGGCCGAGGCGATGAAGAAGGCCGGCGTGCCGATCGACTACGTGCTCGAGATCGATGTGCCGGACAGCGAGATCATCCAGCGCATGAGCGGACGGCGCGTGCATCCGGCCTCCGGGCGCTCCTATCACGTGGAGTTCAACCCGCCCAAGCGCGCAGGCCACGACGACGTCACCGGCGAGCCGCTGGTGCAGCGCGACGACGACCGCGAAGAAACCGTGCGGCATCGCCTCGAGGTGTACCGCAAGCAGACCAGTCCGCTCGTCGGTTACTACACACGCTGGGGCGCGTCGGGTGAAGCCGGCGCGCCGAAGTTCCGCAGGATCTCCGGCCTCGGCACGGTCGAGGAGATCAAGCAGCGCGCCTTCGCCGCTCTTCGCTGATAAAATTCGACCCCTTTTCGGGGAGAACAAGACCATGATCCCAGGGCTCGTCTTCGCGCTCGCCTGCGCAGTACTCGCCATCGTCTACGGCATCTGGCAAGCGGGCCGGATCCTGCGCCTGCCCGACGGCAACGAGCGCATGCGCGAGATCGCGGCGGCGGTGCGCGAGGGGGCGGTGGCCTATCTCTGGCGCCAGTACACCACCATCGCGATCGTCGGCGCGCTGTTGTTCCTGGTCATCGGCTTCATTCCCCAGCTCGGCTGGCCCACCGCGTTCGGCTTCCTGATCGGCGCGCTGCTCTCGGGCGGCTGCGGCATCATCGGCATGAACATCTCGGTGCGCGCGAACGTGCGCACCGCGGAGGCGGCGCGCGTCGGGCTGAACGAGGCGCTGCAGGTCGCCTTCAACGGCGGCGCGGTCACCGGCCTCCTCGTGGTCGGGCTCGGATTGCTGGGCGTCGCGGGGTATTTCGCGCTGCTCTATGCCAACGCGGTGGACAAGTCGAACCTCTCGCACATCATCCATCCGCTGGTGGGCTTCGGCTTCGGCGGCTCGCTCATCTCGATCTTCGCGCGGCTTGGCGGCGGCATCTTCACCAAGGGCGCCGACGTCGGCGCCGACCTGGTCGGCAAGGTCGAGGCCGGCATTCCCGAGGACGATCCGCGCAACCCGGCGGTGATCGCCGACAACGTCGGCGACAACGTCGGCGACTGCGCCGGCATGGCGGCGGATCTGTTCGAGACCTACGCCGTGACCATCATCGCCACCATGCTGCTCGGCGCGCTGATGGTGAAGACCACCACGCCCGCGGCGCTCATCTATCCGCTCACGATCGGCGGCTTCGCCATCATCGCCTCGATCGTCGGCACCTGGTTCGTCACCGCGCGCCCGGGCGACAAGAACGTGATGACCGCGCTCTACAAGGGGCTCGCCGTCGCCGGCGGCGTCGCCTTGGTCGCGTTCATTCCGATCACCTTCCTGGTCATGGGCGACGTGGTACGCACGGTGCCGTTCGATGTCGGCGGCCAGATGAAGCTCATCACGGTGTGGCACCTCTATGGCACGGCAGTGGTCGGCATGGCGCTCACCGGCTTCCTGGTGTGGATCACCGAGTACTACACCGGCACCGACTTCAAGCCGGTGCAGCATGTCGCCGCGGCGAGCGTCACCGGGCACGCCACCAACATCATCGCCGGCATCGGCGTGTCGATGAAGTCGACCGCCTGGCCGGTGCTCGCGGTGTGCGTGGCGATCGGCGCCTCCTACTCGCTGGCCGGTCTCTACGGCATCGCCATCGCCGCGACCTCGATGCTTTCCATGGCCGGCATCATCGTCGCGCTCGACGCCTACGGCCCGATCACCGACAACGCCGGCGGCATCGCCGAGATGGCCAAGCTGCCCGACTCGGTGCGCGACATCACCGATCCGCTCGACGCCGTGGGCAACACCACCAAGGCGGTCACCAAGGGCTATGCGATTGGGTCCGCAGGCCTTGCGGCGTTAGTGCTCTTTGCGGATTACACGCACGCGCTCGAAGCCGCCGGCAAGTCGCTGACCTTCGATCTGTCCAACCACATGGTGATCATCGGCCTGTTCATCGGCGGCATGGTGCCGTTCCTGTTCGGCGCCATGGCGATGGAAGCCGTGGGTCGCGCCGCCGGCGCGGTGGTGGTCGAGGTGCGCCGCCAGTTCAAGGAGATCCCCGGCATCATGGAAGGCACCGCCAAGCCCGAGTACGGGCGCGCGGTCGACATGCTGACCAAGGCGGCGATCAAGGAAATGATGCTGCCCTCGCTGCTGCCGGTGCTGGTGCCGATCCTGGTCGGCCTGATCCTCGGACCGCAGGCGCTCGGCGGCGTGCTGATGGGCACCATCGTCACCGGCCTGTTCGTCGCCATCTCGATGTGCACCGGCGGCGGCGCCTGGGACAACGCCAAGAAGTACATCGAGGACGGCCATTACGGCGGCAAAGGCTCGGATGCGCATAAGGCCGCCGTGACCGGCGACACCGTCGGCGATCCCTACAAGGACACCGCCGGCCCGGCGGTGAATCCGCTGATCAAGATCATCAACATCGTGGCGCTGCTCATCGTTCCGTTGATGGTCTAGTGGGCTCGTACCGCACAGTCCAAAAGGCAGCTGCGGCTGCCTTTTTTGTTTTTTGCGCTGGCACGCTCGCCGAGGCGCGCGATGCCGTAGTCGCCAAGCATTTCATGGTCGCCGCGGCGCATCCGCTCGCCGCCGAGGCGGGATACCGCATCCTCGAGCACGGCGGCTCGGCGGTCGATGCAGCGATCGCGGTCCAGTTGGTGCTCGGGCTGGTGGAGCCCGAATCCTCGGGGATCGGCGGCGGCGCTTTCCTGCTCCACTGGTCGCAGGCAGAGAAGAAGCTGCGCAGCTACGACGGCCGCGAGACCGCGCCGGCGGCGGCGCGTCCCAACAGGTTTTTCCGTGATGGAAAACCCATGGACTTCGCGGACGCCGTGGTCGGCGGGCGCTCGGTGGGCGTGCCCGGCGCGCTGCGCATGCTGGAGCTCGCGCACCGGCGCCACGGACGCCTCGCCTGGCGCGAGCTCTTCACGCCGGCGATCGAGCTCGCCGAGCGCGGCTTCGCGCTCTCGCCGCGTCTCTATGCGGTGCTCGCAGAAGAAAAATATCTACCGAGCGATCCCCGTGCGCGCGAGATCTACTACGGCAAGGCGGTCGGCAGCCGCATCGTCAATCGCGAGTACGCCGACACGTTGAAAGCGGTCGCGGCCAATGGCGCGAACGCGTTCTATGAAGGACAAATCGCCGCCGACATGGTGCGGGCAGTGCGCTCGCACTTGAAACCGGGTGATCTGACGCTGGCCGATATCAAGGCCTATCGCGCGCAGGAACGCGAGCCGGTCTGCGGGCAATACCGCGTCTGGCGCCTTTGCTCGATGGGCCCGCCGAGCTCGGGCGGCGTCGCGGTGCTGCAGATCCTCGGGATACTGGAGCGCACGCGCTTCGCCGATGCACCGGCGCAGTCCGCACAGGCGCTGCATTACTTCAGCGAGGCCGGGCGCCTGGCGTATGCCGACCGCGCGCGCTACCTCGGCGATCCCGACGTGGTCATGATCCCCGTCGCCCGATTGCTCAGCGCGGGCTATCTGAGCCGGCGCGCTTCGCTCATCGGCGAGCGCGCCATGGGCCGGGCGCTGCCTGGCGACAACGAGAACGGCACCAGCCATTTCTCGATCGTGGAACAAAACGGCGACGCCGTCGCCATGACCACCACCATCGAGTCCGGCTTCGGCAGCCGCATCATGGTGCGCGGCTTTCTCCTCAACAACGAGCTGACCGATTTCGATTTCGCGCCGGGGGGGCCGAACCAGGTCGGCCCGCGCAAGCGCCCGCGCAGCAGCATGGCGCCGACCATGGTGTTCGACGCCGAGGGTCGCTTGCAGCTTCTCGTCGGCTCGCCCGGCGGCTCGGCGATCATCAATTACGTCGCCAAGGCACTCATCGGAGTGCTCGACTGGCAGCTCGATATCCAGCAGGCGATCGAGCTGCCCAATTTCGGCAGCCGCAATGGCCCGACGCAGATCGAGCGCGGCTCGGCCTATGAGGAGCTGGTCCCCGCGCTAACCGAGCGTGGGCACGACGTACGGCTGTCGACGCTGGAGAGCGGCCTGCATGGCATCGAGCGCGTCGGCGGCGGCTGGCGCGGCGGCGCCGACCCGCGCCGCGAGGGCGTGGTGCGCGGACGCTAGAGCGCCTGCAGGATGGCGTCGACGCTGCGTCCGGCGTCGACTGACACATCGATTGCGATGGCGTTTGCCGGCGGCTCGAGCGTGGCGAACTGGCTGTCGAGCAGCGTTGCCGGCATGAACTTGTGCTTGCGCTCGGCAACGCGTGCTGCGATGAGCGCTTTGGGCGCGTGCAGATAGACGATGCGCGCGTCGGCGATACCGGCGAGCAGCCGTTCTCGGTAGGACTCTTTCAGTGCCGAGCAGGTGACGATCGCGTTGCGCTCGCCGCGGATGCGCCGGTTCAGCGCATCGAGCCAAGGCCAGCGGTCGGCATCCTCGAGCGGGATGCCCGCGGCCATCTTGGCGACGTTCTCGCGCGGGTGATAGTCGTCACCCTCGATGAAGCGCCAGCCGAGGCGCTGTGCAAGAAGTTCGCCAATCGTGGTCTTGCCGACGCCCGACACCCCCATCAGCACGACGATCATTCTTGCTGGACGGCGTGGCCTCCGAAGCCCTTGCGCATCATGGCGAGCAGCCGCCGTGCGTAGTCCGCGCCTCCCTGGCTCGAGAAGCGGCTCATCAGCGCGAGCGTGATCACCGGCGCCGGCACGCCGAGCTCGATCGACTCGAGCGCGGTCCAGCGGCCTTCGCCGGAGTCGGCGACCACCGGCGCGATGCCGGAGAGCGATTCGTTGTCGTTGAGGATCCCGGCGCACAGATCGAGCAGCCACGAGCGCACCACGCTGCCGTAGCGCCAGGTCTCGGCGAGCCGCGCCACGTCGATGTCGAGGTCCTTGCGCGCCGCCAGGAGTGAAAAGCCCTCGGCGAGCGCCTGCATCATGCCGTACTCGATGCCGTTGTGGACCATCTTGGCGAAGTGCCCGGCGCCGCTCGGCCCGCAGTGCAGCCAGCCGTTGTCGGGATGCGGCGCGAGCAGCTTCGCCACCGGCGCGAAGATCTCGATCGACTTCGGCGTGCCGCCGAGCATCAGGCAGTAGCCCTGGTCGCGGCCGTGGATGCCGCCGGAGACGCCGGCGTCGATGTAGCGCAGGCCCTGCTGCGACAGCGCGAGCGCGCGGCGCATCGAGTCGCGGTAATAGCTGTTGCCGCCGTCGACGATCGTGTCACCCGACGAGAGCAGCGGCAGCAGGTCGCGGATCGTGTCCTCGACCGCCTGGCCCGCGGGCAGCATCATCAGAATGACGCGCTCGCCCTCGAGCCGCGCGCAGAGCGCGGCCAGGTTTTCCGCGCAGTCGATGTGCGGCGTGCCGGCGAGCGCCTTGCGCGCCGCCTCGGCCTGGTCGTAGCAAATCACTGCGCATCCGGCCTGCGCCAGGCGGCGCGCGATGCCCGCGCCCATCCTGCCCAGCCCGACGATTCCGATCTGCATGAACTCTCCTGAACGTGTTGGCGAATTCTAGGGTCTGAGCGTGACCTATGGATATCGTCGACCTGCTGCAATGGCCTGCCATGCTGACCACCGTCGCTGCCGTCTGCACGACCACGCCTATGCGCTGGTCGGCCTGCAGTTCTGCCTCGCGGCGATCAATATCCGCGGCGTCTACAAGAACGAATGAGCCAGGTTTTCAGCCGGCTCCAGTTCGCGGAAGCTGCGCAGCCAGGTGAGCTGGCGCTTGGCGAGCTGACGGGTGGCGGCGACGGCCTGCTCGCGCATTTGCGCCTCGCTGATCTCGCCTTCGAGGAACTGCCACACCTGGCGATAACCCACGGTGCGCATGCTCGGCATGCCTGCCGTCAGCCGATGTCGGCTGCGCAGAGCGCCGACCTCGTCCACCAGCCCGGCGGCGAGCATCGCGTCGAAGCGCTCGGCGATGCGCTGCGCCAGCGCCTCGCGATCGCCCGGCACGAGCGCGAATCCCTTGAGTGCGAATGGCAGGCCGGCGCGCGTCAGGCCCTGCAGCGCGGAGAGCGGCTTGCCGGTCAGGCGCCACACCTCGAGCGCACGCTGGATGCGCTGCGTATCGGCCGGCGCGATGCGATGCGCGCTGCGCGGGTCGACCCGCTCGAGCTCGGCGTGCAGCGCCGGCCAGCCGCGCTCGGCGGCCTCGGCGTTGATCGCCGCGCGCACCTCCGCATCGGCCTGCGGCAGCGCATCGAGTCCGCCGATGAGCGCGCGGTAGTAGAGCATGGTGCCGCCGACGATCAGCGGGACTTTGCCCCTCCCTAGAATTTCCCGGATGACAGGCACGGCATCGGCGCGCCAGCGACCGGCGGAATAGCTGTGATCGGGATCGACGATGTCGACCAGGTGATGCGGCACGCGGGCACGCTCGGCCGCGCCCGGCTTCGCGGTGCCGAGGTCGAGGCCGCGATAGACCTGCGCCGAATCCATCGACACGATCTCGAGCGGCACGCGCTCGGCGAGCTTGAGGGCGAGGCTCGATTTCCCGCTCGCCGTGGGGCCGAGCAGGGCGTAGGCTTTACCGGCCACCCGAGACGTCTAGAATCGCTCCGCTCACGTACGACGCTTCTTCCGATGCGAGCCAGAGAATGGCGCGCGCAATCTCTTCCGGCTCGCCGGCGCGCTCGAGCGGCGCGCCTTTCCCAATGCGGTCGGCGCGCTCCGGATCGCCGCTCGTGGCGTGGATCTCGGTGTGGACCACGCCCGGACGCACCGCGTTGACGCGGATGCCCTCGGGCCCCACTTCCTTCGACAGCCCAAGGGTCAGCGTGTCTATCGCAGCCTTGGAGGCGGCGTAGTCCACGTACATCGCCGGGGCGCCGATGCGCGCCGCCACCGAGGAGAGATTGACGATCGAGCCGCCGGCGCCGCCGTGTCGCTTCGACATGCGCTTCACCGCCTCGCGCGCGCAGAGAAAGCTCCCGGTGACGTTGACCGCGAACATGCGGTTGATGCGCTCCGCGGTCATCTCGTCGACGCGTGCGCTGCGATCGACGATGCCGGCGTTATTCACCAGGACGCTGATCCGCCCGAGCTTATCCACCTCCTGGAACATGCGCAGCACATCCTTTTCCACGGCCACGTCCGCAGCGATCGCAACGCCGCCGATTTCCCGCGCGAGGTTCTCGGCAGCCGTCTTGTTGTGCACATAGTTCAGCGCGACTTTGTAGCCGCTTTGGGCAGCGAGGCGCGCCGTCGCAGCGCCGATGCCGCGGCTGCCGCCGGTGATGAGCATCACGCCCGCCATCAGCGCCCCCGCAGGAAGAGTTTGTCGAGGTCGGCCATGGTGAGCTGGTACCAGGTGGGGCGGCCGTGGTTGCAGCTGCCCGAGCGCTCGGTCTCCTCCATCTCGCGCAGTAAGGCGTTCATCTCGGTGGCGCTCAACACGCGATGCGCGCGCACCGCGGCATGGCAGGCCATGGTGGCGAGCAGCTCGTTCTGCCGACCGGCGAGCATCTGGCTCGCGCCATAGTCGCGGATCTCCTTCAACACGCTGCGCGCGAGCGCCGCGATGTCGCCGCTCGCCAGCAGGGCGGGGGCGCTGCGCACCGTGAGCTCGTTCGGGCCCGAGACGGCGATCTCGAGGCCGAGCCGATCGAGCGTTTCCTGGTTTTCCTCGGCGGTCGCGGCATCGAGCGCGTCTGCCGAGAACACTGCCGGCACCAGCAGCCGCTGGCGCGCGACTTCGCCGGCATCGATGCCGGTCTTCAGCCGCTCCATGAGTATCCGTTCGTGGGCCGCATGCATGTCGACCAGCACCAGCCCGGCGGCGTTCTGCGCCAGGATGTAGATGCCGTGGAGCTGGCCCAGCGCGAAGCCGAGCGGTGGGCTGTGCTCCGCCGCTGGCAGCGGCGATACCGCGGCGGCCATGAACGCCTCGTAGCTCTGCCTGGGCTGGCCGAGCGAGAACGCTGCCTGGATACCAGCCCCTTGCGACGACACCGTGGCGTAGGCAACCGGCGCATGCGCGGCGCTCGGCGATAGCGCGCGCTCCAGCGCATGGCGCACGAACTGGTGCACGACGCGCGAATCGCGAAAGCGCACCTCGATCTTCGCCGGGTGCACGTTCACGTCGACCGTGCGCGGGTCCAGCGCGAGAAACAGCAGGTAGGCCGGCTGGCGCTCGCCGTGCAGGAGCTCCGCATAGGCCTCGCGCACGGCGTGCGCGATCACCCGGTCGCGCACATAGCGCCCGTTGACGAACAGGTACTGCGCATCGGCGCGCGCCTGCGCCGCCTGCGGTGTGCCAGCAAGGCCGGTGAGCGTCATGCCGCCCGCCACCGCCTCAATCGGTACACAGGCTTCGGCCAGCTCGCGTCCCAGCAACGCCGCGGCTCGCTCGGTGACCGACTGGCTGCGCACATGCCGGCTGGCGCGACCGTTGTGGCGTAGCGAGAAGCCGACCTCCGGGTGCGCGAGCGCGATGCGGCGGAACACCTCGTCGCAGTGGCCGAACTCGGTCTGCTCGCTCTTCAGGAATTTGCGCCGCGCCGGCGTATTGAAATAGAGGTCTTCCACCGTCACCGTGGTGCCCGGGGCGCGCGCCGCCGGTTCGACTTCGCCGACATCCGCGCCTTCGGCCCGGATTACGCAACCATGCTGCGCGCCCTCGGGGCGGCTGCTGATGGAGAGCCGTGACACTGCGGCGATCGAGGCGAGCGCTTCGCCGCGAAAGCCCATGGTCGAGACGCCCTCGAGGTCGGCGAGGCTCGAGATCTTGCTCGTGGCATGGCGCGCGAGCGCGAGCGCCAGCTCCTCGCGCGCGATGCCGCCGCCGTCGTCTTCGACCTGGATGCGGCGCACGCCGCCTTCGTCGAGCGTCACCGCGATGGCGCGCGCGCCGGCGTCGAGGCCATTCTCGAGCAGCTCCTTCAGCACCGAGGCGGGCCGCTCGACGACTTCTCCGGCCGCGATCTG
>Ga0209647_1000857_pt1 | contig 27436 bp, 20 predicted proteins | sample GraSoi_2013_60cm_FD_185827 | JGI IMG/M metagenome (GOLD analysis project Ga0209647, IMG submission 185827) | Grasslands soil microbial communities from the Angelo Coastal Reserve, California, USA - Sample 9_17_2013_60cm (SPAdes) (version 2) | ecosystem: Environmental > Terrestrial > Soil >... | reverse complement strand
ATTCTATTCTCTGCTCCATAGGTTCACTTCTCTTCCATGGCATCAGCGCTTCTTTTATCGCTCTCTGCCTTAAGGTGTTACCTATGTTTTGAACCTATTGTGTTACCTATGTTCTGAACCTGCACCGCGGTTACGGGTTACGGGTTACTGGTTTACTGGTTACTGGTTACTGGTTACTGGTTACTGGTTACTGGTTACTGGTTACTGGTTACTGGTTACTGGTTACGGGTTACGGGTTACGGGTTGCGGGTTGCGGGTCCCTCTAAATTCTAGTTTCTAGATTCCGAAAGAGCGCCTGGCGCATTGCCGCGTCTGGCACTGGGGGCCCAAACCAATGCCGGAAAGCCGCAGTACCTTGGTGCAAAAGCATTGAAGCGCCATCGATAGCGGAAGCTCCGGCGGCCATTGCCCAGCTCACTACTGGCGTCGGCTTCGAACCATACATCATATCGAATACGCGGTGCCGGGGCTCTAACCAATGCGAATCCCAATCCAGCGGACGTCCATCTAGTCCAACAGAAGAAGCATTGATGATCAAATCGGCCTGAGCGAATACTTCGCCCAATTCTTCCCAAGACCAAAAAGAAACGGTGTCATCCTGGCCGATAGCGGCCCGCAATCGATCAAGCTTGGCCGATGTTCGGTTGGCGAGGAGCAGTTGACGCGGATTTTCATCCCTCAGAGAAATTGCTGCCGTCATCCCAGCCCCACCGCCCGCACCCAGCACAGCGATCCGGCTATTTTCAAAATCAAGGGAAAAGGATTCACGAAGTGCGGCAATTAGTCCGACTCCGTCCGTGTTGAACCCCACCAAAGATCCGGATCGATTGCTTACCGTATTAATCGCGCCGACTCGATCGGCAGTCGGATCAACCAGGTCGACCAATCCCAGAGCCGTGACCTTGTGCGGAACAGTCAGGTTCCAACCGATAAACTCGCGTTCGCGCAGCAGCGAAAAGACCTCGGCAAGCTGGCCAATTTTTACCCAAAGCCGGGCGTATTGAAATGGTATGGCCCGCACAGCGAGTCCAGCATTCTGCATTTCCGGTGAGAGTGAATGACTGACGGGATCTCCGAGAACCGCCAGTCGAATGTCCGCGGGTAAAGGATCCGAGGCGGAATGGCGCAGGTTCTCGATAGTCCAAAGCAGCCCGTCGGATTTGGAATTGAGTGGCATGGGTGAAACTAAATGAGAGATGAGAGACAAGCGGCTCGTCTAAAGGACAAGAGATTTTCATTTCAATCGCACAGCTACCGTTCAGCTCCGCTCCAAGTAGAAACCGCCGCGGCGGACTAGGAGAAACGTGCGACGGTCTTCTCCAATCGCGTGAGTACTCGATCACGGCCCAATACTTCCAGCATATGATACAGGCTTGGCCCGATTGATCGTCCGCTGACGGCGAGCCGGGTTGGATGAATCAGCTCGCCGGTTTTACATCCTAGTTCGGACGCGAGCCCCTTCAGTTCCGTTTCGAGCCGCTCTACGCTCCAGACTTCCAGTGCACGGTAACGTTGCGCCAGTCGGTCAAGCTTTTCCATCGTTCCTAGTCGGAAGGTCTTTGCGACCGCTTCCGGATCATACTCGTAGTCCTCGTTAAAGAAATAGCCGATCCAATCTGGAACATCTTTGAAGAGCTTCACTTTCTCTTTGATGATCTCTAATACTCGGAGGAGATAGTCCTGGTCATTAGTAGCAAGGTGAGCCGCCCGAATGAACGGCTCGCTCAGCTCGCGAAAGCGGCTCAGCGGCATCTGCGACACATACTGGCCATTGAGCCAGAAACATTTATCCAGGTCGAAAGCAGCGTTCCGGCGATTGATCTTCTTCAGGTCGAATAGCTCAATGACCTCATCGATATCGATCTTCTCACGATTGTCCTTCGGCGACCAACCGAGCAGACATAAATAGTTACGAACTGCTTCGGGTGCATAACCTTGCTCCATATAGCCGCTCACACTTGCACCCGCGTCGCGCTTACTCATTTTCGATCCATCTTGGTTTAGAATGAGTGGGATATGAGCGAAATGAGGTGACTGCACACCCAACGCTTGGTAGAGCTCAACATGCTTAGCCGTATTCGTTAGGTGATCTTCCCCACGGATCACGTGGGAGATTTGCATTTCGATATCATCGACAACGTTCACGAAATGAAAAATCCAAGAGCCATCAGGGCGGCGAATGGTCATATCCGGTTCCATAGTGCGATCGAATTCGATGCGACCGCACACCTCATCATCAACCACCACCGGACGTCGCGGCGATCGAAACCTGAGTGCTCCAGCATCCTCGTAGACGTAGCCCTTGTCCCGGAGTCGCTTCAGGTATTGTTCATAGATCGCGTTGCGTTCGCTCTGGAAATAGGGTCCAAACCGGCCACCCTTTCCGGCCCCTTCGTCCCACTCCAATCCAAGCCACTGCAAGCCGTCATAAACCACCTGCACCGCTTGGTCATGTTCGCGGCTCTTGTCGGTATCCTCAATGCGAAGCACAAAGGTACCGCGATGGTGCCGAGCGAAAAGCCAATTAAATAGAGCGGTACGTGCTCCTCCCACATGCAGAAAACCGGTCGGCGACGGAGCAAAACGGACCCTAACAGGAGCACTCATCGGAGAAAAGATCCTCTACCACTGGTTGGTGCAACTGAATTTTCTTCTTACCGCGACGGGCCTTGGGACCGTTCATAACAACTTTTCGAGAGCGAGAGAAAGCCGTTTAGGGGGAACCAGCTCCTGGCTGATGGGTTGAATAAAGAGGAGTTATTCTTAGTCCAAAAAAGGACGACCTGTTATGACCAAGCCTACTCTAACATTACTTTGCCTGGCGGGTGCTACTTCTCTCGCCTTTGGCAATCTCCAACCTGTCTCGCCCCCGAAGGGGGGAAAGATTCCTTTCCGGCCTGGGCCCCATATTTCACAAAATCATCACGTTTTCCAAGAAGACACTCAGACTGACCAAGACAGCTATGACGTCTTCTACGATCAACTAGCGGATGATGGCCAATGGTATTATGACGACACTTACGGTTATGTCTTTCAACCGTCGGACGCCGTCAGCTCTTCCGATTGGCGCCCCTACTCAGACGGCCATTGGGAAGACACCGACCGCGGCTGGTACTGGGATTCCAACGAGCGCTATGGCTGGGCAACCTATCACTACGGCCGTTGGGTTCTCGTCGACGGCGAAGGATGGGTCTGGGTGCCAGGGAATGAATGGGCGCCAGCCTGGGTTTCTTGGCGTGATTCGGAGGACTACGTTGGCTGGGCTCCCCTTCCTCCTGACTGTGGGAGTATTTCAGTCGGAATCAGTGTCGGCGGTTGGTGCGACTCTTACTGGGGAATTGGACCGAGTTGGTACTGCTTTCTACCCTACCACTCTTGGTTTGCCCCGAGCTATGTCGGAGCATTTGCGCCATTCAGCCAGAATGTGGCGATCATCAATCGCACCCGGAACGTAACAAACATCTACAATAATAATACCGTCATAAACAACTTCGGTCCGCAAGCTCAGCAGATCGCATTGAAAACCAATCGGCAGGTGACGAAATACAACGTCAATTACATGGCGCAAACCGACCCGCGGGCATTCAAGACGGCCAAGAACGGCAACCAACTGAGCGTAGTTGGACCAAAACCGACCCTCAAGACAGTCGCAACCAAACCGCCCAACGTCGCGAAAACGCTGACCGGTACGAAGGTAAACAAGGGTTGGAACAATGTGAATGGGACCGAGGCGACAAGCCTAAAGAACAAATTTGCCCAGCAAAATCCGGTACCCGGCAATCTGCCCAAGACCACCAATGCGCTGGTAAAACCAACGATTCTTGGGAGCAAGGTGGCGGGCGTTAACAAAGCGATTGGCGGTAATACTCCCGGCGGCAACAAAGGCGTTGGTACCGTTGGCAATAACGCCATCGCCAGCAACAAAGGAGCCGGGAATGGAGTCTTAGCGAACCCAAACAACGCTAATGCCGGCGGAGCCAACAACAAGGGAGTTGGATCCAACAATCTGAAGGCGTTTAAGGAGACCGCCAACCCGTCCAACACTAAGGGCGCAAACGGTACCGGCAGCAATCCTGCGGTTAGCGTCAACAACGGAGCCGGATCCAACAATGCAAAGGCGTTCAAAGAAACGGCCAATACCCCCAACACGAAGGGCGCAAAAGGTACCGGTGGCGGCAATACTACAGTCGCTGGCAATAAAGGCACTGGATCAAACCAATTAAAGTCGTTTAAGAGCACGACGAATAAGTCCACCTCTAAGGGTGCCCAAGGTGCAGGTGGCGGCAATTATACCCAGCCGAAGACCCTAAAGAAGGCTGCTACGGGCGAAACGACCCATCATACAGCCAGCACTTATCATCCTACTACCAAAGCCTATCATCCTTCGGCCAGCACTTATCATCCTTCGGCCAGCACTTATCATCCTTCGGCCAGCACTTATCATCCTTCGGCGAGCACCTATCATCCTCCAGCCGCGGCGTATCATCCTCCAGCCGCAGCGTATCATCCTCCAGCCGCGGCGCATCCTCCGGCCTCCCACCCAAGTGGTGGTGGAAACAAAGGCGGTGGCGGTGGCGGCAATAAGAAGGACGAGAAGAAAAAGTAAGGCGAAGTAAGGCGAAAATGGCTGAGGCCTAACGAAGTTCCGGTTGATAGCTTCGGGTTTTCACCCGAAGCTCCCGGAGCATGAACAGGGTAGCTGGCCTCGAGACTGAATACGGTTGTTTGATCTCTGAGGATCAAGCTCAGAGCCAAGCCGATGCTTGGCCGGTAAAAATTAAAAACCATCTCTTCCGCAAGTGTCAGATTGGCGCTATCGATCTGCACTATCGAGATTACGAAGAACCGCCGGGTAACGGCGGTTTTCTTTTGAATGGTGGCCGCCTTTATCTAGATATGGGCCATCTGGAGTACTCCTCGCCGGAGTGCCTCACTGTTCGCGACTTAGTCGCCTACGACATTGCCGGGGATCTTCTACTTTATCAGGCGATCAAGGAACTAGGGATCGAGGATAAGGTCTCGTTCTTAAAGAACAACATCGATCACCACACCGGAGCCACTTTTGGCTGCCACGAAAATTACTTGATGCGGCGGGAGGCCCAATTCACGCCGGAAATTCTCGCGTCGTTGCTTGGATTTTTGGCGACACGGCAGATCTTCACCGGCTCTGGCCGGGTGGGGCACGCAAATCCGCTTGCCTTCGACTTTGAAATCCCCGATCGGCCGGGAAACGTTCCGTTTCAGATTAGCCAGCGAGCAGATCATATCGTCAACGACATCTATCAGTGGGTGCAGTTCAACCGAGCAATCATCAATGCGCGAGATGAACCGCTGGCTGATTATCGTAAGTACCGCCGACTCCATCTTTTGATTGGGGACTCGAACATGAGTCCATTTGCCAACGCGCTTAAGATTGGCACCACGGTCTGCATTCTGACATTGCTGGAGGAAAACCTGCTGCCAAAACAAATCGCGTTGCGAGATGCCGTTCTGGCTACGCGAGAAATATCCCGATGTCCGGATGGAGACTGGGTGGTGGAGATGGATGACGGTTCCACCCAGGATGCGCTTGATATCCAGTATCAATTCCTCGCCCATGCTCAGCGCTATCTGAGCGGTTCGGATGAGGAAACCGATTGGATTTTGGAGATGTGGCAGTTCACGTTGGATGCACTGAAGGAGAAGCCTGAGTTATTGATCGGTGGGGTCGACTGGATCTCCAAAAAGTGGCTCTTGAACATGTTCGTCGAAGATCAAGGGCTCTCCTGGCAGGATCCTTGGCTGCAGAGCATCGACCTCGAGTACCACAACATACACCCGCAGCGAGGACTCTTTTTTGCATTGAAGCCGGCTAAAACGATCGGGGAATTCAATGCATCGGTTCGTCGTTCGGAAGCCAAGTTGGCGCCGCCGGCTCACACGCGAGCCGCCGGCCGAGGCCGAGCGGTAGCTTTTTTTCAGAGGAAAAATCTTCCTTATATCATCAATTGGGACTCGATCGCTCTGGAGAGCCAAGACTACCTCTCGATGCCGGATCCGTTCAATACCTATACCGATGCGGTTGATTATTTTCTTCGGTAGGACAAGGTATGAAAGCTGGAATGGACATATCCAGGAGGCGCGGAGGCTTGGAATAACGCGGCCAGAGTTTGTCTCTGGTTATGGGAGGTTCGCCAGTTCGGACCACTCAGCTCAACGCTGGACCCAGTAGATTTTTTCCAAAAGTAACCCTAATATTTACCCATGATGAATGTCATTTCGAATCGGGCCTTTATCCTGCCACTGATCCTCGGTATCGCGCTGCTTGCGGTTTCCCAAGTTGCTTCGGTTTTTGGCGAATCGCTCGTTTGGCAAACGGACTATGCCGCCGCTAAGAGCACAGCTACCCAGCAGAATAAATACGTTCTCCTGGACTTTACCGGCTCGGATTGGTGCCCTTATTGCATCCAGATGGATAAAGAGGTCTTCGCGAAGCCAGCGTTTTCGACCTTTGCGTCCGAAAAGCTTATATTGGTCAAGCTCGATTTTCCGCGAAGGACCAGTCAATCGCCTGCAGAAAAGTCCCAGAATCAGGAATTGGCAAAAAAGTATAGTATTGAGGGCTTCCCCACCTACGTGTTGCTTGATCCGTCCGGGAAGGAAGTACGCCGCCAGGTTGGGTACTTGGAAGGCGGCCCAGAAGCGTTCATCAGTTGGGCAGGGGTAAAAAGATAGCCGATAGCCGATAGCCGAGAATAGCGGTAGCCAATTGCAATCATTGGCTATTCATTCCGGGGATGGATGCTCAGGATCGGGCTTCGCCCGCACTGTTGACCGATCTGTACCAGCTAACGATGGCTTACGGTTACTGGAAACAGAACCGGTTGGATCAGGAAGCGGTTTTTCATCTTACTTTTCGTGAGCATCCTTTCCAAAGCGGATACACGATCGCCTGCGGCTTGGCGGATGCGATAAATTACATTATTCATTTTCGCTTTGGATCCGACGATCTGGCGTACCTCGGAACCCTGGAAGGAGGCGACGGGAAGAAACTCTTCGAGACCGCTTTCTTGGATTATCTCCGCACTCTTGGTTTCTCCGGCAATGTTGAAGCGATTCCGGAAGGGACCGCCGTATTTCCGCACGAACCGCTGCTGCGCATTAGTGGGCCTCTGCTCCAATGCCAGCTCTTGGAGACCGCGCTGCTTAACATCATCAACTTCCAAACATTGATCGCTACCAAGGCCGCGCGCATTTGTCTCGCCGCGAAGGGAGCACCGGTTCTTGAGTTTGGATTGCGACGGGCCCACGGTCCTGATGGCGCGCTGGCGGCAACGCGTGCCGCCTACATTGGAGGTTGCGCAGCCACCTCCAATGTTTTGGCAGGCAAGGTTTTCGGCATACCAGTCCGAGGCACACATGCGCATAGCTGGGTGATGTCGTTTCCGAGCGAACCGGAGGCATTCGCAGCTTTCGCCGCCACACTCCCTGGCAATACCATTTTCCTAGTCGACACCTATGACACCTTAACTGGCGTGCGAAATGCGATCGAGATTGGGCGGGCCTTGCGCCAGCACGGCCATGATCTCATGGGCATCCGGCTCGATTCCGGAGATCTCGCTTATCTGAGCATCCAAGCTCGCCGCCTGTTGGACGAAGCAGGATTCGAAAAGGCCCAAATTCTGGCCAGCAACGATTTAGACGAACATATCATTAGCAGTTTGCGATCCCAAGGAGCGCTCATCGATGCGTGGGGAGTCGGCACCAAGCTGGTGACAGCATTCGACCAGCCAGCCTTAGGCGGGGTATTCAAACTGGGGGCGGTGAGGCCGCGCGGCGATAATTGGGAGTATAAGATCAAATTATCTGAGCAAGCGGTAAAAGCTTCTAACCCGGGATTTCTCCAAGTCCGCCGTTTTGAACGTGAGAATGAGTATATAGCCGATATGCTATATAACGAAATCGGTGGAATCAAAAGTCCGCCAACGATCGTAAATCCCGCAGACGTAACCATGCGGAAAGGGATTTCGGCCAAAACCAAATACCGCGATCTCCTGATTCCAATCTTCCGTGAAGGCAAGCTGGTTTACCAGTCGCCTCCAATTCAGGAAACGCGGGCGTCGACCCAAGCAGAATTGAAACGGTTTTATCCCGGCATCACACGTCTGCTCAACCCGCACATCTATCCGGTTGGCTTAGAGCTCGGGCTGCACGAACTAAAGACGCACCTGATGGAAAAGTTGCGGCCCAAACCGGTCACGGAAGAGGAATAAGGAACGCCGGCGTTCTTTCAACTCGCTCGACTAAAGACGACCAAAATACAGCCAATGAAAATCAGCGCCGCTCCGGTCAGTCCAATTAAATCCAGATGGATTTGGCGAAAGAAGATGGCGGTGAAGAGGATGATGAAAAGCGGGTAGCTGATCTCGAGAAGTGAGGCCAATGTGGCGTTCTTCTGGTTGATGGCTAACGCATTGAAAAGGTAAGCGCCGGTACCGAAAACTAGATACAAGACGACCAGCCAGATCACCGACCAGCTCTCGCCCAGCCTCCACCAGTTTTGACGAGGGTAAAAAATCCAGAGAATAGCTGCCACCAGGATGCCATTGGCTAAGCTCAGGAACGAAAATGCAGCGGCAAAATCTACTCTTCGGAAGAGAGTCTCCATCAAGACGTATTGGATACCCCAACAGGCAGCAGAGAGTAATGCGTATCCCCACCAGGTCACGGGGATTCTTCTTAGCGGCTTTTGCGCGCCAACGCCAGTCGACAGATCTCGTCGCAGAGAGCAGGAAACGAAATACCTACTGCCGCGGCCGATTTTGGAAGCAGGCTTTGTGCAGTCATGCCGGGGAGAGTGTTCACCTCCAGGCACCAAATATTTCCATTCGGATCCATCCGGAAATCGACTCGGCTATAGTCGCGGAGCTTCAATGCCCGATGAGCACGAAGGCCAAGTTTTTGCATCGCTGTGGTCGCTTCGGAGGAAATGTCGGCCGGAAAAATTTCTTCAGCTCCATCTGGCTGATACTTGCTTTCGTAATCGAAAATATCTGACAACTTCGGAACGATTTCGCCCACTGCCAACGCGCGCTCACCGAGGATTCCGACCGTGAATTCGCGGCCAGGAACAAACTGCTCAAGCATCACTTCGTCATCGTGCCGGTAAGCTTCCGCGACCGCGGCCGGTAAATCCTCCCGCTTTTTAACTACCGATAATCCGATAGTGGATCCCTGCTTATTCGGCTTCACCACCAAGGGAAGCCCGAGTTGCGCGCAGGCGTATTCCGGGTCCGCTGGCGCCATCAGCCACTTAGGAGTTGGGACATCGCGCGCTACGAATAACCGCTTCGCCAGATCCTTGTCCATTGCGGCAGCGCTTCCCACATGCTCGCTGCCTGTGTATTGGATCCCGGCAGCCGAAAAAACGGCTTGAATGGTTCCATCTTCACCCGTTCCCCCATGCAACGCGAGAAACACAACGTCGGCGTCGCCAAAGTAGGAGGCTTGGACAATCCCCCCGGTTTTCCCGCGGACCACTTGAAGCTCGTGCTCGGAAGGCGGAGCAGGAGCGACACCGCGAGACAGCAAACTCTGCTGCTCTACGTCGGACAAAACACCGCGAAACGTATCGACCGCAATCACTCGATGCCCCGCCTCACGCAATGCTTTGGCTACTTGAGCGCCACTGGCGATCGACACATCACGTTCCGAACTATTGCCACCAAAAAGAACGGCTACTTTCATGATAAAAACTTCTATCGGCTCGATGATAAAACCCGCTCGGGATTTTCCTTATCAGGAAAAAAACCACAAGGCAAATTTCTATCGAAACGGGTCAGATGGCGCACTCGATAGAAATGTCGACGGAAGAGACTTTGCGATACCACGCGCTGCCGGCGCGGATCAGTTTGGCCTCAAAGCGATGATCCAGAGGCACGCCGACTCGTCGAACGCTACAGCCGCATTGGAACAACAGGTCAGACAGTTCCTTCGCTTCAGCTTGGAAATCAGGAGATTCACGCTGACCGGTAACGAGGAGGATTGGATAACATGGAAGCGCGGGCAGCGGCTTCGGTCGAAATGGCGATTTCGGCCGAATCAAGACTGCACCGCCCAACAGTTCTGAATGAACAAAAAGGAGGGAAGCTGCCAGAGTAGCTCCGTCGCCCATCCCAAAAACAACAGTTCGTCCTGGATTAAGGTCGTACTCGCCGACCGCCCACTCGAGAAACTTTGAGATCCGGTCGGCCCGTTCGATGAAACAGGTCTCTTTGCAAATTGAATCGTTTGGAATCCCCAAGAAGGAATACCCTTCATTGTATGGAAACCATCCCCGGAGGCTCAGCACATTGGTTCGATGATCTCGCGCCCAGACTTCCGCTACCGAAAGCAGTTGCTCCTCGTTTGCGCCAGAATCGTGGAGAAGAACCAGGGCAGGCTCCGGGCCCGGTTCTGCCTGGTCGGCAGAGATAAATCGGTGAGCGCAATCCGCGTCGGTCCGAATGCCGGTCTCACTCATGATGACTTAGATATGTCCATTTACCTCGAAGATACAGTGTCATCTAGTTTTGACTAACCGGAACCTGCTCAACCGGCACCCTTTTTTCGGCAGGCTTACGGCCGAACAGTTTCATGATCACGGAAAAGAAAACCGGGGTCAGGAAGATCCCAAACAAGGTGACACCGATCATCCCACTGAAAACAGCTGTACCGATCGCTTGACGCATTTCGGCGCCGGGACCGACGGCCACCACCAGCGGCAGCACGCCAAGAGTAAAGGCAAAGGAAGTCATTAAGATCGGGCGAAGACGCAGCCTCGCTGCTTCCACTGCGGACTCCATCCGATCATGGCCGGCATCCATCTGTTGCTTGGCAAATTCGACGATCAGGATTGCGTTCTTACAAGCCAAACCAACCAGCACGACAAAGCCAATTTGGGTGAAAATATTGTTGTCCATCGATCTCAGGAAAACGCCGGAAATCGCTGCAAACAGACACATGGGAACGATAAGGATGATCGCTAACGGCAGCGACCAGCTCTCGTATTGAGCAGCCAATACTAGAAAAACGAAGAGCACGCAGAGCGGGAAAATGTAGACCGAAGAGTTGCCGGCCAGAATCTGTTGCAACGTCAGTTCCGTCCATTCAAAGCCAAATTGGCTTGGGAGATTCTCCTTCGCCAACTGTTCCATCACCTGAATAGCTTGTCCCGAGCTTACCCCTGGCAATGTATTTCCATTGATTTCTGCTGACGGATAAATGTCATAATGCATCACCTTGTCCGGCCCGTTGATTTCTTGGATGTCGAGCAACGTGCCAAGAGGAACCATCTGGTTCTTGTTATTTCGGGTGTAGAGCTGCCCAACGGATTGGGGTTCGACCCGAAACGCTGCGTCCGCCTGGATGTTGACCTGATCGGTCCGGTTCAGAAAATTGAAATCATTAACATAAGTTGAGCCCAGATAAGCCTGCAAAGTGTCGAACACCGAGTTCAACGGAACGTCCAGGGTCTCGGCTTTTTTCCGGTCGATATCGAGGTAAAGCTGAGGAACCTGGGAGCGAAAACTCGTGAACAATCCGACGAGGCCGTGCCCGGAACTTGCCTTCGCAATCAAAAGGTCGGTTGCCGCTTGTAAGGCTGGCAGCCCAGCTCCGCGCCGATCCTGAACCTGCATTTTGAATCCACCCGCATTGCCGATTCCACGCACCGGCGGTGGGGGAAAAACGAGGACTCTTGCATCCTGGATTTGAGCAAACTTCGGCCGGAGCGCCGCCGTAATGCCGGTCCCGCTCAATTTCGGATCTTTGACCCGCTCTTCGAAGGGGGCGAGCGGCAAGAACGTTGTCACGGTGTTATTGCGATTCGTACCATCGAGCCCGGAGAATCCGGTGAACTCCACGGTATGGGCAACCCCTGGAATTTTGCGAGCGATCTCACCGATCTCTTTGCGCACTTCATCCGATCTCTGGAGCGACGCTCCGTCAGGCAGCTGCGCGAATGCAATCAGATAACCCTGGTCTTGGGTCGGAATGAATCCCCCAGGCACCTTGTCGAACTCCCACCCGGTCAAAACCAACAGGCCAAAGTAAACGAGCAACACGATCGCGGAGACCCGTAATAGCCGGTGCACAATCCGGGTGTAGCCGTTCACGCTAGCGTTAAACGTCTTGTTAAAGAGACGAAAAAACCAACCCAGGACGAGATCGAAGGCCCGGGTCAAAAGGTCTTTCTTTGCGTCCCGCGGTTTCAACAGCAACCCGGCCAGGGCCGGACTTAACGTGAGAGAGTTAAAGGCTGAGATCAACGTTGACACAGCGATCGTTAAGGCGAACTGACGATAAAACTGCCCGGTAATGCCGCTAATAAACGCAGTCGGAATAAACACTGCGCTGAGAACGATGGCGATCGCGACGACCGCACCTCCAACCTGGTCCATCGCCTTCTCCGTCGCCTCCTTGGGCGGCATACCCAGTTCGATGTTATGCTCGACCGCCTCTACGACCACGATCGCATCATCGACGACAATCCCGATCGCGAGCACCAGCCCAAACAGTGACAAATTATTGAGCGAGAAACCGAACGCAGCCAACACCGCGAAAGTACCAATCAGGGAAACTGGCACTGCGAGTAGAGGAATGATGGTCGCGCGCCAGGTCTGCAGAAAAACCAGTACCACAATCAAAACCAGAATCACCGCTTCAAAAAGCGTGTGGATGACCGCTTCAACCGATTGCTCGATGAACTGCGTCGGATCGTAGACGATGGTGTACTCCAAGTCTGGGGGAAAGGCTTGAGAAAGATTCTTCATCGTATCCCGCACTGCGTGCGCAGTCTTTACCGCGTTAGAGCCCGGAAGCTGAAAAATGGCCAACGCCACCGCCGGTTGACCGTCCAGATAGGAATTAACATTGTAATCCTTGGCTCCGAGATCGACGCGTCCAACGTCTGCAAGATAAACAATCTGCCCATTGTCGCCGCGCTTCACAATGATCTGACCAAATTGGTCCGGCGTGATGAGACGACCCTGCGTATTCAAGGTCAGTGCAAGTTCGGTGCCCGGCGGGGCTGGTTCAGCCCCGAGTCGTCCCGCTGCCACCTGGATATTCTGCGCCTGGATAGCGGTGACAATATCATCCGTGGTCAAACCTCGTGAGTACATCCTGTCCGGGTCCAGCCAAACGCGCATGCTGTACTCGCGCGCACCGAACACATTGACATTGCCAACCCCCAGCAGACGGGAAAGCACGTCACGAACCTGAAGAAAGGCGTAATTGCTGATATAAGCCTGATCATAGGTACCCTTGGGAGAGAGCAGATGTACAACCATCATCAGGTCGGGAGACTGTTTCTGCACCGTTACACCCAAGGCTCGGACCGTTTGCGGAAGCTGAGGGTTCGCGATGGCGACACGATTCTGTACCAAGACCTGGGCGATATCTAAGTTCGTCCCAAGCGCGAAGGTGACGGTCAGAGTCATCGCGCCGTCGGCCGTCGATTGCGAGGACATATAAAGCATGTTCTCGACACCGTTGACCTGCTCTTCGATCGGTGTGGCTACCGTCTCGGCGACCACTTTGGGATCGGCGCCAGGATAGCTCGCCGTAACTTGAATCGTCGGAGGGGCGATCTCCGGGTATTGCGCCGTCGGCAATCCGAAATATGCCAGCATACCGGCGATGACGATTACGATGGAGATGACCATCGCGAAAATCGGCCGCTCAATGAAGAAATGGGAGAATTTCATAACTGCTCTCCCGCGTTAGTGACCGCCCTGCTTTGTGTCGCCGGTTTTTTTGCCCTGATTTGGCGACTGGACCGGTTGCGGCTGGTTTCCAGACGGCTTCTCTTTGCTGGCACCGGCCGGTTCCACGGTCACATTTTTCTGCAATTCAAGTTGGCTGGCCGTGAACTGATTCATATCTCCTGGCTGGGGTTTAACCTTTGAGCCTGGCCGCGCGTTGACCAGCCCGTTGATAATGACATTTTCGTCGGCAGTGAGTCCTTTTCTGACAACTCGTAAACCATCCACCACTGGACCAAGTTCCAGAGGCCGAAGCTCAACGGTATTATTTTCCCCAACGATCAACGCAAATTTCTGCCCCTGATCGCTGCCAATCGCTCGATCGGTCACGAGAACAGCCTGGTATTTCGGAGTCGCGGCCACGCGGACCCTGACGAAAGATCCCGGAACCAAAAACCCATTGGCATTGGGAAATATACCTCGGACCTGCAGAGTTCCGGTCGATGGATCGAATTGGTTGTTGATAAAATCGATTGTTCCCTGGTGGGGAAAATCTTTTTCATTTTCCAGCTGGAGATAGACTGGGACCGACTCGCTGCTGGCATCTGGCAGCTTACCTTCTCTAACTAGCTTCTGATATTTCAGCACCGAACGTTCATCGACGTTAAAATAGGCGTAGATCGGGTTCACGCTCACCAGCGTGGTGAGCAAGGTCGAGTCTGCTTGTACCAGATTACCAACTGTCACTTGTTCTCGGCCAATGCGGCCGGAAACGGGGGCTTTGATTTCCGTAAAGCCCAAGTTCAATTGGGCCGATTCCACCGCGGCCCGGGCTGCGATAACCTGCGCGTCAGACACGTTTTTCTGTGACACCGCGTTATCGTAGTCTTGCTTGGCGATCACGTTCTTCGCGCGGAGCTCATCCGCACGTTCTAGATTCAAATTGTTCAGCTTCTGTTGCGCCTCTGCCTGGCGCAATTGTCCGTTGGCTTGATCGTAAGCAGCTTGGTACGGCCTGGGGTCAATGACGAAGAGAAGATCATTCTGGTTGAGTACTTCCCCTGCCTTAAAAGTGATGTTGTAAAGGTAGCCGCTGACGCGAGCAGTGATATTGACGCTCTGAACAGCATCGGTCCGCCCAGTGTATTCGTCCCATTCAACGATTTCTTTTGTTATCGGTTTGGATACAGTCACCGGAGGTGGTGGAGCTGCCTGTTGGGCACTCGGTTGATTACAGCCCGCCCAGCCAACGCTGATCGCGCCAATGAGAAGATAGCTTGCCCGTTTCAAAAAGGTTCGATTATCCATCACGACGTCTTCTTAATGCGTAGGTGCCCGCGGACAGGCATCCCGAAAGCGGGCGCCCACCTTCAATGCAAATGACACGGAAGCGAATTTTATCCTTTGCCCTACCCCAAGCAATCATTTTCTCGAACTGCGACGAGGGATTCGTGCTACTAAAAGTGATAGTGACAAGGACGGTCACGACGCCTAGATGGCAACGAGATTGATCGCGTAATCGAGCAAACGCGGTAAGATAGCCCGCGTGGAACAGCGCAGTTTAAAAGGTCGCACTTTGTTTGTGACTGGCGCCAGTCGCGGTATCGGATTGGCGATCGCGTTACGCGCTGCGAAAGATGGCGCCAATGTTGCCGTAGTCGCGAAAACCGCGAAACCGCACTCGCGCCTGCCAGGTACCATCTATACCGCGGCCGAAGAGATCGAAAAAGCCGGTGGAAAAGCCTTGCCTCTGCAGGTAGACATCCGGTCAGAAGAGCAGGTCGCGAACGCCGTTACCCGATGTGCGGGCAAGTTTGGCGGGATCGATATCCTGGTTAACAATGCCAGCGCCATTCAAGTGACCCGAGCGGATGCAACTGAAATCAAGCGATTCGATCTGATGTATGAAATCAACGCCCGGGGCACCTTCCTCTGCTCCAAGCTGTGCCTCCCTCATTTGATCGGTCGAGAAAACCCTCACGTATTAACGCTCGCTCCGCCTATCTCGATTGATCCACGATGGTTTGCGCAGCACACTGCTTACACCGTTTCCAAGTTCGCGATGGCCATGCTTACCTTCGGGCTGGCCGCCGAATGGAAAACGGAATGCGTAGCATTTAACTGTCTTTGGCCGAAGACGGCAATCCAAACTGCGGCTCTGACCTTGCTTCCCGGCATTGACCCGCTCCGGTGCCGCAAACCGGCAATTGTCGCGGACGCTGCTCATGCCATACTAACGAAGGACTCCAGTACATTCACCGGCCGATTTTGCATTGACGAAGATATTCTGCGCGAGGCAGGGGTGACCGATTTCTCCGGCTATGCCGTTGATCCGCGGCAAAAACTGCTCGCCGATCTTTTCCTGTAATGAGAGAGCACGAGACGGGAATAGAAGGGCGATCTTAGTGATCTCGACCGGAGTCATTGCAGACTTCAGGAAATTGATTTTAACAGGTTTTCTGCGGTGCGGAAAGAGTGGTGGGTTGTCGCAATGATTCGTTTTTGTTTTGCTTGCCGGGCATGCTTCGACTAACAAGGGCGACGCAATGCCGCCAATTGGATGACTGAAAAGAAAATTTCGGGATTCACAGCCACCAACATAGTGGTTGCCAACATGATCGGCACTGGCGTCTTCACTAGTCTCGGTTTTCAAGTTGCTTCCATCCACTCCGATGCGGCATTGATCGCGCTCTGGATCTTCGGTGGAGTGGCTGCTCTTTGCGGAGCGCTATGTTATGCAGAATTGGCTGCGGCAATACCTCGTTCAGGCGGAGAGTATCGCTTTCTCTCGCGCATTTTTCATCCGGCCATCGGATTTATGGCGGGCTGGGTTTCTGCGACAGTCGGTTTTGCTGCGCCGATCGCTCTAGCGGCAATGGCGTTCGGGAACTACCTCGTAGCGCTCGCGCCGTTAGGTTCACCCCTCCTGCTCTCGCTCGGCATCGTTTGGTTGATCACCATTATCCATCTGGCTGGTGTTCAGACAGGCGCTGCGTTTCAGAATATTTCAACAGTCGTCAAGCTGGTATTGATTTTCGCGTTCATTCTGGCCGGGTTGCTACTGCCCGAAAAGCAGCCTCTGCAGCTGATTCCCACCGGTAGCGATTTAGCCACCTTCTTTTCTGGTCCGTTTGCGGTGAGCATGTTCTACGTCATGTACACGTACTCGGGTTGGAATGCGGCTTCGTACATTACGGAAGAGGTCCGGAATCCAGCAAAAAACGTCCCCCTGTCCCTTTTAATCGGAACGGTCTTTGTTGCGGTCCTTTACGTCCTTATAAACTTTGTTTTTCTGCTCACCACTCCCAAGACGGCGATCGCCGGCCAACTCCAAGTAGGAGAAATCGCGGGTCGGGCCATTTTTGGTGCAGTCGGCGGAAAAGTCGCCAGCGCGTTGATCAGCCTTGGTCTTATCGCTTCGATCAGCGCGATGGCCTGGATTGGCTCTCGCATCACCAAAGCAATGGCAGACGACCTAAGGAATTTGCGGTTCTTCGGACGCACAAGCCGTCAGGGTATCCCATATGTTGCGCTGCTTCTGCAGGCCTTGATCGTTTCGGCACTGATCGTGACCTCGACCTTCGGGGCGATTCTGGTATATATTGAATTCAGCCTCTTACTCTGCTCTTTCTTAACTGTCCTCGGTTTAATTGTATTGCGCTTTCGCGAGCCGAATCTGACTAGACCTTACCGCGTCTGGTTATATCCGATTACCCCTTTGGTATTCCTCTTGATGACCTTCTTCATGATGATATTCGTCCTTCGGGATAAACCGACCGAGTCCATCCTGGGTTTGCTTACTGTATTTGCTGGTTTGATCGTCTATTTCTTCTCGCGCAATACCGACTCTCCTCGACCAGAGCCCGCCGATAAAGGTGCTCTCGGTTCGGAGCATTGAGCATCGAGAGAATAGCTGTTCTTCCTTCGTCCCTTTGATAGACTTATGTTTAAACATTGGTGGATTCCGCTCCAGATAAGCATACTCCAGCTGCTAATTAGCTCTTCGCTGTTGGCCCAGCGCGCTGAGCCAACTCCCGGCGTCCAGGAAATTCCGCAGCGAACGACCATTCCTCAAATCGGGGCACAACCGACCGCGGTCGCCCGATCATCGAGCGCGACTGACGCGGCTCGTTATTTGGCGGGATTGCCAGTCCCGGACAACTCCAGCTTGAGCACATTGACGCGAGATCCCCGGTGGCAAGCTCATGCGGCAGCGCTGAACACCGCCTTCGCTCACCTGGAACAACGACAGCTTAGCAATATCCGCGTTTGGCGCGCGGATATGATCCCGGCGGGCGGACCAAAAACCTGTCTCTACTACTTCAGCGGCCCCGATTTCTTGTATGCTGACACCTTCTTCCCAGATTGTACCAACTACATCTTAGTCGGATTGGAATCGGTCGAGCCGATGCCCGATCTTTTGACGGTGCCAGAGGCCAGTTTGGTTTCGACGCTGCAGAACATCCAGATTTCTCTTAATACGATTCTCCAATTTAGTTTTTTCAAGACTAAGGATATGCGGCAAGATTTTGAGCGCGGCCAACTCCGGGGCGTTTTACCGATCATTTTTGTTTTCCTCGCTCGCACCGGAAAGGATATTTCAGCGGTCGAATACGTTTCTTTAACTAGCAACGGAACGGTCGTAAATGGAAACCAAGGCGCTAGCCGCGGCGTAAAGATTAATTTTTCGGATCCCGCCACTGGAGCGGAAAAAGTGCTCTACTTCTTCACGGCCGATCTTTCTGACGATGGCGTGAAGAAAAACGCCGGCGTACTACGCTTCGTCGAGCAGTTTGCGCCAACCAATAGTTTTCTGAAAGCGGCCTCTTACCTGATGCACGAAGGTCGCTTCAATGCGATTCGTTCCTCAATCCTGAACAACAGCGAGTTAGTTCTCGAAGATGATTCGGGTATTCCGATCCGTTACTTCACGCCCGACAAATGGACTCTTCGTTTTTTTGGAGCCTACACGGGCCCGATTCAACTTTTTAAGAATTTTTACCAATCAGATTTACGTCAATACTATCAAGCTAGCTCGCCGAAGACATTGACCTTCAGCTTTGGATATCAGTGGAACCGTCACAATTCGACATTGATTCTCGCGGTGCGAAAATAGCAGGCCGCGGCGTCACCATTATATGTGAGACGGTACACTAGTGCACCAAGTCAGTGACTGGGGTAGTGGCGCTGCTGCGTATTTTGGCTGGATGCGCGAAGCGAAGAGGGAGAATACCCGCTGTGGTCTTTGACCGATGAGCGACAAAGCAGCCGGCCAAAAGACGCGCAGCCCAAAGGGTTGCGATGAAAATGGGCCGGCGGCTGCGTTGCTCCTCAGTCACGTATCGATTCAGATATGCTCCTTCGTCGCGCCTTGCCGGCGGCCCATTTTGATCGCAACGCCACTACCCCAGTCACTGACTTGGTGCACTAGTCAGGAAGAACTTTTGGCTGAAGAAGAATGAGCCAATACTTTGTGCGATTGGTCCTCGCCAAGGATCAGTCGTAAAAACCTGGCATCAGAGAAATTGGCCTCTCGCCCTTGACGAACGACGATCAGGTTCATCGATGGAATGATGAACATTCGCTCATAATGCGAGCCGATAGCGGCAATCAGGTCGCGGGGAGCGTCCTTGCAGAGGCAATCATGATGCCAATCCTGTCGCTCCCACGGAACGTTCAACATCTTCTCTACATCGACCTCGCGGGCTAAAGGATCGTTAGCGGTTCGGTTGAGCCAAAAACCCATACCAAACATCGGATTGGCTCGCGTTCCGCGGAAACATTCAGTGATCAGTTCACTCGAGACGATCTGCCGATGACCATACTTTCCTTTATTTAGGACGAGAATTCCGAGGGCCAACCATTGGCGCGCCGTCAGCTTGAAGCCGGAGGCGAGCAGCGGATTTCCCGCACCGTCTTCGCGAAAATCGACTTCGCCGATTCCTAAGGGACGCAAAATACGCCGGGTAATGTAAGCTCGCGGAGTCAAATGCCGGGGCAGAAGTTTCCGTCGGAGTACCTCTGAAAAGATCTGGAGCTGACTTGGCCCGTACATAAACGACTCCCCCGGACTTCGGACCGCCGGCCGCCGGACGCTGTATCGATTTCGATCGGAAATGGTTTTGCCGTGCAAAGCAAAGACCGGCTCGATTCCAGCCGTAAAATGCAGCAGATCTCGAATTCGTATATTTGCTTTGTCCGGCTGGCTCTGCCATTCCGTGATAGTATTTTTCACGGGTTCATCCAAGTCCAAGATTCCGTCCTGTTCGGCAGCAACCGCTGCGGCGCACCAGAAGCCCTTCGTGCCGCTAAAGATCGAGGTTACTCGATCGGGACCAAAGCCGTTTGAATAAGCTTCATAAACGACATGGTCGTCCTGCCAAACCAGGAGCGAAAGACCGCCATGCCCGGCCGAATACTTTTGAGCTGCCTCCGAGGAAGCAGTAGTTATATCCGCAAGCGCGGACTCATGCAGGCCTGTCAATACAACAAAAAAGAAGCACCAGCATGCGATTACTTTCATGGAAACGAGTCATTTATTAACGTCAGACTTTGGAAAAGCAAGTCAGCAATGCCCCTTATCCAGACGGAAACTTCAGCAAAGACAAACCGTAGCGAAATGAGGAACGGACCTTGAATGAAGAATCTCACCCGGTCGATTGTCAGGAAAAACTGAATGCTGATGTTCTCCGCCAGGACGAAGCGAACCGGTCGTCGGAGGAGTCCCGATTTCGATTATTTGTTTCGTTCAATCCCTCTCCCGACGTAATCAAACTTTTAAGCAATGCACAAAGCGATCTGCGGACGCTGCTCCAGCGCGCATACGATACCGAATTGCCAATTCGCTGGATCAAATCATTTCAATTTCATCTCACTGTTCTTTTTTTCGGAGACACATCGGCGGCAAAGATGAATTCGATTCGAGCTCGCTTGACCAAGTTCGTGGGGGACCGTCCGGAGTTTCCCTGTCTCACCGCCAAAGGATTCGGATGTTTTCCCGCATTCCATCGACCGAGAGTGCTTTGGATTGGATTCGCTCTCGATTCGTCGCTGCGAAATTGGCAAGACCGATTGGCTAAAGCGTTCCAAGGTGACTTCGTGTGGAAAGAAAGGGATCGATCATATCCGCACGTGACCATCGCTCGATTGGCTTTCCGACGATTACCGCCTCGGTTTGGCGAACATCTGTTTGAACTGGCTCAGCAGACGGGCATGCCGAGCTGGGATTGGCAAATCAATTCGATCACTCTGATGCGAAGCATTCCCGGGCCTAAAGGGTCTGAATATATTGCTCTGGCGTCGCTCCCCGGCAGCCCGTCGGATTAGGGATCAAGCACCAATGGCCTAACATGAGTATCGATAATACCGTGCGGGGCGAAGCCTGGGTTGGGGATGCCGTCTTGGCATTGTATGCCAGGCGTTGGCTCCTGCGTTATACCACGAAAAAAATGAGCGAAGCAGATCGCCAACAACTCTTTGAACTGTTCGTATCTAATCAGTTCCTTTCCTCATTCGGAGAGCCGAGCCAGGTCGAGGCCACGATCGGCAGAAAGTTTGAGGAGGAGGGTCTGCTTGCCGCCTTCATTCACATCGAGAAGTCTTTCCTCGATTCGTTCCGCAAAAGTGCGCGGAAACGCGGTTACATCCTGCCGCATCCCGGAACGATTCTTTCGGAAACACCTGATGATCAATAACGCCGGCAACGGATCGAAGACGTGCACGAATATTTGCATCTTCCCAGCGCGCTCAGATTCAGTTCCCGGCGTTCTCGGTGATGACGGCGTTCTCGGCGTTATTCCGGCCCTAAGCAGCGCGAGTGCTAACCACCGATGGATTATCTAGGATCCCCGCGACGCTTTTTGCCATTTGATCGATTTCAAAAGGCTTCCGAATCAAACCAACAAAGCCCTGCCGGCGGGCGCTCTCTTCCGTAACGGAAGAAACGAGTCCTGAGATCAAGACCAACGGAAGGTCGGGTCTGATTTTCTTCAACGCCCGAGCTAATTCCGGTCCCGAAAGTTCCGGCATCAGTAGATCAGTCAATACCAGATCGAACTTTGACGGCCGTTTGCGCACCAGATTGACAGCCTCGGTCGGGTCGGTCAGAGCAGTTACTTCGTACTGAAACGTTTCCAGAATTCGTGCCGCCAATCGTCCGACGTCTCGGTCGTCGTCAACAATCAGAACATGTTTAGCTCGGCTAGACGGCGGCTTATCCGGTTCCGAATGAGGCAGCGAGTGGACCTCCGTGGCAACCTCAGTAGCAGTAGCGGGCAATCCTTTCGGCAAAAACACATGAAATTGCGAGCCTTTGCCCAGCTTGCTCTCGACATGGATGAATCCACCGTGGCTGCGTACGATTCCATGTACAATCGACAATCCAAGACCGGTACCCTGGGTGGAACTCTTGGTCGTGAAGAGTGGCTCGAATATACGTCGCATCGTTTCTGCGCTCATCCCTAAGCCCGTATCCGTCACAATAAGCTCGACGTAAGCCTGCCCCGGTTGCATCTCCCGAGCCAAACGATGGCGACTGTTCGCTGGAATCGGCTTGGCCGTAATCGTAACCTTGCCGCCGTGCTCTGGCATCGCGTGAAACGCGTTAGTGCAGAGGTTAAGGATCACTTGCAGGAGTTGATTCGGATCGACGAAGAGCTCCAATTCCTCGCTTGGTAAGAGGGTTTCAATCGAAACGTTGGGTGGAGCACCGCTGCGCAATAGACGCAGTCCGTCTTCTACCAACGCGTTCAAATCGACCTTGCGTTTTTGTGCTGGTTGTTTGCGGCTGAAGGTCAGGATTTGATTGACCAGTTCGCGCGCCTGGAAACCGGCCGCAAGAATTTGATTGAGATCTTCGTACGCCGGATGGCCAACTTCGACCTTCCTGATCGCCACTTCCGTGTAGCCGAGAATACAAGTGAGAATGTTATTGAAGTCGTGCGCGATCCCTCCCGCCAGGGCACCCAATGACTCCATTTTTTGCGCTTGCACTCGGGCCGTACTTTCGCTCTCCGGCGGCTCGGAAGTCTCTGCCACAATTTCCTTCAAACGGACCAGAACAAAGTTGCACGGATCTTCTGCATTAAAAATCGGGTAAAACGTCAGCATCGAAGAACGAATACCGGTCCGGAAATCCCATTCTTGCTCATGCGTCATCGATTTGCGGAACGCGCAGGCATTAGAGATCTGCGAATGCAGCTTCCAGTACAAATCCCAAGGGAGTTTCCAATCGTTTAAGGCGAGCTCTCTGGTATTTCGACCGATTACCTGGTCGATCGACGGACTGAAACCCCAACCTTCGGCGACTCGTACTAAGGCCCTATTGGCGAGGGCAAAACTATAGTCACCATCCCCATCGACTCGAATCAAGGCCAGCGGGTCGGCGGAAGACTCAAAGAGGAGCCAGAGAAGCTCTTCCTTTTGGCGAATCAGATGCTCCTCATTCGATAGCGAGGTGGGACCCGGTGAATCGGAGAGAAAGCCGCTAAGAACCCGTTTAATCCGCTCCCGATTTTTTCGGGACACCGCATCCGTCGCGCCGGCCTGCAGAATTCGAACGAACCGTTCCTCATCGAAATCGTCACACAGCACGATAACCGGAGTATCGGCATCCGTCGCCTTCAGAGTCGGTAAGAATTCAGTGCCGAGCAAATCTTCAATGCTCGCGGATACGAGGACCGTGTCCCAGCGTGTCCGCGAAATCTCCCGGATCGCACTGGCAACCGATTCTGCCCGGGCCAGACTAACCCGAATTCCTAGCTCATCGAGCAGATCTCGACAAAGGACGACATCTGTTTCTAAATCCGAGACAAGTAACAATCTCAGTGGCCGGCTCATGGATATTCCATCTTGGGACCACGGAACACCGAATTCCACTGGAGCGTACTGAGCGCTCCGGCCCTCCTGTTAAATACCGGGATGGCGCTTTTTGAGCAACTAGATTTTATATAAGACCTAGATCGACTGGGTTTCGAAGGCTGGTTTCCTAGTTCAAGCGGATAGCGTCGTCCAGATGTAAGTCGTTCCGTATTAGAATCTAATATCTTATAACGCCATCAATAAGTGTCCTCTTTTGCGCACCGCGCAGGACACCGCACCCGAATGCATTTCAGACCGCTGCGATGCGATTTGGCACCGCCGTCACCGGCAAATCGCAATAGAATTCAGTGGTTTCATCCACTTTGCTGTATACTCCAATGCGCCCCTCATGCGCTTGAACGATCTGCCGAGCGATCGAAAGTCCAAGCCCAGCGCCATCTCCCTGCAACTTTTCTGATCGGTAGAACTTGTCGAAAACCTTAGACTGTTCGATTTCGGTGAGGCCGGGACCACGATTGATCACGCTGAATCGAACAAGCTCCCAATTCCAACGCCGCGTTCGAATGATTACTTCACTCTCAGGAAAGCTATATTTCAATGCGTTGGAAAGAAAATTGGAAAGGATCAAACCTACTCGGTCTGGGTCTGCTGCCACCTCCGGAAGATTCGGCGCTACCTCCACTCTCAGCTCCAATTTAGCGGCGGTACATAGGTCCCGGAAATTCGTACGAATTTCCTCGACGATTTTTGCTGGAGGAATCGGTTGGAAATTCAACTGAGCTTTACCGCTTTCCATATGGGCCAGATCCAAAATGCTTTTCAAAGTGCGTAACAAACGCTCGCAATCATCTCGCGCAGTTGTCACCAATTCTTCCTGCGACTCAGAGAGAGAGCCCGTCCTCTTGTCGAGTAGCAAATGGAGCACTAATCGAATGCCAGTCAGTGGCGTTTTGATCTCATGACTGAGGGTCGCGAGCGTATCGGACTTCATTTCATCGAGCCACCGAAATCTTGTCACATCGATCAACATCAGGGCACGTCCGAAAATCGAGCCGTCGCCCATGACCAAGGAAAAGATGCGTGGCAAAAAATAAATTTCCTGCTCATCAATGCGAAACCGGAGCGCCTGCTTAAGATCGTCCAATCGATAATCGGGGCCGGTTATCGACGCCTCCTTAACGTGCCGTCTGAGCGTTTCTGGCAATTCGCCGCCGCTCTTAAAATGAACCATCAATTTCTCCGCCGCAGGATTCATTCTGGTGATTAGATCGCGCTGATCGAGGATGAACAAAGGATAGGGTAGGGTGCTCAGCATCGCCCGAATCACCTGGTTCAGCTCGATCAATTTGCGGTCAGTTTCCCGGTAGAAATTACGCAGCTCGAGCGCCATTTGATTGAATTCTCTGGTCAATTCTCCTAACTCGTCGGTTCCCTTCTCGGGTAGAACGTGGTCAAAGTCGCGCGATCGCAATTCTCGAATCGAATGGGTCAGCGTTTGCAGGGGCGCAATCAATGATTTGCCCAGTCGGGCGTACGTAAAAACAAACACGACGACCGAACTGACCATCGCGATAAGCAACAGCCGAATGGAGTCTTTGGCTTTTCGGCGTGCCGTTTGGTTGGCGATAAACATCTGCTTTTCGTTTTGCCGGAGTATTTTCTCGGTCAGCTCCGTGATCTGCAGGGTGAGTTTCGGAATTTTCGCCCTCGAATCCTTGATCGCAGGATCGTTGGCCTTGAATTGCGCGAACATTTGGCGATAGAGCTGCACATAGTCCGTCGTCGCTTGTTTAAGGTTTGCCACCAGGTCCTTCTGTTCTGGATCTCGCGCGTTGCGCTCCAGGATCGGGAATCGTCGCGCGAACTCTTTTTCGACGTCGTCGATCAGTCCAGGTTGATCGTACGGCGGGGCGGGTCGATCGATTCGCGGGTAAAAGGTATTAACCCGAGCAGTAGCAACCCGCATATAATGGCAAGCGGTGATGCTGTCGTAGTTGTTGCGAAGCACATCGTCGACCGCTCGCCCGAGATCATTGAACAGCCACACTCCATAAATCCCAACCAAAAGCAGGATGATCAGTGTGGCCAGCAGGCCAAGAGTCAAGCGCCATCGAAGCATAAGCGTGGACGATCGAAAGTACTTCGATCAATATCGCGCATTTCGGCCAAACCTGCTCGTCCGTCTTTCGATTCTTGCTCCCAGCACCGGTAGGGATCGCAAACGGTCCGACATAGCACTGCAAACGTCTGACAGAAGGTCACAGCGCGGCGTAGCCGCAACCACATATGGCGATTGTATCGGCGTATCGGCGTATCGGCGTATCGGCGTGTCGGCGTGTCGGCGGGGTAAAGCCGCTTTCGCCCGAGAGGAATCCTCGCGAAAATGCGCGAAGTTCAACGTCAGCACTGCAGGGCTAACAGAGATAAAATACTCGACCTCGGGGCTGCGCTCGGATTTTTCGGAACTGGAGTTCGCAGCGATCGGAGGGTTTCGGTTCTTTGCTTCGAAGAACGCGATCCACTCAACGGAGGTTTTAGACCTGGACGTTTTCGACCGCTCGGCTTCAACCCTAAGCGCCGAGGCTAGGCTCTAACTGAACGTTCTGGCTGCGGTGGGTCTTTTTTGGGGTCCCAATTCTTTATCTCTGTTACCTCTGCGACCCCCTGTTCAAAATTCTATCTTTGCGATCTTCTGTCAGACGTTCGAACAGATCGGACAAAAGGCATTCGGGTCTTTGCTTCGAAGAACGCCATCCTCTCAACCAAGGTTTTTGACCTGGACGTTTTCGACCGCTTGGCTTCAACCCTAAGCGCCGGGGCCAGGCTCTAGCTTAACGTTCCGGCTGCGGTGGGTCTTTTTTTGGGTCCCAACTCTTATCTCTGTTACCTCTGCGACCCCCTGTTCAAAATTCTATCTTTGCGATCTTCTGTCAGACGTTCGAGCAGGTCGGACAAAAGGCATTTCGGGTCTTTGCTTCGAAGAACGCGATCCACTCAACCGAGGTTTTAGACCTGGACGTTGTGGACCGCTTGGCCTTCAACCCTAAGCGCTGGGGCCAGGCTCTAACTTAACGTTCCGGCTGCGGTGGGTCTTTTTTGGGTCCCAATTCTTTATCTCTGTGAACCTCCCCCAATTTGGCGGACACGGGAGCAGAAAGTAAAATGAATGCGACCGTGAAAAGTAAAATGGCCCGAAGATACAATGAGGAGTTTAAACGCCAGGCAGTGGAGCTAGTAATCCATGGGGGAAAGACGCAACGGCAAGTGGCGGGAGAACTGGACGTTTTCGACGGCTTGGCTTCGCCCTAAGCGCCGAGGCCAGGTTCTAGCTGAACGTTCCGGCTGCGGTGCGTCTTTTTTGGGTCCCAATTCTTGATCTCTGTTACCTCTGCAGTGCTGACGTTGAACTTCGCGCATTTTCGCGAGGATTCCTCTCGGGCGAAAGCGGCTTTACCCCGCCGACAGCCGATACGCCGATACAATCGCCATATGTGGTTGCGGCTATGCGGCGCTGCGATCTCTTTGTTTAAAAATTCTGTCTTTGCGATCTTCTGTCAGACGTTCGAACATGTTACACGCGCTTCGCTGCGCTTATTGCAAATTTAACCGCTTCCGTTTGCGGTAGAGAGTGGCCGGATCGATGCCCAAGGTCTTGGCAGCAGCATCTAGGCTCGGCGCCCGTTGTAGGACGGTGCGAATGTGCGCTTCTTCGAGTATCTCCAGACTGATGTCGCTCCCGACCGCGACGAGGGTATCGACCTCCGGGGGCGGATTATCGGGCAGGAACTCTTGAGTAATCGTATCACCATTCGAAAGAATGACCGCCCGTTCCGTCGTGTTTCTTAGCTCTCGCAGATTGCCGGGCCAGCGGTAGGCTTTCAGTTTGCGTAGTG
>Ga0209647_1000852_pt1 | contig 27601 bp, 30 predicted proteins | sample GraSoi_2013_60cm_FD_185827 | JGI IMG/M metagenome (GOLD analysis project Ga0209647, IMG submission 185827) | Grasslands soil microbial communities from the Angelo Coastal Reserve, California, USA - Sample 9_17_2013_60cm (SPAdes) (version 2) | ecosystem: Environmental > Terrestrial > Soil >... | reverse complement strand
CCAGATGGGGAAAGGTGCCAGACGCTCTGCCTCTGGCCGCTTGCTATCGGCATATAACATATTGTTATTCACCTTCTGTTGAGGAGTCTACCGCAAAACAGCCAGGCTGTCTTCCCTCTAAAGAGGTATTTCGAGGGGATCATGTCCTCTTCACGCGTGAGGGAGGATGTGCAACGCCCGCGCACGGGCCACGGCCTGGGTGCGATTCGTGGCGTCTAGTTTGGCCAGGACGTGCTTGACATGGAGTTTGACGGTGTACAGGCTGAGCACCAGGTGCTGCGCGATCTGCTGGTTGGAGAGGCCTTCGGCCACCAGTTGCAAGACGTCCCACTCCCGTGCACTCAGCGGCTCATAGAGCGTCGAGCGTGGTGCTGGTTGCGTCGCGGCATCGGGCTGGGCCTGCCAGATGGGGGCAATCGCTGCCTGGATGCGCTGAAGGTAGTCAGGCGAGGCGGTGGTAAAGGGGGCAATCAGCGCGAGCAGGTGCGCCATCACCTCTCCTTCGTCGGCAAACAGGCGCAGATAGCCTTCTGGCTCGGCTTGAGCGAGGATTGGTCCCAGGGTGGCAAGCGCCTGCCTGGTCTTGCCCTGGGCGTGTAGTGCCAGTGCACGCAGCATCTGGATCTCAATACGCCGACCATGAGCACCTGTCCCAACAGCGATCTCCAGCAACTGGTCTAAGAGAATCCGTGCGTGAGCGAGCGCCAAGGCATTCGGGTGGCCTCGTCCACGCGCGATCAAAACCCGCGCCAACGTGACATAGCCTGCGTAGCGGCTCTTCTCCAAGGGGCTCGCGAGCGGGTCGTCATAGTGTAACCCGCAGGTCGAGACCCACTGCAAGGCCGGCTCGAGCTGCCCGCAGAGCAGGGCAAGGCGGACCGGAAGCAGGATCAACACGTCTTTGCTCGCCTGGGGAACTGGAAACTGCGTCACGTCAAACGCTTCGCTCTCCAAGATCTGCCTGGCCCGCTCGCTGTTGCCTTGCGCCAGGGCCACACGCGCCAGGACTCCGAGCCCGAGCAGGGTCAGCCAAGGGCTGGGACGAGCAAGATCCAGGCGTGGAACCAGTTCGAGGGATTGCTGCGCAGAGGACTCCGCTTCTTGCAGGCGATTCCACTCATACAACAGGACTCCATAGCGCTGATGCGCCAGGGCTAGAGACAGGGACGGGAGATGGTGGTGCCGGGCTAACGAGCGGAACAGGTCCTCATAGAGCCGTCCCAGTTCGCGTAATCGCCCCAGCTCCTCGTACAGCTCATCGAGACTGGCGATGACCACGAGATTGGGGCTGGTTCCGCCAGCAGGAAAGGCTTGCCGCAAGGTCTGCTCCGAGGACTCCAGATCCCCACTTACGCGATAGGCAGCCCCAAGGAGCACCTGCTGACGCCAGAGGGTGAACCGACTCCAGGCCGTCTCAGGTCCCGTGAGCGAACGCGTCATCTCCGCAGCGCGGGAAAGCGCCTGCGGGATATCCCCTCGGACCAGCGCCAGCGTTGCCTGTTGCAGCGTCAGCTCCCGCTGCAGATCTGCCTGCGCCTCAGGATCGTCCTTTTCATGCGTTTTGAGCAGCACTGTGAGGTGCTCGATGACCTTCTCCGGGTCATGCGGCTGCGACGTGCGCAGGGGCTGGGTCCAGATCCAGGCGAGAGAGAGGGGCACCGAGGCCGCGATGACCTCCTGCGGGAGCCGATCCAGCCAGTGGCCGAGGCGCACGATCTTGCCTTGCTCCACCAAAGATGGCACCAGCTCCGCCAGCAAGCGTGCCGCGTGAGGCAGGTCGGAAGCTCGATACGCATACTCACAGGCGTCCTCTGCCCATCCGTGCTGTTCATACCAGCGACTGGCTCGACGATACAGTTCCGGCACAAGCGCTGGCTCCTGCTTCTGCAGCTGTGTGCGCAGCGTTTCGGCAAAGAGCGGATGGTAGCGGTACCAGGTGTCAGTGGCATCGAGCGCACTGACGAAGATATTCGCCTGCAGCAGGCTCTCCAGCTTCAGCTGTCCATCAGGCTCTTCGGTCACGCTCTCGCAGAGCGGCCCGGTGAGCCGATCCAGCACGCTTGTTTGGAGCAAAAAGCGCTGCATCTCAGGTGATTGCTGGAGCAAGATTTCTTCACACACATAATCCAGGAGAAAGCGAGGGGTCACACCCGTCGCCCGGAGCACTTCTGCCGCATCGGCGTGCCCACGCAGGACCAGCATCAGCAATTGGATCCCGGCAATCCACCCCTCGGTCCGCTCTTCCAGCAGACGGATCGCCTCGGAGCCGAGCGGAAGTTCCATGGCGTGCGCAAACGCCTCGACTTCGGCGGACACAAACCCCAGCTCCTGGCTGCGCAGTTCAGCGATCTGCTGACACGCTCGCATGCGCGCAAGCCTTGGCGGATCCACCCGTGTGCCGAGCAGCAGGTGCAGGCGCGAGGGGAGATGGTTCAACAGAAAGAGCAAGAGGGCTTGACTTGCCTCGGTCGTGAGATGGTGGACGTCATCCAGGATCAAGACCGTCTCGTGCTGGAGCACGCGCTCCAGCTCGTTGAGGAGGCGGGTCAGGACCTGTTCGTGCTCGGGGGGATGCCAGGGTCGATCGGTCAGAGCCGCAGTGTCCAGGTGCGCATCGACGCGCGTCAGAGCAGCGATGAGCGAGGAGAGGAAGCGCGCCGGGTCGTTCTCTCCCTCCTCGCAGGAAAGCCAGGCCACCGGTCTCGTGGTCGTAGCAGCCCACTCGGCCAGCAGGGTCGTCTTGCCAGAGCCAGCAGGAGCCGAGACCAGCGTCACCGGTCCTCGCAGGCCCTGCTCCAGGAGCGCGAGCAGGCGAGGACGCGCCACATGCTGCACGGGCAGGCGCGGGGGAGTAATGCTGCTCTGGAGGATCACCGTCGGCGTGAGCCTTTGAAATGCGAGGGGAACGGGCACAAGAGGCGGCGTGTCCTCACCGGTTTGACTGCTTCCTGTGCTCTCACCATCTGCTGCCAGGCAGCGGGCCACCTCGCATAGTTTCGCCAACGTGAGATTGGTGGAGACGCCCAGGTAACAGCGAGAGAGTCGCCCGCGCTTGCGCCGATAGGCTCGCCAGTACCACCCACCGCGCCGATTCCCAGCCCGCGCTTTGTGCGCCGTAAAGGTTCCCTCCTCGCCGGTAAAGGTGAAGGTGGTGGCCGTTTCCAGCCAGGCGTACCAGGATGGGGTATCGACCAGCACGACCACCTTCTGACCTTGCTGTTCGTACAGCAAACAGCCGTTGCAAACGGCTCCGGCGGTTGACGAGACCTTCTCCATGAGACGACACTCCGCGAGAAAAGTGACGGATGTTAGGGATACTCCGAACAGTTCCCTAACGCCAAGTATAGCAGGGTGGGGACGAAACCTCAAGGCCCACATAGAACAAAGGGTCATCACGTGCAAGGGAAAATCGAGATCTGGTCATTCTGTGGAAACGGGTGAACGAGGCGTCACCTCGTCTGCTCGATGAACACCTCCTCACGTTCACTCTTCGTCCTTCGTGTTGCATTCTTGCCGCGCAGAAGTGCCCCAAATACCGTGACACCCTGATCACCTTTCCTGTGACCAGCAACTTCGAGGTCATGGTTGACGCTGAGGCTGGATCGGCCATCCACAGTAGCGGAGCGCAGTTCCTCACAGGCGTTCTCGTGAGAGATCTCAGCGCCAATACCATTATCCCTGCGACACCAGTGCAGGCGAGCTCTGGGGCCCTGAAATCGAACGCATGGCCGGAACCGTACCGGGCCTTCAGGTACACCATCAAGGCGGCAGACCTGAATAACCGGGAAAATCACGTATGTCAGATCATCGCGTTCCTCAATGTGGGGGTGAGCAACCAGGATTCGTCCTTTGCGCTCAGCCCGCTGTTTATGTTGACCAGGCCGTAAGGCATATCTGGCCTGTGCCAGCGCGCTGGCCGTACTCAGCGGAGTGGGGTACGACCGGCGTTGTTTCACAGGAGGGATGAGATTCAAAAGGAGGTAGGCCATGTATTATCGTGTTGCGATCCAGGTGGATGAAAGAGACTGGCGGTGGGTATCAACCGTCCTGAGTTCGCTTGATACCATCTTTCGCTTTCTTCGACTATACCGCGCTTTTCCGCAAGACCGCCTGCGGGTATTCTCGTCCTCCTCACGCGAAAGCCTGCATGAGCAGCTCGCGCGCGAGAATAGCGGAAGGGAATCCCACTCGGTCACGGCAGCGCAATTCCTGCGCGAGCGGCTGCCCTCTTCAGGAGAGGGGACGCGAGCAGCGCCAGCGCAGCAAACTCGAGAGGGCCAGGAGGCAGCAACCTGTCGCGATGTCGGCTCATCCCTATCATCTAGCAGCGACATGAGATCCCGGCGCGTGGAGAGTACCCATAGACTTGATAGCCGCCGACTAGAAGTAGAACGTGGGGCAGGGAGCGATCATGACCTTCCTTACCAGTTCACGTTCCCTCACCTGTGGCTACAAGCCCTCGCCTGGGCTGAGCTCCTCGCGAAAGTTCAGTGTGGGTTAGAGCCGTGAGCCGTAGGCATGACAAATACGCTGCCCTGGAAGTCTCCTGGAGAAAAATATGGCAGATACCACCACTTCACACATCTATGCTATACTCCCATTGTGACCAACGCAACTTGACCTGAGATCGGCAGCGAGCATCGAAATGAAAGCGGTCATACAGACACGGCGGCCAGCGCAGGCAAAGCGAACCTATCCCCGTTCGCTCCGCCTGCGGTTACTTCTTTGGTACGGCTCACTGATTGCCGTTGCCCTGGGTTTCTTTGCGCTCCTCTTCCTGCTCCTGACCACCGATGCGATTGATGCGAGTGTGAGCAGCGCGCTGCGGGCTGAGGCGCGAGTGGCCATGCTGGACGCGCTGGGTGACCTGTCGGCTGCTCCGCCCTACTGGCCAGATCAACTCACGATGCTGGTTATTGATACGTATCGTGATCCGGGCGTCGCAGTCGAGGTGATGGATACGCAGGGCCGGGTGCGCTACCTCTCGACGAGCGGCGCGCGTATTCCACTCAGCAGCGAGACAAGTCAGAGCGTCCTGGCTGGTCAGTCTCCAGTGCTCTACGATGCCACCGTGGATGGTCAACATGTGCGCGTGGAGGCGCTCCCCATTCGAGCCCCTGTCAACGGCGTAAGCGGGAATGCCAATGGCGTGCCGGTGGGTAACGGCCCGGTGATCGGGGTGCTGCTGGTCGCCAAGTCGCTCTCCGATGTCGATGCGACCATGCTGTTGTTACACGCGCTGCTGCTGGTCTCAGGAGTCGCGACGCTGCTGGGAACGCTTGTAGCGAGCTGGCTCATCGCGACACGGGTGTTGCATCCCCTGTCGGAACTAGTGACGACGGCGCGCTCCATCGCCACCTCGACCGCGCGCGGCACGCGCCTGGGCAATTTGAGCCAGCGCGTGCCGCAACCGCCCGGGCGTGACGAGATGGCGCTGGTGGTCGAGACGTTCAACGAGATGCTCGCCTCCCTGGAAAGCGCGACACAGGCGCAGCGCCGTTTTGTGGCTGATGCCTCACATGAACTGCGCGCGCCGCTCACCACCATCCAGGGCAACCTCGCCTTCCTGCAACGCCATTTCGATGAGTTACCTCTAGAGGAACGCCGCACCATGCTGATCGATGCCCACCAGGAGACGTTACGGCTCGCGGAACTGGTCCAGGAACTCTTACTCCTGGCACGCGCCGATGCCAGCATCGATACCCCACGCGAAATACAAACGGTGGAGAATGCAGCGCAAGAGCGTCTGCGCAGCGATCCACCTGTCGAACTGGATCGCGCCGTCCTCCAACTGGTGCGTCAACTGCGTAAGCGACTGGACGTTGAGGGATCGCCGTTGAAGCTGGAGGTTGGCCACATCGAACCGGTGCGTGTGCGCGGCGATGAAGAGAGCCTGCGCCGGGTCACGCTGATCCTGCTCGACAACGCGCTCAAATATACGCCAATTCACGACGAGGGGGGTATGAGTCGCGTCACCGTCTCGCTGGAACAAGCCGACGGACAGGCCGTGCTGCGCGTGCGCGATACCGGCATCGGCATCGACCCCGACGACTTGTCGCACATCTTCGAGCGTTTCTACCGGGCTGACCCCGCACGCTCGCGCCAGGGAACCGGGCTGGGACTATCCATCGCCAAAACGCTAGTGGAGCAGGAACTGGGAGGTCGCATCTCCGCTGAGAGCATCCCTGGCAAGGGTAGCACATTCAGCGTCTGGCTGCCCCTGGCTTGAGCCGAACGTTCAGGTCAGATCTATCTCGTCTCTCCAGCCTTGACCAACCAGTATACCCTTTAGCGAGGGTGAACCTGGGGAGAACTTTTACTCATTGAAAAGCATCTGAGAAATATGCTCCTTAGGTCTGTCTCAGATTCGTCTCAGGATCACCTCACAGAGCTATGCTATACTTTCCATAGCAGGAGGGAGACACACGAACAGTGACGTTCTAGCGACGGATACTGTCTCGCTTCATGTACATGCTGCTCTTCGGCGGAGCAGTGCGGAGAAAGATTGATGAAGGCGCATATTCTGATCGTTGACGACGATCCACGCATTACGGACCTGCTGCGGCGCATCCTGGCCTATGAGGGGTACAGCGTGACCACTGCGGCCACCGGCCAGGAGGCCCTCAACCGCGCACTGGAACGCCCGCCCGATCTGATTGTCCTGGATATCATGCTGCCGGGGCTGAACGGGCTGGAAGTGGCCCAGCGGCTGCGGGCCGCAGGCGACAACATCCCCATCCTGATGCTCACCGCTCGTGACACAGTAGCGGACCGGGTGCAAGGATTGGAGACAGGCGCGGATGACTACCTGGTGAAACCGTTTGCCCCCGAAGAACTGGTGGCGCGCGTGAAGGCTCTGCTGCGCCGCAGCCAGGAGGAGGGACACGAAGTCCTGCGTTACGCTGATGTCGTGCTGGATACTGGCACACGCGTGGCGCATCGCGGTGCGCGCGAGATAGAACTCTCCCCTACCGAATACGAGTTACTCGCCCTCTTCCTGCGTCGCCCGCGCCAGGTGCTCACCCGCGAGATTATTCTGGATCGTGTCTGGGGCATGGACTTCGAGGGGTCCTCCAACGTGATGGAGGTCTACGTAGGCTACTTACGGAGCAAGCTCGAAGCCGAGGGCGAGCCGCGCCTCATCCATACTGTGCGCGGCGTCGGCTATGTCTTGAAGGAATAGGGCCGATCACTGGCAAAAAACATCCCTCGTTATGCAGCGCTTTTACGACTGACTGCGCGAGCATTGCGTAGACGGAGGAGAACATCTGCCGCGATGATGATGGCAAATGTCAGCGCGGGCAGGGCAAAGCGCGTCCAGGGGATCTGCTCGAGCAGGGGGTGCAAGCGGGTATCGTCGAGGATCATATTGGCCGCTGTCCATGCCAGTACCAGCGCGGCTACATCCAGCAGCCACGAGAAACGTCCGATCAATTCGGCAACCAGCGCGCTGCCGAGCAGCAGGAGCGCGATACTGAGCAGCAATCCCGCTGCCAGCAGCGGCAGATTGCCTGCTGCTAATGCGCCAATCGCCAGCACATTATCCAGGCTCATCGTCACATCTGCCACCAGAATGGTCAGCAGCGCCGCCCACAGGCCGCGCCTGTCGGAAACGCTCTTCTCTGCGCCCGGCTGACTCTCTCGCGCCATCCCCGCCTGTCGCGCAGAGTTCGCCGGTTCGGTGTGCATGTTGCTCCGATCCATCAGCAGCCGTACCGCGATAACCAGCAGCAGAATCCCTCCAATGGCCTGGAGCAGTGGGAGCCGCAGCAAGAGTGTCGCGCCGACAGCAAAGACAATGCGCAGGATGATAGCGCCGCCGCCGCCCAGGGCGATGGCGGACCAGCGCTGCCGTCTCGGTAGTCCAGCCGCCGCTGCGCCGATAACCAGCGCGTTATCACCACTCAAGACCAGGTCAATCAGAATAATGCTGCCCACAGCTCCCAGAAATTCAAGCACGTCGTGTCTCCTTCATTCAGTCAGTCAGCTCGCTGATTTCTCTCTCACGCAGTTCGTCGCTCGCCCAGTTTCACATCAAGCGTCATTGTCATCCTGCTGTGCGAGCGGCAAGGCGAACCAGAACGTCGCACCGTCTCCCTGCGCGCTCTGCAGGCCCACCTGCCCGCCGTGTTGCTCGATGATCGTGCGGCAGACATACAACCCGAGACCAAGGCCACACCCGAACTCGCCTTGCTCGCTGATGCCAGGGACGCGATAGAAGCGTTCCCACACGCGCTCGTGTTCCTCCGATGGAAGACCCGGCCCTTCGTCCCGCACCAGCACACGCGCCTGCTCGTGTTCGATGCGCACACAGACAGTGATCGGTCGATCCGGCGGCGAATATTTCAGCGCGTTCGTGAGGAAGTTGGTGACCACCTGTGCGAGGCGGTCCGCGTCGCCGAGGACGATGATGTCCTGCCCGGCTGGCAGCTCCAGGTGAATGGTGCGTTCGCAGGCCACCTGGCGTTGATCTTCCACTGCTTCCTGAACAATGTCTGCGACATTGCAGCGCACCATGAGCAACGTCAATGTCTGCGCCTGAATGCGCGAGATATCGAGCAGGTCGTTGACCAGGCGATCCTGCACGGCGACCTGCGCCTTTGCTCGCTCGAGCAAGGCCTGAATCGAAGCAAAATGCCGTAGATCACCCGGCTCTGGTAGTTCTGTCGCAACGAGTCGTTTTACCTTGCGGTCCGCCAGTTGCAGGCTGCCTCGCATCACGGTCAGTGGGGTTTTCAGTTCGTGGCAGATGATGCCGAGATAGGTTTCCAGAAGCCGATTCGTTTCACGCATGGCAAATTCACTGGCATGTGCTTCCGCGTTTTGTTGCTGGAGCTGTACCCTCGCTAGCAGGAGCGAGGTCAATCGGGCGAAGGTTTGCGCCAGGGTGATTTCATGCGAACTGTAGGAATGCTCACGGCTGCCGTCATCGAGGCAGAGTAACCCGAGCAAGCGGTCTTCAACGCACATAGGAACCACGAGGACTGCCTGGACATAGTAAGGGAGCACAGGCGTGTACAAAGGCAGGGACATCCCATCAAGCAGCAGCGCCTCGTCGCGCTTGAGAGAGGCGACAAGCTGCTCATTGCCAATATGATCGATCAGGTTGGGTGAGCTGGCAAGCCGCTCGCGCCATTCCTGCTGCTGCTGAGACGTGAACCCGGTGGCAGCGACAAGAGAAAGCACATCTTCCCGCGGGTTAACGGTCAGCATTGTGGCATGCTGACTCTCAACCACCTGTGTTGCTAGCTCGACGAATCGTTGTCCGATCTGTTCTGAGAGAGCCGTGGAGGTGGAGGCATCTTGAGGCTGTGCTGGAGCTTGTACCAGCGTCTGTGCCACCGCTAGTAACGCGCGCAGCGCATCGTTGGTTCGCCGCTCGAGTCGTCGCCGCTCGGTGACATCGCGATAGATCAGCACGGCATACTCGATCTTGCCGCTGGCGTTCCTGATAGGTGCGCCGCTGGCGTTGAAGATCACCGCACGCCCATCAGGTGTATGGACCAGCACATCGGCGGCTTTCGCGCCCGTCAGATGCTCGCCACGAAACAGCCGCCTGAGGAGTTCCCTTCTTTCCGGGACAGGCTTCCCCTGCTCGTCGCGCTGCGTCGCCTGGAGGAGCAGGGCGTGGCCCTCGCGTTCCTGCTGTTGCACTGGCAGTGAGTGAATGCCGAAAAGCGAACGTGTGGCATGGTTGACGTGTTGCACCTGTCCTTTCCGGTCATAGACGACCACGCCATCGCTGATCGCCTCGAAAGTGGCCTCGAGCTGGCACATCTGTAATACCGCTTCCTGCCTGGCTTCCAACGCCCGGACTCGCGCGGTTTCGCGCTGCTGTGTCAGGACAGCGACGACGATGCCGACGGCCGCGAAGGTGAAGAGCTGTACCAGGCCATTCCATCCGTAACTGCCCAGGTTGCCGAAAGGCGGCACATAGAGATAGTCAAGCGCCAGCACACTGAGCGCTGTCGTGAAGAGGGCCGCGCCTGCCCCCCAGCAGAGAGCCACCAGGACGACGACAAACAGGAGCAAGAGCCCAGGAAACGAGAACGGGAAGAGCAGACGCGCTTCTACCAAACCGATAGCCAGGCTCAGGCCGACCAGCAGCAGACCGACCGGGTAGCCGACAAATGGATGTCGCCAGCGCGGTATATACGCCAGCGAGCGTTGATGCCAGCCTGCCAGGCGTTGTAGTGACATAAACCAGCGAGGCTGATGATGGGCGAGACGCATAGGATACTCCTTAGGTAATCACGAACAGTTTCAGCGCCAAGTTTGACACGATTGTGGCTCCATGCAGATGCTCTCCTATGGCGCTAATAGCACTATAGAGTATGAGCATGAGATATCCCTGTGGAATATCTGAATTAAATCTGAGAATAATGGTTTCTACTCAGCCTGCCTATCTCGTTGCGCAACCCGTGGGAATGGATGTCCCAATCGGATATATCCTCAGCCTTGAGATGCTGGCCTTGAGACTATAAGGCGTTTTCCAGGCGAGCCAGGGGTAAAACTATGTATACTTATGATAAGTAAAATAACCTGTTCTATTCATTTTATTAGCAGGTCGTTATAAGACCTGCAAGCTGAAGGAGGCTCATACATGAATTTTACCCAAATTCTCACTTATGTAGGCTTATTTCTCGTGATCATTGTAATCGGAGCAGCAGGTGGTATGCTGCGTATCTCTATGACGAAAAAAGTGTTGAAGGCAACACAAAAAGATAAGCCTAAATCAAAGCTACAAAAATTCTTTGGATGGTAGATTATACTTTTTAACTCTACCAGAAATTCTTTCCCTCTCTCCAGGAACAGAATTAGTGGACTCACTGCTCGTTTCGATTGCACTCGTCGCTCGCCATGAGGCGCCTCAGTCGTCGATCGCCTGGTAGGCCGAGGTCCAGAAATCGAGGCAGACGTCCGGTGGACTGGGGGAAGTCCAGGCGCGCTGGGTCATCAGGATGATGACCATCTCCTCCCTGGGGTCTGAATACCAGGAGGTGCCCAGGCCACCGTCCCAGCCGTACTTGCCGGGTACCGCCGCGATATCGTCGCGCCTGGTGACCACGGACACGCCGAATCCCCAGCCGTGGCTGTCAAAAGAGCCAGGGACCAGGCCGGACACCGCCTTCTGCTCGGGCGTCAGCTGGTCGGTCGTCATGGTCTCGACCGAAAGCCTCGACAGGATGCGCTCGTTGCCTTGTTTGCCCTGGGAGAGCATCATCTGGCCAAAGGCCAGGTAGTCGTCGATGGTCGAAACCAGTCCCCCGGCTCCCGACGGGAAGGCCGGCGGACGGCTCCATTGGCCGCCCACGGCCTCGTCATAAACCCCAAGCTCCCCGGTTTCGGGCTCGGTCCAGTAGCTGGTTGCCAGCCGGTCGAGCGATGCCTCCGGCACGCTGAAGCCGGTGTCGCGCATTTCGAGCGGCTCGAAGATGCGTTCTCGCAAGAACGTCTCCAGCGGCTGACCCGAGGCGCGCGCAATCAGCACGCCCAGCACGTCGGACCCCGTGTTGTACATCCACTGCTCCCCCGGCTGATGCATGAGCGGAAGGCTCCCCAGGCGGCGCATCCACTCATCGGGCGCAGGCATGCTCGACGGGCTCGGCGGCCCCATGCCAATCTGCTGCTCGCTCGCGGCCTGCAGGATGGGATACGTATCCTGCGGCGCCATCATCTGCCCGAAGCCCATGAGGAAGGTGAGCAGGTCTCGCACCGTGATCGGCCGCTTCGCGGGCACGGTGTCGTCCAGCGGCCCGTCGAGTCGCTTCAACACCTTGCGATTCGCCAGTTCGGGAAGCAGCGCGTCCACCGGCTCGTCCAGCCGCAGCTTGCATTCCTCCACCAGGATCATCGTCGCAGCGGCCGTGATCGGCTTGGTCATGGAGGAGATGCGTAAGATCGTGTCACGCCGCATCGGGGCGGGGTCTGCGATCGCCTGCGTGCCGATCACATCGACATGCACCTCGCCGCGCCTGCTGACCAGCGTGACGAGACCGGGCACTTCGCCGCGCTCGACATAGCCGGCCATGACATCGTGCATGCGGCCGAGCCGCGCCCTGGACAATCCTGCAGTGCTCATTGCCTATTCCCTCCGTTTCATCTCATCCGTATGGTGTTGCTTGTCATTCCGACTCTTCGAGCACAGACAATAGATTGCCGGCCGGGTCTTTAAACCACGCGATCTTCGGACCCTGGCCGCGAAAAATCCCCTTTTCGTCTGTCACCAGGTCTCCCTCATTGTAGGACTCGAACTGCACGCCCTTGCTGGCCAGCCCGTCTACCGCTTGCTCAATGTTGGCGACCGGAAAATTCAGGATGGTGAAGGTGGCTGGCGTATGGTTCTCCTTCGGATACATCAAGATGGTCGTCCCGCCAGCGATATGGAGCTGTAACAGACCGTACGATTCGGACACGTCTAGCCCGAGCGTTTGGCCATAGAACTCCTTCGCTTTTTGCACGTCGTTGACTGAAAAACCGGAAAATGCTTTCGTATCTTTGAACATTGGCTCACTCTCTTCTTTACTAGATGACTATTCGGAGCATCCATCCGTTAAAACTCGTTGTACGTCTCAATTCGGAGAGACAGTTCTGTCGAGGGCTAGATCTACCTCAAAAGCAAGTGTAGCACACCGGCAGCACATTTTCTTCTTCAATCTTACCCTTTTTGTACGGCTGGCCGAATACTCCTGGTTCAAGCGAACTGGTCCGACAATTTCCCGGTAGCAACGAGCCAGCGAACAAATGCAAGGCGCTGGTATTCCACAGAGGTTGGAGACATCTCTAATTCGTTTCGATCTCTACGCAGTTGACTCAACTGCTGTATTTCGTTCTCTGTGAAGCCTCCCCGGCGTAACGCTTCGAAGTCTTCCTTGTAGTTCATCTTATTTTCATTCCATCGGTAGTTCATTTTCTCCTCCATTCTAAATATGCGAGAGGTTCATTTGCTTCCAGGTCTGGCACAGACATCGTGCTTTCTCACTCAAAGGCCCACCCGGCAGGGGTTGGTGCCACGACCCAGGTGACGCGCCTCGCCCGCTCTGGGAATAGCATAAGCAGGAAGCGTGATGAAAGCGTAATGCGCAGCGTCACGGAGAGTAGCTTGATGCGAACGTTCTTGTTTTCACGTGCGAACTCAATCATACATAAAACTCAACGATTAAATATTTAAACACTTAATTAAATCAATGATACAGTTTATTTGACTTTTTTGTGTATATATGATAAAAAATTCGTAGGAGGGGCTGGTCAGACCAGAGGCCCTGCTAAGACGTTCTTTCGAGATACAAGTTCGTTCTGAAGAGAGGTCACGGAGGAAACTGTATTGAATATTGGTTTTACTTCAACGCGCCGCACTTTTTGCAAGCACCTTGGTGCTGCAGCCGCAGCCACCTTTTTTTTAGGTGCGAACACGCTTTCTGCCCATGCGGACCGTCATCGCGATGCCACGTTCAGGCTTTCAGCAGGGGCTGGTATCAATGTCTTGCTTGTCCACGGCGCGTGGGTGGACGCATCCAGTTGGATGCTCGTGATTCCGTTACTGCAGGCACAGGGCTACAACGTGCTCGCCGTGCAAAATCCACTCTCATCGTTAGCAGATGATGTGACTGTCACGCGTCAAGCACTCGCCTCGCTCTCCGGTCCGACGATCGTGGCAGGGCATTCGTATGGTGGGGCTGTGATTAGCAATGCCGGTACCGGTGCCCCGAACCTTCATAGCCTGGTGTATATCGCAGCGGTGGCGCCTTTGGAAGGGGAGAGTGTCATGGGCATTGCCGCGCAATTCCCTACGCCTCCCATCACAGCGCACGTTGTTCCTTCCTACCGTCCAGGCTATACTTGGGTGGATCCAGCTTTTTTCCCCCAGGACTTTGCGCAAGATATCGCTGTCGCACAGGCTCGAGCGTTGGCGGTGGTGCAGAAACCGATCACGCCAGCATGCTTTACGGCGAAGTCAGGGCCACCTGCCTGGAAAACGGTTCCGTCCTGGTACTTAGTTTCGGGCAATGATCGCGCGATTAACGTTGACTCAGAGCGCTTCATGGCCAAGAGAATAGGGGCCACAACCCGTCAGATCGCTTCCAGTCATGCATCTCCTTTGTCCCATCCGCGAGATGTGTTCGAGATAATTGTCGCGGCAGCTCAAGGAGCCCATAAGCATCAAGTTAAGACTTCTGGCAAGCGAACAGGCGTCTGAGAAGGAAAAGGCTCACCAGCCAGCAGGAGTTGACAGGCATTGAGTCGCTGCTGCTGCTGCTGTAGCATAGGAAGAGGTTGCCATGGAAAAACGACCGTCCTTGACGAGCGGCGATCCCACAGATATAGGGGGAGCCATTGCTCGCCTACGCAGACAATTCCTGAACGATTTCGATCCAGCTTACGTCGAGCATGTGATTGTCCCGTATTTTCTGGTCAGTACGTATGAGGGGGAGAGGCTGTCGCTTCCTCTGATCGATGTAAAATTCACCAAAGAGAACGCTCTGCCGTCTTATCTTTGGGGGTTGCTGAGCGACAGCTGGAAGCCCAGTCCAGAGGATGGCGTCACGGTGTTTCTCCAGGCTTTGGAGAAACGTGGGCCAGATAATCTGCGGAAAAAGATGTATATGTCCGCCGTGACCCCCGACTTGTATCGCCCGATGTACGCCGACAAGGTCATGACGTTTTTCGACCACCTCTTGGACGATAGGAATGCGGGCAAGCCGCTGATGCGCCCGTATCTCGAAGGCTACTTCGACCTGTACTGGGATCTACACCTGGGTGTCAAAGGCGACGCGATCCCGGCAAGCGTTCGCCAGATAGGGCAGAGTATCGATACGATCCTTGCCTATGGGGACCCGACAAAGAAGATTGTCTATGAGAACTATATGACGGTGCGCTCGCACCGCAGTTTTTTGCAAGGGTGGATTGTTGAAAGAATCGCCGACCTGATCAACGGAAGGACAGCCAATCCGGAGAAGACGTTCGTGCACTACTGGATCAAGAATAGCGGGGGGGGAGACGTTTTCAAGCTCAAGGATGTCGTGTTCGAGTGCTTCCATAACTTTTTTGCCTTCAGCCAGTGGGGCAAGACGATTTACAATATTATGTTGAAACTGGGCAAAAACACAGGTGATCCTGACGCCCGGGACTGGTTCAACAGGATCATGGAAAGCAACTTCGACCAGGCAGACGGCACAGCATTCACACCGCTTGAGCGCTTCGTGATGGAGTTGTTCCGTACGATTTCGCCAAACGACGGCAGCGAATCGGCCCTGGAAGAGCAGGAAACGCCCCTGTACGAAAGGTATGGCTACATCGTCAGCCCGCATTCAGCCACCAGTTTCGACCCACGCCATTGGAAGAATCCGGGAAAGTTCGACCCCGATCGCTACAACAGCGTGCCGACGAGCCACCAGATCGACGAAACCAGCTGTCAACAGATCGGCTTTGCCCAATGCCCCTTCGACAGAAAGACCTTCGACGTCAAGGATGGCCGAAAAGCCGCGCTGCAGAATAGTGGCTTTGGCACGGTGTATGGAATCGTCGATGGCAAGCCGCTGCCGGTCTGCGACTATGCTGGCTATGCGCCCTTCGGTTTCGGGTATCGTCGCTGTCCCAGCGAGCAGTTCACGATCCACGTTTTCGCGGATTTCCTGAGGAAGGTGTGGAAGAGTAAAACCGAGTTCGAGAAGCTCAACATCGCCGATCCGGAACCGCTTCCCATCGGACCGCGCACAGTCATTGATGACAACGTTGGGTTCACCAGGGCAGTGTAGCGGGAGCATGGCGCAAGAGTCGTTTTGATCTCAGTCTGACGGGGAAGCGAGATGATTGGTCAGGAGGGTCTCACTGCCCTCTCTATAGATGCACTGGCGGATGCCGCTGGCGTTTCACGCGCAACGGTGTATCGTCTCTTCCCTGGGAAAGCGGCACTTTTCCGCGAGGTGGTGAAGACCTATGCACCATTTGAGCGTCTCGCACTACTGGTTGAGCAAGTTGCTAATCGCCCCCCAGAGGAGGTGATGCCACAGGTCGCCCGAGTCGTTGTTGAACTGTTCGCTACACGAGCGGGCCTGTATCGGACTCTCGCCTTCGAGATCAGTAGCCAGCAAGAGGATACCGAGGAAGCCGCAACCTTTGTCCTGGAGCGTGGCATTGGGTCATTGCTCGACTACTTACAGCATCAAATAGATGAAGGCAGATTGCGTCCGATGGCGCCATTTGTGGCGTTGCAAGCCTTTTTAGGGCCACTCTTCATCCATATACTCGCTCGTTCTCTGGCCGAGAGAGCATTGGGACTCACCCTTCCCATTGACGAGGTCGCAGCGCAATTCGTCGCTTTCTGGTTACGCGCCATGAAACCAGAACGTGCCGATACGTAGTATTGAGAGGAAATCACGAGATGCTGCCATCCGTCTTCGAGACCTGGAGAGCAGGACACGAGATGAGGATGCGTCTCTCGCAGACCAGAAACCACCAGAGAGACAACAGGATAGCATTCACATGTGTCCAATATGCCAATAATTCATTCAGACCACGTGTTTCGGCGTGTTTCACGCTCGAAAAATTATCGGAGTAACGCCATTTCACACTCAATTAGTCTAAACACCAATACTTAAGTATAGTTTTTTATTGTACTCGGTGTTCTCTTTGGCTTTTTGCAATAGTATGTGCCTCTTTACGTAGCGATTTTTCTAGACCTACGATGCAACATCTCGACGGAAGACGGGTTTGACGGAGCGATCAAGGAAAATGTAGCCGAGCGTAATGGCACTCAGGAGGATCCCGAAGAGGGGGCCAAGCAGGTGCACGTTTCGATAGTCAGGTTGCGTCAGCAAGAAGAGTTCGTATGCGATCTCCAGAGACTCATACACGGCTGTGAACCAGAATGCCCAGAATTGGAGCGTCCACAGGCTGTACACCACCACGAAACCGAGCACCGCCCCGACACTCAAGGCGATAAAGTCACGTGAGCCCAGAGGGAGAAAGAAGAGCAAGCCAAGACAACTGAGTGTCCCCAACAATTCGAAGAATGCCAGGATGGTGATACCGGAGGGGCGTTGACGATGGAGTGGTTTCATACGTTTTCTCTTTTCGTAGTGTGTTGAGGGGTTGAGGAGGAACGAGCCCAAAAACAGAGACAAGAAAATGAAATGGCTTGTGGATCCGCTCCTCCTTAGACGCCCAATGAGGCATCCTGAGCCCACCACCTCTACTTATACAGCACTTTGTATCCTTTCGTCAAACAGACACTTGCAAACCTATCGCTTCCTTATCCTACCACGTCGCTTGCTTATACATACTTTGGAATTCGGCAACAGAGTCGACGTATGTATAAGGCCAACAAGGTAGGGCCATTCCTCCCCGCTCGGATGACTTGTACTACCGATACGTTTACACTGAGAAGATTGAAAGCTGTTGAGAGTCAGATGGGACAAGGTTCAACCTTCACAGTGACCTTGCCGATAGCTCCTTCACAAGCAACACAAACAGGTTCATGCTCCTAGCTTAGCGTACAGAATTCCGGCCTCATCCCAGGCGCGTTCTTGCTCCTATCCGGGTCAGCGTTTCAAGCCACTTCCCATATTTTGTGTAATCATTCGCCACTTTGCCAACGGCCTATAATATTCTTAAGAAAGCTATATTTAAACTGCGGAATATGGGTGGTAAGAAACAAGGAACACATTACGGACAAGTCCTCGTTCTCGCAACCAGTTCCTTTGATCTTACCACCGGACACAGAAGGGTCCAAGGCATCAATTATCGGTAGTGTGTTCATCTGCATCGTGTAGATGGCTATCGGTATGCGATGGGCAATACTGTCTTGACCCGCAGAGATGAGCGGAAACGCTTCGTCTCCTATTGAACATGACATTCGCTACGAGAATGTGAAAGGAAACCCTACATGAAAACGTATTCGCAACAAGACAGTAATCAGATGAACGGGTCGCCCCAACCCATCCGCGGCAACGAAGGGGGGACCGATCCCGGTCCACGCAACATTCTACTGGATCGGCAGAATCCCGATATCCTCACGCCGCCCAGCACCGACGCGGGCACGATCCCCAACATGAAATTTTCGTTCTCCATGGCGCACAATCGCCTGCTGACAGGCGGCTGGGCGCGGCAGGTGACGGTGCGCGAGTTGCCCATCGCCACCACGCTGGCAGGTGTCAATATGCGTCTGAACCCCGGCGGCGTGCGCGAGTTGCACTGGCACAAGGAAGCGGAGTGGGCCTATATGCTCAACGGTCGCGCCCGCATCAGCGCGATTGACCAGGATGGACGTAACTTCCTGGACGATGTTGGCGTCGGCGACCTGTGGAATTTTCCCGCGGGCCTTCCGCATTCGATCCAGGCCCTGGACGAGGGCTGTGAGTTCCTCCTCGTCTTCGACGACGGCAACTTTTCGGAAGATTCGACCTTCCTGATTACCGATTGGTTCAACCATACGCCAAAAGCGGTGCTGGCCAAGAATTTCGGCGTCTCGGAAAGCGATTTCGCCGATCTGCCCACCGATATCGATCACACGCGCTACATCTTCCCCGTACCGGTGCCGGGTCCACTGTCCTCCGACAGGGTGCCCAATCCTGCCGGGCAGGTGAACTTCTGCTATCGTTTGTTGGCGCAGGAGCCGGTCAAGACCAGTGGCGGCACGGTGCGTATCGCTGATTCCAGCAACTTTCCCGCTGCCTCGACGGTCGCCGCGGCGCTGGTCGAGGTGGAGCCGGGTGCCATGCGAGAAATGCACTGGCATCCCAATAACGACGAGTGGCAGTACTACATCGAGGGCAGCGGGCGCATGACGGTGTTTGCCTCCGAGGGCGCCGCACGCACCTTTGACTACCAGGCAGGTGATGTGGGCTATGTGCCCTTTGCGATGGGGCACTACGTCGAGAATACCGGTGACACGCCGTTGCGCTTCCTGGAAATGTTCAAGAGCCCCCGCTTCGCCGACGTCTCGCTGAACCAGTGGATGGCCTTGACCCCACCGGAACTGGTGCAGGCACACTTGAATCTGAATCCGGCCGTGATGGGCGCCTTGCGCAAGCAAAAGAGGCCTATCGTCTAAGGAAGGATAGGAAGAAATGAATAGATGGAAGCCGGGGAAGTTGTTTCCGCTTCCCCACACAGAGGCAATGCCTACAGCAACCGAAGGAGAGGGGATCACGCTTCCAGATCTGCTGCGTGCGCCGCACGAACGCGGACGTATCACTCTCTTAGTCCTGCTTTTGACGCTCACTGCGGCATGGATCGACATGCTGTCCTACCTCTTTCTGGGTCGCGTTTTCGCGTCGTTTATGACGGGCAACTTCCTGTTCATTGGAGTGGGCGTGGTTCAGGGAAATAGTGGACTCGTGATACGTGCCCTCGTAGCGGTGCTGGTATTCCTCGTTGGTGTCATATTCGGCTCGTTTTGCCTTGAACGAGCGCCACAGCAACAAACCGGGACGGCCTGGCACAACATGTTCGCCCGCTACCTCCTGATGGAATGGCTCCTCTTGCTCGTCTATGCCATCATATGGCGAGTGACGAGCAACCTGAGTCAGCAAGGAGGCGTGCAGATCCTGCTTTTGGGCGTGGCAGCGCTGGGAATGGGCATCCAGGGAGCGCTTGTCTGGACGCTCAAGATTCCTGGCGTCGTCGCCGATGCCCTCACGGCCACGCTGATCACGCTCGGGCAGCGTCTCGCTCAGGGCCTCGACCATCCAGGACCGGAGAGCCGGGAGTGGAAGTGGAGCAGCATGTTCCTGGCGCTGCTGTGTCTCATCTATGTCGCAAGCGCGCTCGTTGTCGCCCTTACCTCGGCTTTCATTCTGACGCCAGTGGTTCCGGTGATCGTCGTGACCATCGCGATCTTCGCCTTGCTTGTTCCATCCCGCCAGGCCGTCACAAGCCTTCCAAACTCATCCTCCTAGGGCAAAACGCGAGGATGTGCGAGAGGGAGGGCAAGGATGGTGCAAAATCGTCCTTGCAGCCTGTGGCGGCAGGAAGGGAAAAAGGTCGGGGATATCCCGAACCCTAGCAGGAGGGCTGGACGCTCTCCTGCTCCTCAGCCTGCTCTTCCCGAGAATGCAACTTCAGGGGTCAGCGTTTCAAGCCACTTCCCATGACGCTTTCATGACGCTTTCATGACGCTTCCTTCTTATAACAGTCCTAAGAGAGGACGCGGCGCGTCACCTGGAGAGTGGCCCGGAATCCTGCTGGGGGTGAGCCTTTGAGTTAGGAAGCGCCCTCAGAATAACAAGAAAGATATCTATCATGCGCATTCCCAACTTTTTCCACGTATCGCTAGCCACTGGCGACGCGCAAGAACATGCGAACAAATGGGTAGTGCTCTTCCTCGTCGCACTAGGTGGCTTTATGACGACCCTCGATTCGTCGATTGTGAACATTGGTCTACCAGCCATCGCGCACACCTTTGGCGTTGGCGTCAGCGGAGCCATCGAATGGATCATCATTGGCTATCTGATCGCTATTGCTGCGTTCTTGCTTACTCTCGGACGCCTGGCCGATATGGTCGGGCGTAAGCCAATCTATGAAGCAGGGCTGGTCATCTTCGTTCTTGGCTCCATCTTCAGCGGGGCAGCGCCTTCTCTGGCGATACTTATCATCGCCCGTCTCTTCCAGGGATTAGGTGGAGCGTTCATCTTTTCCGTAAATACTGCGATGATTACGAGTGTCTTCCCGGCGAGCGAGCGTGGGCGCGCACTCGGTCTGAATGCTGTTGTTGTGGCTCTCGGCGTTAGCGCGGGGCCTACCATTGGAGGTCTTATCACCCAGTATCTGACCTGGCGCTGGATATTTTATGTCAACGTCCCCATCGGTGCTCTTGTCTTCATCATTGGCATGCGCATGCTCACTGAACCCCTCCATAGCAACAAGGAGCGTTTTGATCCATTGGGTGCAGTGCTCTTTGCGATAGGACTTGCCTCGATGACACTAGGATTCTCCTTCGGCGAGGAGTGGGGCTGGACCTCACCTGGTATAATAAGCTCTCTCGTTGGGGGGGTGGTGGCGCTGGTCGCGGCTGTGTTTGTTGAGCGCCGTGTCCCAGACCCAATCCTGAAACTCTCGCTCTTGAAAAATCGGGTCTTCGCCTCAGCTAATATTAGCTTTATGTTTTGCATGCTCGCTCTGTTCGCACCGGGCTTCTTGCTCCCATTCTACTTTGAGGAGCTTCGAGGTTTTCCCGCTGTACAGGCGGGCTTATTACTGACGCCACTCTCGCTCACGCTCGCGGTGATGGCACCTCTCAGTGGATCAATGGCGGATCGTTTCGGCTCGCGCATACTCGCTCCGCTGGGCCTGGCCATCGCCTGTTTCGGGTTGGCCCTCCTCAGTCAGCTGAACGCGCACAGCTCTATCTGGGACATCATCTGGCGTCTTGTCGTCATAGGTATCGGTCAGGGACTCTTCCAGTCCCCCAATACACGCGCATTGATGGGGGCGGCTCCTCCCCATGAGCAAGGTATAGCATCAGGCCTTCTCTCGACAGGTCGTGTCATCGGGCAGGCATTGAGCGTCGCACTCGCAGGCACAATCTTTACCGGCTTTGGCGCGGCGGCGGCAGGAGTTCTGCTCTCATCACAGGGACAGAACCTTTCCATCAGCAGAGTTAGCGATCTACAGAACACGTTCCTCGCAGGTTTCCATGCCGCGTTCATCGTGTGCGCCGCCTTTGCCGCCATCGGCATCTTCACATCGCTTGTACGAGGGAACGAGAACAAGAACAAGCAAACGCAACCTCAGAGCAGCGATAACGTAGCGCTTTAACTGGAAAATTATCTGGCACTATGCTTTGAGGAATTATCGGCTCTTTCCAGAATTAAGTGAGCCTGCTTGCTAGAAAATGTAGGCTCAGTTTGCGAAGGGTCTCAAACTACCTTCATCGGCGCCCAATGCGCTATCCATCCGACCATAGTCTCTCGAAAGCGAAGAGTCGGCATCCCGTCACCACAGGCCAGGCAAGGGCTTCGACGAGCAACATTCTCTCATTGAGACCTCCTAACTCCGCTCCATAGTAAGGAAAGGCGAAAGGTAAGATGATGAGCAACAATGTGACGAGGCTGGTGAGCATCGTGTACCAAGCATAGCCGCGCCACGCACGATCTTTGCGCAGTTGTAGCCCGATGATGAAGAGCGCGACGATGAGCGAGCCGAATGCGACGAGGAAGCCAAGATTATGCAGCGCATCGTGCAGGACGGCAATTGGGTCTGTGGGATTGAACTCAGTAAAGAAGCCATCATTCACTGCTCCTGCTCCTGCGAGCAAGAGGAGCGAGGTACTGACTCTCAACCTCTTCCCGCCGATCGACTTTCGCATAGCTTGATAGAAGCCGATGGCGAAGAGCATGCTTAGAAGGCCAAAGACTACCAGATCGGTGTTCAGTATCCATGCATCCTGCCCTATGCCGAGATCGCTGACCACTTGATTGATGGGCGAGTAGCCTGGACGCAGGAGGCCTTGAATGGTGAACACGAGCACAAAAAGGATGGAACCGATTACGCCAGCAAGTGTGAATGGTCGTATAAAGTAGCTTCGTTTTCGAGTCGCGCGCTCGGAATGTATTTCCATGTCTGCGGTATCGGAGGCGGCAGACGCGGGTAATGTAGTAATACTTGTGGTCAAGGTGGCCATAGTTTTCTTCGCTTCTCTCTTCTAAACAAAGTCGTCGCCAATACTCCTGGTTTCCCGGGCACGGGGAGGTAGACGATCTGTAGCTGTGCCATCAGACAACGCTCCTGTTGCTTGTTTGCTCGTCTCCGTGCCAAACAGCCCCCGGGCTGCGTCCTACGCTGGTTCGACGGACTCGACGAGGTACCGCCCCTTCCACGACCGACGGCCCATTGTCCTCTCTGGCGCTAGTATGACAAGAAAGCGCCATGAAAGCGTGATGAGCAGCGTCATGGGCAGTGGCCTGCCTATGACGCTGCTCATCACGCTTTCATGACGCTTCCTGCTTATGCTAGAACCAGAGCGGACGAGGCGCGTCACCTGAGTCGCGGCCCCAAACCCTGCCAGGTGGGCCTTTGAGTTAGGAAATGCCCTCCTTCACCTTGTAAGAGATCGAGCGCCTGATGCGCGAGGCGGCTTCTATAGGAGGACCTGCTCCAGGGGGAATGTGAATGCCCGTTCCAGAGGTAGAGCGCCTCTTTGAGAAACTGGAGGATAGATATGACGCACACATCATTCCCGATCGGTAGGGCCTGATGAAGGCCCCGGCAGAGAGGAAAGGAGAAAAAATAGATGCAATGGGCGATTGTGATTGCGGCGTTTCTCGCCGCATCGGTGGAATTTGTTGAGGCGTTTACGCTTGTCCTGGTGGCCGGGATCACCGTCAACTGGCGCAGTTCGATCGTGGGAGCGTTGGCTGCCGTCGCGACGCTCGCGGTGATCATTGCCACCCTGGGGGTGGCTTTAGTCACCTTGATCCCCATCGGGGTCTTACGCTTCGTGATTGGCTTCTTGCTCTTGTTGTTTGGCCTCAAATGGCTCAAAAATGCGATTCAACGCTACAGCGGGCTCAAGTTCCTACATGACGAAGAGGCCATCTACGCAGCCAATCTGGCACAGGCACGCGCACGAGGAGAAGCAGTAGGGACACGCCTCGATCCTTTCGGGGTGTTGCTCTCCTACAAGTCGGTGCTGCTGGAAGGGCTCGAAGTCGCCTTCATCGTCATTTCCTTTGGCAGCGGCGGTTCAAATGGCATTGGCTTAGCCGCCATCGGTGCGGCGGCGGCTGGTGTGCTGGTGATCCTCGTCGGGGCCCTGGTGCAGGCTCCCCTGCAACGGATTCCGGAGAACACTTTGAAGTTTATCGTCGGCATCATGCTCACCACCTTTGGCACGTTCTGGTCGGGAGAGAGTTTCGGTATCAACTGGCCATTCTCCGACCTGTTTCTGCTCCTGCTGGCTGCCTTCTACCTGGTCGTATCGGTCCTGCTGATCACAGCCATTAAGCAGCATCAGCAACGTGGGGCATCGGCCACGACGGCATCAGAAGCACCTACGCTCTCGCAAGAGAAGGAGGTTCGTCTATGAACGTCATCCTGAAAATCATCCTGGCTGTCTACAAATTTTTCGTCGGCGACCTGGTGATCCTGCTTGGCATAACCCTCACGATGGTCATCCTCGCCCTGATCCACTTCGTGGGCGCATTGGCACCCCTGCGAGGAGGATTGGGACTCATCCTGATCGTTGGCGTGCTGGCGACGCTTGTGGCGACCCTGGGCCGTGAGGTCATGAGGTCGGAGAACAAGCAGAAGGCGTAATATGCTTTTCGGACTCTGCTGGTTCTGTCCATCTCGACACCACGCTCAAATTGAAATGCTGGTCTCGTGGACTAAAGGCTGTTTCATTCTGACCGATGCGCTCCACTGCCGCACCAAGCTGCTCTATGAGAAGGGCTGTCAGCTCTGAGGGAACAGTGGTGAAGTAGGTTACTAACGTCTCGATTGCATCATCGCTAAGAACCTGTAAAAAATTCGTTTTCCAATAGTTTTGCAGACCCGAGGGAAATCCTGAAATTCGGGGCGTGTCACGCGCTGGAACTGCCCTTTGTCTGGAATAAGCTGGAGGCGACGAGTATGAGCGTGCTGCTTGGAGCGAATCCTCCGCGTGAGCTGGCCCGCGGGATACAAGCGGCCTGGATCGCCTTTGCCCGCGCCGGAGATCCCAACATTCCCGAACTCCCATCCTGGCCAGCCTATGATCTTGAGCGCCGGGCCACCATGATCTTTCACGAAGTGTGCCAGGTGATCGATGATCCTCAAGCGGCTGAACGCCAGGTCTGGGATGATTTCTTCTCGGTGGCCGGGGAACTTGACAGCACAGAAGCCAGCGGGGCATAATTTCGCCAGAAAAGCTCTTGCCACAAGCCTCACCCAAAGAAAAGAGAGATGATATGCCAGAAAAAAAGCCCCGGACAGCGCGCCAGGCGGCTCCCACCAGCGTCGATGTGGCGCGACGAGCAGGCGTCTCACAGGCGGCTGTTTCGTACGTGCTCAACGGCGTTCAGCATACTCATGTCAGCCAGGAGGTCCAGGCAAAAATCTGGCAGGCCGCTCAAGAGATGGGTTATAGCATTCATCCTTCGGCGCGGGCTTTGCGCAAGGGGCAGAGCGATGAAATCTGCTTAATTGCTGATGTGCCGGTTTCGGCCCACCTCTTCGAGCTGTTTGTCGCGATTCAGCAGCAAACCTTTCTTCACAATCTGGCGCCGGTTCTGTATGTCAGTCACGGCCTTCCTCCGCAGCAGGTAGAAGAACTGCTGCGGCGCGTCTTTGCGCGCCGGCCCATGGGGATTATCGCGACCGCCCGCAGCATGACCGAGCAGCAAGTCGCGCGGGCCAGGCAGATGGGCGTTGAGCAGGTCGTGCTGATCTCGGCCGAGCCCGCGACGTATACTCCCTGCATTGTTTTGCCCTCATACGAAGCTGGCACCCTGGCGGCGCAGCATCTCCTGGAGCGAGGGCACCACCATCTAGGGCTTGTCCACCCGGACGATGCCGCCGCCTATGGCTTTCAGCAGCGCCTGGAGGGAATGCGTGCGATTATCTCCCAGACTCCCGGCGCAACCCTCCAGATCCTCCCCATGCACCTCTCGCTCTCCGGCTCGCGCGCCCTGATCGAGATATTTCTGGATGGACCAGGTCATCCCACTGGTATCTATGCATACAACGATGATTACGCGCTGCCCCTGCTCAGAGCCCTGGCGGATCGAAAGTTCCGCGTTCCAGAGGATATCGCGGTCCTGGGCACGGATAATGTCTCCTTTGGCGAATTTATCCAGCCAGCCTTGACAACCATCCACGCCGACAATCAAGCCATTGGCCAGCGCGCCGTCGAGATGCTGTTAACGCTGCGCAGCGGGCAGGCCCTCCCGGCAGAGCTGACCCGCCCACTCCAGCCACGGCTGCTTATCCGGGAATCAACGTGATTCCTCAGCCAAATTAGGATCCATCAGGAAGCATGCTCTCGACAAACTCTCTGTTCCCAGGAGCAGGCCGATCATAGGAAATGGTAGAAGATATTTTGAATCTCGCTTGTTGAAGTCCACCATCCAGGCTTCTTTATGGCTTCCTCTGTGTACGCCTCTGCGGCACACGTTGCGCAGGACCCCGGCGGGCTCGTGTCCTTCGTGGGAGATAGGGGAGCACCAGGTACACGCACAGCAGAAGAAGCGCCACGATGATGACCAGGCGAACGAGCACGTCAAGATTTCCTACTATCTCCATGCCGACCAGGATACCTACCAGAAAGCAGATGACTCCAAAGGCCATCTGACGCTTCGTCATCGGGATCCTCCTCCTCTCCGATCTCATGGTGGGTGAGCAGCCAGGCGTCGGATACGCTGGTAGCCAGTGACGCAACTCCTCAAGCATACCTTATTCCATCAGGAAAAACAAGTGTTCTAGGAGGACAAACATTCTGCGCATAGAGGAATGTATATGTCTGAAATGAGGAGTGTAGATAAGTTATGGATAATTGGACAATGCGGCAAAATGTTTCGTAATAAGGAGAACCTCACGACTTGATGACAATATACCTCTCCAAAAACATTAAGAGTCCTCCCAACAAGCACCCCAATGCTAAGCTGAATGGACTCTCAACAATTGAATTGCGTAATGTTTTACCTCTTCGGGCTGCTTCCGAGCCCTGGAAAGGACACAAAAGAAAGTGTCACACAACAACACACCACAAAACAACGATAAGTTCAGTATACCTGGTACACGCCCCAAAAACAAAACTGAACTATTACAACATGTACGCCACCTAATCACACATGGAAGCAATCTGTAGCAAAAAAATGCAGACTCACATCGTTTTCAGAGTAGATGGAGATGAGAACGATGCACAGGGGAAGGACTTCTTGCCCTGAGTGAATACGCAAATAAAGGAGGTCCACCATGTCGCAGCAGGCGGTCCCAAGCGAACCGCGTGGGAGTGCGCGGCTTCGGCTAGCCAGCCTGGGCATTTTGTCTGGTCTGCTCGTCGGTATCTTGATGGGGATAGTGGCCCGCATTGCCATGCGGCTCGTGGCTTTGGTCGTCAATCAGGGAGTGGAGTTCACTGTTGCTGGCACACTTGGGATTATGGTGGTGGTGAGTGTTGCTTCCCTGCTTCTCAGCCTCATTTTCGTCGCCGTCAGGAGGTATCTGCCTGGTGCTGGACTTCTTAAGGGCCTGGCTTTCAGTGGGCTCGTCTTTCTTTTCATCGGATTTCCCTTTTTATTCGGTCTGTTAGGCCCGGCTGACGAAGTCTCGGTTGGGCCGCCGTTGCTGGGCAGAAGCCTTTTCGGAGCCCTGTTTCTCCTCTATGGACTCGTGGCGGAGACCATCTTTGAACAACTACTGTCCCTCACTGCTCGATGGCGTGCCAGGATGCTTCTGGCCGTTGCTCTCCTGGCGGTTCTGAGCCTTATCGGACTCTTTCTCGTGGGAGTCTTTCTCACCTCTCACTGAGCCATGAGGTGATCCCCTCGTCCCATTGGAGATGGGCAAACACATTGCATGGTCTGAAACCTTGATCGTCTGCCTCCCCCTCCTGGGCTGCCAGGCAGATGATCTCCCTCTTTAGCAAGCGAGCTCACTTAAAGTAGGGGAGAGCTGCTTTCCT
>Ga0209647_1000850_pt1 | contig 27709 bp, 21 predicted proteins | sample GraSoi_2013_60cm_FD_185827 | JGI IMG/M metagenome (GOLD analysis project Ga0209647, IMG submission 185827) | Grasslands soil microbial communities from the Angelo Coastal Reserve, California, USA - Sample 9_17_2013_60cm (SPAdes) (version 2) | ecosystem: Environmental > Terrestrial > Soil >... | reverse complement strand
AGCTCCACCTCACTGCGCAGCGTGGCGCTGAACGCCGCCAGTGTCTTGGCCGCATCGTATTTGTGCCGGTAGAAGCGGCGGTCAATCGTGACCTGGATGGCGTGGCGCAAGGGATTGAACAGCGCGGCGACCAGCAGCGTGGAGGCGACGACGATCACTTGGGAGGACGCAGCGGCGCTGTTTACGGCTCCCACCAGGCTTTGCAAGCCAACAACGACCCCGAAGTAGAGTGCTGCCAAGAGAGTGCTCAGCGTGCCGTAGACCAGCGTCCGGTTGATGATGACGTCAATATCGAAGAGGCGGTAGCGCAGGATGGCCAGCCCCGTGGCGACCGGCAGGCCGATGACTGCGACGAACAAGCTGAGCGTCCACGCCAGGTCGAGGGCTGGGGAGGAGATGCCGAGCACATCCTGCACGACCGACTGCGCGACCTCGATCAGCCCCAGCAGGATCGCGCTGTAGGCGAACCACTTGAGCTGCTGGCGCTCGACGCCCCGCGCGCGGCGCAGCCGCACGACCAGCGAGGCGGCCGCGAGCAGCATGCTCGCCAGCAGCACGACGAGGAGCAGCACCGCGACGATGAACGCGGGGCCCGCCGCCGCGAGGCCGGCGATTCCGAGCGGGTTGGGGACGTGCGCACCGTCCAGGATGTTGCCCAGCGGGATCGGCGCGAACGCCAGCAGGAGCGACTCGGCCACGGTCGCGCCGACGGCCAGCCACCACGCCGGACGCCAGCGCGCGGAGACGAGGCGCCCAGTGGGGAAGCGCAGCGGCACGAGCGCGACGAGGAGCATGTCGACGACGAGCCAGACCCAGTGCTGGACCCAGCCCGCCGCCAGCCCGCCGGGGAGCGCGCCGGGCGCGACGAACAGGGCGTAAGCCGCGTAGTACTCGGTGAAGTATCGCACGCCGCCCACGACCCCGAACGCGCAGAAGAGCCTGCCGAGCGCGTGGGCGGGCTGGGGTTGGCGCGACTGGCGCGCGACGAGCACGGCGCCCAGCGCGGCGAACGCGCAGAACATCGCGAGGTAGAACACCGTCTGGAGCCAGCCGAGCCCGGAGAGCCGCAGCGCGGCGGCGACCTCCGAGGGCACCGGCGAGCCGGGGGCGACGGCGGCGCGGGTGAGGGCGACCATCAGCGTCACGGTACCGAGGCCGAGCGCTACGGTGAGCGCAAACAGGGACCAGGCGAGCCAGCGGGCAACGCGTGTGCTCATCGCTCCACCTCACGATCAGGGAGTGCGCTCAATCAACGCAGGTGATAGTGCGCCCACATCGCCTGCTCACTTGGTCTGCCGCTAGCACAGCCGACGGGGTAGCGTTGTGGACGGTCTGCGTGGGTGTCAATGCACCGCAGGCAGAGGTAGGGGTAGGTGCAGAGGAGCACTACCGCCTGGGCACCATAGGCTGCGTCGGCAATCAAGGCAGTTCGTTTCCATGCGCTGATCGAACGCCCTCCTATCAGGTAATTGACGGCGGCGCTCGACGTCAGGTACTCGACGGTACTAGAACGAAGCGCTCGTCTGCCCTCCAGCATAATCGGGCTGCGTAACGAGAACGTTACGGCCGGCGTTACCAGCCAGCAAATCGCCTATGCCGCTGGTACAAGTCTGAGTGTATGCGTGTCACGCGGGGGCTATGCGTTCCGCCCGGCGGCCGGCGCGATCAGGTCACTACTGTGTTTGTTGGCGGATATGACCAGAGCGCGCGAAGCCTGCCAGCAGCTTCGTCAACCGCACACCAGCTATGAGGGCCCCTGAGTGCCATGACATGTCGATTCGGACCAATGCACTGTCGGGTTCGCGAGGCCAATTTGGGAGTCCGGGGCCCACAGATCATGGTTAACGACGCCCACCAGCTGCAGGTGTGCCCAGGCGAGCTACTCCAGTCGCTTGCGCTCCGCTGGCAGCGCGTCGTGCTCGCGTAGTCGCTCCACCAGCCACGCCTCGTCGTGGATCGGCACGCCGAGCTTTTCTGCCCGCGCCAGCTTGCTGCCCGGCGCGGCGCCGACAATCAGATGACTGAGCGACTTCGAGACATCGGCGGCGATCTTGCCGCCCAACGACGCCAGCGCCTGCTCCGCCTGGCCGCGCGTCAAACGCTCCAGTGAGCCGGTCAGCAGAAAGGTTTCCCCGGCAAACGGCCGCACAGCGCCATCCGGCGGCGCCTCGTCGTCCGGCATGCGCATGCTCAGGCCTGCCTCTGCCAGCCGCCGGACCAGGTCGCGGTTCTGCTCTTGCTGCGCCCACAAGTGCACGCTCGCGGCGATGGTACGACCGATGCCAGGCAGCGCGGCAATCTGGTCCTCCATCGCATCGAGAATCGCGTCCATCGAGCGCATGCCCTCGGCCAGTGTCTCGGCCGCCTTGTCGCCGACATAGCGGATGCCGAGCGCGTTCAGCACCCGCGGGAAGGGCCGCGATCGGCTCGCCGCGATGGCGTTAAGTAGATTGGTCGCGCTCTTTTGCTGAAAGCCGGGCAATGCCAGGAGCTGCTCCATCGTCAGGTGATAGAGATCGGCGACATCATGCACGAGGCCGGCGTTGACGAGCCGCACCACGATCTCTTCACCCAGCCCGCGAATGTCCATCGCGCCGCCACTCACAAAGTGGTGCATGCGCTCCAGCCGCTGGGCCGGGCACTCCGCATTGGGGCAATAGGTGACCGCCTCGCCGTCGGCACGCGCGACCGGCGTGCCGCAGACCGGGCACACTTTCGGGAAGGTCCACGGCCGCTCCTCGCCGGTGCGCAGCTCTACCAGCGCCTTCACCACGCCGGGGATCACGTCGCCGTGCCGCTGCACCACCACCGTGTCGCCGAGCCGCAGATCCTTGCGCCGGACTTCGTCTTCGTTGAAGAGCTGCGCGCTCGTGACGGTGACGCCGCCGATGTGGACCGGCGCGAGCTTGGCGATGGGGGTGAGCGCGCCCGTCCGCCCCACGCTGACCTCGATATCCAGCAGCTTGGTGTTCGCTTCCACCGGCGCGAACTTATACGCAATCGCCCAGCGGGGATCGCGCGCCACCACGCCAAGCTCTGCCTGTTGCCAGCGCGCGTTGATTTTTACCACCGCGCCGTCGATGTCGTAGGGGATAGAGAAGCGTCGCCCGGCAATATCGTCGCAGACCGCCTGCGCCTCCTCCAGGGAATACACGTGATGGATCAGCGGACTCACCGCGAACCCCCAGGACTGCAGCCACGCCAGCACCGCATCCTGGCTCTCCGGCTCGTCGGCGCCCTCGATCAGGCCGATCTGGTAGGCCAGAAACGAGAGCGGCCGCTGCGCGGTGATTTTGGGATCTTTCTGGCGGAGCGAGCCAGCCGCGGCGTTGCGCGCGTTGGCGAAGAGCCGCGGCGTGACACCTGCCGCCTCTGCCTCGGTGGCCAGCCGTTCGTTCAGGCGCTCGAAGTCCGCGTGCAGCATGTAGACCTCGCCGCGAATCTCCACCCGCGCGGGCACCGGGACATCGTCACGCTGGTGGAGTCGTTGGGGAAGCACGCTGATGGTGCGCACGTTAGCGGTGACATCCTCGCCCACCTCACCATTGCCGCGCGTTGCTCCCAGCGTGAGCCGGCCGTTCATGTAAGTCAGGTTCATGCTGAGGCCATCGATTTTCGGCTCGACGACGTACTCGAAGCTGGCATTCGGCAATTGCCGCTGTGCGCGCTGCTGCCATGCCTGCAGCTCATCTGGGGTGCGCACGTTTGCCAGACTGAGCATCGGCGTAGCGTGGCGCACCTTCTTGAAGCCAGCCGCCGCCTCGCCCGAGACTCTCTGCGTGGGCGAATCCGGCACCACCAGCTCAGGATACGCCTCTTCCAGCGCCTGCAATTCGCGCACGAGCTCGTCGAATTCCGCGTCTGACATCAGCGGGTTGTCGTGAACGTAATAGGCCGTCTCGGCCTCACGAATGCGCTCGCGCAGCGCGTCCACGCGCGCCTGCACTGTGTCGTCTGCGCCTTTAATTGCCTCTGCCACAGCGCCCCGCTCCCCTTCGTACAGGCGAGCTGCGCACGAGGTGCTCGCCCCTCAGGTCCAGTGTATCGCACCATCACGTCATATCTGCCAAGAGGCTATTCTTCGCGGGCTAGGACAAAACGGCCAGCGGATACCCGACAGCGCCCGCCGCTACTGGCGCACGAGCAGTGCCCCCGGCAGTATCCGCACGGTGAAGCGTTGCGCACGGATGACCTCGCCGTCCAGATGGGCGTTGATCTTTTGCTCGGCCGCCATCGTCACCCGCTGCACCCGCACGTGATGCGCCTCGGGCTGGTTGAGATGCTTGCCCTTTTCCACCATCGGCAACAGGCGGAGCGCACGCGCGAGAGGCGGCTTGGTCAGCATGCAGAGCTCGAAGTAGCCATCTCGCGGGTCGGCGCCGGGGTTGATCTGGAAGCCGCCGCCGTAGGTGGGGCCGATGCTGACCGCCGCCAGGGCGTATAGCTTGTTCTCGGCCGGGGCGTCATCCCAGGCGATGGTCAGCAATGGGCATTGGTCATAGTGGAAGAGCAGCTCGCGCAGGCTCGCCGCCCAGTACAATGTCTGCCCGCGCAAGATGGGAATGCGCTTGAGCGATTCGGCGGCCGCGGCGATGTTCGCGTCGATGCCCACGCCGAGCGCGTTCAGAAAGTAGCGCTCGTTGACCTGGCCGGCATCCATCGCCACAGGACGTCCGGCGAGGGCGAGCTCGAGCGCACGCAGCGGCTCGCGCGGCAGGCGCAACGTCTCGTAGGCGTAGTCGTTGCCGGTGCCGGCTGGCACAATGCCCAAGGCCACGCGTGCGCCGGATGCGAGAATGCCGTTGCCGACCTCGGCAATGGTGCCATCGCCGCCCACGGCCACGATGTCGCGCCCCGCCAATGCCGCCTCGCGAGCTAGGTGCTCGGCGTCATGCACCGCTGCCGTCAGCACGAGCTCGCCGCGGCCACCGCCTAGCGCCCGCTCCAGCGGCTTGCGCAGGCGCCCCGCTCGGCCCTGATTGCAGGCGGGATTCAAGATGACGACCGGCGTTCCGTGCCCTGTGTCCCGTGCCCGCGCATCCAGGCGCGACGGATAAGCCGGCGTCGGCTCGCTCATGGCGTGTGCGGCCCTTCTCACGTCGCGCCCGCGCATGCCGGATCACACCGGGCATGGGTGCGCACGTTCCACGCAGTGTACCCGGTTTCCCGCATGCGGTAAAGTCTGACAGGAGAGGCATGACACCCGGCTTCTTGCCATATCCGGTAAACTATCCGCGCACGGCTGGCGCAGGTTGGATGTGGCCGGCGACGAGTTGAAAGGCAAAGGCGGCGTATGCATCAGGGCGCTCCCGTTACGCGTCTCGTGGCCGAGCTCCCTGCCACGATCCCCTTCGTCGGGCCAGAGGCCCTCGAGCGATCGAGCGGACGGCGCATCAAGCTGCGCCTCGGCGCCAACGAGAGCAGCTTTGGCCCTTCTCCCCATGCCATCGAGGCGATGTGCGCTGCCGCCCACAAGATTGCCCATTATGCCGATCCCGAGAATTTCGAGCTGCGTTCGGCGCTCGCCCGCCACCACGGCGTTGCGCCCGAGCACATCGTGGTAGCCAGCGGCATCGACGATCTGCTGGGCCTGGCGGTGCGTGCGTTTCTGGAGCCGGGACAGACCGCCGTGACGTCGCTGGGCGCGTACCCCACCTTCAACTACCACGTCGTGGGGTTCGGCGGGTCGCTGGAGCGCGTACCGTACCGCGACGACCGCAACGATCTTGATGGCCTCGCGTCCGCCGCCCACCGCGTGGGAGCCCCTCTGGTCTACCTCGCCAATCCAGACAACCCTACCGGCACGTATCACAGCGCCTCCGCGCTGGCAGCCTTCCTCGATAGCCTGCCGCAGCCGTGCCTGCTGCTGCTGGACGAAGCGTACGCCGACTTCGCGCCTGATGAGGCGATCCTGCCCATAGACGTGGAGGATGCGCGCGTGCTGCGGCTGCGCACGTTCTCCAAGGCGCACGGCATGGCGGGCGCACGCATCGGCTACGCCATCGGCACGGCCCAGACCATGCGCGAGTTCGAGAAGATCCGATTACATTTCGGGGTAAATCTGCCCGCGCAGGACGGCGCCCTGGCCTCGCTGGCCGACGGCGACCACCTGCGCACCGTCGTCGCGGAGGTAGCGCGCGGCCGTGACGAGTATCACCAGTTGGCAGCCGACTTGGGGCTAGGTTCCATACCGGCGGCGGCAAACTTCGTGGCGTTCGACACAGGCGCGCCTGCGCTGGCACGCGCCCTCTTGGCTGCGCTGGCCGAGCGCGACGTCTTCGTGCGCATGCCAGGTGCGCCGCCACTCGACCGCCTGGTGCGCGTCACGGTCGGCGTGCCGGCCGAGCGCGCCGCGTTCGCCGCGATCCTGCGCGAGGTGTGGCCGGCGGTGCGGGCCGCAGAGTCCGCATGAAACGCAACCCCGTGCGCCGCGCCAGACGCGAGGATGCTGGGAGCGGGATCTTTGGGCACCGGCCGCTGGTAGTGGGCGTCGCGGGGGGAACCGGCGCCGGCAAGACGACCGTCACGCGCGCCATCGCGCAGGCTGTTGGCAGCGCGCAGGTCTCCACGTTGCCGGAAGACGCCTATTACCGCGAGTATCGCAACCTCTCCGAGGCCGAGCGCACCAGCATCAATTGGGACCATCCCGACGCCATCGAGGTGCCGCTGCTGCTGGACCATGTGCAGCAGTTGTTGCGCGGTGAGACGATCCAGCGCCCGGTGTACGATTTTGCCGCCTATGCCAGATCGCCGCTGACGGTAGCCGTCGCTCCCCGGCCGATTCTCATCATCGAAGGCATCCTGATATTTGTGGACGCGCGGCTGCGTGAGCTGATGGACGTCAAAGTGTTCGTCGACACCGACGCCGATATCCGCTTCATCCGCCGGCTGATGCGCGACGTTGCCGACCGTGGGCGCACCGTCGAAAGCGTCGTGTCGCAGTACCTCTCCACCGTACGGCCGATGCACATCGCGTTCGTCGAGCAGACGAAGCGCTACGCCGACATCATCGTGCCAGAAGGCGGCGAGAACCAGGTTGCCATCGAGTTGCTGCGCGCCGCGATCGCGCATACGACGCGACCGGAGAGTGCGCCGTAGCCTCGTCTCAACTCATCAACGAATAGTCCAGTATCAGCTTGAGCTGCTCGTCGCTCCAGTTTTGCGAGATGAGCATGGCCCTCGCGTGGTGGTCGAGCGCGTCAGCCACGTGTCCTGGAGCGTCGTCGGCGAGCCGCATCATCCCTGGCACGTCGAAATACATCGTCGCCGCTACATCGGTTGGCGCCGCGGCGATGAGCTGCTGGAAGGTTGCCAGGCTGGCCAGGCTCGGCGCCTGGCCAGTCGCCGTCGCCACCAGCGTCTCCATGTCGGTCGCCGAGTTCGTGACGGCGAGTGTATTGCCCAACTGCGCGATCACGGCGATGAGATGAGCCGCGCCCAACCGGGAGCCGGCAGCCGGCGCGGCATGAGCGCCGTTGGGCAGGATATCCGTGAGCTGCGGACCCACGCCAGAGATCGTCGTTGCCGGCTGCCCACCAATCGTCACCGCCGTCAGCGTCCAGTGTTCCTGGTGGGCCATTTGCTGCACCAGGGCGTCGGTGGCAGCGGCATCGGGCGCGTGCAGCAACAGCGCGGACGAGGTCGCCGGCGCCGTGCCGGCCCTCAGCAGCAGCAGGGCCGCCGGCTGCCGCAGCAGTTGCGAGGGCTTCCCATTGGCAAACAGCGCCGACAGCCCATTGCTGGTGGTAGACGTGGGAGGCGCAAAGCGCGCGCTTGTCACCAGCCACTGCGCCAGATTGCCGATGCCCACGTAGCTCAGAGTGTCGCTCGGCGCCAGCCACGCCAGACTGGTGGTATCGCCTGCCAGGTCACCACCCACCAGCGGCCGTGCCGGATGAAACAGCAGGCGCGCACGCATGCCGGCACCCGTCCACATCACATAGCCGCCGCCCCAGGTGTAGCCGCTCAGCAGATGCGCCTCCCACGACGCTTGCGCTCCCGAGGGCGCCAGCACGTCTGCCAACGTGCGTGGATTGACGTAGAGCGTGGCGAAGCGCGCTTCCATGATGTTGTCGGTGGCGGCCTGGAACGCCGGGAGATCGGCCAGCGTCGCGCCCCGCCCGTCGAGCCGATCCAGGATCGCCGTGGCGGCGTGCAAATCAGTCGCGGCGATGAGCCAGCCCGCGCCGGCGGCCACGCCCGCCATCACGCGGCCGCCGTTCGCGGTCGCCGTGTACAACGTGAAGCCGCCGTAGGCCGACTGCGCGATGGCATAGCCGTGCGCCTGCAGGCAGGCTACCGCGCGCTGGAGCATGGTGTGCGCCGTCGTTTCGCTGCGCGCCTGGAGCAGATACGCCGACGCGGCGGGGGCAGACACTGCCGTGCTCGGCGCCGGCGCGAAGGCTGCAAACGCGACAACGCGTCCTACGTTGGGCACGACGTCTTTCTGCCAGTCCAGGCAGGTCTGTTCGGAAAATCCATCGCGCTGGCCGAGCATGGAGGCGAGGTCGCCCATGCCGACACGGTGCTGATTGGAGCCTGCGCCGGCGAGGTCGATGCCGGCGAACGCCGCGACGTCCGGGGGAACGTAGCGCGCGGCCGCCATCTCAGGGTGGGCCGTCATCCGCGCGTAGAGCGTGTACGCGCCGCCGAGCAGCGCGATCAGGCATATCGCCGCCAGCACGACGCGCGCGCTGCGTCGTGTCCACCGGAGTCGTGCGCCGATTGTGCGCGCTTCCATGACCTTCCGCCTCCCCGTCTTGGGTAGCCCACACGTTTGCATGCAACGTGCCAAGGGAAGAGTATAGCGCGCCTGGCGACGGCGGAGCCAGTTTGCCCTACTCGCCACATCCTGGTCACGGCTCGGGCGCGCGATGGACAATGTGGCCGGTGCATGGCGCCCGCGCCCTCCAGCCCGTATAATGAGGCGACTGACGGCCCGCCGGAGCGAGGAGGCTTGCCGGCGGCCACCAAGCGGTTGGAGGACAGCATGGAGCACCTGACGCAACTCGTCGTCTCTGAGAGCGAGCTCGGCAACATCGCACGCATCCTCGGCCGCTTGACGATGGAAACCGGGGGCAGCCACGTGCTTCTGCTAGATAAGAGTGGCCAGCTCGTATCGGCCCAGGGGCAGACCGATCAACGCGACATCATCGCCCTGGGAGCGCTGCTGGCGGGCGCGTTCTCGTCGTCACGGCAGGTGGCCGAGATCCTGGGCGAGAAGGACTTTCGCCACATCCTGCAGCAGGGCGTTCACGAAAGCATCTATACCAGCCTGATCGGCGAGCAGTGGCTGCTCGTCGTGGTCTTCGATCGCCAGACGCACGTCGGACTGGTGAAGGTCCTGGCGCGCAAGTCCGCCGAAGATCTCGAGCGCGTGCTCGAGCGCGTCCGCAGCGGAGGCGCGCAGATCAAAGATAAGGTGGTCAACGTACACTTCCGTGACTCGGTTGCGAACACGATAGACAAATTATTTCAGGATTAATGGTAAATGGCGCTCATCAACGTGGCGAGCCGTGAGATTCACTGTAAGATCGTCTACTGGGGCACGGGTTACTGCGGCAAGACCACCAATCTTCAGTACATCCACCGCCAGGCGCCGCAAAACGCGCGCGGCAATCTGCTCTCCGTCGCCACTGAGAGCGAGCGCACGCTGTTCTTTGACTTTCTCCCGCTGGATCTCGGCAACGTCCATGGCTTCCGCGTGCGCTTCCACCTCTATACCGTGCCGGGTCAGGTGCTCTACGAGCGCACCCGCATCGCCGTCTTGAACGGCGTAGATGGTATCGTGTATGTGGCGGATTCGGCGCAGGAGAAGCTTGAAGAGAACTATCAGAGCCTCGTCGAGCTCGAGACGAACGTACGCCAGATGGGCAAAGATCTTGCCACGTTTCCCTTCGTCATGCAGTGGAACAAGCGCGACTTGCCCGACGCCGTTCCGGTCGCCGTGCTGGACCGCTACTTGAACCGACGAAAGGCGTCGGCTTTCGAGGCGTCCGCCGTTAACGGACAGGGCGTCTTCTCCACCTTACGGGCGATCTGCAAAGGTGTGATGGCGCGACTCTGAAAGGAGCGGGAACGGATGCGGGCACTCTTGAGTGTGGCCGACAAGACAGGAATCGAGACGCTAGCGCGTGGGCTCCACGCGTTGGGCATAGAGCTTCTATCGACCGGCGGCACCGCGCAGGCACTCACCGAAGCGAACATTCCCGTGCGGTCCGTCTCGGACATCACCGGCTTCCCCGAGATTCTGGGCGGCCGTGTGAAGACCTTGCACCCGGCGATCCATGGGGGCATCCTCGCGCGGCGCGACGACGAGGCGCACATGGCGGAGCTGGAGGAGCACGGCATCGGCACGATAGACCTGGTGGTCTGCAACCTCTACCCGTTCGCGCAGACGGTTGCGCAGCCAAAGACGACGCTCACCGCTGCGCTGGAAGAGATCGACATCGGCGGCGTCACGCTCCTGCGCGCGGCGGCGAAGAACTTCGCCGATGTGCTAGTCGTCGTGCGCCCGCAAGACTATCCCGATGTGCTGACCGAGCTGGAGACGACCGGCGCCGTCGGCATCGACACACGGCGCCGGCTCGCCGCGCTCGCCTTCCAGCACACCGCCTCGTACGACACGGCAATCGCCGAGTACATGCGGCGCGACACGGCGGAAGAGCTCTTCCCGCCAGCACTGACGGTTGACCTGCGCCTGCTGCAGACGCTGCGCTACGGCGAGAACCCGCACCAGTCGGCCGCGCTCTATGGTTGGGGGTGCCAGGGCGCGGGGCTGAGCGACCACGAAGCGCATGCCACCAACGGCCGTCCTATGCCATCAGCACAGGCACAGACCGCTGCGCCCACCGTGGCCGGCGCACACCTCTTGCACGGCAAAGAGCTCAGCTTCAACAATCTGCTCGACCTGGACGCCGCCCTGGCGACGGTGGCGAGCTTCAAGGCGCCGGCGGCGGTCGTCATCAAGCATACCAATCCATGCGGCCTGGCCTGCGGCGACTCGCTCGTAGACACCTATCGCAGAGCGCACTCGGGCGACCCGGTCGCGGCCTACGGCGGCGTGCTCGGCTTCAATCGCGAGGTGGACGAGGCGACCGCAAACGACCTCAGCCAGATCTTTTACGAGGCGATCATCGCGTCCAGCTTCTCGCCGGCCGCGCTCGCGCTCCTAGAGCGCAAGAAGAACATCCGCTTGCTCGCAACTGGCATGCCCATCGGCCCCGGCACGATCTCGACCGGCGGCCACACGCCCCACAGGCTGGACCTGCGGCGCATCAGTGGCGGCGTGCTGCTGCAGACGGCGGACGTCGTCTCGGAACAGGAGGTGCGCAGCGACGTGGTGACCGAGCGCGAGCCGACGCTGGAGGAAGTCACCGATCTGTTATTCGCGTGGAAGGCCGTGCAACACGTCAAGTCCAACGCGATCGTGCTGGCGAAAAAGCTGACGGTTGTCGGCGTTGGCGCGGGACAGATGAGCCGCGTCTACAGCGTGCAGATCGCGGTGGATCGCGCGGCGGACCGCGCGCGCGGCACGGTGCTGGCATCCGACGCGTACTTCCCCTTCCCAGATGGCGTCGAGACGGCGGCCAAGGCGGGGGTCACGGCGATCATCCAGCCGGGCGGCTCGATTCGCGACGACGAGTCCATCCGTATGGCGAACCGCTATGGCGTGGCGATGATTTTTACGGGCCAACGCCACTTCCGCCACTAGCAGCGCCGTTGACGCGCCGCACGCCAGTCCGTATACTCCAGGGAACCGCCTATTCCGGGGCGTTGGCATCTTCTGAGTGCCGTCACTGCAGGAAGGCAGCAACTGCTATGGTGAATCCCGGCGTTGGCCACGACGAGGCTCCGCGCGCCGCCGAGCCGCCGCAACCGCAAACCTACGTTCCCCAGCAGCCGCAAACCTACGTACCTCAGCAGCCGTACATCCCGCCACAACCCGCGGCGCCTCCGCCGCAGCCGTTCGCGCCGCCCATCGCGCCGGTGCAGCCCGTCACGCCGGTGCAGCCCATGACACAGTATCCGGCTGCATCACGCGCGCTGACTGCGCCACCGCCGTTCCAGCCAGCCGGCGCAGCGCCGGTCACAGCGCCGGTCACAGCGCCGGGGGTCAACGCGGAAGAGCTGGCTCGGGCGCTTGAGCTGGTCGAGAAGTCCAAAGGGCGCAAGCGGATGGGCCGGCGCATCGTGCTTGGGGTTGCCGGGCTTGCCCTGTGTGCCGGCGCGGTGGAGCTCGCGCCACTCGCCGCCAACAAGGCGGGGGACCTGGCGGGCACGGCCGCCAAAGACGCGTACAACGCCGGTATCGAGGCGGGCCGCCAGGCCATCTTGAATGAGATCGCCCAGCTCGAGAACGTAACGTTGGACGGCGCCATTGGCGTCGCTCAGCTGACCAAACTCGGCGTAAAATACATCCTCGTCCCGCTGTCTCGGCTCACCGCCACCATCGAGGGAGATGCGCTCCAGGTCCTCATCAACGCGGTGCAGACGGCGCGCGCGAATCTCGCGCACTTCAACATCACCGTGCAGTGGATGGACAACATGCAGACGCTGCTCACCGCCTGGCATGACAACATCTCGCTCCTGCCCAAATCACTGAACGCGTATGCCACCGCGGATATCGACGGCGCGCTGACGTATCTGACGGCGCTCAAGGCCTTGCTTGCCGCCGAGCGCTCCGCCGCCACGTCCACGCCAACGCCGAGGTCATAGGGCGCGGAGGCACGCCGCGAGATGCTATAATGAGGTACCCGCGTACAGGCGTGTGCGCGGGTTCGTGGCGTCTCTTGGGGACGTGATGGCCACCTCGTTCACCGGCCGCCGCGACATCCACTCCCGCATGACACGAGGTGATGCAATGCCAGACTTTCAGGTGGTCGCGCCGTTTATTCCCACCGGTGATCAGCCAACCGCCATTGGTGAGCTCACCCAGAGCCTGCGCGCCGGCAATAAATATCAGTCACTGCTCGGCGTGACGGGGAGCGGCAAGACTTTTACCGTTGCCAACGTCGTGCAAGAGGTGCAGAAGCCAACGCTGGTGCTCGCGCCGAATAAGACGCTGGCCGCCCAGCTGTATGCCGAATACAAAGAGTTCTTCCCCGAAAACGCCGTCGAATACTTCGTCAGCTACTATGACTACTACCAGCCAGAGGCCTACATCCCGCGCACCGACACATATGTGGAGAAGGAGAGTCAGGTCAACGAGGAGATCGAAAAGCTGCGACTCTCCACGACCCGCAGTCTCTTCGCGCGCCGCGATGTCTTGATCGTCGCCTCCGTCTCGTGCATCTACGGCCTCGGCTCGCCGGAAGAGTATGGCGAGGTGGTGCTGACGATGAAGCAAGGTGAGAGCCGCCCGCGAAACCGCATTCTGCGTCACCTCACCGACATCCAGTACGAGCGCAACGACCAGAACTTCGTACGCGGCAAGTTCCGCGTGCGCGGCGACGTGCTCGAAATCTATCCGTCGTATGAGGACCTGGCGGTGCGCGTCGAGTTCTTCGGCGACGAGATCGAGCGCATGGTCGAGATCGACCCGCTTACGGGCGAGATCCTGGGCCAGCGCAGCCGGCTGGACATCTATCCCGCTAAACACTGGGTCACCACACGGCTCAAAGAGCTGGAAGGTGAGGGCAAGATCCTCGAAGCGGCCCGGCTGCGCCAGCGCACCAACTTCGACGTCGAGATGCTGCGCGAGACGGGCATCTGCTCTGGCATCGAGAACTATTCGCGCCACCTCGCCGGCCGCGAGCCGGGCGAGCAGCCGTGGACGCTGATCGATTACATGCCGCCGGACTTTCTGCTGGTGGTGGATGAGTCGCACGTGGCGATGCCGCAGGTGCGCGGGATGTTCAACGGCGACCGCGCGCGCAAACAGGTGCTTGTGGACTATGGCTTCCGCCTGCCATCCGCGCTGGACAACCGTCCGCTCACGTTCCAGGAGTTCCAACAGCACATCCATCAGGCCATCTTCGTCTCCGCGACGCCCGGCCCTTTCGAGTACGAGCACAGCAGCATCATGGTGGAGCAGCTCATTCGGCCCACCGGCGTGCTCGATCCGGAGATCAGCGTGCGGCCAACCGAGGGACAGATAGACGACCTGCTGGCGGAGATTCGCACGCGTGTCGAGAAGCACCAGCGCGTGCTGGTGACGACGCTCACCAAGAAAATGGCCGAAGACCTCGCGGACTATTTGCAGGAAATGGGCATTAAAGTCCACTATCTCCATTCGGAGATCGAGACGCTTGAGCGCACCGAGATCCTGCGTGACCTGCGGCTGGGCGTCTACGACGTCGTCGTGGGCATCAACCTCTTGCGCGAAGGGCTGGACCTGCCGGAGGTGTCGCTGGTCGCCATCCTGGACGCCGACAAAGAAGGGTACCTGCGCTCGCAGAGCTCGCTGATCCAGACGGTTGGCCGCGCGGCGCGCCACATCGAGGGGTCGGTCATCATGTACGCCGACAAGATGACGGATTCGATGAAGCGTGCGATTGACGAGACCAACCGGCGCCGGCGCGTGCAGACGCGCTTCAACGAAGAGCATGACATCACGCCGGTTGGCATCAAGAAAGAGGTGCGGGCCCTGGCGTATCGCCTGCAAGGCGGCGAGGCGGCGCCAGCGGCGGCGCCGGGGGACGGTGTCTCGATCATGGCGCTGCCGCGCGAGCAGGCCACGCGCATGATCAAAGACCTGGAGGCGCAGATGAAGCGCGCCTCGAGAGAGCTGGAGTTCGAGCGGGCTGCGGTGCTGCGCGACCAGATCGTCGAGCTGCGCCGCTCGCTATTAGAATAGTGTGGTCGCCGGCGCGAGGGACGAGCACATGAGCGAGACGACGGTCTACGAGGCGTTCGTAGAAATCCGCGAGGATGGATCGGCCCTCGCGCACGTGCTCGACCTTCCCGGTTGCTCCGCCGCCGGCGCGACCGAGGCGGAGGCGCTCGTCCGCGTCGCGTCCCAGATTGCCCCCCACTATGCCTGGCTCCGCCGCCACGATGAATACACTCCCCACGTCCTGGGAGACGCGACGGTCGTCACCAAAGAGGTCGTGCGGCTTGGAGCACTGGGCCAACGGGGCGGGGCATTTTTCAGCGCTGCCGCCGTGCCCGTCACCAACGAAGACCTCGACTGGTACCTCGCCTTGCTCGACTGGGCCTACATGGATCTGTACGCGTCGGCTCACGTGTGGGAGAGTGCTGCCGTCGTCGGACCAGACGGGCGCGCCGCTCGCGCTGTAGTCCAGCAGGTGGCTCAGGGTCAGGTCTGGCTCATCTCGCGGCTGGAGGAGCAGCCGCAGGTGCCTCTCGTGGACCAGCTCCCCGGCACGCCACTCGGCCGGCTGCGCCAGGTCTGGCAGGCGAGCCTGGCACGCCTGCGCGCCGCGTCAGATAGCGAGCGCGCACGCATCCTGGAGCACGATGGCGAGCGATGGTCCCTGCGCAAGGTGCTCGATCGCAGCATCCTATTGGTTATTCAGGCAGTTGGCGAGCTCACCGAGCACTCGCCTCACGCCTAGAAGGTAGCGGTGAAGGCAGCGATGGCCGCACACAACCCGAGCTATCTGGCACTGCACGCCACCGGCGAGCTGGCGCGGCGGGCCGAGGCCGCCTGGGAGCTGCTGCGCGGCTGCACCGTCTGCCCGCAGAATTGCCCAGTGGACCGGCTGGCCGGCAAGACGGGCGCGTGCCGTGCCGGTGCCGACGTCATCATCGGCTCGTGGAATCTGCACTGGCGCGAGGAGCCGCCAATCACCGGCACACGAGGAGCCGGCACAATTTTCTTTGGTGGCTGTCAGGCGCGCTGCACCTACTGTCAGAATTTCTGGCTAAGCCAGCTTGGCCACGGCATTCGTGTGGCGCCAGAGCGGCTGGCCGAGATGATGCTGCAGCTGCAGCGCAAGGGAGCCCACAACATCGACCTGGTGACGCCGACGCACTACGTGCCCCAGATCCTCAAAGCGCTTGTCCTCGCGGCGGACAAAGGGCTGCGCATCCCACTCGTGTATAACTGCGCCGGCTATGAGCACATCCACGTGCTCAAGCTGCTGGACGGCGTGGTAGACATCTACCTACCGGACGCCAAGTATGCGAGCAACGTCGAGGCTCTGCGCACCTCGAAGATGCCGCACTACGTGGAGTTCAATCGCGCCGCGCTCAAAGAGATGTATCGCCAGGTCGGCGGCCTGGTAGTGGACGACCAGGGCATCGCCACCCGCGGATTGATCGTGCGCCACCTGGTGATGCCACATGGCCACGCGGGCACGCGCGAGGTGTTGCAGTGGATGGCCCGCGAGCTTGGCGCTGATGTCGGCGTCAGCGTGATGGACCAGTATTTCCCGGCATACAAGGCGCACAACGATGCTGAGCTCAGCCGTCGGCTCACGTGGCGTGAGTATCGCGAAGCGCTGGACATCGTGGAAGAACTGCCCTTCGAGAATCTATTCCTGCAAGAAGACCTCACCATGATCGACACCTCGGACGCCGTCTGAGTCGCCCAAGCCAAACGCGCCGCGTGCACTACGAGTCCTCTTGGACGCGCCACTGTATAATCTGCAATGGACAGCGAGCCAACGGAACGTGACAGGTGGCGCGCCGACGAGCGGACAGGGGGCGACATGAGCGACACGGCCACGTTGAATCGGCTCTTCGCCGGCATCGAAGCGGACCTCGTCCTCGTAGATCGCGCCTTTCAGGAGCGCACCGCATCCGACCTCTTCCTGTTGAACTCCGCCGTAGCGCATGTCCTCAGCTCTCCGGGCAAGCGGCTGCGCACCGCGCTCACGCTCCTCTCCGGCAAGCTCATCGACTATCGCTTCGATAAGCTGCTCCCGCTGAGTCTCTCGCTCGAAATGGTGCATCTCGCCACACTCGTCCACGACGATATCGTCGACAAAGCCACCACGCGGCGCGGTATACCCACAGTCAACGCCGAGCACGGTGACGCCGTCGCCATTCTATTGGGCGATTATTTGTTTGCCAAAACGTCTGGGATCGTCGCCGAGGTCGAAGACTTCCGCGTAGACCGGCTGTTCGCAGACACCGTCGCGCGCATCTGTGAAGGCACGATCATCGAGCTACTTTCCACTCGCCGGCTGGAGCTCTCCATCGACGACTATCTGGAGCGCATCAGCCGCAAGACCGCCTGCCTCATGGCGGCGTGCTGCAAGGGTGGCGCCATCGTCTGCGGCGGCAGCGATGCGCAGATCGCGCTTATGCAGCAGTACGGCCAGAATCTCGGCGTCGCCTTCCAGATCATCGACGACGTGCTGGACTACGCCGGTAGCGAGGCGACCATCGGCAAGCCAACCGGCAACGACCTGCGCCAGGGACTCGTTACCCTGCCACTCATCTATGCGCTCCAGGGCGAGCACAACGGGCAAATCGAGCAGGTCCGCGGCGTGCTGGAACGGACGGATTCCCCCGAGAGCACAGTGGATGACGTCGTGCGCTGGGTGCGCGCGGGGCCGGCTATCAGCGAGGCGCTGGACCTCGCCCGTCACTACGCCGCGCGCGCCCGTGCGACACTCTCGGAGTTCGCTTCGTCTCCCGAGCGCGACGTGCTCGAACAGCTCGTCGAGTTCGTGGTCGCCCGCAGCCGCTAGCCAACGTACAGTAAAGTGAGACCGCGCATGTCCGCCCGCCCGCCCGCCCCTGCCTCGAAGCTGCGCGAGCGGTTCGCCGTCGCCGGCGGGAAGCCAGCCTACGTCCGTGGCATGTTCGGCCGCATCGCGCGCGTGTACGACCTCATGAACCGGCTGATGACGCTAGGATTGGATCGCCGCTGGCGCGCATTCACCGCGCGGCAAATCGCGCTTGCGCCGGGTCAGGTCGCGCTGGACGTCGGCACGGGGACAGGTGACCTCGCCATCGCCGTCGCGCGGGCGAGCGCGCCCGACGCGCGCGTGGTCGCCATCGACTTCACGCCGGAGATGCTGCAGATTGGCCGCGAGAAGGTGCGCCGGCTTGGCCTGGCAGACCGTATCGAGATCCAACAGGGCGACGGCGAGGGTCTGGCTTGTGCCGCCGACATCTTCGATGCCTGCTGCTCGGCCTTCGTCGTGCGCAACCTGGCCAATGTGCAGCAGGGATTCGCCGAGATGTTGCGTGTCGTGCGGCCGGGTGGCAAAGTAGCCTGTCTAGAGATTAGCCACCCGCGCAATGCCCTCATTGCCGCCGGTTTTCGCCTCTACTTTGGCCGCCTGGTGCCACTGCTCGGCAGCCTCGTCGGCCGCTCCGCCGACGCGTACACCTACTTGCCGACCTCCGCCTCAGTCTTCCCAGATGCTCCCACGCTCAAGCGCATCATGGAGTCCGCCGGCTGGCGCGAGGTGCGCTACTACCGCCTATTCGGTGGCGTCGTCGCCGTACACGTCGGCGCCAAGCCGCGCCGGTAAGGTCCGCGCGTCACTGCGGGACACAGGTCGCCGGTGCGCAGTAGAGGCTCTGGCCGCCTGCGACGGCGAACATGCTCGTATGCGCGATAGGTGCGGTGGCGGCGGGCTGCGGCACTGGGGTCAGTGTAACGATCGCCAACGCCTTCGCGGGCTGGGTGCCGGTGATGGTAAACGTGATCGCACCGCCCGCCCCCATGAACGGATGACTGGCATCGAACTGCCGCAGCCGGTCGCGCACCTGGGTCGGCGAGGCGAGACGCAAGACGCCACCGATGAGGCCCGTCCCGCTATTGTCCGCCGCCAACAACACTCGCGCCGCGTCATACGACAGGATCGCGGTAGGATCCGGGCTATCCAGCCCCAGCGCCTGCGCCGACGGCCCGAACTGCGCCGCGTACTCGTCCGCGAATGCCGGCTGTGTCAGCGTGGGCAGCCTCAATTTGGCGCGCATGCCGCCATTGGCCAGCGAGGTCAGATACAGGGTGCTCAGGGCGTCTGGGTCGGAGCGGGCAGCCTGCGCCGTCGGGTCCGTGCCGACGCCAAAGAGCGCCGGGGTGTATGCACTGCTGCCCACCAGGATATGCATCGACGTGCCACTCGCGGTGTTGACTCGGCGTACCGCCTGCGCCAGTGCCACAGCGGCCTGGTCGCCGCCGGCTAGGAAGATGAGGGGGGCGCCCTGCGCGGCGGCCGCGTGCGCGACATTGTTGAAGGAGGCAGTCTGGTCCACGTTGAAGCTCGCGTGCTCCGCCCTTTGCCCCGCGGTGGCATCTTGATTGAAGCGATCCGTAAACGCTCGAGCAGCCGCGACGCTAGCGGGATCTTGAGGATCGCTGGCGACGAGCACACGTTGCGGCGTGAGCTGATTGATCACATAATCCGCGAGCACTGCGGCCTGGTCGGAGTTCGACGGCACCATCTCGAAAAAGCGCCCATTGCCGCCCATGCCGTCTTCTGTTGAGGTCGGCGAGATGATCGCCAGGCCCGATGGCGCTAGCGCGGAGATAGCCGCTCGCGTCTGCGCCGATTCTGGCCACCCGATGATCCCTACCAGGTGTTGCGCATTGCCGGCATTGATCTGCCGCAGCAGGACATTCGAGGCCGTGGTCGCGTCAGCCGGATCCAGGCCCGAGTTCAAGATCAGCACCCGCACGTGCAGATTTTCTGGCAAGAGCCCCAGTGAATTGACATGCTGCTGCGCCAGAAAGACGCCTTGCAGCTCAGACCTGGCCGCCGCCTGCGCGTCGTCGTCGCCAAACGCGACCGCTGCCACCACGGCGACATAGGGGTTCTTATCCAGCAAGATCTGCGTGTCCGCGGCGTAGATTGCCGCCTCCGCGTCGGACTGGTCCGCCGATACCGCGCTCTGGAACGCTGAGAGTGCGCCGCGGACATCGCCTGCGGCTAGTAAACGGGCGCCCTGTTGCTTGAGGTCGTTGCCAGGTGGTCGCCGATCGAACACGAATTCGCCCCCGCTCAAACCGATACCCTTGCTTTGGTAGAGGGCGGCGAAGTCATTCGGCGTAGGCGTCGGTCCACCTGCAAGCCCGCCCGCGTGGGGCGAAAGCGTGTAGAGCAGGCCACCGCCCACCAACACAATCGTCAGGAGCAGTATCGCGATGATAAACAGCGGATTCTGGCTAAGACGGCCGCGCGGCAACACGAGGCGTCCCCTGGCGTCGCGCACGGGCACCAGCGCGGGCTGCCCATCGCCACGCAGATCGTCAGGTACGTGGGTGAGGCGACGCCCACTTGCCAGCGGCTCCAGCGCCAGACGGAGCTCGTCGACGTTTTGGTAGCGCTGCGACGGCGACGGGCGCATGCCATTGCCGATGACCTCTTCGAGCTCGAGCGAGACATTGGGATTCAGCCGCCGCGCGGGCGGATGCATCGAATTAGGCCGCGGAGCGGGCGCCATGCCAGTGACGGCGTGGTGCAGGATAGCGCACACGGCGTAAAGATCCGAGCGCGGCGTCGCCTGCCCTCGCGACTGCTCTGGCGCACTGTAGCCGGGTATTCCGCCCGCCGGACCATGCTCGACATGCCCATCTGGATGTATGAGCAGCGTTGGCGACAAACCGACCAGCGTCACCTGACCGCTGGGGCGCAGAATGACGTGCGCCGGACTGAGATCGCCGTGAACGCCCACCGGCCTCTGGCGCTCGAAGCCGGCCAGCACCTCCAAGATCTGCAATGCGAAATGGATCGCCGCCGTCTCCTCCAGGCCGCCGCGAGCGCGCTGAATGCGGTCTAACAACGACTCACCGGAAGGCAGCTCGAAGATGAGAAAGTGGCGCCGGTGCTCGCTGAACTGGTCTACCAGTTTCACGACGCCTTGAGATCTGCCGAGCCCTTCCAGCCGCTGGGCGATCAGGCGCCGCACGTTGTCGCTATCTTCCGGGCGCACTTCGTTCAGCCGCAGTTCTTGCACGAGCACACGTCCACCAGCGAACTCAGTATCGCTGGCGACCATCAACGGGGGCTCATTGCCCTGCGGCTGGAGCGTTGGCTGGCTGAGGAAGCGTTGCAGCAGGCGGTAACGCCCGCCTTTCAACAGCGTGCCGGGGCCGAGCGCATCGTCCGGGCCACCATTAAAGTATCGCCATTCCTCACCCGCGCTGGGCGGATAGAACGGTTCCGCCGGCGCCAGGTTCTGCGGCCTGAACGGCACCAGGGCGCCGCCGGCGGCTGGACCGCCCGCATACGGCGCGGCTCCCTGGTATCCGCCATTGCCGAACTGTGGCGCGCCAAACGGACCGGAGCTGAACGCTGAGGAGAAATACCCGCCATCGAGTGGGCCCGACGGCGGCTCCGCCGGCTGCATCTGTGGTGCACTGTAGCCACGTGGCCCCACGCCGCCCGACAACAGCGGGTCCACTGCCGCCTCCGGACGCTGAGCCGGGATGCGTCCGCGCAGGTCAGGCTCGCTCCACGGCGACAGCCACGGCGGCAGCTCCACCTGTTGCTCGCCACGAGCCGCCGGCTGATCGTAAGGAGCGAGGCCCGCGCTGACAACGGGATTGCCTCTGGCGTCGACTACCTCGTCGGACACAGTAGGAAAATTGGGCCACGCAGGAGCGGGCTGCTCCGGCATCTGTGGCAATGGCGCGTTGCAGTTGGCGCACGAGCGTGCGGCGCCGTCGTTGAAGTGTCCACAGTGCGGACAAAGCATGCGCGCAACCCCCAAGAGAACGTTCTATGCCTCCTGTGTAGGAGACCGCACGGGCCGCAACTTCCTTGCAGCGGCAAGCGAACCTTCCGCGCTATTGTACTCTGTCGGTCAACGGTTTGTCGCAGCGCGACGCAGCAGACGACTGATTGCACCCCTGGCTGAGGTGCGGTACAATGCTGCGTACCATTCTCGGGCATCCCGCACCAGGCCCCAGTCGACTGGCCCCGTGTCCCTTGGCCCCAGACCATGACCATGAAGGAGCGCGCTTTGACGGCACCGCATGAACCTCAGCCGGCCTTGCCGGACCCAGTCGAAACCGCGCCTCCCTCGTCTCGCTCTGACGCCGGCACGCGCTCCGCTTCTCTGACGCCCCGCAATACCACGCGCGACTCGTGGCAGTGGATGTGGAAGGACATCCTCGTGCGCATCGTGCCGTTCGCGGCTGCGTCCGGCCTTTATGCTCACTCGCTTCGACGGCGCGGCATCAGCGCCGGCGATCTCTCCAGCGTGCGGCGCGATGTGGCGCGCGGCCTCGCCTGGGGAATCCCTCTGGCACTCGTGTCCGCGATTTTTCGGGGCTGGGTCGCGCCGGGCTATCGCTTACCCACGCCGGCCGATCAGTCGCTCCAAACCACCTATTACTTTGCGATCAACGCCCCCGCGGAAGAGCTGTTCTGGCGCGGCACAGTGCAGCCGTTGGTCATCGGTGGACTCACGCACGTGCCCGCGATGAAGCGTGCCGCTGGGCCGCTTGGGTGGGCGCTGACAACCCTCGGATTTGGCCTCTTCCACCGATTGGGGCGCTGGAGCTGGCCCTCGATTGCCGGCGTCACCGCAGCGGGTGGTCTCTTCGGCGCGCTCACACTCGCCCGACCGCGCGACCGCCACGCCTTGCTCTCCACCACGATCGCCCACGGTTTCGCCACTGCCGGGTTTCTCAGCTGGGGCGACTTTCTGCTGCATGTCTGGACCAGGCGACGCTTGGCGAGATTCGCGGATCTCCTTCCCCGTGTGAGGCGCCACGCGTAGTGGCAGGCGCGTGCGTGGCACGCGTATCATCTCACTATGCGCCCTGAGGCGCCGACATGTGGGAAGGAACAAGCGATGCACCCGCTCGATGGGTTGACCCCAGAGCAGTATATTTTCCAATTGAGCCGCGTGCGTAGGCTGAAGGATGAGTTCTTCGCGACCGCCCCAGAGTCTCCCATGCCAGACGATCTGCAAGGGGACGCTTTCGATGGCCTGCGCTACTACCCGCCCGACCTGGCATACCGTGTTGAGGCAGATCTGGTGCCGTTCGACGCCCCCGAGGTCGTCATGCTCGGCACGACGCAAGGCGACATCCGGCCCCAGCTGCGCTTCGGCGAGCTGCGCTTTACGCTGATCGGACAAGACGCCCGGCTGCTCGCGTTCAAGGACGCGACTGATCCGACCGCCGAGGAGCTATTCGTGCCCTTCCGCGACACGACCTCTGGCGGCGAGACGTATGGCGCTGGGCGCTATATCGAGGTCGAGGACCCCGGCTCGCCGGATGGACCGCATAAGGTCGTGGTGGACTTTAACTCGGCCTACAACCCCTGGTGCGCGTACAACATCGCGTATAGTTGTGTTCTGCCGCCAGCCGAAAATACCCTCGCGCTGCCAATCATGGCGGGCGAGCTGGTCTTCCCGCACGAGCATTAGGCGATGGGCGGCGCCTGCTGGACGCGGGCACGTACGAGCGGCGCCAGCCGGCGCACGCCCTCGGCAAGCCGCTCCTCCGGCATGGCGCCGAATCCTAGGAGCAGGCCTTGCTGCGGCGCGGTGGCATAGTGCGGGCTGAGTGGCGGCACGGCGATCCCGGCGAGGCGCGCCTCCTCGGCCAGGGCAACATCGTCGGTACCAGCTGGCAAGCCCGCCAGCAGGTGAATGCCGGCCTCCGCCGGTCCGATGCTCACGATATCGCCAAGCTCTGCCCGCAACACCTCAGTGAGCGCGTCGCGTCGCGCACGATAGATACGGCGCACGCGCGCCAGGTGGCGCTCCAGCTCACCGGCCTCGATGAAGCGGGCGATCGCCAGCGCATCGCGCCAGGTGGGATGGCGATCGCTGGCGGCGCGTGCCCGCGCCACCGGCTCCACCAGCCAGCGCGGCAACACCCCATACCCCAGGCGCATGGCGGGATAGAGAGCCTTGGCGAACGTGCCCAGGTAGATGACCTCGTCGCGCTCGTCCAGGCCGCGCAGCGCTTCGAGCGGCTGCCCCTCCAGTCGCAGATCGCCGTCGTAGTCGTCCTCGACGACGACGACACCCGCGCGCCGCGCCCACTCTAGTAGGGCCAGGCGACGCTCCATGGTCAGCGTCACCCCCGTCGGATACTGATGCGACGGCGTGACGACCGCCAGATGCGCGGCGGGCACGTCTTCTGTTGCGGCTGGCTCCGGCAACCGGTCCACCCGCAGGCCCGCGGCATCCACGGGAATCCCGTGCAGCACGGCGCCCTCGGCCAGAAATGCCGCGTGGAAGCCGACGTAGCTTGGATCCTCGACGATGAGTCGCTGGCCGGGCTCGACGAGCAGGCGCGCCAGCAGCGCGAGCATCTGCTGCACGCTGCCCGCGATCAAGACTTGCTCCGGCTCACAGCGCACAGCGCGCGACCGTCGCAGCCAGGACGCGATGGCCTCGCGCGTTTCGAGCGGACCCAACAGGGTATCCCACTGGCCGGAGCGAGCGGCACTCTCGCGCGCCTGCGCGCGCCGCTCAGCCTGGCGGTCCGCGGGATCCTGCCAGCCGACGACGCGCCGCCAGCGCGCCCAGGGAAAGGCGTCGGCCGCGCCGGCCCCGGGTCGAAAATCGAACGGCGTTTCCTCGATGGTGCCCGCGCCCGTCATCGGGATGGTGGCGATACGTCGCGCCCATGCGGTCAGCGGCACCCGCGGCGGGTGGGGAGCCTGGTCGAGGCCGTGGCTGTCGGGCTTCTCACGCGCGGCGGCCGATTCGTGCTCAGGAGCGCCATCCCGCAGCGCGGGCCTGGCCTCGCCAAACGCCGACGCCACAAACGTGCCTGCGCCCACGCGGCCGAACACGAACCCTTCCGCGCGCAGCCAATCGTAGGCCGTTGCGATCGTCAGCCGGGCCACGCCCAGCTCGTGGGCCAGCTCGCGCGTCGGCGGTAGCCGCTCGCCGGCCCGCAGGCGCCCCGTTAGGATGGCGTCGCGCAGCTGCGCGTAGAGCTGGCGCGTCAGTCCTTCCGCGGCGGCATCGGAGCGGTCGAGCGCCACCAACAGGTCCACTGGATGCTCGGATGCCATTGGCCTATCCAATCGCTTCGATGTTGGCACTTGTATTGATCCATTCTACCCAGGTACCATACCACCCGATGAGGTGTGGTGCAATCGAGGAGCAGACTTTATGGCAAACGAGAGGCTTGGCCCAGGAGCAGGCGCCTCCGCACGGACTCGCATTCGCCGGCATCCCGAGCGTTCCGCGCCGGAGCTGGCAGAGGAGTTCCTGCGTGCCGGGCGGGTGGCGCATGTGGCGTTCGTCGCGGCGGGGCAGCCGTACGTCCTGCCGTTCACCTACCACTACGACGCGGGCAAGGTCCATTATCACGGCGCGCCGGCCAGCTGTACCCTCCGCGCCCTCCGCACGCTGGGCTTAGGAACGCCGGTCTGCGCCGAGGTCACGCTGCTGGATGGGCTGGTCGCCTCGCGAGACGCTAAGAGCCACTCGGTGAACTATCGGAGCGTCGTCATCTTTGGTGATGCGGTGGAGTCACCGACCTGGACGAAAAGCGCCTGGTGTTTGAGGCCATGACGCGCCGCTATTTCTCCGGCAGAGCGGCTGGTCGTGAGTATGCCCCGGCGCGCGACGGCGACCTGCGCGCCGTGACGCTGCTGGCAATCGCGATCGAGGAGCTGAGCGCGAAAACACGCGCAAGTCCCGCGCTTGGCCCACGCGATGGTGACGAGGCGGCGGCAGGCACGAGGTTTGTGCTCCTTCTGCCTGGCCTCGGCGCATGATTGCTGTGCGCAAGTTGACAGGCCCGCGCGGCGAATGATACACTTTGCTGCGCTGGCCTGAGGCCGGCCCTCGCCAAGGTAGCTCAGTCGGTAGAGCACGGCACTGAAAATGCCGGTGTCGGCGGTTCGATTCCGCCCCTTGGCACCACACTCTTCCCCGATTCATCCCGCGCCACTATCCTTGCCCGCCCGCCCGTTCGTGTGCCCATTCGCGTGCCTCTCACGCTGCCTTCCCGCTGATTCGCTTGTGAGGGTAGCGCGGGGGCGCTGGCGCATGAGACACCTTGGGCAGTCGGTTGACGCCGTGGCGCGCGCGAACTAGACTGAGAACACGGCAAAGGATGAGGTCGATACTGGGGTCCTGGTTGAGGGCGAGGTCCGCATGCTGTTCCGGCAACCGCGCAAGATCGAGCGTTGGCTGACGCGCACAATCTCATGGGCGCTCTTTCTGACGCTGTCATTTGCACTCCTGGTCGGCAGCCTGACGCGGCTGGCGTCGCTGGGGCCGGCTGGTGCAGCCCACCCGAACCACCCCATCATGTACGGCGGCGCGGTTGGCTTCAGCGTCGGGCAACCGCCCAGTGTTACGGCGCGCTCGGCCTATGTCTTCGACGCCGACCTGGGCTTCGCCTACTTCAACTACCACGCCAATGACGAGCTGCCGATGGCGAGCTGCACGAAGATCATGACGGCGCTGCTGGCGGTCGAGCATGGCTCGCTCGATCAGGTCATTACCGTTGGGGCGGACGCGCATGCGCTGGTGCGCGCGGACAGCAGCTATATGGGCCTGGGCACGGGGGAAAAGCTGACCCTGCGCGACCTGCTGTACGGACTGGTGCTGCCATCCGGCAATGATGCCGCCATCGCCATCGCGGACGGCATCAGCGGGAACGTGACGGACTTTGTCGCCCTGATGAATCAGCGCGCCGCGCAGCTTGGCCTCACCCATACCCACTTCATGAATCCCCACGGGCTGGGCGCGCCAAACCACTATACCTCCGCCCGTGACCTGGCGGTGCTGGCGGGCGTCGCCATGAAGAATCCTGTGCTCGTCAAGATCACCTCGACCGTCCAGTACAGCATTCCGAAGACTGCCACGCACGCCGCGTATGAGCTGGAAACCGGCGACGATCTACTGTCCGGCGCGCGGGCACCCTACCCCGGCGCCATCGGGGTCAAGCCCGGCTTCACCGGCGACGCGGGCTATTGCCAGGCGTTCGCCGCGATCCGCCACGGCCACCTCATCGTGGGTGTCGTGCTGGGCGAGCCATCGTGGCAGGTTCGCATTGTCGACATGCATAATCTGTTGGACTGGGGCTTCGCGCAGGAAAGCATCCCGCCCGCCCCTCCGACGGTCCCCTGGTCGCACCCGTCGCCCAACCTCTAACGGGAGACGCGTCATGTTCCCCATAGCGCACGCCTGGCTGGTGGAGCGACTCGTCGCCCAGCCGCGGCCGGCGCACTACCTGGGCTGCATCTGGCCAGACATGCTGTTCGAAAGTCCGCTCACCCACCGTCAATCGCATCGTAGCGGCATGACGCTCGCGCGGCACGCCATGGCTCACCCCGCGGACGTCGCCTTTCACGATTTCGTCGTCGGGGTGCTCACACATGGCAGCGAACCGCGCGGCTTCGACTGGTACAGCGACGAGCAGTACCGCGCTCCTCTGGAGGCGCGAGGCTATGCCTTCCAGCGTGGGCAGCCACTGGCCTCGGCAGCGGCGGCCGCCTGTGGCCTGGCGGAGGACCAGGGCTGGTGGAAGGCACACAATCTGGTGGAGATGGCCTTCGAGCTCACGCTTTTTGCGGAGCGGCCCGCGTGTGGAGACCACCTCGCGGCAGCCTGCGCAGATACGGCCATGGCCGAGCACGTCGCCGCGTCGCTGGCGCAGGTATTTGGCGTGCCGGCCGCGGCGCTGGCGCACGCGATGCGCCGCTTCCCAGATGTGGTCGCGTTTCGTCCCGCCCGCGTGGACACGCTCGCGGCGGTCTACGCCGCGCAGGTGCGCCACAAGCATCCCGGCTCGGCACCCGATACAGCAGCCATCGCGGGGTTGATCGAGCGCGCGCACGAGCGCATCGCGCCGGATTATCACACCTTTCTCGCGGACTCCGCCCTGGCGGTGGACGCGATGCTGCAT
>Ga0209647_1000849_pt1 | contig 27780 bp, 19 predicted proteins | sample GraSoi_2013_60cm_FD_185827 | JGI IMG/M metagenome (GOLD analysis project Ga0209647, IMG submission 185827) | Grasslands soil microbial communities from the Angelo Coastal Reserve, California, USA - Sample 9_17_2013_60cm (SPAdes) (version 2) | ecosystem: Environmental > Terrestrial > Soil >... | reverse complement strand
TGGCCTGGCCGCTGGGCCTGTGCATCGCCGGCATCGTGCTGATCTGGAGAAACGCCCCGGCGGACGAGCAGGCGACGATGCGGCAGCTCGCCGAGCCGCTGCTGTCTGTGACTGGGGGCGGGGGGCGGTCCAGGACTGTGCTGCGCGCGCTGCTCGCGGCCCTGCTGCTGGTCGGCGGCCTGACCACGCTGCTGTCCGGGCACCACCGCAGCGCAGTCCTGCGGCCGCTGGGCGGGGTGGCGCTGGTGATCGCGGGGATCGTCGTGCTGCTCGGGCCCTGGTGGCTGCGCATTGCCCGCGATCTCGTTCTCGAGCGGCAGGCCAGGGCCCGAGCGGAAGGGCGGGCCGACATGGCGGCGCAGCTGCACGACTCGGTGCTGCAGACGCTCGCCCTGATCCAGCGCCGGGCGGACGACCCCCAGCGGGTCATCCAGTTGGCCCGCGCCCAGGAGCGCGAGCTGCGGTCCTGGCTATTCGATGGCCGGGTGCCCGGCTCGATGGGCGAGGCGGGCCTGACCCTGGCCGACGGGGTGCGGCTCATCCAGCAGGAGGTGGAGGCTCAGCACGGGATAGCCGTCGAGGCGGTCACGGTCGGGGACTGCGATCTCGACGACGACCTCACCGCCCTGCTGGCTGCCGCGCGCGAGGCGACGGTCAACGCGGGGAAGTGGTCCGGCGCCGACGTTGTCTCCCTGTTCGCCGAGGTCGAGCCGACGGAGGTGTCGCTGTTCGTGCGCGACCGCGGCCGGGGCTTCGACCCTGACGCGGTACCCGGCGACCGGAAGGGGCTGGCGGAATCCGTCTGCGCCAGGATGGCTCGGCGCGGCGGTTCCGCGATCGTGCGCAGCATCCCGGGAGAGGGCACCGAGGTGTCCCTGACGATGCCGCGGGCCGCCGGGGAACGCCTGCCGAGCCGGACGTGAACACGCCGAGTGCCCGCACGGGCGGTGGCAGCCCGAGGGGCGGCGGTCCGGGAAGCGGCAGCCCCAGGGGCGGCGGCAGTCCGAGGGTCTTCCTCGTGGACGACCATGGCCTGTTCCGTTCCGGGGTCCGGTCCGAGCTCGGCGGCCAGGTCGAGGTGGTGGGCGAGGCGGACGACGTCGAGCCCGCGATCGCGCTGATCACCGAGAGCGTTCCGGATGTCGTCCTGCTCGACGTGCACCTGCCCGGCGGGGGCGGGCAGGTGGTGGTCGCGGCGATCAAGGCCACGCACCCGCAGGTCCGCTTTCTCGCCCTGTCGGCTTCCGATGCCCCCGAGGACGTGATCGCCGTCATCCGGGCGGGCGCCCGGGGCTACGTTACGAAGACGATCTCGGGCCCCGAGCTCGTGGACGCGGTGCGCCGGGTAGCGGCCGGTGACGCGGTGTTCTCGCCGCGGCTGGCCGGGTTCGTCCTGGACGCGTTTGCCGCCGCTCCCGCGGCCAGCGGGGACGGCCCGTCCTTCGATCCCGAGCTCGACCAGCTCACGCCCAGGGAGCGGGAGGTCCTCCGGCTGATCGCCCGCGGCTACACCTACCGGGAGATCGCGCGGGAGCTGTACATCTCTGTCAAGACGGTCGAGAGCCATGTGTCCTCGGTGCTGCGCAAGCTCCAGCTCTCGACCCGCCACCAGCTGACCCGGTGGGCGGCCGAGCGGCGCCTGAACTGACGGCGGGCGCACATGGCCGAGGAACGCTCAGCTGGGCCGGGCACGGTCCGAGAGCTGCTCCGCTCGATACTCGTCGTCACCGGGAGCCTGCCCCGCTTCGATGCCGAGGCCGCTCCCGAAGATCCGGTCCCCTTGTTCGCCGGATGGCTGGCCACGGCGATCGACGGCCAGGTACCCGAACCGCACGCGATGACCCTGTCCACCGTCGATCAGGAAGGGCGGCCGTCGTCGCGCGTGCTGGTCTGCCGGGACGTCGACGCCGCCGGAGCCTGGTACTTCGCCTCCGGCGCGGCCAGCCCCAAGGGGCGCGAACTGAGGGCCAACCCGCACGCGGCCCTGACGTTCTACTGGCCGCAGCACGGCCGGCAGATCCGGGTGCGGGGAACGGTGACGCCGGCCGGGCCGGAGCGCAGTGCCGCCGACTTCCTCGCCCGGTCACCCGAGTCCCGGGCCGAGTCGCTCACTGGCCGCCAGTCAGAGGTCCTGGCCGACCCGGCCGAGATGGAGGTCGCGCTTCAGGAGGCCCGGGCCCGGATCGCCGCCGCCCGGGACCTGGTCGCCACGGACTGGACCCTGTACGCCCTGACCGCGGACCAGGTCGAGTTCTGGCAGGCCGACGAGCAGCGCCGGCACACCCGGCTGCTCTACAAGCGCGTCGGCCCAGCCTGGACCCGCTTCAGGCTCTGGCCGTAGCCGCGACCGCTGCCCCTGGTCGGGCCCTCCCGCTCGCTGCGGCAAGAGATCCTGGCCGAACTCCGCGCAGCAACCTGATGGCCGTGAGAACCTGCTCGCTCAGGGAAGCTGGCACTCAGACGTGGGAGGCGCCGGGCCGTGCAGGACATCACGAGGCTCAGCGCCACAGAGCTGCTCGGGCTGTACCGGCGGCGTGAGCTGTCGCCGGTGGAGGCGACGCGGGCCGTGCTCGCGCAGATCGACGCTCGGAACCCGGCGATCAACGCCTACTGCCTCGTCCGCGGTGATGAGGCGCTGGCCGCCGCCCGCGCGTCGGAGCGCAGATGGCGCAAGGGGGAGCCTGCGGGACTGCTGGACGGCGTCCCCACCTCGGTCAAGGACCTCCTGCTGACCAGCGGATGGCCGACGCTGCGGGGCTCGCGGACCATCGACGAGGCCGGCCCGTGGACCGTCGACGCACCCGCAGTGGCCCGGCTGCGCGAGCACGGGGCCGTGCTGCTCGGCAAGACGGCCACGCCCGAGTTCGGCTGGAAGGCGGTGACCGACAGCCCGCTCACCGGGGTGACGCGCAACCCGTGGGATCTCAGCCGGACGGCGGGCGGATCCAGCGGAGGCGCCGCGGCGGCCGTGGCCTCGGGCCTGGGACCGCTGGCCGTGGGCACCGACGGCGGCGGGTCGATCCGGATTCCGGCCAGCTTCTGCGGCATCGTCGGGCTCAAGCCGACCCACGGCCGGGTTCCGGTCTACCCGCCCAGTCCTTTCGGCACGCTCTCCCACGTCGGGCCGATGACCAGGACCGTAGCGGACGCGGCGCTGCTGCTGGACGCGCTCGGGTCGCCGGACTTCAGGGACACGCTCGCGCTGGACCGGCGGGCCCCGGCCGTCGACGAGCTCGCGGCCTCCCGGGTCAAGGGCCTGCGCGTGGCCTACAGCCCGGCGCTGGGCTACGCGGAGGTCGATCCCGAGGTTGGCCAGGCAGTCGGGGACGCGGTGGCGGCGCTTGAAGCCTGCGGCGCGCGGGTAACGCTCGCCGACCCCGGATTCGGCTGCCCGATCGCCGCCTTTAGCGTGCTCTGGTACGCGGGCGCGGCCAAGGTAGTCGACGACATTCCCGCCGACCGCAGGCCCCTGATCGACCCCGGCCTGGCCGAGGTGGCCGCTGAGGGCCTGCGCTACTCGGCGCTCGACTACCTGCAGGCGCAGCGCGAGCGCGCCGAGCTCGGCATCGCCATGGGCGCCTTCCACCAGAACTACGACCTGCTGGTGACCCCCACCGAGCCGGTCCTCGCGTTCGGCGCCGGGACCGAGGTCCCGGACGGCTCGGCGGAGCCGCGCTGGCCCAGCTGGACCCCGTTCACCTACCCGTTCAACATGACCCACCAGCCGGCCGCCACCGTCCCCTGCGGATTCTCCGCCGCGGGGCTTCCCGTCGGGGTCCAGGTCGTCGGTCCCCGGCACGCCGACTCCCTGGTCCTGTCGGCCTGCGCGGCGATCGAGGCGGCGCGGCCCTGGCGGGACCGCTGGCCCGCCTGATCAGCGACCGACCCCGTACTCGGCCAGCCAGCTGGATGCCCAGCTGTCCGATACGCCGGCCAATCCTGAGCAATGGTGCCGCCGCCGTCATCGTGGCCCGCTACCTGGCCCGACCGCGTTCGCCCGCGCGTGATCGGCGGGCGTGCCGCCGGGCCAGATGCCGGTGCCCGGCCCCTGGTCAGGGCACTGCGGTGGGTAGCAGAGCCAATTTTCTTTGCAGTATCCGATTGCGTGTCTTCGTATGCAGTCGGTAATGCGCTATACAGGTTCCTAGTGCGAGGGAGCGAAGTGCGGACAGACGAGGGGCCCCTGTCCCTGCCCGGATTGCGCATCGTGGCGGGCGGGCTCGTTCGCATCCGCCGCGGATTCTCCGTGGCCCCGCTCATCGTCAAGATCCTGATGGTCGCGGCCCTCGTCTTCTTCTTCCCCGCGGTGGTGGGGATCCTGGTGGTGGCCGCGCTGGTCTACGCGCCGTTCGCGGTCTCGGCCGCGCATCGCAGCGTCGTGGCGTCGCTGTCGGTGGCCGTCTGGGGCCTCGCGGTGGTCACCGGGCTGTCCGGCGGTTATAAGCCCTGGCTGGCGCTGCTGCTCCTGCTCCCGTTCGCGGTCGTGGCCGCCGCTCATGCCGGCTCGCTGGGCCGCTGGTTCGTGCCGTGCCGCACCGTCGCCTGGGCGCTGGCCTGGGCGGTGCCCGTCGGCATCCTGGCCTGGCGGCTGGCCCGGAGCCAGCCCGCGATCGGCCCGGCGACCGGCTGGCTGATCGCGTGCGTGGTGCTGGGATGGCGGCTCGCCAAGTTGCTACAGGAGGAGCGGGAGTTCGGCCGCCAGCAGGCCCGTGGCGGCGCTCTGGCCGCGCCCAACGGCTGGCCCCCCACTCGAGGGCCGCGCGACGACCGCGCTGCTGCCGCTCTGGCCGGGCCGCGGCCGAACCGCCCGGGCGCGGGGACCAGGCCGGGCGGAAGGACTGGTCCTGGCGGACGGAGTCCGCGCGGCAACGGCCGGATCGCGGCCGCAGCGGAGGCGGTCCGCGCCCAGCACGCCGCGGAGGGCCCCCAGGCCTCGCCCGGGCCTGACGTCGGCCATGACCGCGCCGCCGCCAGGCCGCCGGAGATCACGGTGGACGAGGCCATGGCCGAGCTGGACAATATGATCGGCCTGAACGCCGTCAAGGACCAGGTCCGCTCGATCGCCGCCTCGATCGAGGCGGCGCGCAGGCGCGCGGTGGCCGGATACGCGACCGACAAGCCCATGCAGCATCTGGTGTTCCTCGGCCCGCCCGGCACCGGCAAGACCGCCGTGGCGCGCATCGTCGCCAAGATCTTCTACGCGTTCGGCCTGCTCGACACGCCCACCGTGGTGGAGGCGCACCGGGCCGACCTGGTCGGCGAGTACCTGGGCGCCACCGCGATCAAGACCAACGAGCTGATCGACTCGGCACTGGGCGGGGTTCTGTTCATCGACGAGGCCTACAGCCTGGTGAACGAGGGCGACGGGCAGGGCGACCGGTTCGGCAGCGAGGCCGTTCAGGCCCTGCTCACGCGGGCCGAGGACGACCGCGACGACCTGATCGTCATCCTGGCCGGATACGAGCGCCAGATGGAGAGTTTCCTGGCCAGCAATCCCGGGCTGACGTCGAGGTTCGCGGTGCGGGTCAAGTTTCCCGGCTACACGCCGGCCGAGCTGCTGGCCCTGGCCGACCTGGCGATCGAGCGCCGGGGCGAGCTGCTGGACCCGGACGCCAGGCCCGTGCTCTGGCGCATGTTCGAGGACGTGGGCCGCAGGAAGATAGCCGACGAGCTCGGGAACGGGCGGTTCGTGCGCAGCCTGCTGGAGAAGTCCGGCCAGGCCAGGGACGTCCGGGTGATGGGCGCGCCGGCCGAGCCGTCCTCCGCCGACCTGGTGACCCTGCGCGGCGCCGACCTGGAGCAGGCCTTTTCCGAGCTGACCACCAGGTTCCGCGGGTACGGCGAGACGCCGACCCTGGAGAGCGCGCTGGCCGAGCTCGACGCGCTGATCGGGCTCGAGCCGGTCAAGCGCCAGGTCCACGAGATCGCGGCCCAGCTGCGGGTGGCGCGGCTCCGCGACGCCCATGGCCTGGCCAGCCAGCCGCCGGCCCGGCATTTCGTGTTCACCGGCCCGCCGGGAACCGGGAAGACGACCGTGGCCAGGATCCTGGGCCGGATCTTCGCGGCGCTCGGACTGCTGGTCCGGCCCAGCGTCGTCGAGGCGCACCGCGCCGACCTGGTCGGCGAGCACCTGGGCTCGACCGCGATCAAGACCAATAAGCTGGTCGACTCGGCGCTGGGCGGGGTGCTGTTCATCGACGAGGCCTACGCGCTGTACAACGAGGGCTACTCGGGCGGCGATGCATTCGGCTCCGAGGCGACCGCGGCGCTGCTCAAGCGCGCCGAGGACGACCGGGACCGCCTGGTGATCGTGCTGGCGGGCTACACCGCCGACATGGACAGGTTCCTGCGCAGCAACCCGGGCCTCGCCTCCCGGTTCAGCACGCGGATCTCCTTCCCGAGCTACTCCCCGCAGGAGCTGACCAGCATCGCCGAGGTGATCGCGCGGCAGGCGGGGGACAGCTTCGATGCGGACGCGCTGCCGGTGCTGGACCAGATCTTCGCCGCCGCCTGCGAGCAGCGCAAGATCGACGAGCTCGGCAACGGGCGGTTCGCGCGGTCGCTGTTCGAGCGTGCCTGCGCGGTCAGGGACGTGCGGGTCGCGCAGCTCGGCGAGACCGCGAGCGCCGCGGACCTCACCACCGTGTCGGCCGCCGACCTGCTGACCGCCTACCGTGAGATCAGCCCCGGCTGAGGCATGAGCCCCGGGCGAGGGGCCAGCACGGGAGATGATCTCGCCGGTCAGCGGCGGGCGGCGGGCAGGGAAGGCAAGCGTGGACGGCGGCTGGGAGTTCTGGATCGACCGTGGCGGCACGTTCACCGACGTGGTCGCGCGCCGCCCGGATGGCACGCTCGCGGTCCACAAGCTGCTGTCTGAGGATCCGGGCCGGTACACCGATGCCGCCGTGGCGGGCATCCGGCGCCTGCTCGGCGTGGAGGAAGGCGCTCCCCTTCCAGCCGGACGGATCTCCGTGGTCCGCCTGGGCACCACGGTCGCGACCAATGCGCTCCTGGAACGCAAGGGCGAGCCGACCGTCCTGGTCATCACCCGCGGATTTGCGGACGCGCTGCAGATCGCCTACCAGGACCGGCCTCGGATCTTTGACCGGCAGATCGTCCGTCCGGAGATGGTGTACTCGCGGGTGATCGAGGCCACCGAGCGGACCGGGGCCCGCGGCGAGGTCATCGTCGCCCTGGACGAGGACGCTGTGGCGCGCGACCTGCGGGCCGCTTACGACGACGGCTTCCGGTCGATCGCGGTGGTATGCATGCACGGCTACCGGTACCCGGCGCACGAAGCCCGGATCGGCGAGATCGCCCGCCGAGCCGGATTCGAGCAGGTGTCACTGTCGCACGCGACCAGCCAGCTGATGAAGCTGGTGTCCCGGGGCGACACCACGCTGGTGGACGCCTACCTCTCGCCCGTCCTCGTCCGCTACGTGGATCAGGTCGCCAGCGAGCTGGACGGGATCCGATTGCAGTTCATGCAGTCCAACGGCGGCCTCACCGACGCCCACTTGTTCCGGGGCAAGGACTCCATCCTGTCCGGGCCCGCCGGCGGCATCGTCGGCATGGCCCGTACGGCCCAGGCAGCGGGCTTTGACCAGGTGATCGGGTTCGACATGGGCGGCACCTCGACCGACGTGTCCCACTACGCCGGCGAGCTCGAGCGGCAGTACGAGACGCAGGTCGCCGGGGTGCGGATGCGGGCGCCGATGCTCAGCATCCACACGGTGGCCGCTGGCGGCGGGTCGGTCCTGCATTTCGACGGCAGCCGGTACCGGGTTGGCCCGGACTCGGCCGGGGCGCACCCGGGCCCGGCGGCCTACCGGCGCGGGGGCCCGCTCACGGTCACCGACGCCAACATCATGCTCGGCCGGATCCAGCCAGCGCACTTCCCCAGGGTGTTCGGCGAGCGCGGTGACCAGCCCCTGGACGCCGGGATAGTGCGGGAACAGTTCGCCGCGCTGGCGTTGCGGATCGGGGCGGCGGCCGGCGGTCCCCCGCCCCCGCTCTCGCCCGGATCCGGGGAGCCCTCTGCCCGGTCCCGCAGGTCCCCCTCGCCTGAGCAGGTCGCCGCCGGGTTCCTGGAGATCGCGGTGGCGAACATGGCGAACGCGATCAAGAAAATCTCGGTGCAGCGCGGCTACGACGTGACCCGGTACGTGCTGGCGACGTTTGGCGGGGCGGGCGGCCAGCACGCCTGCGCGGTGGCCGACGCGCTCGGCATCACCCGGGTGCTCATCCACCCGCTGGCCGGGGTGTTGTCCGCCTTCGGGATGGGGCTGGCCGACGTGACCGCGATGCGCGAGACCGCCGTGGAGGCACCGCTGGCCGCCGGGCTGCTCCCGGAATTGGACCGGGTGGTCGGCCGCCTGGAGGCCGACGCGCTCGCCGAGTTGGCCGAGCAAGGAATCGGGCCCGGCCGCGCCCGGTCGGTGCGGCGGGCTCACCTGCGTTACGACGGCACCGACACCGCGCTGCCGGTCCCGCTCGGCGGCGTGGCCGAGATGGTGGCCGGTTTCGAGCAGGCCTACCGGCAGCACTTCTCTTTCCTCATGCGCGGCAAGACGATCCTCGTGGAGGCGGTGTCGGTCGAGCTTGCCGCCGCGCCCGCCGCGCCCGCCGTGCTGGCCGCGCAGCCGCCGGGCGGGCCCGCGCCGGGCGGGATCTCGGGGGGCGGGCCGCCCGCGCCGGGGCAGGCGGGCGGAGCGGGAGCCACGGTGACGATGTATGTGGCCGGCGCGCAGGCGGACGTGCCGCTGGTCCGCCGGCGGGACCTGCGGCCGGGCCAGCGGGTGGACGGGCCGGCGCTGATCGTGGAGGACTTCGCGACCACGGTGACCGAGCCGGGCTGGCGGGCGGAACTGACCGGGCCCGGCGACCTGCTGCTCACCCGCGTGGCGGAGCGGCCGGAGCGGCGCCCGGCCGGGACCGCGGTGGATCCGGTCATGCTGGAGATCTTCAACAACCTGTTCATGTCAGTCGCCGAGCAGATGGGGGTGCGGCTGCGCAGTACCGCGCACTCGGTCAACATCAAGGAGCGGCTGGACTTCTCCTGCGCCATCTTCGACGCGGGCGGGGGCCTCATCGCCAACGCGCCGCACATTCCGGTGCACCTGGGCTCGATGGGGGAGAGCATCAAGATCGTCGTGAGGCGCAACGCCGGGCGGATGCGCCCCGGTGACGTCTACGTGCTCAACGATCCCTACCACGGCGGGACGCATCTGCCGGACATCACCGTGGTCACTCCCGTGTTCGACGGCGCCGGCCGCGAGGTTCTCTTCTTCGTGGCGTCCCGCGGCCACCACGCGGAGGTCGGGGGCATCACGCCAGGCTCGATGCCCGCGTTCAGCACCAGGGTCGAGGAAGAGGGGGTGCTCATCGACAACTGGCTGCTGGCGCGCGGCGGGGTGCTGCGGGAAGCGCAGACACTGGGCCTGCTCCGTTCGGCGGCCTACCCGTCCCGCAACCCGGAGGTGAACCTGGCCGATCTGAGGGCCCAGGTCGCCGCGAACGAGAAGGGGGTACAGGAACTCCGCCGGATGGTCGCGCACTTCGGGCTGGACGTGGTGCGGGCCTATATGGGGCATGTCCAGGACAACGCCGAGGAAGCCGTGCGCCGTGTCATCGTCGCGCTGAGCGACGGCGAGTTCGCCTACGAGCTCGACAACGGGGCGGTGATCCAGGTCGCGATTCGGGTGGACCGCACGACCCGGACCGCGGAGGTCGACTTCACCGGAACCTCGGCGCAGCTGCCGGGCAATTTCAACGCGCCGTCGTCGGTGGCCATGGCGGCCGTGCTGTATGTGTTCCGCACCCTGGTGGCCGATGACATCCCGCTCAACTCCGGCTGCCTCAAGCCGGTCCGCGTGATCATCCCGCCGGGATGCATGCTGGCGCCGGAGTACCCCGCGGCGGTGGCGGCCGGGAACGTGGAGACCTCGCAGGCGATCACCGGGGCCCTGTACGCGGCGCTGGGCGTCATGGCGGAGGGCTCGGGCACGATGAACAACGTCACCATCGGCAACGAGCGCTACCAGTACTACGAGACGGTAGCCAGCGGATCGGGCGCGGGGCAGGGCTTCGCCGGCACCGATGCGGTGCAGACGCACATGACCAACTCCCGGCTTACCGACCCTGAGGTGCTGGAATGGCGTTATCCGGTCCGGCTGGAGCAGTACGCGATCCGGCCCGGCAGCGGCGGGGCGGGGCGCTGGCCCGGCGGCGATGGCGGCCGCCGCGAACTCCGCTTCCTGGAGCCGATGACCATCACTACGCTGAGCAGCCACCGCCGGGTCCCGCCTTACGGGATGGCGGGCGGGAAGCCGGGCGCGCTCGGGCGGCACTGGGTGGAGCACGCCGACGGCTCGGTCACCCCGATGCGCGGATGCGACTGTGCGGCCGTGTCCACCGGAGATGTGTTCGTGATCGAGACGCCGGGCGGCGGCGGATACGGGTCACCGGCCGAGTTAGCCCCGATTGGCGCACAGGGCCGTCGACGCGGGCCCGGTGGTCACCCCGCCATCACGCCTGCGATCCCGCGGGCTCCTCCGGGGGGAGCTCGTAGAGCGCGGTGGCGATGTCCTTCTCGCTGCTGCCCGCCGCCCGGATCGTGTCCATCAGCGTGTGCAGCACGGAGTGCCGGTCCTCCCCGATGTCGAGCAGGCGCTGCGCGGCGTCCCACAGCTCCGGCGGGTCGTCGCGCCAGAGCCGGTCGACCAGCGCCAGGTGCCGGTCGATGTGGTCGTCGTCGGCTGGTCCGGGGGTGGCCGGGACGTCGTGGTCGGCGGCCAGCAGGATCCGGCGGTCTGTCGGGCTGGCCGGGTCGAGCGTGGCCAGGTCGGTGCCCCGGTAGCGGCCCTGCAGTACGCCGAACGCGAAGACCCGGCGGGGCAGCGCCTCCAGGTCGGAGTCGGGCAGCAGCCTGGCTACGAGCTTCGGCTCCAGGCCGAACGAGGCGGGGTCGTGGTAGACGCGGGTGAACGTGCCCATCGAGTCGAACACCGCGTCCAGCGTCGCCCCGATCGCGTCGGTTTCCCGGCCCTCGCGGGCGCCGGCCCAGCGCACCCAGGCGGCGAGCACGTGCGGCATCGCATGCTGCGCGGCCGGCGAGAGCATGACCTTGCGCGGCAGCCAGTCCAGCAGGAAGGTCTCGGCCTTCGCCGGGCTCATCCGCAGCGGGCGGCCGAAGTCCCGGTCACATCCGTACTCCACGATGTGGTCGGCGCAGCGGCTCGCCGCCTCGCGGTCGGAGAGGTCCTCGGCCTCGTCGGAGGCAAGGAACTCCGCCACGAGCATCGCCCGGCGGTCCTTGCGCCATGTCTGCCGCCGCGTGGCCCCCGTGCTTCCCGGGCGCCCGGTGCTTCCCGGCTGCAGCGTGCGCACCCGGGCCCTGATGAACGCGTGATAGGAGGGGAAGGAACTGCTGACCGGCGGTTCGGCCGCCACCTCGGTGACCGCGAGCGCCGATTCGAGCAGCCGGCGGGCGTGCGGCGACTGAACCTGCGTGAACGTGGACGCGGATTGGCGGCAGTAGTCGAGGAGCTTGTCCACCTGCGAGGTGACCCAGCCGTCGCGCGCCATCCCGCCCGCGTTGTAGTCGACGACCACGACGAGCGCGTGCTGCTCCTGGCCGGCGTAGCTGAACACGCAGACGACCTCGTCGCGGTCGCCGTAGGCGTCAGAGTTCATGTAGCACGCGGCCGCCACGACCGCGCCCACGTGCTCGGCCCATCCCGGCCGGGCCACGCCGCGCTCCATCAGCGCCAGGGCCGCCTGCTCGGCGTTGGCCGCCTGGCGCGGCGTGCCCAGGCAAGCGATGCCAGACAGCAGGGCCAGCGCCGCGGGGCTGCCCTGCTGGGCCGCGTAGCCGACCAGGCCCTCGCCGATCAGCTCCTCGATATCGGCCCGGCGGCGCAGTCCGCCCCGCCCTCGCCCCCCCGGCCGGGTCGAGCGCTGTCCCCACCAGGTGCCGAGCAGCTCGCTGACCATCAGCTCGGCGTCGAGCGGGCTGCGGACGGCGAGCAGCTCCCGCGCGGCGCGCAGCATCTCAGCGAACAGCGCGTTAGGAGGCGCTGCGGACGCTGCCCCGGTGCTTGGCCGCTTCCGCGGAGGACCGGAGTGACCGTGATGGCCCGGCCGGCCTGGCGGCTCAGTGCGTCGGCTCGGCGGGTTCACGTGGCTAGCTTTCCAGATGCGCGCCGTCCGATGCCATGCCCCGGCGCGGCGCGGCGTCCGTTTCTCCCCGTGTCGTCGCCTCCGCCCATATCTTCGCTCCCCCCATAACCGCCCATACCTGGCTTTCCTCGCTTACTCCCAGACTCCGCTCATACAGTCAGCCGGGTGGACGATGAGGCGCAGCTCCATCTATCGTGCCAGAAGAGCAGGAGGTCCGGTTACCAAGATGCGACTGCGGCGCCGACGGGAGTAGCTTCTCGCTGCCGAGTTGTCGCCGCTAGCTCTCTTGTACGCGTTGTTGCCGCTAGCCTTCTTGTGTCCGCAGTGAGCAGGAAGGAACCGTTCATGGCACGTGCTCGCACGGGCGTGGGGTGGTCCCGTTGAGCACCGGCACCTCCGTGCCGAAGCCCCGCGTGTCCGGTACGGACGTATCGGATTCCGCGCTACTCGCGACGCTCTTGAGCGAGGCTCCGATCGGCTTTGCCTTCCTCGGCGCCGATCTTCGGTTCCGGAGGGTGAACCAGACCCTCGCCCGCCTGTCCGGGATCGACGCGGGCCACTACATCGGCCGCCTGCCGTCTCAGGTCTGGCCGGAGAATCTGGGGACCCGCGCCGAGTCCGCCGCGCGCCACGTGATCGAGGCCGGCGAGCCCATGCTCGAGGCCGGCGAGCCCGTTATCGCAGGTGAGCAGGCCGGGCACTGGGCGTTCTCGTGGTTTCCTTCGCACGACCCCGACGGGGATATCACCGGGGTCGTCCTGATCGCCGCCGATATCACCGACAGCAGGAACTCGCAGGAGGCGCTGCGGCGGAGCGAGGAGCGGTACCGCTCGCTGGTACGGGCCGGAGGGCAGGTCGTCTGGGTGACGACGCCGACGGGCAAGATCGCCGAGGACTCGCCCGAGTGGCGCCGGATCACCGGCCAGACGGTCGACGAGTACCTGGGCAGCGGCTGGCTGGACGCGATTCACCCGGAGGACCGGGAGCGCGTCGAGCGCGAATGGCTGGACTGCGTCGACACCGGGAAGGTCTTCGACAGCCGCTACCGGGTCCGGACCAAGTCGGGCTCGTACCGGCATTATGACGTGCGCGCAGTCCCCATCGAGCGGGACGGGAAGATCACCGAGTGGGTGGGCGCCAGTACCGACGTCACCGGCCAGCGTGAGGCCGAGGAGATGCGCGGTCGCCTGACCGAGCAGCTCTCGGCCGCGGCGCTGCGCACCGTGCGGCTGCAGCAGGCGACGTCCATGCTGGCCGAGGCCATCTCCGTGGAGCAGGTGGTCGAGGTGATCACCGAGGTCGGGCGCTCGGCGATCGGCGCCGAGCGGTCGGCGGTGGGCATGCTCGACCCGGAACGGCTGCGGCTGCGCACCATCAACCTCTCGGGGCTGCCGAACAGCCCTGGAGGGCCGCTGGGGGACACGCCGCTGGACGTGCCGAGCGTGATGACCGCCGCCATCCTCGCTCGCCGCCCGCTGCTGATCGAGGGCCCGGACGAGCTGCGCAAGCACTTCGGTGAGGAGGTTGTCGAACTCTTCCTCCAGCACAGCGATGAGCAGGCCTGGGTCGGCCTGCCGCTGCTGTCCTCCGGTGCGCCGCTCGGGGCGCTCAGGTTCTCCTTCACCAGGCCCAGGAAGATCACCGATGAGGAGCGGGTGTTCCTCGAGGCACTGGCGGGCCAGTGTGCGCTCGCCCTGGAGCGGGCCTCGCTCTTCGAGCGCGAGCACGCCACGGCGGAGACGCTGCAGCGCAGCCTGCTGCCCGACAGCCTGCCCACCGTCCCCGGGATCATTCTGGAGGCCAAGTACCTGCCGACGAAGCACATGGAGATCGGCGGGGACTGGTACGACGCGTTCCGGCTGCCCGACGGCAAGCTGGCGGTGGCCGCGGGCGACGTTATGGGCAAGGGGCTGACCGCGGCGGCCGGAATGGGCCGGGTGCGCAACGCGCTGCGCGCGCTCGCGCTGACCGATCCCCGGCCGGCGGCCGTCCTGGCCGGGCTCGACCGGCTGTTCATCGCCACCGAGCTCGAGGAGCAGGTGACGACGGTCGCGTACCTGGTGCTGGACCCGGCCACCGGGGAGGGCATGGCCGGCAGCGCGGGGCACCTGCCGCCGCTGATGCTGTCCGTGGATGCCCCGCCGCACCTGGACCAGGCGGTGGCGGGAACGCCGCTGGGCTGGGCGAGCCCGCGCCAGCAGTATGTGTTCCGGCTGCCGCCCGGCAACACCGCGGTGCTGTACTCCGATGGACTGGTAGAGAACCGCAAGCGCGGCCTGGACGCGGGCCTGGACGAGCTCGTCTCGGTGGCCGCGCAGGCCCCTGCGGAGGCGGTGGAAAATCCGGCCGTGCTGCTTGATTACCTGGTCAAGCGAATGCTCGCCGGCTACGAGCAGGACGACGACGTGACCGTGCTCGTGGTGCACAGTCCGCGGCGCGACGCCGGAGCACCGCCCAGGCGGGTCGGCGGGACGCAGACTGCCAGGAAGGGCAAGGCATGACGGTTGTGGGTACCATACCTGCGCGCGGGGCAGTCGTTTCGCGAGGGAACGCGCGGCCAGTGGTCGCTACGGTACGACCTACCCGCCGACTCCGCCTAAGGTGGTGGTCGGGAGGCAAGCCGGTACCGGCCGCGGTGTTCCGCGGCAGGCGCCCGGTTTCCGGCGCGGTCTTGGGAGCAGGACCCGTCCGGTAAGGTCCATTTCTCGCCATACGGTTGCAGGAGAGGTGTCTGTGTCGCCTGCTAGTTCGGTCAGCCAAGGGTCGATCGCGGCGCGGCAGGCCGCCATCCAGCAAGGGAAGGGGTGACCGCGGTGGCAAGCGCTGCAAGCTCCGCAGCGCGGAGGCAGCCACGGCCGTCGGGCCAGAGTCCTTCGGGCCAGGGTCCTTCGGGGCGGGGCGCACGCGTTGCCGCACAGCCCGCCTCGGACGGGGCGGGAAACCGAGCAGATGCCGCGGTCGCGCTGGTCAGCGACGATCCGGCGACAGACAGCCCGCGGGCCTCCTCCGCTGCGGCGCCGGCGGCCAAGCGCCAGGGCGCGGAACGGCGAGGTTCGCGGTCGCGCCGGTCGGCGGGCCGGTCGGCCGCAGCAGTCCGCGAGCGGCCCCCGGGAGCGGACACCGGCAGCGAGGCTGACGAACCAGCCCAGGAGGATGGCCGTGACGGCGGCGACGAGGATCTGAAGGTCGAGGCGGACTTTGCCGATCCGGCGGCCGACGACCTGGACATCGAGGTCGACCTGGACGGCGAGCCGGATCTCGCCGCCGTCGCCGACCTGGACGTCGAGGCGGATCTGGCCGAGCTCGTGGCCAGCGACGACGATGCCGAGGACGTGATCATCGGGCTGGAGATCGACGAGCCCGACGGTGACATCTCCGGCACTCCCGGCGCGGGCCTGAGCCACGATGACGCCGAGCCCGTGCCAGACGCGGCGGGCGGGCCCGGACAGCCGAGCGTGGCCGCCACGGCAGAGGGTGCGGTCCCGTCGGCCAAGCCAGCCGGCGAAGAGGGCGAGGACGAGGCGTTCGTCTACGGCGACGACGACGAGGATCTGCCCGCCGCGCAGGTGGCGGTCGCCGGGGCGACATCGGACCCGGTCAAGGATTACCTCAAGCAGATCGGCAAGGTGCCGCTGCTCAACGCGGAGCAGGAAGTCGAGCTGGCCAAGCGCATCGAGGCCGGGCTGTTCGCGGACGAGAAGCTGGCTGAGGGCCGCGCCTCGCTGCACCCGGAGGCCCGCACTGACCTGGAGTGGATCGCTGACGACGGCCGGAGGGCCAAGGATCATCTGCTCGAGGCGAACTTGCGCCTGGTGGTCTCGCTGGCCAAGCGGTACACCGGCCGCGGCATGCTCTTCCTGGACCTGATCCAGGAGGGAAATCTCGGCCTGATCCGCGCGGTGGAGAAGTTCGACTACACCAAGGGCTACAAGTTCTCGACGTACGCCACCTGGTGGATCAGGCAGGCCATCACCCGCGCCATGGCCGATCAGGCCCGCACGATCCGCATTCCGGTGCACATGGTCGAGGTCATCAACAAGCTCGCCCGGGTGCAGCGGCAGATGCTGCAGGACCTGGGCCGGGAGCCGACGCCGGAGGAGCTGGCGGCCGAGCTGGACATGACCCCGGAGAAGGTCATCGAGGTGCAGAAATACGGCCGGGAGCCGATCTCCCTGCACACCCCGCTCGGCGAGGACGGCGACAGCGAGTTCGGCGACCTGATCGAGGACTCCGAGGCGATCCAGCCAGGTGAGGCGGTCAGCTTCACCCTGCTGCAGGAGCAGCTGCACTCGGTGCTCGACACCCTGTCCGAACGCGAGGCCGGGGTGGTCTCCATGCGGTTCGGCCTGACTGACGGCCAGCCGAAGACGCTCGATGAGATCGGCAAGGTCTACGGGGTGACCCGGGAGCGGATCCGGCAGATCGAGTCGAAGACGATGTCGAAGCTCAGGCACCCGTCCCGGTCTCAGGTGCTCCGCGACTACCTCGACTGACCCGCCGGGCCCGCCAGATGCAGTGAATCCCGCGCTCTCGACTGAGCGCGGGATTCACTCATACGCCCCCGGCCTGCGGGCCCGCTTCCGGCCAGCTGAGGCTGACCCGGGACCAGCCGGCTTCGGCTACCTCTCCGAGCTGGAGTTCTGGGGGCGGGAGAGCCGGTCGGTCTCGTCCTGGATCTCTACCGCGATCTTGGCTAGCGCCTCGGCATGCTTGCGGTTGTGATGCGCACAGAACAGCAGTTCGCCGGAGCCGGGGAGCAGGACGCGTACATACGCCTGCGCACCGCATCGGTCGCACAGATCGGTGGCGTTGAGCGGCTTCGTCGGGGCCATCGCAGCGGTCATGTCGCCTCCCTCACTTCGTGCGGTCCGGCTCCTGGTGTCGGCCGGCCATGCATCGTCGTCTGCTCTCTGCTAACCCTGCACTGGGCTAACCCTGCACTGATAACCCGGCAGTGCTAACCCTGCCGTGCCAATCAATCCATTACAACACCAGGCCGGACGCCTCTCTTCCCGCCCGCCGTCGCGTACGCCGTGGGCGAACAGCCAGCATGGTGCCTTGGCCCGGCCCGGAACTCCCCCGATCGCAAGTGCGTGGCCCCGGGTCGGCCTGCTAGGCCGGCGGCGCGGCGCCGCCGGGCTGTCCGCGGGGGCCGCTAGTCTGTTTTCACCCCCGCACGTCAGGAGACTCCCCAGTGACCGCCGTCAGCGCCGCGCGCGCGCGGAAGCCGAGTTCCGCGGATGGCTACACCGCGCGCCACCTAACGGTCCTCGAAGGGCTCGAGGCTGTCCGCAAGCGCCCGGGCATGTATATAGGGTCCACCGACGGCCGCGGGCTGCTGCACTGCCTGTGGGAGATCATCGACAACGCGGTGGACGAGGCACTGGGCGGTCACTGCACCAGCATCGAGGTCATCCTGCACGCCGACCATTCCGCCGAGGTTCGTGACAACGGCCGCGGGATCCCGGTCGACGTCGAGCCGAAGACCGGGCTCACCGGGGTCGAGCTGGTGATGACCCGGCTCCATGCGGGCGGCAAGTTCGGCGGCGGGTCCTATACCGCGTCGGGCGGGCTGCACGGCGTGGGAGCGTCCGTGGTGAACGCCCTGGCCGGCCGGCTGGACGTGCAGGTCGACCGGGACGGAGCCGAGTGGGCGACCAGCTTCCGCCGCGGGGTGCCCGGCGAGTTCAGCGGGCCGGGCCCGGACGCGCCGTTCCAGCCCGCCACGGGGCTGCGTCGGGTGCGCCGGGTGGCCAAGACCCTGACCGGCACCAGGATCAGGTTCTGGCCGGATCAGCAGGTGTTCGTGCGCGGCGCGCTGTGGAGCTTCGCCGCGCTGGCCCAGCGGGCCCGCCAGACCGCGTACCTCGTGCCCGGGCTCACCATCCGGGTGGTGGACGAGCGGGCCGACGCCGACCGCGCCCGCGCTCGCCTCGACGGCGCCGGACCTGACCGGCCCGCCCCGGACGGCACGGCCGACCACGACGGCCCGGACGACGCTCGCCCCGGGGTTTCCGCCCTTCCGCTGCACGCAGGCGAGCGGGACGACGAAGGCGAGCGGGAAGCCGAGTTCCGATTTGCGGGCGGGATCAGCGAGTTCTGCGCGCACCTGTCTCGCGGGGAGCCGGTCACCGACGTGGTCCGGCTGGCCGGCTCAGGGCGGTTCACCGAGACGGTGCCGGTGCTGGACGGCCAAGGCCACCTGGTCCCCACCGACGTCGAGCGCGAGCTCGCCGTTGACGTGGCGCTGCGCTGGGACAGCGGCTACGGCACCGTGACCCGATCCTTCGTGAACGTGATCGCCACTGCCAAGGGCGGCACGCACGTGACCGGCTTCGAGCGGGCCCTGGTCCGTGTCCTGAACGAGCAGCTGCGCGCGGTCAGGCTGCTGAAGAACGGGGACGCGCCGGTCATTAAGGAGGACATCCTCGAGGGACTCACCGCGGTGATCGCGGTGCGGCTGCCGGAACCGCAGTTCGAGGGGCAGACCAAGGAGGTGCTCGGCACGCCGTCCGCTTCCCAGATCGTGAACCAGGTGGTGAGCGGGGAACTCCGGGCCTTCTTCGAGGCGCGCGGGCGGGGCAGCAAGCAGCAGCAGGCCCGGGCGCTGCTCGACAAGGTGGCGGCCGCCGCCCGGACCCGGATCGCCGCGCGCGAGCACCGGGAGAACCAGCGCCGCAAGTCGGCGCTGGCGACTTCGGCGCTGCCCGCCAAGCTGGTGGACTGCCGCTCCGCCGACGACCGGAGCGAGCTGTTCATCGTGGAGGGTGACTCCGCGCTCGGCACGGCGAAGGTCGCCCGGGATTCGGAGTTCCAGGCACTGCTGCCGATCCGCGGCAAGATCCTCAACGTGCAGAAGGCGTCGCTGAGCGACATGCTCAAGAACGTCGAGTGCGCGGCGATCATCCAGGTGATCGGGGCCGGCTCCGGAGCCGCGTTCGACCTGGACTCGGCCAGGTACCAGCGCGTGATCCTGATGAGCGACGCCGACGTCGACGGTGCGCACATCAGGTGCCTGCTGCTCACTTTGTTCAACCGGTATATGCGGCCGATGGTGGAGGCGGGCCGGGTGTTCGCCGCGGTGCCGCCGCTGCACCGGATCGAGCTCGTCAGCCCGCGCAAGGGCCAGGATAAGTACGTCTACACCTACTCCGACGCCGAGCTGCGCCGGGCCCTGCTGCAGCTCGAGCGCCGGGGCCAGCGGTGGAAGGAGCCGCCGCAGCGGTACAAGGGCCTCGGTGAGATGGATGCTGCGCAGCTAGCCGATACCACGATGGATCCCCGGCGCCGGACGCTGCGCCGGATCAGGATCGATGATGCTGCCGCGGCCGCCAGCATGTTCGACCTGCTCATGGGCAGCGAGGTGGCGCCGCGCCGGGACTTCATCATCGGCGGCGCCGCGGAACTCGACCCGTCCCGCATCGACACCTGACGGCGGCGCCGACATGTGATCTTCTGCATACGCGTGTATGTGATACGCTCGTAATTATGGCGCACGTGGATAGGTTCTCGGTGACGATGGCCCCGGAGCTTGGCGTCGCGGTCCGGGACGCAGCAGCGCGGCAGGGAACAAGCGTGTCGACCTGGCTGAGCGAAGCGGCAGCCGACAGGATCCGCAACGAGCTTCTGGGCGCCGCGCTAGACGCATGGGAGGCCGAAGACGGCCCGTTCAGCGACGAGGAGCTCAACGCGGCAGCCGCCGCGCTGGGCGACGCCCGCCAGACGGGCGCCGCATGAAGGCGGTACTCGACGCGGGAGCACTGATCGCGATCGACCGCCGCGACCGCCGTTTCGGGGCGAGGCTGCGGGTTCTCCAGCGGCGGAGCACACCTCTTCGGGCAAGCTCCGCGGCGGTGGCTCAGGTCTGGCGCGATGGTCGCCGACAGGCAAACCTGGCCCGAGTACTCACCGGCGTAGGCATCGCGCCCCTCGGGGCGGCGGATTCGCGGCGGATCGGCGAGTTGCTCAGCCGGACGACGACGGCCGATGTTGTGGACGGGCATGTGGCCTTGCTGACGGATCCTGGCGACATCCTGTTTACCAGTGACCCAGACGACCTGAGGACCCTGATCGACGCGCGCGGAATAGCGGCCGCTGTGCGCGTCGTCTAGCAACCCAGTGGACCGGGCCAGATGATCTGCGGGCGTACTGAGGCTCTCAGCCCGCTCTGAACTTCGCGCGGCAGGCTCGGGGCGGGAGGACTCGCCGGGCGCGATGGGCGAGCGGGGCGATGAGCTTTACGCGGGGGCCGGACCGCCGAGGGCGGCGAGCGGGTGGCGGACCCGGACGCCTGAGCCGTCCCGGCGGCCGTCGGGCGGCGGCAGGTCGACCGGCGTGCCGGCCTCAGTCGCGCCGTGCGCGGGACCGGCCCCGGCCCAGGCCAGCACCAGCACGTCCTCGCCCTTGAGGAACCGGTGGCAGCGGACTCCGCCGGTGGCGCGGCCCTTCGGCGGGTACTCGGCGTAGGGCGTCACCTTCACGGTCACGGCCGACGTGCCGGGGAGCGCCCCGGCGCTGCCCGCGACCGTGACGACGACCGGGGCCCGGCCGGAGTCCTCGGGAGAGTCGATTCCAGCGGGGTCGACGGCGCCAAACCAGACCACCGACGCCCGCGGGGCCAGCCTGATCCCCGCCATCCCGCCCGCGGTCCGGCCCTGCGGCCGGACCGCCGACGCGCCGAACCGCAGCAGCTGCGCGTCGCTGGTCACGAACACCAGGTCCTGCGCCTCGTCGGCGAGCTGGACCGCGCCCACCACCCGGTCGCCGTCCCTGAGCGCGATGATCTCGAAGTCGGTGGCGTTCTGGGGGTAGTCGGGGGCCACCCGCTTGACCACGCCGGCGGCGGTGCCGACCGCGAGGCCGGCGCCGACGCCGGGCCCTGAGCCGTCGGCCGCGGCGAGCCCGACCACGGTCTCGCCGGGCTCCAGGGACAGGAACTCGCTGACCGGGGCGCCGCCCGCCAGCCCGGGGGAGTGCGCGCTCGGCGGCAGCGCGGGCAGTTCCAGCACGCCGAGCCTGATCAGCCGGCCCTGCGAGGTGACGACGCCGACCGTGCCCCGCGCGGTCGACGCCACGGCCGAGACGATCGCGTCGTGCGCCGCGCGGGGCCCCCCGGTGCCCGCGCGCACCTGGCGGGGCTGAGGGGCGGACGTACGTTCCGGATCTTGGTTTTCTCCGGCGCTCGCCGTCCTGGCCAGCAGCCCGGTCGTCGAGAGCAGCAACGTGCACGGATCGTCGGCCACCTCCAGCGGCACGGCGGCGGTCCGGGCCGCGCCGCTGCTCTCGAGCAGCACGGTGCGGCGGGGGGTCGCAAACCGCTCGCTGATGTCGGCCAGCTCGGCCGAGACGAGTTCTCGCAGCCGCTGCTCGGAGTCGAGGATCGCGGTGAGCTCGGCGATCTCGCGCTGCAGCGTCTCGCGCTCGCGCTCGAGCTCCAGCCGGTCGTAGCGGGTCAGCCGGCGCAGCGGGGTGTCCAGGATGTACTGCGCCTGGATCTCGGACAGGTCGAACACCTGCATCAGCCGGTCCTTGGCGGCCCCGGCGTCGTCGCTCGTGCGGATCACACTGATGACCTCGTCGATGTTGAGCAGCGCGATGAGCAGGCCGTCGACCAGGTGCATCCGGTCCTGGCGCTTGCGGCGCCGGAAGGCGGTGCGGCGGCGGACCACCTCGATCCGGTGGTCGACGTAGATCTGCAGCAGCTCGCGCAGCCCGAGCAGCCGCGGCTGCCCGTCGACGAGCGCGACGTTGTTGATGCCGAACGTGTCCTCCATCGGCGTGAGCCGGTACAGCTCGTCCAGCACGGCCTCGGGATGGAACCCGCTGCGCACCTCGATCACCAGATGCAGGCCGCGCTTCCGGTCGGTGAGGTCCTTGAGGTCGGAGATGCCGGCCAGCTTCCTGGCCTGGACCAGGTCCTTGATCCTGGCCACCACCTTCTCCGGGCCGATCCCGTAGGGCAGCTCGGTGACCACGATCCCGGTGCGGCGCGGAGTGATCTTCTCGATCCGGGCCGTCGCCCTGGTGCGGAATATCCCGCGGCCAGTCTCGTACGCCTCCCGGATCCCGTCCAGCCCGACGATCTTCCCGCCGGTCGGCAGGTCGGGCCCGGGCACGAACCGCATCAGCTCGTCCAGGCCCGCCTCCGGGTGGGCGATCAGCTGCCGGGCGGCCGCGATGACCTCGCCCAGGTTGTGCGGGGCCATGTTGGTGGCCATCCCGACGGCGATCCCGGCGGCCCCGTTGACCAGCAGGTTGGGGATCGCGGCCGGGAGCACCTCGGGCTGGGTCTCGGTGCCGTCGTAGTTCGGCACGAAGTCGACGGTGTCCTCGTCGAGCGAGTTGGTCATCTCCATGGCCGCGGGGGCCAGCCGCGCCTCGGTGTACCGGTACGCGGCCGGGGCGTCGTCGCCGCCCGGCGAGCCGAAGTTGCCATGCCCGTCGATCAGCGGCAGGCGCATCGCCCAGGGCTGCTCCATCCGGACCAGCGCGTCGTAGATGGCCGTGTCGCCGTGCGGGTGCAGCCGCCCCATGACCTGGCCGACGACCTGGGCGCACTTGATATGCGGGCGCTGCGGCGTCAGGCCCATCTCGCGCATCTGGTACAGGATCCGGCGCTGCACGGGCTTGAGCCCGTCCCGGGCGTCGGGCAGGGCGCGCTGGTAGATCACCGAGTAGGCGTACTCGAGGTAGCTGCCGCGCATCTCCTCGGTGACGTCGATGTCGATGATGTTTTCCTCGAAGTCATCGGGAGGCGGGGTTGTCGTGGTGCGTCTGGCCATGCCGCCATTGTGCCGCCCCGCCGGGGAGGGCGCGCGCAACGGCACGCGGTCCGAGCGCGGCCCGGCCTGCTCGGGTCAGGTGGCGGAGAAGCCGCCGTCCACGAAGATGAGCTGCCCGGTCACGTAGTCACTGGAGCGGCTGGCGAGGAACACCGCGATGCCCTCGAAGTCGCCGGGCTCGCCGTTGCGGCCGATCATCGTGCGCGCGGCCAGCGCGGCCGAGCGCGCCGGGTCACTGGCGGCTTCCCTGGTCAGGGGCGTGATCACGAAGCCGGGCGAGATCGCGTTGCAGCACACCCCGCGCGGCGCCCAGGCCTCGGACTGGGACCGGGTCAGCGACGCCACGCCGCCCTTGGACGCCCCGTAGGCGCCGCTGTTGCCGAACGCCCGGACGGCCTGCTGCGACGCGACATTGATGATCCGGCCCCAGCCGCGTTCGGCCATCGGCGGCCCGAAGCGCTGGCCGAGCAGGAACGGGGCGGTCAGGTTGACCGCGATCGTCTGGTCCCACTCGGCCACGGTCAGGGCGCTCATCGGCGGCCGCAGGTTGACGCCCGCGCAGTTGACCAGGATGTCGGGCTCGCCGAACTGCGCCGCGGCCTTCCGCGCGCCGTCCTCGAGCGAGGCGCGGTCGCCGAGATCCGCGCTGACCCATGCCGCTTCCGGGCCCGCGGCGCGCAGCCATTCGGTCGCCTCCGCCAGCGCACCGGCGCCGCGCGCGACGAGCACCACCCGGGCCCCGGCGCCGGCCAGGGCCCGCGCCATCGCCCGGCCGATGCCGGAACTGCCGCCGGTGACGACGGCCACCCGGCCGTCGAGCGAGAACAGGTCCCTGAGGTAGTCGGCCATGACGGGATTCTCCCGCACCTGGCGATTATCAGCCGTGACGGCAGCAGCGTGTGCGCTAACTGCCGCTCCCACAGCACTTTGCGCACACACTTGCGGCGGCTGGGGGCTCGGCGACCGGGGCTAGAGGGCGGGCTGGGGCTAGAGGGCGGGCCGGGCGCCGACCATGCTGAGCGCCCGGGCCGCGAGGCGGCAGCCGCTGGCCAGCGCCTCGCCCGGGGGCTTCTTGTCCAGCCAGGCCGGCAGGAAGCCGGCGCAGAACGCGTCCCCGGCCCCGGTCCCGTCGACGATCCGCTCGATCGGCGGCCCGGGGACCCGGAACGGCTCGGGCCGGCCGTTGGCGTAGAACAGCGCTCCATCCGCGCCGAGCTTCATCACCACCTGCGGGTACCAGGCGTTCAGCACCCGCGCGGCCTGCTCGGGCTGATCCCGGCCGGTGAGCACGCGCGCCTGGTCGCCGTTCACGAACAGCAGCGTCGCCCCGTTGGTCAGCTGCAGGAACGGCTCGGCGCCGACGCGCTCCAGCGGGGCGGCGGAGGCACCATCCACCGACACGGTCATCCCGGCGCGCTGAGCGTGGCTGAAGGCGGCCAGCGTCGCCGGCCTGGAGGTCTCGTTGAGCAGCGTGTACCCGGAGATATGCAGGTGGCTGCCGGGCGTGAACAGGTCCTTGGGCAGGTCATCGGGCGACAGCGCCGCGTTCGCCCCCGGGTCGGAGAGCATCGTGTGGTCGCCCTTATGGGTGACCATCACCACGCAGGTCCCGGTGGGCCGCTCCGGGTCCATGACGAGCCTGGCGTCGACACCGTAGCCCATCAGCTCCATGTCCCGGTTGCGGCCGGCGATGTCGGCGCCGCGCCGCCCGACGAACGCCACCTCGGCACCGTCCACGGCGAGCCAGGCGGCGATATTCGCCCCAGAACCTCCGCCATGCATGGTCACCGTGGCCGGCGTGTCGCTGCCCCTGGCCAGAGGCAGCGCCGCATGGGCGACCGTGTCCGTCATGAGATCACCAACGACGACAACTCGCGTCATGTCGTCACCACCTTGATCACGGGGCTGATCTGCAGAGCGCTGCCCGAAGCGCCAGGCTGCTTAGGTGCTAGCGGATAGAACTTAACAGTTTCCGCGCGGACTCTGTTACCGTTCGCGTTCCGAAACAGTGAATAGTGGCGATTCTGGTCAACTGGGCAGCGTCAGAGCCCGGCCGGCGACCATTAGCACCGTTTCCTCGGACTCGGCGGCAAGCCGCTGGTTGAGCCACCCTAGCTGGTCGCGGAACAGCCGCCCCGCCCGAGTCGGAGGGTGGACGCTGGAGCCCACCTCATCACTCACCGCCACCACCAGCGCCCGTGTCTGCCGCCACGCCTCGAGAAGCTCATCCACTTTTGCAGCGATCTGGGCCTGGGCGCGGGCTAGTCCCGCTGACCCGCCGGGTCCCGCATCGCCGTCGCCGTCACCGTCACCGTCACCGTCACCGTCGGCCCAGGCTCCGGACTCGTCCATCACCGCGGCCAGCCAGGTGCCCGCTCCGTCAAAGAGCACTGCCCCAGATCCAGAACGCAACGTCCCGGCCGCATCGACGCTCTCCACGGTCTGCCACCACGGGGGGCGCCTGGCCCGGTGCGCCGCGACCCGCTCCGTCCAGTCGGAATCGGCGGCGGGCTGGGCGCCGGCCGGGTAGGGGCCCGCGGCCAGGTAGGTCACTCGCGGCTCGGCGGCCAGCCTGAGCTCGGCGTGCCGACCGAGCCCCGCCGAGCACCAGAACCCGGCGCGGCCGGACCGGGCCGCTCCCCGCACTGACCGGGCGCGCCGTCGCGGTCCCGGGCGTCGCGGTGCCCGGCGTCGCGGTCCCGGGCGTCGCGGTGCCCGGCGTCGCGGTGCCGGGCGTCGCGGTGCCCGGCGTCACGGTGCCGGGCGTCACGAGGACGTCGCCGTCGTGCGGCACAATGACGCCCCAGAACTGGCACCGCCGGGCCAGTTCCTCCTCGGAGGGAGCGCGGTGATCGGCGTGCAGCACCGCGACCACGGTCCGGGCGTGCACCAGGCCCCGGCGGCGGAGCGCGCCGAGCTGGGCCGGATTCTCCAGCAGGTCGAGCAGCGCGATGTCGTAAGGCTCGGTGGCGTAACGGCCAGTGCCGTCGGGCGGCGCCGTCGTGGCACCGTGCCCGCCGCCCCGCCCGCCACCGTGCCCGTTCCCGACGAGCAGCCGTCCGCCGTCGGGGCCGGTGATATCCCAGCCTCCCGGCACCCGCTTGACGCGATACCCGGCGACGCCGGCCGTCACATCGCCGCCGCCTGTACCGTCGCCCCGGTGCCGCACGTCGGGTCCGCAAACCGGCGTCCGGCCGGAGTCGATCCGCAGCACGCCGTCCACGAGCACCTGCGCGGGGGCCCGACGGCGGCCGGCTGACCGGGCCCGCTCACAAGAGGCGCAGCGGCAGTGCGGCTGCGGCCATCCGCCGCGGCCACCGGTGCCGGTCAGGCGGATCTCCATCGCTCCTGTCCTTCCCCTTCGCCTGTCCCTTGCCTGCCCGAGCCTGCCTGCGCGCCGGTCTCAGCACGCTCGGTGCCCGGTCTAGGATCGGGGCCATATCTCGTGACAATCGCGTCAGGCGCTGGCCTACGCCCAGCCGATTCCATGATCTCGGACTGAAACCCACGTATATGACGGGTTTGGGTCCGAGATCATGGAACGCGCCTCGAAATGTGAGCCGGAGCCTGATCCTAACCACTGAGGCGGGGCATGAGCTGGACCTGGCAGCTGGAGAAGGAAGACGGGACCGTGCTCGTGTCGCGCGGGCTGCCGAAGGAGACCTTCAGCAGCCAGGGCGACGCTGAGAGCTGGATCGGCGAGAACTGGCAGGCCCTGCTGGAGGCCGGGGTCGACCAGGTGACCCTGCTGGAAGAGGGCCGCGCCGAGTACGGCCCGATGAGCCTGCACCCCGCGCAGTAGGACTGGCCGGGGCGCCGGATGGCGTTCAGGGACGGGCCGGGGGGCTCGCCGTCAGGGCCGGGTCGGTGACGATCACGGGGCCGAGTGTGCCATCGATCCGCCGCATGACCTCGGGGTCAAGCCGGACGCCTGATGCCCGCGCGTTCTCGCGCACCTGCTCGGGCCGGGTGGCGCCGACGATCGCGGCGGAGACGTTCGGGTTCTGCAGCGTCCACGCCACCGCCATCTGCGCCAGTGTCAGGCCGGCCTCCTCGGCGAGTGGCTTGAGCTGCTGAACCCGGGTCAGGATGCCGTCGGTCAGATAGCCCTTGATGAACGCCGATCCGCTGGCGTCGGTCGCGCGCGAGCCGGCCGGCACGGCCGCGCCCGGCAGGTACTTGCCGGTGAGCACTCCCTGCGCGATCGGCGAGAACACGACCTGGCTAATGCCTTCCTTCTCGCAGAGCGGTATCACCTCGGACTCGATGACCCGCCAGAGCATGCTGTACTGGGGCTGGTTCGAGACGATCTTGTCGAGGCCCATCTGCCCGGCGATGCGTCGGCCCGCCACTCAGAGACTCCCACGTAGAGCACCTTGCCCTGGCGGACCAGGTCGTCAAAGGCGCGGAGCGTCTCCTCCAGCGGCGTCTCGTGGTCGTAGCGGTGCGCCTGGTAGAGATCCAGGTAGTCGGTCTGCAGTCGCCGGAGCGAGTTATGGGCGGACTCGATGATGTGCTTGCGGGACAGGCCGCGCTCATTCGCGCCCCGGCCGACCGGCCAGTAGGCCTTGGTAAAGATCTCCAGCGACTCGCGGCGCACCCCGCGCAGGGCCCGGCCGAGCACCTCCTCAGCCCTGGTGCCTGCGTAGACGTCCGCGGTGTCGAAGGTCGTGATGCCCTCATCGAGCGCCGCGGCCACGCACGCGGCCGCCGCGTCCTCCTCAACCTGCGAGCCGTGCGTAAGCCAGTTGCCGTAGGCGATCTCACTGATCTTCAGCCCGCTTCGGCCGAGATGGCGATATTCCATGGCATGACCCTA
>Ga0209647_1000848_pt1 | contig 27799 bp, 20 predicted proteins | sample GraSoi_2013_60cm_FD_185827 | JGI IMG/M metagenome (GOLD analysis project Ga0209647, IMG submission 185827) | Grasslands soil microbial communities from the Angelo Coastal Reserve, California, USA - Sample 9_17_2013_60cm (SPAdes) (version 2) | ecosystem: Environmental > Terrestrial > Soil >... | reverse complement strand
TGCACGGATATGACCCGGGGCCGCCGCAGCTTCTTCCGCTACCCGGACACCTACGATGATCATGTCTTTATAGATGATGCCCGGAGTAGTGCCGGCGACATAAAGGTCCCTGACGTCGCGCCCCAGGTCATTGTGCAGATCGATCTTTCCGCCTTCGCCAAAGGCGATAACCGGGTTACCCGCCAGCGCATCGATGCAATACAGGGCGCCGTTCGCAGAGTAGAATAGTCGCTGATCGGTGGACCCGCCGTTGTAATAAGCCAATCCCCGGCAGGCATTGATCGCTATTTTTGGCGTATCCCCATTTATGGGCCTGGCCGGATCAAATACCCATTTTTGCACACCCGTAGCTGCATTCAACGCAAAAACCTTGAGCTTCGGCGTTACCCCATACAGGATACTGTCCACAATGATGCTGTTGACCTGTATCTGGGAGATGCTATCCCCATCCCGCGTATGGTATTCCCACACCGGCCGCAGCCGGGTGACATTGGCGGTATCTACCTGTCTCAGCGCAGAGTAGTGGATATTGTCTTTACTACCGCCATAGACGGACCAGGAGGTATATTTTGTTGGCTTCACGGCCTCTGAATGGCATGCAATAAGCAGGATCAGGGAAAAGAAAGGAAGGTACCGGCAGGGATTCATATGGTCTTTTTAGCTTTTGCCTATGAATATACGATATCCTGCATAAAAGCCCCCTTACATACCCGGTGGTATCAACATATGAAAGTCATATTCCTCACTCAATAGTAATATCGGTCCGATCTGAGCCGGTGAAGGGTAAGCGGATACCACCTCGCCCGGGCTCTTAATGCGGATGCCCGCCAGCCTGATAAAAGGATCCAGGGTTGCCGGCGTATTCAGGTGCATGGTCCGGGCAGTCTTTGTCTTTTTATTACGCAAACGATGAGGCGCATTGCGGGGTACGAAACAGCTGCTCCCGGCTTTAAGAGGGAAGGATCTATCGCCGATGGTCATCTCCAGCTCGCCGGAAAGCAGATAAATACACTCATCTTCATTGGCGTGGGCATGCAAACCACTGTCACAGCCGGCCGCCATAAAACTTTCGAGCAGGGAGAATTCGTTGCCCGTCTCAATCCCTGCCAGGTGGATAACCGTTGGAACGCCGAAAAACATATACGTTTCCTGCTCCCGTTTGTATACCGGCCGCTTGTAAATAGGCGGCTTTCCCTTATACTCCGCCGTGCCTTCCCGGAAAGGCGGTACCAGGATATGGGAGCCAAACTGTTCAGAGAGCAGCTGCAGGTCCGACATCTCCTGTGCCGTCGGTGGCGGCAGCTGAGGTATCTCCGGTCCCGTCAGCAGGGTACCGGCCTGGCGGATAAAACCGGTGAAAGTACCCGGTGTATCGATGAGTAAGGTCCTGGCTTCTGTTGCCCCGACATTGCGAATACGGTGGGGCATATTACGCGGTGCAAAATAACTCTCACCAGGCCTCATCGTAAATTGCAAATTGCCGATCGTCACTTCCAGCTCGCCGGAGATGAGATACATAGACTCGTCCTCGTACAAGTGTACATGCAGCCCATTATCTCCGCCCGGTGGCATAAATCCCTCTATCAGGGAAAGCAGGTTATCCGTCCGTTCGCCGGGAATATGGATGACCATTCGAACTCCCAAAAATAAATAGCTTTGGGGGCTGACAGGTCTGGCTCTCTTTACTACACTCATACTTTGAATTTTAGATAATTCCGGAACAAGAATACAAAGAAACCACAACCTGAGCATTATTAAAACACCTAATTCGGGGATTTATGTCACGAACTGCCTTTTTTGACGATGAACTGCTCAGGAAATTCCCCCATCACAACCAACAACCTTTCCCGTCATATACGCATTGCCGGCCAAAAACGCGATGACATCAGCAATCTCTTCCGGCTGTGCGGGGCGGCCTGCGGGAATGCCGGCAGAAAACTGCGCAAAAGCGGCCGGCTTTGTTTCCGCCGGCAGAAAATCCCACCACGGAGTATCGACAAGTCCAGGCGAAACAGCATTGATCCGGATAGGCTTCAATTCCTGTGCAAGAACAGGCACCATCAGCTCCAGCGCGCCATTGATAGCAGCGAGGCCGGACTGGCCCGGTCGTTTCGAAACAGAGGCGATACCCGTGATAAGCGTAACACTCCCTCCTGCATTGATGAAAGACAGCGCAGCTTGTAATGTCTCCAGCTGGGGCCAGAATTTTTCGGCAAACCCCTCCTCCAAAACACCTAATGACAATCCCGAAAAGTCTCCCAGGCCTTTAGCACCGCCAGTGGCGATGACCAGGTGATCCAGGAGACCATGTCCTGAAAAAAATTTATCCAACGCAGCCCGGTCCCTGCTGTTTGTTATAGCCAAAGGAAGAGGCTGCCTGTTCCAGGCGATGAACAGGCCGGAAATTGTCGAGTTCATATTCCGGAATATCAGCTTTTTTTGCAGGCATCAACCGCAAAATTACGGGAAACAAACGGTTAATTTCTCCCGAAATGGGAACACTGCCGAAACAATATCCGTCCCAAATAATTGCTGATCATCCATTTACATTTTTGGCAAACCTCTTGCCCTGACAGCCGTATTAACCGCTCCCACGCGCATCCGTATATCCCCCGAAAAATCTTGCAACATTAGGTCCGAACCATCATCCATCCTATGGTCAATCTCAAACCCTAAAGAAAGCAAGAAACATGAACACTCTTTACGCCCTGTTATCCCTGATCTTCGTATTGCCCGCTACAACCAAACCACCCAAAAACCAACAATGGGAAAAACAGCACGATCGCATCAACGGTCATATCTCCCGTAGCACCCTGGACAAAATGAAAACCACGACAGAAACCCTGGCCGGTTTTCTCCAGGACTCTGCTCTTTCACTGGAACAATATAGCCCCGTATGGCATGGAGAATATTTCCCGGAAAAATCGGGCACGGCCTCACTAACACGTTTTGGCTTATCCTGCAGTTTCTATGACAACAGCGGATCCGGCGAAGCGACCCGCCCTACGGCCGACCTGCTGATTATGGCCAACGATATCAGCCCGATGTTACAATCTGTACCGGTTAACGGACACGGGTTCCTGAGCGTGAAACCATCCACCTCTACTACAACCAATTGCCCTTACTTTGAATATACACCTGCTGCCGCGGGTGCAATCGTCAGCGTTCGCCTGAAATTCTGGCTGGTGGCCGCCGACAATACCCGTCTTCCTTATACCGCTGTCACCCGCAAAGAATATTTACAGGAAGCCGGCGCCGAGCTTACCGCTACTAAAAATCACCTGATCGACCGGATAAAAAAGCAGAGCCCCGTCCGTAGCACGGCCGCCCAGGAAGCCGAGAAAAGCAGCGCCATCGACGAGATCAACAATACCTGGTCCGGTGCCGAACGGGAAGTTAGAATGCGGATCTTTTTGAAAAACTACCTGAGCGATGAAGACTACCTGAAAGCCAGCATCGAAAAACATACAGGCAGTCTCGATAGTACCCTGCACCTCATGGACAGCCTGCTGCACGGGCCTGCGACCGAACTCAACAAGGCAGCATTTGTCACCGGCGAAGCCGCCGATTTCCAGGGATTTGAAGAAACCAACCCCAATGCCCGCATGCTGGTGCATTTGAACTCTGCTTTTATTAATCCCAATCTCAGCAGCGAGACACCGCAGTTTTTCCTGGTATGCTGGAGATATGATCCCGATGACTCTAAAGCAGCAGAACTGGATAATCAGTTCACAAAACAATTCAACGCCGGCAGTCTGAGAGACTTTTTAGGCAAATAATACCACTTTTAGGTGATTGCATATATTTAAAATTACTTCTATATTTAAGTAATCCCATTTATATATGCAATACTCCCCCTTTTTGAGCCGCTTGCGCGTCTGGCTCCCGCTGGTCTCAAGCCTGCTCTTACTCAACAGCTGTTACAGCTATCGAATAGCTACCCATGCGCAGCCTGGCGCCGAATTCAATTCGGTCACTGCGCATTCTTTTTTCTGGGGCCTCGTCCAGAACCCCAAGGAGATTGCAACACCTATCTGCGACTCCCTGAATGTCAACGGGGTCGCCCTTGTCCAGGTAAAAAACAATTTCGGTTACTCCCTCATCACGGTGATTACCCTGGGCATCTGGTGCCCGATGAAGATCGAGTGGAAGTGCAGCAAACCCTGCCAGGTAACCGGCCATCTCTAACGATAAACAGCGCACCATGAAAATAATTAAAACAGGTTTCAATACCTGGCAAAACAGGCATGAGACCTTTACACAGCAAATAAAAGACCTGTACGAACTGGGGAATGATTCCCAGCTCGGCCCGTTGGATGCTTATATCGATACTACCAAAGGGTTGCAGCAGCTCATCGGCGAAGCCATCACCAATAAAGTCCCGCTGCGGGCCCTGGGCTCCGGCTGGTCCTGGACCAAAATAGCCACCGCCGATGCGGGTATTATGCTGGACACTAAACCACTCAACATGATGTTCGGGATATCCCAGCAAAGTGTCAATCCCGCCTACAAGGGTGATGTCAAAAAACTTTTCTTAGCCCAATGCGGCAATGGCGTTTGGGAGATCAGCAAATTCCTGCAGATCCGCAACCTGTCTTTGAAGACCTCCGGCGCCAGCAACGGGCAAACAATTGCAGGGGTAACGGCTACGGGCGCACACGGATCGGCTTTCGACGTGGGAGCCGTACAGGACTTTGTAGTAGGACTGCATATCATCGTCAGCCCAACCCGGCATATATGGTTGGAAAAGGCATCTAACCCCGTGGTGTCCGCCAACTTTATAAAGAACCTTCAAACGGAGCTCGTACAGGACGACGACCTCTTCCATTCCGCCCTGGTCAGCTTCGGCAGTTTTGGCATTATCCATGGCGTGATGATAGAGACAGAGGAGATATTCCTGTTGGAAGCCTATATGTCGCGTATGCCCTACGACGACAGCTTAAAACAGCTGATGCAAACGCTGGACTTCAACACCGCCCAACAACTGCCTTGCGGTAATGAGCGGCCCTATCATTTTTCCGTTCAGATCAACCCCTATGACCTTGACAACGGGGCTTATGTGATCACCATGTACAAAAGGCCCTATCGGGCAGGATACAAGCCGCCCGAACGCAATGCCAGCGGCCTCGGACCGGGTGACGACGCGCCTTGTTTCATCGGTCGGCTGACCCAGGCTTTACCCGCCCTGGTTCCTCCCCTCGTAAATAAGCTGCTTGCCGGCGCACTGACCCCCTTTACCAAACAATTCGGCATATTGAGCGAGATATTTGATAATACGACGCTGCACGGTAAGCTGCTCAGCGCAGCCATCGGCATCCCTATCGGACAGATAACTAAGGTGACCGACCTGCTGCTGGCTCTCAACAAGACGAATGGACCGTTCGCCGGATTATTCGCTTATCGTTTCATAAAAAAATCGAATGCTACCCTGGCCTTTACACGATTCGACTACACCTGTATCCTGGAGCTGGACGCCACTTTCTCGGATGAGACCTACGCCTTCTATACCGCCGTTTGGAAAAAGCTCGAAGAGGAAGGCATTCCCTTTACCTTTCATTGGGGTAAGGTAAACGAACTGGACTTCAACCGGATAAAAAATATGTATGGGGCAAACGCCGATGCCTGGATAACAGCCCGAAACAAACTACTCGACAACGACACCCGTAAGGTTTTCACCAATGCTATCTTGCAGCAGTGGGGGCTGGATAAAGAGTTAGCAATCGGAGATGCTGGCCAAAACGTCTAATAACAAGCTTATCACTCTTAGCTGGACCAGCGTCAGTTTATACATTCCGCTGATCACCGAAAACTTTTCTGTCGCCCCTACCCTTTCAGACAGTTTTACTATCCGGCATGCCTATCCCCTACAGCTCAACGTTAGCCATACCAGACTGTGGGAAAGCATCCGGTCCGGTCGTCTACTTCCATCCCACCTCACACGTCGGGCTCAGCGCGCACCTGAAAAAGAACTTCGGCCCCTATCATACACTGAATGGAATACTGGGTGTGCCGGTCGTATTGGTCGATAAAAAGGCGGAGGTGCCATTCAGCAAAATTGCTTTCTGAGGAATTTTTTGTAGGTTGGGGCATCAAATCCAACGCATGACAAGATCTATCCTTTTTTGCCTCATCCTGCTAGCCGCCTCACCATCCCACGCCCAGTCCGCGAAAGAGCCCATCAAAGTTACAGACCTGCTGAAAATAAAGTCAGTCGGTGAGATAAAGCTGAGTAAAGACGGCGCCCAGGCTGCTTATACCGTCACCAGCATCGAACCGGACACCGACCCTAAAGCGTCAAAATGGGATTTCAAATACCTAACACAAATCTACCTGGTGCCTGCCGATGGATCTGCAGTTCCCCGGCAATTAACCATCAAAGACAATGCGACTCAGCCCGCCTGGAGCCCCGACGGGCGGCAGTTGGCCTTTGTCCGGCCGGTAGAAGGCAAGTCCCAGATATTCCTGCTTTCTTTCGATGGTGGTGAACCCATACAGTTTACCCATTCCCGGTATGGCGTCTCCTCACCAAAATGGTCCCCCGACGGCAAGGAAATTCTATTCGCATCCCGGATAAGCTTGAAGGAGCTGATCAAAGATTCCCTTTTGAACCCCCACCATAACCTACCCGCCTGGCCTTTTGAAAAACCCGGTATCGACAACAAAACTTCGCTGCATCCTTCAACGGCTAAGGCCGATCCGGACGGCGGCCCCGATGAGATAAGAGCCTGGCTCGACAACAACGTAACGGACAAAAAGGCAAAGGTCGTCACCAAGCTTAGTTTTCAGGATGAGATGGAAGTCAGCACAGAGCTGGCCTTCGGGCAGTGGTTTGTGCAATCCCTACAGGCAGGTTCAACCCCCGCCGCCGTCACCTCCGGGTTTTATTCTTACAACAATGTAGACTATACGCCCGACGGTAGTCATCTGCTGATTAGTGCGGAGATCGATTCCAGCGAACACCCCGACCGCGTGCTCGAAAGCCAGCTCTACATCGCCGACCGGGATGGACAGCACCTGCGTTTATTGCTGGGAGAGAAAGGAAAGGTCTACAACAATGCCCGCCTTTCACCCTCCGGCAAATGGCTGGCTTTTCAATTCGGACCGACCTCATTCGTATCGGTTCCACAGCTGGCCATCGTGGACTTCGCCACCCTGTCCTCCCGAACTATCGTACCCATCGACCGCAACACCAGTAATTACGTTTGGAGTGCCGACGAACAATACCTTTATTTCACTGCCCAATCCAACGGTGGTGTTCCCTTGTACCGGGTAGCAAAAGCAACCAACAAACTCGAACAATTATCCGACTACAACAGCGGCATAGGCAGTTTTGATCTGCGCGGCAGCCACCTGGTCTTCTCCCGGACAGAAGTAGCCGACCCTTCCGAACTATACGGCGCCAATACAGGTGGCGCCAATGCTGGTGGCGCCAATGCCGGTTTGCAGGGAGCACGGCGGATCAGCAGCCTCAATACCGATTGGTTAACCACCAAAAAACTGAGCCTGCCGGAAAAACACGAGTTTAAAAACAATATTGGCGAAACGATCGAATACTGGGTGATGAAACCGGCCAATTACACACCCGGCCAGAAGTATCCCCTGTTACTCGACATCCATGGAGGGCCATCCGCGATGTGGGGACCGGGTGAAGCTTCCATGTGGCACGAATTCCAGTTCTTCTCCAGCCGGGGTTATGGAGTCATATACTGCAACCCCCGCGGCTCCGGAGGATATGGATTGGATTTCCTGCGCGCCAATGTAGAGAATTGGGGCACTGGTCCGACCAGTGATGTCCTTACAGCCCTGGACAAGGCGGTGGCGGAAGGCTGGGCGGATACGTCGAAGCTGGTCGTTAGCGGCGGATCCTATGCCGGATATTTAGTGGCCTGGATCGTAGGTCATGACCACCGGTTCAAAGCCGCCTGTGCACAGCGTGGCGTATACGACCTGGCGACCTTCTTCGGCGAAGGCAATGCATGGCGGCTGGTACCCAATTATTTCGGCGGTTATCCCTGGGAGCCCGCAGCAAAAGAAATTTTGCAACGTGAATCGCCTATTACCTATGTCTCGGATATCACCACACCGCTGATTATTTTTCATGGCGAGAACGATCGTCGTACAGGGTTTGTCCAGGGAGAGATGTTATATCGCAGCCTTAAAGTACTGGGCCGGCCGGTGGAATATGTACGCCACCCGGGGGCCACGCACGAGATTACCCGAAGCGGGGACAATCGCCAGCGGATGGACCAGATGCTCAGGACCTATGAATTCTTTCAGCGCTGGATCGCCAGGCCTTGATCGCTCGCAAGGCTCTGATCGCTCGCCAGGTCCTGATTAGTATGCTAATTATCAAATACTTAAATAGGCCACTGCTTGACCAGGGCGGCCAAACTAAGGTGTAACCCTATGGTATACAATTCCCTGTCGTTTATTGCGTTTTATATAGGTATAAACCATTATCAAACTGACAAAATTTTTATCCACCCAGGTTACATTCCCTTTTTCAGAACCTACTAATTTATGAAAGTCGCGGAAAAATATACCGATGCCGAACTGATCTCGGCCATTAGTAGCGGAAAGGACCTGAATCCGGCTATTCTCTTCCTTTATCAGCATTATTCCGAGGCTACCCGTTCTTTTATTATGAGTTATGGCGGCAATGAGCAGGACGCAGACGATGTCTTCCAGGAAACGGTGGTGGCCTTTATTGACAGTGTCAAAAAAGGAAAATACCGGCAGGAAGCGAGTGTCAAAACTTTCCTGGTTTCTGTGGCCAAACACGTCTGGTTCAACGAGCTGAAGAAAAAAGAACGCGCCGGTTTCCGGGAAAAACAATTCGAATCCACCCGGGACCAGCAGGAACAGGATGTCAGCCACCAGATTGGCGATCTCGAACAAAAACAACAGCTGCGCGACCTGTTATCGCAGCTGGGTGAGCCCTGCCAGAAGCTCTTGCTCCTGTTCTACTATGAGAACTTATCGATGAAAGAAATAACGGCTCACCTGCCTTATGAGAATGAGCAGGTGGTAAGAAATAAAAAATACAAATGCCTGCAACAATTGACCGGTATGATCAAAGCTAACCCGGTGATTGCCGAGCAGCTTAACGCACTAATTAAATAAACAGGCTATGCCACTTCAAAACACCAATGCCCTGATCGACCACCTGGACGAGAGCTTTGCGACTGCACCGGACCAGGTCGCGTCCTCAGCTTATATAGAAATGCAGCGCCTCATCGCCGAAGACGAAGCGACCGCCAGGGAATGGTTGTATCTGCAGCTGGCCGTGGATGCCGTGCAGGATGCAGGCTTGCGGGAGCAAGTGGCGGCTGTGAGAAAACAGTGGGAAGTGCAGAAAGATCAGGCTGTGACATATGAACAGCATGCTGCAACAATTCCAGCCGGCGGCAGGGTCCGCCATCTCTATCGCAATATGATGCGGGTAGCGGCATGCGCCGTGCTGATAGCCGGAGGCGCGTGTATCTTTAAATACGTCACGCTCAGCTCATCGAGCCTTTACAGCGAATATTACAACGCTTACGAGCTGAATACCAGCAGGGGTGCCGCAACGCAGGATGCCATGGAACGGGCTTATGCGGGAAAAAACTGGACAGCCGTTCTCTCGCTTTTTTCCACCGGAAAGGACCGGAACAATAAAACCGATTTCCTGTCAGGCATAGCCGACCTGGAGTTGAAAAAATTCGATGATGCAATAGGCCATTTCGAGCAGGTAATAGCTTCAAATTCCCACTCCGGCGGAGACTATTTCGAGGACGAAGCAGAATATTACCTGGCTATCAGCTGGCTGGCCAAGAACAAGGTGAATGAAGCCATGCCTATACTGGAAAAGATCAAGGCCAATAAAGACCATCTGTACCATGATAAAGTCGAAAAAATGTCCTTTACGGACCTTCGTTTGGTACAATATAAAGAAAATAAATAATGGAATCCCGGTTACGTTTTACTCCGCTTCCTGTACTAATATATATAGAACCTCGAAAGCTTGCCCCGTTAAAAATCCGTACCCTATCCAATCCCCTGAAAAACCCATCCATTCCCCTGAAAAAGCCACCCAAATCCATGAAACACCCATCCAACCCATGAAAACCCGAACCCGTATAAAAAGTCGGCGTACCCTGAAAAAACTTGCTTCAAAAAAATTTCTAGCCTTTAAAAATCGCCGACTTTTTTCCTTTCCTCCTCCTCACTAAAACAACGGCAACACCCGCCAACCCCAACCCCACCAGCCCCCATTTCCACCAGCCGGTTGACACATATAAAGCCGATTCATCTCCCATCAGCACCAGGTGTGCCCAATAAGAAGGACTTTTATTAATAGCGTCACCTGACAGGTAATCCAGCTTTGCCTGCTGCAGGGCCTTTGCTTTTGTATACCCCTTTTTCAGATAGACATACAATCGCTTAAGGATATAGGCAGTTGCTTTATCATCGGCCTTCCAGAGACTATTGATGGTGCTTGCGCAACCGGCATAGGCAAAGGCCCGGGAAAGGCTGATCACACCTTCTTTTCCGGCGAGCTCGCCCTGACCAGTCTCGCAGGCGCTGATAATGACCAGCCGGGTGGCGCCGAGGTTGAGGCCATACAGTTCTTCCAGGTATAGATTGTTTTCATCGGACCGGGCCTTTTCCGGATAAAATGCGATAAATGAGCCGGCCGCGCTGGTCAGCGAGGATATAGCATGCGTAGCCAGGTGGATAACGGGATAGAGGTTGGCGGCTTTTAGGAAATTGCTCTTGGTGGCGCTGGTATCGATGTATTGGGCGCCGGGCAGACCGGCTATTTCGTCCCGGGAAGCGGCAAGGCGCGGAAAATTAGCAACAGCTTCTTCCGCAAAAGGCGCAAAAGACAATACCTCCCTGCCTCCCGCAGCTTTATCTTCCGGTGCAGCCAGTAACCGGCTGGACAACCGGTAGCTGATAGTTGTCCTCCGCAATAGAAAGTCCTCCCCGCTGCCACCGGGCAACGATTCAAAAGGGAGATAATATAAAAAGCCGTCCGGAACGATGATCCATTCGGTCTGTGCCGGCGCGGTTTCCTGTATGGGCTTTACCAGCCGCTGATAGAGCCTGTCACTCACCATACCCGCCTTGAATTTCCTGCCATTGTCCGTCACTTTCAACATATTCACCCAGCTTTCCGCGTCCCGTTGCAGCCCGGCGATGGAGTCATTGCTGCTATAGGTGATGGATCGATGGGTCAGCACAAAAGTAAACAGGGTACCCTCGGCTGCGTAAAAACTAACCAGGGCCTGGTCATCGTTAAGCTGCTGCTGCAATTCTTTTAAACCCGGTCCTGCATCGTCATATTTTAGCTTGTAATAGGCGCTGTTCCGCTCCAGCTGTTTTTGTAGTCTCGCCAGGGCTATCTCATAATCCGTCCTTTGCCGGGCGATGGCTTCCATCGTCGCAGGGTCATTCGTCTCTTCCGCTTGTACGTTCAGCCGGGCAATATTGTACTTGATATTGCGCATTTCTTTCAGCGCCTGGTTGTCTGTTCCGGAAAGCCCCATTGTAAATGCATTTTCCTGGAGGTTGGCGAAGATAATGGTCGCCTTGCTTTTTTCGCTGATCAGGAAAGCCTGTTCCAGGAAGGCGCTGTCCGGATGTAATTTGTGCAGCTGCAGACAAACGGCCAGGGCGCCGTCGTATACCCCGGCGCTTTTCTTCTTCAGGAACAGCTTGGCGTCATCCGTGTCATAACTTTTCTCAATATACCGCAGCAGCGACAAGGCCGCCGTATAAGCCTGGTAAGAGGCCGACAGCCAGGTTTCTTTAGAATCGTTTTTATACAACAGCTCCAACACCCGGGCCTTTTTGAATAGAGCATCGAAAAGCAGGAAGTAAGCAAACGAACCCGTAAAGTTGGTCGGATTAAAGAAGATATCCGTATTCCTGCCCCCCCTGGAAAAAATAAGGATAGCCTGTTGCAAAGAAGCCAGGGCATCCCGGTATTGATGCTGGTCCGTCAGCCAGTCGGCGCGATAAAGTTGGTTGACGCCTATATCCAATGGATTGACCGTACTAAGATTGCCCTTCGCCCGCGTTTGCAACCTGTCCAGGAACCAGGCGCAGGAATCAGGCCGGTGCAGCTGCAATTGCGTATACCCCATTTCATTCAACGCGGCGGGAACTTTGACATTGTCTGCCCGCCTGAAGCAGGCCAGCGCCTCGGGGTATTGTTCCAGGGCGGCATAGGTCCGCCCCATGTTGAGATAGATAAAATTGGTAGAAAGGTGATAAGCCAATATTTTCTTGTACAAGGCCAGCGCCTCCTTGTAAAGACCCAGCTTGTAAAAAGAAGTGGCGATATTCGTTTGAAGATTGACGGCAGGGATCGTGTCAAAAGGCCGTCTTCCTTCAAACAGCCTGAGCGCCTGGTTAAAGTAGTTGATGCCCTGCTGGTAATTGCCGTTGTCGTAATACAGGACCCCCAATGAGTTGTATAGACGTACCTGGCCATCCCAGGTGCGATAGACCAGGGCCATCCCATCCGCTTTTTGCAGGAAATAGTTAGCGGAATCAAAATTATTCAGATTGTAGTAAGCAGCTCCTGCATAGACATTTGCTACAAAGCTGAGGGAGTCCTCCTGCCGGTGGATGTCCAGCATCCTGCGATAAGCAGTTATGGCCCGGGGATAGTTCGAGGCGGCATCGAGCAGAATACCCTTTTTCAACCAGGAGAAGGCATATATCGTGTCCTTTTCTTTAAAGTCGGGTACCGTTGGCATCAGCCGGATAACTTCCTCAAAGCCCGCCAGAGCCGCGCTATCGGGAGCAGGACTGTCATTAGTCAGCCGAAACCGGTAGTCGGCCTGCCGGTAGAGGGAGATGACCCGGTCCACAGGAGGATCAGGATGACCGAACTGGGGAGATCCCCAGACCAGCAAGGCCAGCAATAAGAATAGGACTTTAGGTACCTTCATTAGTACCTAAAGATAAACTACTCCTTTAATATCCTTACCACTTCTACTCTATCCGCCAGCATTACCTTCAGAATATAAACGCCTGCCGACATATTACCCAGGTCAACAGTATAATTCCTTCCGGCGCTCCCCCGCATCTGCTTTACCAGGCTGCCTGCCATCGTATAAACGCTTATGCCCTTCAACCCGACCGGAGCCGGATAGAATTCGATGTTGACCGGGCCATGGGTCGGATTAGGCGTAACCAATATCCCCAGCCGCTTCAGGTTGGGGTTAACCGTCTTGCTGTAAACATTGATATCGTCCAGGTAAATATTATTCACATGACCGTTGGTATTGCGAAAAGCCAGTAGAATGGGCCCCTGACCAATAAAAGGACTGATATCGACCGAGTCCTTCCGCCATTCGCCGTCCAGGGGCAGATAGGCGCCGGTAAAGGTTCGATCCGTCGTAGTAAGGAAACTCCCCCAGTTCTTATACAGGCTGGTGTAGTTGACCCCGCAATCAGTGCTGGCCAATACTTCCAGCGTATCCAAACCAAACTGGACACCGGACACGGCTGCCTCGCCGGCTGCCACCGCAAAAGTCACGAAGGCGGAGTCCGCCTTGCCCAATATCAATTGCGGCAGGCGCAGGTAATCCCTTGTACCGGTGTTGACATCATCGAAATTTCGGATAACAATGGAGCTCATACCCGTATGCGCAACACCGCTTACCTTTTCCCAGGTGCTCCCCTTATCCTCATTGACCAGGTCCCAGCCCGCCGGAGGATACCCGTCGCCTTCAAAACTTTCCGTCAGCGGCGTACCGACCGCTTCATTGTAAGTTAGATTCAGACGCAGGGTGTCATTATAGGGAGCCCCGTCGTTTACCCCGTTAGGACTGCTGGAATACACCGTCAGCAAATGGTTTCCGGGTGCTGCAGTCAGGGTGGGCAAGGTCAGGGCAAAACTATCCTGGAAAGCGACATTCCCCCGCCAGGAAACAGTCACCGGTATATAGCCATCCAACTGCGCACTAATGGTCAGCTTCGTCAGGTTGTCGAGCCCCTTGTTGGCAATAGTGACAGCAGGCTGAAAGCTGGCCGTACACAACCGCGATCCCGGGCTGTCGATGGCGCGCATGACCGCATCATCCTTTTCGATGGCCAGGGCCGTTGCGCCGGAAGAAGTGAGCAGTGAAGCGCGAAACAGCTTCGCCGCGGCTTCCATTCTTGCCACCTGCTGCAGCGTGAACATCTCCATGGCATCATCATTCGTATAATCCATATAGTCTTCATATAGGATGCCCGGCGACACCGGGCTGCAGGCATCCGTAACCACCCCTGCCGGCGAACCGGAACTGTTGTTTCCCTGGTTGGGCGTATCGTCTACATAGTCAGTACCGGTACAGGCGCCGAAGTCATCTCCCCAGATGTGGTACAGGTTGAAGAAATGCCCGATCTCATGGGTCATCGTCTTGCCGGCGTTGTATTGGGTATAGCTGCCTCCGGGAATGCTTCTGTAGTCTACTACCACACCCGGGACCATCGACGTCACAGCCGGTATGGTAGAATAGCCCAGCAGGCCGCCCGACAAAGGACATAACCAAACGTTCAAATAATTGCTGGTATTCCAGGGGTCGTCGCCTCCGGCCGAAAAGGCCTTCACCGCATCGTTGTTGATAGAAAAAGAGGCGCTGGCGGTGGGACGCCGGACAATACCTTTCGTAGGCTGATTGTCCGGAGTACGTTTGGCGAGGGCGAACCGGATGGTGGAATGGCCGAACAAAGCCTTGAACCAGGACGGTATCTTTACCGAATCGCTGTTCAAACCCGCATAATCCTTGTTCAATATATCCACTTGCTCCCGGATCTGTGCGTCAGTCACCAGGGATGTATCGATCAGCACGATATGAAAAACAACGGGGATCAATAGGGTATCGCCCGCCGATGAGCCTTCCACCTGCAGTTTATGGGCTGCCAGCCGCTGTTGCAATTGAGCCTCCTGCGCGACAAGCCTTGCTGTCGTCCCCGGATCTTTTTTTATGGCGATGTCCAGGAGAGACATCGTGCCGCATTTATCTTTAGCCGGACCGACCTGCGCCAGGGTCTCTTTAGGACCGAATACGATCAAAAAACTAATTACGATCAAAAAAGCAAAACCTAAACCGCATAAAACTCTTTTCATGATATGTCATTACTTTAATAGGGCTACCCAGCCACTATAAGGCTTTTTACCGGGAAGCGCGATGATGTAATAGTATGTAGCCAACGGAACAGGTTTTCCACTATAAGTGCCATCCCAGGGCCTTCCGTAGCCGGTGCTCTGAAACAATTCCTGTCCCCACCGGTTGAATATAGACACCTTACAATCCGGGTATTCTTTCAGGTCATCAATCTCCCAGGTATCGTTGATACCATCTCCATTCGGGCTGAAGGCATTGGGAATACGGATGTTTTTATCGGGTATCACCTTATAATACTGATGGCTGATGCTGTCTGTGCAGCCGCCGTTGATACCATATAAGGTCACCGTATAATTGCCGGGCATATTGTACTTATGACTGGGGTCGGACTGCGTAGACGACCCTCCGTCGCCGAAATTCCAGAACCAGGAAGTGGCGCCATACGATTCATTAGTGAAAACAAAGGTGGCCTCCCTTACCTGTACTTCGACATTGGTGTCGGGCGTCGATATAAAGTCAACGACTGCCGGCGTAGAGACAGTCACAATATTGGGCTCCGTCAAGCTGCTAAAACATTTTCCGCCGTTGGAGACATCCAGTGTCACCGTATAAGATCCGGGTTTTGTAAACAGATGGCTGGGGTTTACATCCGTGGAGCTGCCGCCGTCGCTGAATGTCCATGTGCCGGTCTGCGCATTTTGCGATTGGTTCGTAATCTTTACTTCCAGCGGCACACAACCGCTGGCCGGCTCAACGGTAAAGGACGGTACCGGTTTTTGCGTCACCATTATTGTTTGAGGCGCCGCGCTGACCCTACAGGCGCCGTTCTTCATTGATAATTCTATCGTCCCGGGATTATTATACCGCACCGAATAAGGCCCCATCGCCTTGCCCGAAAGGGCGATACCCCCACCCCAGCTCCAGCTCGCCGAGGATGCCGCCGGCGCCGTTCCGGTATAACGAATGACCACTACGTCCCCTGAACAAATATCCGTCTTGTCGGTGCTGAAGTCAGGAGCTGGTTTTCCCGAGACGACCAGTGGCCGGGTAGTAATGACAGAAGGGCAACCCTGATCCGTAACCTGCAATTGCAGGTTTACCGTTCCAGGGGTGTTGAACAACACCGTATAAGGACCAGACCCGCTCCCGCTTTGCAATATCCCCCCCGAAAAGCTATTCCAGTCATAGCTGGCGCCGGCGCCGCCATTACCGGTGTATTGAAGCGTAGCCGTGCTGCCCTCGCATATCGTGTCAGGCGACACCGCAAACGTAGACGTTGGGGCATCGTTCACCGTTATGGCCACCGTAGTCGACACCGCACAGCCGTTGGCATCCTTGCCCGAAACCGTATAAGTCGTACCCGCCGTCGGCGATACGCTGACCACATCCCCCGCCAGCGTGCCCGGACTCCAGGTATACCCCGTAACGGCCGGTCCTGTGGCGACGGCTTTCAGATAGGTCGAACTTCCGTTGCAAATGATGGCCGGGCTGGCAGTTGCGCTTAGTACGGCCAGGGGAACTGTCCCTACCGTACCCTGTAAGGTTATAGGGCATTTGTTGATATCGGATACCGTACACGTATAGGTTCCCGCTGCAAGACCGCCGGCAGAAGCTGTCCGTTGTACGGGAGTCGTGTTCCAGGCAAAAGTAAACGGAGCCGTGGTGCCCCCGCTGACAGCCAGGGTTATGGCGCCATTGCTGTTGCTGCAGGTGGCATCCGTGACAGTTGGGGTCACGACAGGGGCGGAGTAAGGTACTCCCGCAAGGGCCAATGCAACAATGCGCCCGCTGGCGCCGCTGCCCGACAAATAGTTAAGCGTAATGGATACCAGCGGGGTATTCTGGCTGGCGCAAGGTACCAGCACATCCGCTTTATAAAATGCCGAATGGTCGCCCAACCCTACCCCGGTTGCCGAATACGGCGGGGCGGCCAGCCTTACGATCCGGCCGTAGTCGGAATAAACCGGAAGCTGCGGTGTGAACCAGTCGTACACAAAAAAAGTACCCGGATTATAGGTTGTGCCATCGGCAAAGTTCAGCACCATGCTATAGGTGCTGTTACCTTCCGTACCGAACAGCAGCAGGCTGATATGGGCATAGGTGGCAGGAGCGGACAGGGTCAGCATTCCACCGGCAGAGGCCTTGGTCACCGTAGGGTCGGCGGCCAGGTACAGTCCGTTATTCCCCGTATAGGGCGCCAGCTGCCAGGTATAATTGCCGTATACGACGGCGCCGCTGCCCGCGATGCCCGCAGGCAGTCCATTGGCAGCGGCAAATGCGGCGGAATACATAACATGCTGCGTCCCGTCGATATCCGTTGTCGTCACGGCGGCGGCATTGGTGCCTGCCTCGGCAATGACGTCGTTGTTAAACCCCTTCACCGGCACAGGGACATAAGATTGCGAATAGGCGCCGCTGTTAACGGCACCTAGACACATTATTACTATGAAAGACAACACGTATTTGGTCATGCGAACACGGATTAATGACTTGACAGCTTACCGCACCAGGTTAATGGAACCCTTGCGGACCGACTCGGTTCCATCGGTCAGTTTTACCCGGACTGCGTAGATATACACCCCCGAAGGCTGTACCTTACCCCTGTAAGTACCATCCCATCCCTCGCCGGAATTGCCCGTGGAATAGACCAGCTGGCCCCACTGGTTGAACACTTTCATATCCATGCCTGCCACCATGGTGCTGTAGATCCGGAACACATCGTTCTTACCGTCTCCATTTGGTGTAAAAGAATTGGGAATGAATACGGCGTCATCCAGGGTTTTGCCGACGCCGGTGCCCGCAGTGCCGGCCTTGCAGGTAGCCCCTCCCCGGGCAATGACACTGATGTTGACGGTCTGCTGAGGGTCAAGACCGGCGACAGTATGCGTCGTGCCGGTGCCTCCGGAGCTGGGGTCTGTATAAGGGCCGCCATTCACTGATACCTGGTAACCCGTTGCGCCAGGTACCGGCTGCCAGCCGAAAGTCACAGACCGGGAAGTCGCCGCCAGGACAGTAACAACCGGCACGACGCTGGTACCCTCTACTGTTACCGGCCCGGTGTAGGTGGAAGAACAACCTTTATCGGTCACCTCCAGCTGCACATTGTAGGTGCCCGGCTGGCCGTACTCGATGATATAAGGTCCTGCTCCGCTGCCGCTCTGCACAACAGCGCCCGCAAAATTATTCCAGTTGTAGGTGGCGCTGCTGCCGGCGCTGCCGGTAAAGGTCACCGTCTGCGCCGTATTCGTACACGATGGTTGAGGATTGACGCTGAAAGAGGCAGCCGGAATCGCATTTACTGTCACCGCTACCGTGGTGGAAGAGGTACAACCATAAAAGTCTTTGCCCGTCACCGTATAGGTGGTGGTAGCCGTTGGCGACACTGTCACGGAATTTCCGGTCTGTGAATTAGGCGTCCATGTAAACAGGCTGGGGTTGGAAGAGCTGGAACTGACGGTCAGCGTGGTGCTGCTTCCTTCGCAGACGGAGGCAGGGCTGGCGGCAGCAGTCAGCGTGCCCGCCACGACCTTTGTCACGGTGCCGGAAAAGGGGAAAGTACAGCCGTTGCTGTCGGTCACTGTACAGGTATAGGCGCCTGCACTGAGGCCCGCAATGATATTGGTGGTCTGCACCGGGGTAGTACTCCAGGAATATTTAAAAGGGCTGGTGCCGCCGCCCTGGTTCGTTACGGATAAGGTCCCATTGTTATTGCCGCAGCGGGCAGGAAGCATATCCGTCGTAAAATCGGGAATCGTATAGGCGCCGTAGGAAGCAAGTCCCAGGACAAGGGCCCGATGGGTTCCATTACCTCCGCCGATGTAGTTGAAAGTAACAGACTTGACCGTTTTTCCCTGGCTGGCGCAGGGCACCATGATATTCCAGCCATAGGCGTGGGTCTGATAGCTATAGGTGTCATTCCCCGTACCAGGCAGGGTCGGCGAGGTCATCGGCGTACGTCCCATGCCTCCGATCACGACGGTACCGGAGCCGTACCAGTCATTCAGGGTCTGGTTAGGAGAAGTGGCCGAACTGCCGTCAGCAAAATTAAAAGTAACCGTCAGGGTAGAGCTGCCTTCCGTGGAAAAGGCCAACACGCTGAGCCAGGTGAACACGGTGGGCGTCGTCAGGGTAAGCGTACCCGATTTCACCGCTCCGGGTACAGATCCCGTCAGGTCTGTAAGCAGCAGGGCATTGTTACCGCTATAAGACGCCAGCTGAAAATTATATCTCCCGGTGCTGACTTTTCCATTGTCCGGCAATCCCCCCATCGGCACCCAGGAGTACTGCTGCAGGTTATTGACGGTGGCAAAATTCTTGCTGTACAGCACATTGTTGGAGCCGTCCACCGGGGAGGTGGTCGCACTCAATGCACCGTTGCCCGACTCCGCGATCACATCCTGGTTATATCCGGTGGCTGCCAGGGCTGTAAAGGCGGGCTGCGCAAGCGCATAATTACTTGCAGCCGTCAGACCAAGGCAGAGTACAACAATGAACAGCCGCTTGATTCGTATTTTCATTACAGTTAGTTTTTTTATGTTTAAAATATTCCGATAAATAATTTTCTTACCATACATTCGTCGGACACCCATCCCCATATTTATTTCCGAGGATAAACCCGATCATGATCTCATGGGTCCCGCCGCTTACCGAATTCAGCTTGCTGGTCGTATAGTCATAAGAATACCCGATATTGACGGTATTCGAAAGATTGTATCCAACCATCGCGGCATATCCGTCCATTGTCCGGTAACTGAGCCCGGCCCAGGCCAGGTTCAGGTACTGTATTTTTATATTCAGATCGACCTGCGCAGGCAAAGGCTGAATATATTTGACCATCACCGAAGGCAGCACATTGAAGTCTTCCCCCGCGAGGAAACGGTAACCCGCAGTGGCAAATAGATGCGGCTCCAGCTCCCCTGAACTGGCGGTCACCTGGTTCTTGGCATAAGAAACCCGCTGAGGGACCAGCTGCTGAACAGATACACCCGCGAAATAATCCGCCGAATACAGGTATATCCCGGTAGTAAAGTCCGGGTGCATGGAATTCAGCATACCGCTGCCATATACCGCCGGATCCACAGGAGTATTGAATTGAAGCAGGTTGGATTGAAGCCGCACTTCCTTGATCCCCGCGCCAAATCCCATTGCAAGGCTGGTGCGGGCGCTGATGCCGATGTGGTAGGCATAGGTGACATAGGCCGCCAGCTCATTCAGGGGTCCCGTCTTGTCATCCAACAGCTGCAACCCGACGCCGTGGTGGGGTTTTGCCGCGGCATAATCCTGCCAGTATTGCGAGCCGCGGGGATTATACCCTTCCATCCCGAAAGAGGTAGCGGTAGTCCTGTAATCCTGTTTTCCAATCGGCGTATGTATGGTCAGGTAGCTGGTCGCCGGAGCCCCCTCGAGTCCCGTCCATTGCTGGCGGTGACTGATCTTGATATCCGTATAGTTCTCGATGCCCGTCAACGCGGGATTGAGGATATACTGATTCATGACATACTGCGTATAATGGGGCTGCTGCTGTGCAGCTGCCTGTACATAGATCAGTACGATGAGGCCGGTGATTATTCTTCTCATGCGCCAGTTGGTTGACTATTTTTAGTTCTTCAGCACCTTGAACTCGACGCGCCGGTTCCGCTGCCGCCCATCCGGGTTATCACTGCCATCCGGGTTGGTGTTAGGCGCCAGGGGTTTGGAAGCCCCGTATCCCTTTGACCAAAGCCGGTCTTTATCAATGCCCTTGCTCCCGATATAGGCGACTACACTTTTCGCCCGGCGCAGGGAAAGCTGCTGGTTGTATACATTCTTCCCTTTATTATCCGTATATGCGCTGATCTCGACGAACATGTGTGGATTCTCCTTCAGGATGCTTACGATATTATCCAGCGAGGCAGCCGAAGAATCCAGCAGTTTGGCCTTGTCGAATTCGAAATAGACGTTCTCGATGACCATCGACTCGCCCACGGCCGGGACATAGTGCGTCAGGCAGATGCCCACCGTGGCCGTATCTTCGTCGACGTCAGGCGGTGCTATAAAGTGCACCGAGTCGGAGGTATACATGCTAGCCGCCGCCACTATCTTCAAAGGCTGATATTCTTCCAGCGTGAAGGAATAAGTACCGTCTGCCGCGGTCACACGATCGTATAGCCTGACATGATTGATCGTATCCATGACATTCAGCTTCACATTAGGCAGCGGGGTATTGTCCCGGCAATCGATGACAACGCCGGCAACATGTTTGACGGGGTGCGCTTTCTTCAGGTGGATCAGTTCGAGGCAGCAGTCGGCCCAGCGATCGGAGCTGATCAGGACGTCCGCCAGGATATTTTTGGCATCGCCGCGGCTGGCGAAATAGAGGTCATCCCTCACAGAGTTGACCGGGTAACCAAAATTTACCGGCGTTGTCCAGGAGCCATTTTGATTTTCGCTGTAAAAAAAGTCAAGGCCCCCCATGCCGGTCCGCCCGTTGGCAGAGAATACCAGTTTACCGGAAGGCTGGTGATAGTAAGGAGCCTCCTCATCATCGGACGTATTGATCGTCCCTCCGAGGTTAATTGGATTTGCAGCAGGTTGACCGCTGCCGTCGAGGTCGACCTTCCAGAGATCAAAACCACCCAGGCCGCCTGGCCTGTCGCTGGCAAACAGCAATGTCTTCCCGTCCGGCATGACAAAAGGCTGCTGGGCGTTGTACGAAGGGACATTTACGGAACTGTCGGCAGCCACCGGAGTGCTCCAGCTATCGTTGCTGCGATGGCTGATAAAAATGGCGGAGGATTTCTTACCATTCAATGTAGTCCACCGGGTGAGAAAAACCGTGTTGCCGTCCGGGGTCAAGCTTACCACGCCCTGGTGACCTGCGGTCGAAGGCAGGTCGCTCAGCGTGACGGCCACGCCGCCGCTGTCCGTATACACAGCCTTGTAAAGGCGATTGACAAACAGTTGATTTTTGTTGGCGGAGCTATCCGGTTTAGTGGACGTGAACAACAGGCTATTATCGGAAGTCCACACCGGCGCATAGCTCGCTCCCTGTGTATTGAATGGAGCCTCTTCTTTCTTTACCGTATATAATTTCAGGTCTTTTTTGGCCAGCTGAGCCCGGATGAAACGCAGGTTGGCGACTTCCTTCCGGGATGCAGCCGTATAATTATCATCAGCCGTATAGACTTCCAAAAAATGAGTAAAGATCCTTTCAGCTTCGTCATACTGCTGCAGCATGCGAAGGCAAACGGCATAATAGTAACGCGCCAGGGGAAACTGGTTGTTATCGAAGTTGAGGACGGCCTTGTAATTTTCCGCCGCCCTGGCCGTATAGTTCAGCAGCCGGTAACTTTCGGCCAGATGATAAAGCACCGTCTGCCGGTTATCCGCCGGTGTGGACTTCTTTTTTGTATCCTTCACCGCAACAGCATAGGGATTGTAATCTCCCCGGCCCCGGGAAGACGAGACAGCGAGATATTTGGTATAATACTGTGTAGCGGAATAATAGTCCGCTTGTTTGTAGTAATTGTCGGCAGCCTTCAGATAGTCGTAGACAAACTGGGCTTTTACCGAAGTCATAGCCAGCACCAGTATACCCGTAATAAAAAGTGTATGTTTGATCATATCAATCGGTTAGGTTATGTTAAAAAAAAAATAACGCCGGGAAAGTTGGTTTGTGGTCGGTGAGAACACCAACCACATTTGGACGTTTAATACCAACTGGGATATTGGTTTTGCCTATAATAGTTTACAATCTCGGGCAGACGAACTCAGCAGGAGTTGTTTTATTCTTTTTTCTGGCAGTGAAAGACAAGGATATTTCAAAGGCATTGCTGCCATGCACCATCTTGCCCAGCGCCGAAGTGTTGACGTCATAACTTGCGCTGATGATCATATTCTGCCAGGTATATCCGACATAAGGTGCAATGGCGTCGTTGAAGCGGTAGTTCAACCCCAGCTTGACGTCTGTTTCTTCACTTGCTTTCAGCGAGACCACGGCTCCGGCCATCTTTTCTTCTGCCGAGCCCTGATGCACATATAACAGGTTAGGGGTGACCGTCACACCTTCGTCAATGAACAGTCGCACCCCGCCGTGTACCAGGTACCGGACAGGGATAGTTGCATCCTGCGTGCCGCTGAACTTGTCAGACGGCTTCGTGACATGCGATACGGAAACACCGCCAAAAATATTGGCCTTCTTACCCGGGTCGGCATCGAAATACAGCAACCCGATACCGCCATCAAATGAAGTATGGCTGGTGACGGTCAATACATCACCGCTGCCTGTCTGACCGTTGTAACCGGTAATGGGATTCCATTGATCCCCAAAGGTCATTTTCGAAGGATCAAAGCTCTGTCGGATGATCCCGCCCTGGATACCGATAGCTATGCGCTGGTATTCATTACGGCCCCACCGGATGCCGGTATAAGAGTATGTGCCATAGGCCCGCCATTGCCGGCCTTCTGGTTCAGAAGACTGACGCCAAAATTCGCGTTCTTATTGGTGGTGAACTCACCGGCCAGGCTTTGCGTGGAAAAAGGACTGCTGATATTGCCCCATTGGTTCCTGTAGATGCCCGACACACGGTATTCTCCGTCAAAGGCGCCCGTCAACGCGGGATTGAGCCAGGACGGATATACGTAATATTGAGAAAAATGCGGGTCTACCTGCGCAGTCAGCAATTGGCAGCCAGCAATGAGCAGCAGGCACAAAAATGCCTTTTTGGTGATGGGATTCATATATGCAGTTTATTTTTGGTTATCTCAGGTGCAACTATCTTCCGTGGTTCTTCATGTAATTATTTTTAGGGTAGACGATGATCCGGTTGTCTACAACGGTATACTGCAGGGAATAGGGGCGTAACAATTTCTCGACCAATAACTTTACCTTCTGCCGGTGGGCGGTAATGCTCACTTTATTGCCGTCCAGCGCTCTATTGCTTACGTATACAAAGGATAAATGTGCAGCATCACCAATTTTATTCAACGCATCCCTCAGTAATACATTTCGCAATTCAATCGAAATCGACAGGTCGGGTATTTCCTGTTTCGGCGGGCTGGAGGCCTTTACTACGGTCAGGGTTATAGCCAACGCAACGAGTACGGTATGTTTCACCATTAGCAACAAGTAAAAGGTTAGTAATAATCGAGGGGTTGGCTATATAATAAATACAACGAACCAGTCGAAACGGGTGGCTGAAAACCAAAGATTTTTTAATGATAAAACCAGCTTATCCATGTTTTGCCGTCCTTCGCGCCCACCATATCATAGGAAGTAGAGTCCTGCTGGACAAAATAGTATCCATTGGTCTCTCCCAGCTGTAAGGCCGACTTCATGACGGCTACAGAATCCGCAGAAGGGATATTCCCCAACAGGCCTAATATGGAAAAATTCGTCCTGCCGTCGGAGTATATCGTGGGAGGCTGGAAGGCCGGCGCATAGTTAATGGTCAGCTGGTTGTTGACGACGAGGTAGAAAAAAAGAAGGTCATATACACCGGACGTCAGCTGATATTGCGGCTGGTAGGCCAGGTAATAGTAATTCCCGATAGCCTGCACCCCAAATGCATCATCTACGCCATTGGAATGAAAACCCTTCACCGAAGCCCATCCGCCTGCATTTCCCAGGGCCTGCGGATAACCCCACCACCGGTTGGGCGCCCCCGCATCCGGCGACAACGGCCGGGCAGCACCATTGACGGGATACACAGTCCCATTGACCGATACGGTACTGGTCAACGTCAACGCATTCCAGGTAACATTATCAAATCCCGTCAGCGTCTGCGAACCATCGACGATGGGGACAGTAAAGCGAACACCCGTGGCCGTGTAATAATAACCTGTCACCATTTTGTGCGTAACCCCATTCCCGTCGATCCAGGTGATAGTCACCATGCGGGTAGCGCGGTTGACCTGTACTTCATAAGTGGTCGACCCGACAGTCACCCGTTTGAAGTAGGTGAGGTATTCAGGCCATTTATCGAAATTCCGGTTACTGTATTGCTGGCTGTAGAAATCAATGGAATCCTGTTTGGCAGCCTTTACCAGGTAGGCCCTGGTATTGTGCTGGCTGCCGGTCAGTTTTATCGTATCGGCCGTCACCGTATCGATAGAGAACTGGAAGTCGGAGCCAAGGCCATTCCCATATGTCCCGCCGTTGACACTGCCGTCAGGGTCCGCCAGCACGCTGACATAACAATACGTATCGAAAATGAGGACCGGCTGCTGCAAGGCTTTCAGCCGGTAGCTGCTTTCCAGTTTCGTCACGGCGGATGTTGAATCGAAGTCGGAAAACATCTGCACGCGGTTGGTATTGTTGAATGCAAAATAAAAGCTGACGACGCCCCCATTCAATGCCTTCGGGAAAATAAATCCCCGCCATCCATACCGGCTGTTGACAAGGGAATCCTGGTAAGCCGTGAGAACCTGGTTGATCCGTTGATCGGGCGATTGGCTGAAGATAGTCTTATCCTTCCTGCAGGAAACAAGAAAGGCCGGCAATACCAGGGCATATATAAAAAATCTTTTTTTCATATCTAAAATTGAAATTGAATTATTGAATTAAGCTCACCATCGCCGACCGCACCCGCGTCTGCAAGCTGTAAAAGTCAATGCTCCAGGTGTTCTTGAAATAATCCACGACTATTTGCTGTTTCTGCCGGAGGTTACTGATGGCCTGCGCCTGTGAGATGCCGTCCACGCTGGCACCCGGCGAGATACTGTTGACCAGTTTGTCGAACCCGTCTTTACCCAGCGTCAGCATGGTTGCTATCATTTCAACAAAGTCTTCGTCGGGGGCCGACCGGGCATAAGCCGTTACAAATCCGTCCTGGTGCGCTTGAGCGTCGGAGACATTGTTCCAGTTGGCGGTGTACAATCCTACGGTGATGGTCTTGTAATCCGTGGGGTAGAGCACCGTCTGGTGAAGGATATGACCGAACTCGTGTTCGATGGTATGAAACATCTGGATGATATTGGTGGAGTCCGCAGGCACATAACCGGGCATATCCTTGGTATAGAAATTATTCAGCACATACAGGATGATCTGGTGGCCGCCTTCCGCCGAACCCAGCGTGATGGTCCCATCCGTATTCCAGCTGGCGCTGCCGACCAGGATAAAGAATTTGGGGATCAGGGTCTTCATAAAGTTTGATCCGGCCTCGGCCACATAGGTGTCGATCCACACTTTCTTGACGGCGCTGAGGACGGGAATGAGCTTCGATTCCATAGGCGGGGTCAGGTCTTTGTTGAGGTCCAGCTCATTCTGATCCCAACGGTATTTGGCCGTCACATTATAAGGGACCGTCAGCGTATCGTCGATCCATTGGTCGATAGCCGTAGTGGCGCTGGAATCCCCGCCCAACCCGGGAATATTGTTAAGATCACCCAGGTTGTCGCCCTTTTTGCAGGAGACCATACTACATAGCAGCAGCAGGAACGGCAGTTTGCCGCGGTGTTTTTTCAACAGACCCAGCCTCCTCAGTATCCGGGTCAAAAAAGTCGCCGCAGGCGACGAAGGCCCATAAAACTTGTCGTGACAGGCTTCGAAAGCTCCCCGCCTATACGCACAGGTAGTGATCGGGATGACTTTAGCGTCAGCAGGTGAATGTGTATCTAACATGGTCTCATTATAATAAGTTAAAAAATGGTTCATCGGGGATTCAGGGCTATGCCCGCCTGTGTTGCAGCCTGCGGTATCTGAAAAAGTCTTCGTTTGTCTGTCGATGTTAGTGTCATTGTTTTTCCGTCGGCGGTCCGGTGGGTAACCGGTATCTTATAACGCAGCAGGTCGAACCAGCGCATCCCTTCCTGGACATATTCGGCCCGCTTGAAGTCCAATAGAACGTTCAGGAGGTCGTTCTGCACACTCCCTGTTCCATAATACGCGTTTGCTGTGGCGGCAGTTATCTGGTTGGCCGCGGGATTATAATTATAAATGCGTGTGCTGGCATAAGCATTCAGGCCGGCCAGCGCGGCAGCGGTATTATTCAGATAGATATTGGCTTCGATACGATTGAACAACACTTCTTCGGCCGTCAGCAAAGGCACCATGACATAGGGATTGCCGATGGTGGCGTTGACAGACTGTTTCACAAAATATTCGTTGATCTTGGGGATCATATAGTTGTTGGTCCCGAGCGTATACAGCTGGTTGAGAAAGGCATACTGACCACCCGTCACGTTATAGTTGAGTATCTCCGTCCGCTTGCCGGCATCCATCCCATAGCGCTCGGAATAGTAGCTGCGCGCCCATAAAGATTGGGTTTCCACCAGGAGAAGATTGGCAGGCTCGGAAGCTTTTTCATACCGCGCGAAAAGGTCGACATAGGTGATCTTCAGGTAGGTAGTATTCCAGGGGCGCAGGATGGTCGTAACATCGCCCGCGGGTAACACCTGGCTGGCATGTTCGATTACTTTTGCCCAGTTGCGCTTGAACAGGTAGAACCGCGCCGCAAAGGCATGGGCAGCCTGTCGGGTGAAGTGGTAACTGGGGACGGTGTACCGCTTGTCGTTCAGCAAGGGTATTCCTTCCTTGAGATCCTGCTCGATCATATCGTAGACATATTTCACCGTATTACGGCTATATTGTTTGATGACGACATTTTCCGGCACAGTGACATAGGGAATCCCCGGATCGGTGCCGGCGGTAGCGCTGTCATAACAGTTGGAGAAAATGGTGACCAGCATAAAATGGGCATAAGCCCTGGCGA